>Ga0184638_1000157_pt1 | contig 17933 bp, 12 predicted proteins | sample PLM31_50_b2_FD_133141 | JGI IMG/M metagenome (GOLD analysis project Ga0184638, IMG submission 133141) | Groundwater sediment microbial communities from an aquifer in East River, Colorado, USA - PLM3-1_50_b2 | ecosystem: Environmental > Terrestrial > Soil > Riparian zone | place: USA: East River... | reverse complement strand
GTTATGTCAGGCCGCACGCTCTTCGGGTCCAAGAGCGGCCGCCCGCTGGTCTCCTCGATGCAGACGGCACAGGGGCATGCCAATCGAAGGTCTCGGACGTCGAAGTCGTCACCGTGCCTATCCCAGGGCCTCGGCAAGGTGCGGGAATGTCTGTTTCATGGGCTTTGATGAGTGTCCGCCGGTGCCGCACCAGGTGGGAACGAGGGCACTCGCTCCGGGCCATAGGAGCGTGCGCACCTGACCTCAGCACGCCGGGCATCCGTGTGACACTGAGCCGCGATGCACACCGAGTACTTCCACCGATGGATGGACCTGCTCGTAGCCTGGCTCGAACCGGGCGAGCGGGTGCTTGCGCGGGGCAGGGCCTTCGAACTACGCGACGCGCTCCGGTTCGACCTCTCAACGGTGATCAGCGGTCCTGGTTGCGTCGTGGCCGTGACCGAGTGCCGTGCACTGTGGGTCAGCCGCGACGACAAACGATGGGTCAGGTCGCTCCCGTTGGATCTGGTGACGTCCTACACCGAGATCACGCAGGCACATCGGTACGCGCTGGCCCTGGACCACCTGAGCATCGAACGCCTGCAGTGGGTCCCAGCGCACCAGCTGCTCTGGTGGTCCTGGGGCAACGCCGAGGCGGTCCGACCTGTCACGAGCAGCGCGCTGGCGTTTAGCCGTCGCGACACCAAGGCGGCGCGAGCGATCAGGAGTCGGCTGCAGGCGATTGGAGTCTCGGCCAGCGAGCCACGCTCGCTGCCAAAGCACGGACGGCCGGGTGAGGTGCCGTATACGGCCCTGAGGGCCTACACGGGACTTCGGCCGCCCAGGGTGCGGCACCGGGGCCCTCGGCGCGGTCTGTTCACGGGCTTGTGATGCCGAGGAGTGGCAAGACTCGGGTGGCGTCGCGGGCGTTGCGGCGCAGCGCGGCAGCGATGTTGCGGTGGCCGTGGAGGCGCAGGATCCCGATGGCGAGGTTGCGGAGGCTGGCCATGGCCCTGGGGACGTTGCCGGTGCGGACTTGGGAGGCGTCCTCGGCGAAGGTGGTGTCGCGGATGTGGTGCAGCGCCTCGATGCCCCAGTGACCCCGAATCCAGTCGGCCAGGCGGGCGGGGCTGGCCTGGGCGGCGGAGAGGTTGGTGACCGCGTACACCGTCACGGTCCGCCAGCGCCGGCTGCCAAGCGGCCGGACTCGGCGGGTGATCCGCAGGGCCTGGGCGGCGTGGGGGAAGTCCAGGCCAGCGACGGTGGTGACTTGGAGGCGGCGGAGCTCGGCCCTGCCGTGCCCGCGGTCGCGGGTGCGGTCGGCAACGGGGATGTCGCGCCACGGCAGGACCTTGAGTTGCTGGTGCAGCGTGGGCTGGTTACCTTTGACGATGAGCAGGTAGGCGGCGTGCTTGACGGTGACCAGCCAGTCGGCGTGCTCGCGTTGGGTGTGCAGCGCGTCGGCGGTGACCACGGTGTCGGCCAGGTCCAGCCCGTCCAGCAGCGGCCGGAACCGGGCGATCTCGTTGGTGGTGGCGTCCACGTCGGTCTGGCCCAAGACGGCACGGCTGGTGTGGTCCATCACCGCCAGCAGGTGGACCTGCGGGTTGGGGTGGTGGCCGCTGCCGCGCAGGGTCTTGCCGTCGACCGCGACCGCCGGCCACGCCGGCCGGGTTGCCGGTGGTGTCCGGGTGGTCGGTACCGGTGGCTGCTGGTCGGCCAGCCACCAGCCGAGCGCGGCATCCAGCGCGTCGGCGTCGATACGGGCCAGGACCCGACGCACGGTGGCCTCACCGGGTGGCCGCCAGGCACCGGTCCACGGGTCACAGCGCACCCCCAGCGCAGCCATGACCTGGCAGGGCGCGTCGCTGGCCCACTCACCGATCGCGGCCAGGGACCTCGCCCCGGCCAGCACCGCGCACACCGCGACGCCGAGCACGCCGACCAGTGGATGGCGTCGGCCCCGCCGCTGCCGCGGGTCGGGCATGCCAGCGAGGTAGTCGAGCAGGCTGCGGCACTGGTCAGGCTCCAAGCTCCGGGATGGATCCCGATGACCGGCGATGGCAGCAATGGGCGATGATGTGGGGGCAGGCACGGTCTCCCGTCCTGGTCATGGGCTTCGACAACCACATGATCGCCGGGAACCGTGCCTGCCCCATATCCACACCAACCAGACAAAACCGCACTAGCCGAGGCCGTGGGAGGGGTTGCGCAGCGGGCGGAGGCCGGGATTCGATGGGGGTGGTGCTCGGGGAGATTTGCCGGCGCCGGCGGCTCGCGTCGCGGTGCCCCATCGTGGAACTTCCGGACACTGCCGCGGCCCAGGTGCTGGGCAGGCACACGGATTGGGGGAGCTCATGCCCGACAGCTTCGTGGTGGCAGGCCGGATCGCCCAACGCTGGGAGTGGTGGGGTGCCGCCGGTGGGCCGTTCGGTCGGCCGGTCGGGCCCGAGGAGACGGTGCCCGGGCACAGCGGGGTGCGGCAGCGTTTCGAGCGCGGAGAGATTGGCTGGTCCCCGGACCAGGACCTGCTGACCAGCGTGTACCTGCTGCGCAACGAGGCGTGTCTGGAGTGGTCCCGGCCCGGGGTCGACTTCGACGCCTTTCGGTACGACGTCGCACTGGACGGGGTCAGCCAGGGACACAACGCGTTCTCGATCAGCTTCGATGAGGACATGCACCCCGAGGACGAGCTGTTCATCTGGACCCGGTTGCAGGGCTTCGGTGAATACGCGTTCGTTGTCGAGAGCCTCGACGGTGACGACGGGAACGGGTGGAGCGTCCCGGTTCGGCTCACGTTCGGTCGGCTCGGCGACTCACCGTTCCCCGACGACCCGCCGGTCGTCGGGCGGATCGCGGACCGGTGGCACGAGCTCGGCGCCTGGGACGGCCCGCTTGGCCGGCCGGTCGAGCCGATGGGCTTCGACGTCGAGGCCCAAGGGCTTCGCCAACATTTCAAGAATGGCTTCATCCACACGGTGCCCGCCCAGGGCGCGCACATGGTCGTCGCCGGTTACCAGCGCCTTCTCCCGCCGGATGACTCCCGCGAGTTCGCCCACCCGTCCCTGGAGCTGACCTGGGGCGGGGCCGACACCGCCTTCACGCACTTCCGGGTCGACTACCTGCTCCGGGGCGAGCTGACCGTCGGGGTACCGCAGACACCACTGCCCGGGGAGTGGGCGCACACCGGTGTGGGCAGCGGCCAGTACCAGCTGCGAGCACCCAAGCACGGCGACGAGCCCCGCGCCACATACGCCTTCAAGGTCTATTGCACGGTCGCGCCTCCGCTCTCGGAGGTCCTCGGTGGGCTCACATTCCCCGACGAGCCGACGTTCCAGATCACGCTCGACCTGGTCTTCCCAGCCACACCGTTCCGGATACCTGTCGAGCTACCGGCGTTGGACGGGTCACCGGCGGCCGCGTACGCGAGCCACTACGACCGGGCTCTGTCAGTGGCCCGCGCCCTCGCCACCACGCGGCCGTTGCGGGTGACATTCCGTCTCCCGTTCAAGCACGACGCACCTCCCTCCGGTGAGAACGACGGGGTACGGTTGATGGCGCACTTCGCCGCCGCCGCGGAGGAACCCGACTTTTGCGCTCCCGGTGAGCTCCCCAGCCTCGTGCTCGCCCACATTGCGTTGCGGCAGATGCGTGTTGGACCAGTCGGCACCGACACCGATGAAGGGTTCCCACCAGACGTGCAATCAATCGTGCACTTCCACCGGGAAGGGGACTACGACACCGCTCTGCGAGGGCTTCTGGTCATCGCTTACCGCTACGGCCACCTGCTCACCGAGCCCGAGATGGACTTCATCTTGCACAGGCTGGTTCCCCCCGGCCTCTCCGACGGGCACCCGCTGAGTATCGAGACCGTCGACATCGACGTTGAGGTGATCGGCGAAATGAGCCCAATCCTCAACGCTCTCCTGGACACCGTCACAAGTAATGTGCCGGAGAGTGAAAACCACATTCTGATGATCGAGAGCGCGCGCTACCTGGTCAACCAGCTGCTCTTGGACCGCACCAGCGACCAGCGCTACGACAACCAGCGCAACGGGCTCACCGACTGGCTGCTGGGCTACCTGCAGACAATCGCTAAGCATGACTTCCTCGAATTCAACGCCCGCGCCTATACCCGGTACAGCATACATGCTCTACTCAATCTCCACGAATTCGCCCGCGACAAGGAAGTGCGCACCTTGGTGCAGAACATCCTCGACTACACCACGGTGCGGTTCGCGGTCTCCAGCAACCGGCTACGCCGGGTCAACCCGTACCGACGCCTCGACGACGCCCGCAACCGATCCGAAAAGGATTTCGACGACATGTTCTCCCAGGAAACCGATCCGATGACCGGGTTCTTCCTGACCTGGGTCGGCGACCGGGACCGGCGCGGCAACCCCCTGGACTCGTTCCCGGAATGGTGGAGCTTCTGGGCGGTGCTAGTCGGGCAGGCCGCCTACCGGCCGCCGCCGCAGGCCTACTCGCTAGCGATGACTGACTATCCGCCGGTCCAGCACACCCTGTACCACGGCGCCCGGCCGCGGCCCACGATGTCCCACGACCTGCCCGACGGTGGGGTGGAGATCTACTACAAGTCACCGTCATTTCTGCTCTCGGCTGGCGGGATGTTCCTCAACAGCGGCTACGGGTTCGACCTGGTCCACAGCCAGGACCAGGCCGTCCCCCAATCCACGACACTGATCCCGACGTTCGCCGACCCGAAGTTCCCTGAGTTGATCCGCTTCGACCCGTTCCCCGACCGCTCGGGGGTCAACATCGGCGTGCACATGGGGTTCGCTTGCGGCGCCAACCTGCAGATCCCCGACGTTTGGTACACCCTGACGCAGAACGCCGCCCAAGGCGCCTGGACGTTCCTCGACCTCAACACCGACCTCAAGAAACTCCACCCGAACGACCCCTTCGACGCACCCTTGGGACCGCTCGGCTTCTACCTCGCCGCCTACCGGACACCCCCCGCGGAAACGGACGCGTTGGACGACCTCGACGACCCACCGCAGTTCCTCGGCATGCTGTACGCGATGGAGGCCGGCCCGTCGGCGAACCCGGTGATGTCGTTCGCGGACTTCAAGCGCATCACCCAGGACGGCAACCACCACCTGCCCACACAACTCGAATACGGGAACACCTATGACTTCCACACCGCGGACGGGCACACCTTCACCGCCCGGCTGTCCACGACCGGGAACAAGTACCGCGCGCGGGTGCTGCGCATGGACGACGCCGACCTGCTCCAGGACCTCACCCTCGCGCCGCTGGTCAGCGGCCGGTACCTGACGGCACCCGGCCACGACGGGCTGGTGACGGTGACCTCCCCGGACTGCGACGTGCCGTTGTTCCTGGACAGCCGCGATAAGCAGCACCCGACGCGCACCGACACCGCGACGGCGTGCGCGCAGCTGCACTTGGACCGGGCCCGGGCGTTGATCGCGGTCGCCACCACCCACAACCTGGCGTCAGCGACATTCTCCAACCCCGAGCTGGTTGCCTCCCAAGGCTGGCTGCGCTCGATCCGCCGGGCACGCGCGGCGGTCAGTGTCCTGCGCGGGTTCGACCCGCCGGCTGCGGCTGCGGAGCGGTACCGCGCCCTGATCGCCAGTTCGCTGCAGGACTTGATATTCCGTCTCAAGTCCGCCCAGCGGGTCGAGGAGATCCCCCGACTCTCTGCGGAGACGATCGTGGCCTACCTCCAAGCCGCCAAGGTCGAAGGCGCCAAGACGTTGACCCTCGGGAGTGAGCTGATGACGCTGTCCCTCCGGATGTCGGAGATTCCGCTGCCCGACCGTGCGGTCGAGGCAGCGAAGGCGGCCACCGAGGTGTTCGATACCGCCGTCCCACCCGCCGGTGAGGACCAAGCCGTCTTCCTCAGGAACGCGGCACTTGCCGTGTTCACGCTCATCTTCCGACTGATTACCGCCGGGCGGCTGGATGAGATCCCCGCTGCCGCCGACCACGCGGTCACCGCCTACCGCGTGGCTGCCGCCGCACCGGGAGCCGACCGCCAGCTGCTGCGTAACGAGCTGGAGACCTTGTCGCTGAAGCTGTCCGCAGCCGGTCTGGCCGAGCAGGCCGCGGCGGTCGCAGCAGCCGCAGCCGGCCTGTGAGCAGATGACGGCATCTCGCGAAGGTGATCCAGAGTACGCCCAGCACAACAGGCACGCAGACATCATCCGAGATCGAATCGACGTAGTGCGCGGCGCGTGAATCACGCATCTGCCATGCCGGAGCACCCGTCTCCGCACCATGTCGCATGACTAGCCGACGCAGCTGGAAGGGCGAGAGGTCGACTCCCAACGGCGCCAACGTGAGGCCAATGTCGGGGTTGCCAAACGACATCAGTGAGTGCAGCGCCGAGTACTAGGCAGCAGACGGGCAGCAACTGGTGACCGTAACGATCGGGGAGCCCGCCCAGAAAGCGTGGACGATCATGACCGCTGATCCTGCCAGCTGACGGCCACTGACCTGGCGTTTCTCACCCGCTTCCACGCTCTTCAACACCAAGCAGTTCCTTGGGAGAAGACTCGGTGCAGATCTCGCACGGAGGAAGCGAGGGGTTCAAATCCCCTCACCTCCACCCCACAACAGCCCTGGCCACGAGCCCTGGCGGGTCGCTTCCACGGGCCGACACATCTCCCCGGCGGGCATCCGGCCATTTCCCAGGTCGGCACGGGGTATGAAGGGAGTTCGTAACTATTCAGGTGCCAGTGGTTCGAGGATGAGTGGTGGGCAGCGCAGCTCGCCGCTGGTGAAGCGACCGACCGGCTGGTCGAGCTGGACGACGACGTTCTGCCCGGCCCACCCGGTCACCGTCCCGGCCTGACCGTGCAGGTAGTTCGGCTTGGCGCTGTGGTTGATCCGCACCCGGTCGCCGACCCTCAGGCTGGCCAGGGTGGTCATCGACCGGGCGGTGGCCAGCAGCCGCACCCGCTCGTTGATCACCGCGCCGAGCACGCCGAGCTCCTCGTCCAGCTCCCCGCGCGCGATCGCCTCGACCACGGCTTGGACCAGGTCGACCGGGGCGGCCGGGACGCGGGCCGGCCGCGGCTGCGGGCGGCGAGCGCGGCGGGACATGACCAGGGGAGTCTACGCAGCACCAGCGCACGGCGGCGCCGGCATCGGCGCTGGCAGCCAGGGGTGGCCTGCGAACAGCTGCCCGAGCACGACAGGCGGGTTCATGCCGTGCTTGCGGGCGGTGGCGAGGTTAGCTGCGCAGGGCCAGGAACGCCTCGGCGCCGGCCGGGGTGCGCCAGCAGCCGGAGATCTTCTGCTGCAGCTTCACCATCCGCAGGTCGCGTTCGGCCTGGTTGTTGTCAAAGGGCACGCGGGTGTCGTCCAACAACCGCAGCACCTCGTCCCGGTGGGCGTCCAGCCGGGCCAGCAGCCTGCCGGCGGGTGAGCGGCGAGCGCGCGCTCGCCGCCGGCCGCTGGCCGGTGGGGGCGGGTTGGCCGCCTGCCCGTCGGCCAGCAGCCGCTCATACCGGGCGTGCAGCCTGGCCCGGCCAGCGCCCTGGACCCGACCGGCGCCCGCCGCGCGGGCCCGGTCGCAGGCCAGCTTGGCGTCGACCAGCAGCTCGGCCATGCCCGCCGCCCAGCCCTGCCCGGGCTCCTCGGTGATCGCCTCCAGCTCGCGCAGCAGATGCGCGCCGCACAGCGCGTGGCTGACATCCTCATAGCGCCAGTACGGCGCCCAGCCGTCGTGCACCGCCACCCCACCAAAGCCGGGCAACACCCCGGCGGCGTCCATCGCCACCTTGCCCCGCTTGGCGTGCACCGTGAACAGGCTCAGCAGGCTGGTGGAGGCCGAGTGGACCCAGTGCAGCCGCCCGGCCACCCTGGCGCCGGTCTCGTCGAAGTGCGCCACCGGGGCGGCGGCGAGCCGGTCGCGGACGGCGGCCAGGAAGCCGTCCAGCCCGACTGCACCCTCGGCCAGGACGGCGGCCAGCGTCCCGGTCGCCACGCTCGCGCCCAGCACGTCGGCCAGCAGCTGCGCGGCCCGGTCCACCGGCAGGTGCTGGTGCACACACAGGTAGCACACCAGCGCGCGCACCCCGGGCCCGTAGCAGGCCGCCGCGCGGACATGCTCGGGGAAGCGGCCAGCGGTTGTCGTCCCGCAGGCGCAGCGGCGGCGCTCGGCACGATGCTCGGCCACGCACAGGCGCAGCGGTGGCAGGTCGAACACCTGGCGGGCCTCGACCCCGACCACCACCGCGCCGGCCAGGTCCGCGCCGCACCCGCCGCAGCGCTCAGGGGCGTGCTCCACGACCTCGTCGGGCCGCTCGACCTGGGCCAGATGCGCGCCAGGCGCCGGGCTGCTTACCGGGCCGGCGGCCCTGGGTCTGCTCGGCGTCGCGCCGCTCCGCCCGCGCGGGCTTACCCAGCCCATCCGAGGACGGCGGCTTGGAGGAGTTCGAGGAGTCCTTGCCGAGCCGGCGCTCCAGCTCCACCACCCGCGCCTGCAGCACGGCGATCAGACGGGCCTGCTCGGCGTTGACCGCGCGCAACTCGGCGATCACCGCGGCCTGGACCGCGACGGTGGCTTCCAGATCGGGATCGGGGGAAGGGATCGCGGCCTCCAGGACAAGCGGTCAAGCCCGGTTGCCCATGGGCCGTACAGCACAGCTACACCAGCAGCCACCCCATGGTCAAACCGAACACGGCACGGCGAGAGAGAGGCCCTGAACAGTTACGGGAGTTCAAACTCCCGTTAAATTAGATGGATGGGATCTACCGCATATCAGTCCGGAGGGCACTCGGGCGGCGGTTCACGTGAGGCTGACCTCTCGGAGCACGGTCCGGCTGGCCATGTAGATGAACGGCCCCGGCTCCTCCAGGCGACGCTCGATCGCTCGCCATTGCGACATGAAGACCTCGAGCTGCGCCCAGGTGCCCCGGGCCTCGTCGCTAGCAAGCGTGATCATCCGGGCCCCGCTGGTGCGGACAGCGTCGAGCTCGGCCCGGTGGTGCTGGATGCGGCTGTCCCGAGTGATGATCAGCCACCCCTGACGAGCAGTCTCCGGAATCCAGTCCTCGTCACTGGTGGCAGGGCTGGTGATGGAACACGGCGGCCGTTGCCGCCGATGTACGACGCCGCCCGGGTCTCCGGGATAGGTCACGTCGGATCGCAAGGATACGATCACCTTGGCCAGGCCGAGCACATCTGCATCGAAGTAAAAGCGAACCGTCGCCGGCCTCTGCCGTGGGTTCACGCCGCAGCGTGCAGGGAGTTCTCGTAGGCGAGGGCCCAGCGGACATCATTGACCGCCAGGCCGAAGGCCGCTGCTACCTCCTCGATCCCCTCGCCGGCGTCAACGTGCTCCCACAACACCTCAGTGCGGACGCCCTTCACGCTTGGCAGTCCAAAGCGAACGTCAGGTGCCATGCGTACGGGCGAGTCGGGATCATCGTGCGGCCGCCAGCCAGCGGCCAGGTCCCCCTCCCACGTGACTCGCTCAACGAAGGCCTCCGCCGGCGGCGTGAGGATCAGCTGGCCACGAATCACAGCTACAAGGCAGTAGTCCGCGTCCAGGCCCGAATCGTCTTGCGCCTGGAGTACGAGCTGGCGGCCCTCACTGACGAACGGCTTTCGATGCGCGAGGGGATAGGGGACGCCGAGCTGCTCCCGGAGCAGGTCAATGAACGTCCGAAGCTCGGCCATCGGCACCCGATGGGTACGGCGGTACTCCCGCAGCAGGCCAGCCTCGACGAACTCCGCCCACGTGACGGAGCGGTCACCCCGAGGCTGCAGGCGGATCACTGGCTTGTAGGTCTTGCGTCGGTACTCGCCGCCCTCGAGCCAGTAGTGCAGCGTCGACTGGGGCACGCGAAGCAACCGGGCTGCTTCAGCCTCGGAGAACATCTCCCGATCGAGCACGCTCAGGGTAGCCATGGTGGAAGTGTCGCATGACTCCTGAACAGCAGGACACTAGTCGCGGCGTCAGTCCTAGACCCAGGGCCCCGGCAAAGTCGCGATTCGTCCCTATTGTCCGATGGCCTCATGTCGTGGCCTGGCGCTTCGCTACCGCGTTGGTCCAGGCCGGGAGCCAGATTCCAGCAACGGGCACGTTCAGACATTTGGTGCATATCGCGACTCTGCCGGAGCCCTGGTCCTAGAACCAGGCGCATCGCCAAAGAGCGAGACCTCGGCCTACGGCCGCTGCCGAAGTCGGCCGCGGCGAGCTGTCGCTCTCGCGGTGTGAGGTTTCCTGCCGACCAGCGCCACAGACCCTCGGCCGCCTTGCTTAGGCGTTCGGGGACGTGCAGATCCTTCAGGGCGTGGTCTGGCCGTCCCGGCCGGCAGCGTGCTCGGGCTGCTCGGTCCCAACAGCGCTGGCAAGACCACCGTGGTGCGGATCTGGTGACGGCTGGTGGACTGATACCGGGATTGACATCCGCCCGAGCTAGGGCGCGTGCCCGTCAGGGTCGGGTTCGCTGGCCTGGGGCGTGAACTGGACGTTGATGGCTTCCTCGGGGCGACGCTCTTCTTGTTTGGCAAGGTCGACGAGGGCACGCTGGTCGGCTTCGGTGAGCGGCGGCTGCAGGATGCTGCGGGGCCACAGCCGACGGGCCCGCACGACGTTGACCTCGGCGCCGTACAGGGTGACCTCGGCGCTCAAGAACAGCCACGCCATCAGCCCGAGCACGATCGCGAAGAACCCGTACACCTGCTGGGCGTGCTTGAGGTTGTGGCCGACCAGGTACCCGCCGACCGCCTGCAGCAGCGCGAACAGCACCCCGGCCACGGCCGCGCCCAGCAGCAGCTGCCCGGTGGGGATTCGACGAGGGGTGAGCACGCGGAAGGCGACCAGAAACAGCGCGGTGTTGACCGCCGCCGAGGCGGCCAGGTTGGCGAGCCCGAACAGCAGGGTGTGGCCGCCGAAGCTGGGCAGGGAGGCCAGCGCGGTGGTGGCCACCACCCCAAGGCCGAACACCAGCAACAGCAGCAGCCCGCGGAGCTGCCTGGTGGCAAAGCTGGGGCGTTGCCTGCCGGGGATGTTCCAGATCTCGGCCATGGCGTGCTGGCCGGCCTGGGTGATGCCGCGGGCGCCCCACAGGAACCCGGCCAGGCCGACGATCAGGCCGATGCCGTTGGCGCGCAGCGAGTGAACGTTTTTCTGGAGCTGATCGCCGATGATCGGGAACTCGGCCAGGGTGGAGTGCAGCACCCGCTGGTCCAGGGCGGGGTGGCGGCTGAGCAGGAAGCCGAGCGTGGTCACCAGGATCAGCAGCAGCGGAAACAGGGCGAAAAAGCCGTTCCAGGCCAGCAGGGTGGTGAGGTTGCCGCCCTTGTCGTCGCCGAACTTCTTGACCACCGCGAACAGGAACCCGAGCCAGCCGTGGCGCTGCTGGTAGCGGTCGACGCGGCGGAGCGTTCGTTCAATCGGGTTCATAACCGCCCGCCTCCTGGCCAGATGTCGCCTGGAGGAGGGATCACCAGGTAACGAGGCGCCAATCGTTTGGGGGTTGCCGGCGCGAGGCGCTGGCACGCCCCGGTTGGCTGCGGGCCTTCCTGCGTCCTAGGCCGGGCCATCGTGCAGCTGCCAGCTCCACCCTGCGACAATGTGCCGCGGGGATTCGACAACGATCATCCAAACGGGAGCGAGGGGAACCGCCATGAGCGCCGAGCGGCCCGAAGCCGGCGCGCCAGAGCAGCCTTCGCCGGACGCCGCGGTGCCACCCGAGCCGGAGGTGGTGGCGCCGCCGTCTGCCGAGCCGACCTTGCCCCAGCACACCGTCGAGCCGACCCGGACCAGCATGGTGTGGACGATGGTCGGCATTGGCGTGGTCCTCCTCTTCGCCATCCTAGTGTTCATCCTGCAGAACGGTCAGCGGGTTCGCGTGCGGTTCCTGGTGGCCAACGGCACGCTCCCGCTCGGCGCGGCGCTGTTGTTCGCCGCCCTGCTCGGCGCGCTGCTGGTGCTGGTGGCAGGCGCGGCCCGGGTGCTGCAGCTGCGGGTGGTGTCGCGGCGCCATCGCCGCGCCGACCAGCTGCCCTGACCTCGACAGGTCGCGGCGGATTGTTGTGGTCGACTCCCGGACCCGGCCGACTGATGCTGTGCCTCTCGTTGGTGCGCTTCAATGTCCTGCGGGGAGTGCGGTTGGGCGGCTTTGCGTCGGGCATGCTGCAACGCGCCGGGCCATCGCCAACGGCCGGGCCAGGGAAGGGACCAAGGAGTGAGAGGTGGAGCAGCGATCCCATGATTCCGCCGAGGCCGAGGTCCGCGACCTGGACGCCAAGATCCCGCCGACGCCGACGCCCGCCGATCTGGCCGGTGGCCGCATCCGCCCGGCCGCCCTGGTCCGCTGGGGCTTTTTCGCTGGCGTGGGGCTGCTGCTAGCCTACGGCGCCGCCCAGGCCCTGCTGTCGGTCCGCAACCTGCTGGTCCTGATCCTGGTGGCCATGTTCCTGGCCGTGAGCCTCGACCCAGCCGTACGCTGGCTCACCGCCCGCGGGCTGCCCCGCGGGCTGGCCGTCGCCCTCATCCTGGTCGTGCTGGTCGCCATCCTGACCGCATTCCTGGTCTCGGTCATCCCCCACCTGGTCAGCCAGTTCACCACCCTGGTCCACACCCTGCCCAGCTACCTGGCCCAGCTGGCCGACCGCTCACGTCGCTATCAGGACCTCAACACCCGCTACCACCTCAGCCAACGCCTGGAAGGCGTGGTCGGTCAGTTGCCCGGGCGGCTGGCCAGCGGGGCGCTCGGACTCACCAGCCGGATCCTCGGCGGTCTGATCGCGGTGCTGACCGTGCTGGTGTTCACCATCTACTTCCTGCTCGACCTGCCCCGGCTACGCCGGGGCGTGGTCCGCCTGTTCACCGTCGACCGGCGGGCGCGGTACGGCGCGATGGTCGACATCATGGTCGACAAGGTTGGCACCTACATGATCGGCCGGCTGGCTCTGGGCCTACTGGGTGGGGTGGTGGCCGGGATCGCGCTGGCCGTGCTGCGGGTGCCCTACGCGCTGCCGCTGGCCATCCTCATCGGCCTGCTGAACGTCATCCCGCTGCTCGGCCACCCAGTTGGTTCGGTGATCGCGGTCCTGGTGGCGCTGCTCACCGTCCCGCTGTGGCCGACCACCGTCGTGCTCATCGCGGTCCTGCTCGCCTACCAGCAGATCGAGAACTACCTGATCGGCCCGCGGATCCTGGGCCACTCGGTCGAGATCTCCTCGGCGGCAGTGCTGCTCGCCACGCTGCTGGGCGCGGCCATCCTGGGCGTAGTGGGGGCGTTGATGGCGATCCCGATCGCGGCTGCGGTGAAGGTCCTGCTAGTCCAGCAGATCGACCAGCATGAGGCGACCGCCGCCGCCGCCGACCGGCGACCACGGTGGCGACGCCACCGGACCGACACCGCAGAGCAGCATCCCTCAACCTCCGATGGACCCGCGCCACCTGCCAAGCGATGAGCGGCGGCTGGCGGATTCTCTGCCGGCAAAGTTGCAGCAGACGGTACGGCGACATGCGGGAATAGCGGCGAAGCCGCTAAGACGTCGTTTCGCTCCTGTTGACAGGTTAGATACCGCAGCCGACGTTGACGAAATGGTAGCCAGCGGGCCGCTTCGCCTTGCTGGACGCGGCTCAGCTTCCTGTCGGCGGTCGGGTCAAGACGCCGGCGTGGTCGCCCGCGAACTGTGCCAGGGTGCGCGGCGGGCGGCCGGTCACCCTGTGGATGTCGTCGGTGACGACCTCCTCGTAGCCGGCGGCCAACATGCCGTGGAGCCTGGCCATGTCGTCGGCGTACCAGGCCGCCATGCCCCTGCCCTGGAGCGCGACCCGCACCGTGTCGGGTGGGACCCGCACGTGCCGCAGCGGCCTGCCGGTCTGCCGTGACAGGATGCTCGCCACCTGGTCGAAGCTCAGCGCTTCCGGTCCGGTCAGGGTGTAGGTCTTGCCCGCGTGCCCGCCGCCGGTCAGCGTGGCCACGGCCACGGCGGCGATGTCGCGGGCGTCGACCATCGCGACCTGCCCGTCACCGGCCGCGGTGGCGATCGCGCCGTCGTGCACCATGCCGAGCAGGTTCTGCATGAAAAACACCGGCCGCAGGATCGTGGCGGCAAGACCGGACTGGGCGAGCACCCGCTCGGCCTGCCCGTGCTGGCGGGCGACCTGCAGTGGGGACTGCTCGTCGGCGCGGAACACCGACAGCTTGACCAGCTGGCCGACGCCGGCGCGGGCGGCGGCCTGGATGACCGCCCGCTCCCACTCGGGCTGCCGGCTGCTCTGGGTGGTGAGCAGGAACACCCCGTCCACGCCGGCCAGCGCCGCCGCGATCGTCTCGGGCCGGTCCAGGTCGCCCACCACACGCTCGACCTGGTCGCCGAGCCGTTGGCGGGCCGTGGCGGGGTCGCGCACCAAGGCGCTCGGCCGCTCACCCACCGCGACCAGCTGCCTGACGACCTCGCTGCCGACCGTGCCGGTCGCTCCGATGACTAGGATCATGCCGTGCCTCCCGCGCTTGGGCCAAGGACTCCTAGTGTGACCGGGCCGCTGGTGCGATGGGACGGTGGGCGGCGGTTCGCGTTCGTGCTGGCTTGTGCAGTCGTCTGCTATAACCGGCTCTAATCAGCCAAAGGGAGTGACACGACCTCTAAATCGTGCCGCCCACGATCTACCTCCCGGCTGAGTCGGGCGCCCCACATTCCAACTGCTATTCCTCCGTACAGCGTCAAGCCGACCCAGCCGGTAGGTATGCGGCACACCTGGGTAGCGAAGCGGGGGACAAGGCCTGGACGCGGGGGAGTTGTTTGCCTGGGTGGGCGACAGTAGTGTCAGCTCGAACGGCTCCGGCGCCGACCAAGGAGACCGCCCATGTCGGGATGGTTGTGGGTGCTGATCATCGTGGTCCTTCTTGCGTTGCTGTTTGGCGGGGTGCGGCGCCGTCGCCGCCGCTGACGCGCTGCACCACTAGCTGGATCACGGCCGACGCTCCTGTCCCCCGAGGGGGGGGCAGTTTAACGGGGTGCCGACCCGGCCGACGATGTGCGTCTCAAGGCTCCGTGGGCCGTCGCCGGCGTCGGGCAGCAGACGGGCAGCAACCGGCGCCGGTAGGGACCCACAGACATGCCGTCAGACCGTGATGGACCGTGACCACCGAGTCTGCCGGTCGAGGGCCGCTGACCTGGCGTTTCTCACGCGCTCTCACGGTCCTCAACGCTGCGGACTTCCGTACGTGGAATCTCGGTGCAGATCTCGCACGGAGGAAGTCAGGGGTTCAAATCCCCTCACCTCCACCCCAAACTTGCAGGTCAGAGCGTCGCAAGCTTCGAGCGGGCGGCGCGCTTACTGCCTTCGAGTTCGCCTTCGCACTACGTTGTGGCCAGTCGTTAGTGTGCAGCCCCGGTTCATGGTTGACATCGTGGCTCCGGTAGCTGGCTGACGGTTTCGGGACGTGGCCCCGGGTCCTGGGTGACAGTGGCCCCGGTTCCTACCTGACAGGTTGGTGTTCTGCTGGCGGGTGCCGCCTTCTCCGGTGTGGTTGCGTTGCTCCACTTGCTGCGGAGGAGGCCGTGGATGCTGGTGGAGTTGGGGCTGGTGGAGCAGCGCTATCAGGCGGTGCTGGAGGTCCTGAACGACGGCGCGACGGTGACGGATGTGGCGCGCCGGTATGGGGTGGCCCGCCAGACGGTGCATGTGTGGCTGCGGGCGTATGCGACCGGGGGGCTGGGCGGGTTGGCGGATCGGTCGTCAAGGCCGTTGTCGTGCCCGCACCAGATGCCGCCCGAGGTGGAGGCGCGGGTCGTGCAGCTGCGCCGGGAGCATCCGGGATGGGGATCGCGCACCATCTTGTACTGGCTCGAGCGCGACGGTGTGCGGCCGCTGCCGGGCCGCACGTCGGTGGACCGGTGCCTGGTGCGTCATGAGCTGATCACCCCGCACCCCCGCCGTCGCAAACGCTCGGACTACAAGCGGTGGGAGCGCTCGCGGGCGATGCAGCTGTGGCAGATGGACATCGTCGGCGGGCTGCGCCTGACCGACGGGTCCCAGGCCAAGATCGTCTCGGGGATCGATGACCATTCCCGGTTCGTGGTCTGCGCTCACATCGTGGTGCGGGCGACCGCGCTACCGGTGTGTGAGGCGCTGGAGGAGGCGTTGGCCCGCCATGGGGTGCCCGAGGCCATCCTCACCGACAATGGCAAGGTGTTCACCGCCCGGTTCGGCCCCGGCCCGGGACCGGTGCGGTTTGATCGGATCTGCCGAGAGCAGGGAATCCAGCATCTGCTGACAGCGCCGCGGTCGCCGACCACAACAGGGAAGGTCGAGCGCTGGCACAAGACCCTGCGGGCAGAGTTTCTCACCGGCAAGGTCTTCACCGACCTGGATGACGCACAAGCCCAGCTGGATGCATGGGTGCACAGCTACAACCACGACCGACCGCACCAGGCCATCGGCAGGGTCCCACCGTTGGAGCGGTTCCGGCTGGCCGACCCCAACCCGGGCCCGGTTGCGGCTGGCGTGCCGGTCATGGTTGCGCCGACCGGGCCGGTCACCACCCGTCGAGTGTCCAGCAACGGGACGATCTCGTTCGCGACCGCGCGGTACAAGGCCGGGCGGTGGTTGGCGGGCCAAAGCGTTGAGGTGGTCTGTGAGGGTGGACTGGTGCCGCTGTCGCATCGTGGGGTGCTGATCGCCACGCACGCGCGCCACCACCAGATCGACAAGCAGGCCGCCGGGCTGCAGCGGGGCCGGCGGCCCCGCCCCTCCCCCAAGACGGTGACCGCGGCCTCGGTGACCCGCAAGGTCGACTCGTCGGGCAACGTGTCGTTCGCGGGCACCAACTACCCGGTCGGCAGCAGGTTCCGCCGCCGCCAGGTCCAGGTCGCCATCGTCGGCGACACCGTCGAGATCTCCATCGGCGAGCAGCTCATCCGCTCCCACCGGATCCGCCATGACCGCACCCGTGAGCACGGCGCGCTGGCCAACCCCGGCGGCAGGCCCCACCGCATCAACGCCGCATGAGGTTCAACCTGTCGGGCAGCTACCGGGGCCACAATGTCGGGCGGGTACCGGGACTTGACAGTGGCCAGTCGTTAGATCATCACGCTCGACTGCCCAACGGTTCTGTAAAGACTCGCATCCGTGACAGAAGCGGAGGCGAGTGGACAATTAGGAACGAGCTACAGAATCGTCCTGCGGCCTTCTGGGAGCCGGGAGTGGTAGCGCCGCGCTGGGCGAGGACAGTTGCAGTTCGTTCCTCCGCGCCTGTTGCCCGAGCCGTTCGCAGATCTTCTCGGCCCTCTTGAAGCATTCTTCCGCTTCCGATTGGTCTCCCAGGTCCCTCAGGACGAGCCCCAGATTGATGAGGCTTTGGGCGATGTTGGGATGGTCGGCGTCCGCGCCATACAGGCGCTGCCGCATGGCCAGCGCCTGCTCGTGGAAGCGACGGGCCCCTTCCAGATTCCACTGGGCATGCAAGACAGCTCCGAGGTTGTTGAGGCTCTGCCCAGTGTCTGGGTGGTCGTTATCGTGGCCGTATAGGCGGCGGCGCATGGCCAGCGCCTGATCATGGTATTCCCGAGCCCCATCCAAGTCGTGAGCGGCGTGCAGCGCGATCCCCAGGTTGTTCTGGCAGCGCGCGATCTCGGGGTGGTCGCTGTCCTCGCCGTACAGGCGGCGGCGCATGGCCAGCGCCTGCTGATGGTGGGTGCGGGCACCCGGCACATCCCCCAGCCCATGCAGCACCACTCCAAGATTCGTCAGGCTCTCAGCCAGATCGGGGTGGTCGCTGTCCTCGCCGTCCAGGCGGCGGCGCATGGCCAGCGCCTGTTGGAGGTGGGTGCGGGCTCCCGGCACATCCCCCAGCCCATGCAGCACGACCCCGAGATAGTTGAGACTCTCGGCGGTGCTCGGATGTGGGGTATCCGCGCCGTGGAGACGCCGATGCATCGCGAGCGCCTGCTCGAAGTAGTCGCGGGCACCGGGGAGGTCGCCCAGGTT
>Ga0184638_1000155_pt1 | contig 18031 bp, 22 predicted proteins | sample PLM31_50_b2_FD_133141 | JGI IMG/M metagenome (GOLD analysis project Ga0184638, IMG submission 133141) | Groundwater sediment microbial communities from an aquifer in East River, Colorado, USA - PLM3-1_50_b2 | ecosystem: Environmental > Terrestrial > Soil > Riparian zone | place: USA: East River... | reverse complement strand
TGAGGCCGTACTCGTTCTCCAGGCCGAAGATGCGCGGCTTCATGACGAGGCCAGGAGCGCGCGCAGCTCGGGTGAGCCGATGCGGCGGAAAGTGCGCCCGGTGCGGGTCCGGTCCAGCACCGCAACCTCCAGACCGTCAGGACTCAGCTTCTGAGTCGTGACCGTATCCAACGCTTCGACGCTCAGCTTCAGCGCCTCCGGTAAGGAGATAGTCGGCGAGGTCCAGCGCGACTTGAGGAACACCTGTAATGACTCCGACTTGCCGCCAATGACCGCCAGCCCTCGTTCGTCGATGATGCTGCCGTCATAAGAGATCCGATACATCTCGTTGGGCTTGTCCCCTTCGCCGATCTCCACCACGAGAATCTCTACCTCCAACGGCTTGGGATCCGTGCTGAAAATTGATCCGATCGTCTGGGAATAGGCATTCGCCAGCGATTTCGCAGTGACATCCTCCCGGCTGTACATATAGCCTTTGAGGTCCGCATGCCGAATGCCCGCTTTCCGCAGAATCTCGTACTCATTGTACTTGCCGGCGCCCGAAAATGCGATGCGGTCATACATCTCCGAGATCTTGTGCAGCGAGGCGCTAGGGTTGTCGGCTACCAGCAAGACCCCGTCGGCGCACTCCATCGCCACGATGGAGCGGCCTTTCGCAATGCCCTTTTTGGCATACTCGGCCTTGTCGGCCATCATCTGTTCGGGAGAGACGTAGTAGGGAAGCGCCATGGTCAGCTCGTCTCGCGGCGGGTTTCAATGATCGCGCGACAGGTCTCGGCCACCCGAGCCTCTTCGAGATCCCGCACGCCCGCTTCGGTGATGATTTTCACGGTTGGATAGATCCCACGGATCAGATCAGGCCCTCCTGTGCCGACATCTTCCTCTGCCGCATTATACAGGGCTTCCACGGCAACTTTCAGTGCCTGGGCCTCAGGAAGATCCCGCCGGTAGAGTTGCTTCATCGTGTCTCGCGCATCCTTGCCTCCAGAGCCGACCGCATAGTATTCGATCTCTTCGTACCGGCCGCCTGTCACATCGTACTTAAAGATCCGACCTTCGCGGCGCTTGAGGTCATAGCCACCGAAGATAGGGACCACGACCAATCCTTGGAAGGCCATGGGCAGGTTGCCCCGGACCATCTGTGCGAGCTTATTCGCTTTCCCCTCGCAGGAAAGCACGTCGCCTTCGAGCTTCTCATAGTGCTCCAACTCGATCTGAAACAGCCGGGCCAGCTCGATGGCCGGACCGGCCGCGCCGGCGATGGCGATCGCGGAGTGCTGATCGGCCCTAAACACTTTATCGAGTCGCCGGCCGGCGACTTGAAACCCTTCCGTCGCCTGGCGGTCGCCGGCCATCAACACCCCGCCATGAAACCGAATGGCGAGAATCGTCGTGCCGTGCGGAACCGGATAGCCGACAGGGAGTGATGCAGGAGCCGGAGCCGCTGGTGGGCCGGCAGCAAAAGACGATCTGGAATAGCGCGGGGGACTATTTACGAGAAGTTCGTAGAAGCTTGATCCTGGATCGTCGTCCCTGAGCAGCGGCACGGCTGATCTCAGGCCTTCAATTTGGTCAAAAGGGAATCGACGGTGTCCGATTCGTCCAGCAGACCTTTCGTCAGAGATTCTGTCCCCCGAAGGGGTTCCATAAGGGGTACTTTCTTGATCGCGGCATTGCCGATGTCGAACAGCACCGAGGTCCAACTTGCGGCATACACTTCCTGTGGCCATTTCTTCACGCAGGCCGCTCGGAAATACGCGCGAGTCTCGGCAGGCGCATTCGTTTCGGCGCGGAGGACCTCGCCGTCCGACACGATTCGCTCGATGTGATGACCCCGCTCCAGTGTATAGTAGAGCCCTTTCTCCGGCCGGACATCATGATATTGAAGGTCCAGCATGGCCGCGCGCGGATCGTCCCATCCGCATGCTTTGCGCTCCAGATAGGATTCGATCAACGACTGTTTCGCGACCCAATCCAACTCTCGCACCAGCTCCCGGGGATCCCGCTCAAGCTTGTCGAGCGTCTCCTCCCAGCGGACCATCACCTCTTTCACCGGCACGGTCAATTCGTGGCTGGCGTAAAAATCCTTCGACGCCTTCAGGAACGTCCGCTGAATGGCGATCGCGGTCATCGCCTTGCCCCCTGCAAGACGGATGTCGGCCTTGACCTCAAGGTCACGCGACACCTGCTTAATCGCCTGGACCGGGTCCTCCAGCTCGATCGGGGGGATCGGCCAGTCGGCTTCCACCATGTCCAGCAGGATCGCCATCGTTCCGACCTTGAGAAACGTTGAGCATTCCGCCATGTTCACGTCCCCGGCGATGACATGCAAGCGGCGATACTTCGTCGGATCGGCGTGGGGTTCATCGCGGGTGTTGACAATCGGGCGCTTCACCATCGTGTTGAGGTCCACCAGGGACTCGAAGAAGTCGGCCCGTTGGGAAATCTGATATTGCGCCGGCGCGGTTTGGTTTTCAGCCCCCAGTTTCCCCGCCCCTGCATAGATCTGGCGTGTGACTAAGAACGGCAAGAGCGCGCGGACCAACCGCTCGAACGGCACGCCACGGCCAACCAGATAGTTTTCATGATAGCCATAACTATTGCCCTTGCCGTCGGTGTTGTTCTTGTAGACCAGGAACTTTCCTTGCCCACGCACCTGCTCGACGGCGCGAAGCGCCGCCGCCACAATGCGCTCCCCGGCCTTCTCGTAGGCCACGACTTCGCGCGCGGTGCCGCATTCCGGGCTCGAGTATTCAGGATGCGCCCCGTCCACATACAGACGGCCGCCGTTCGCGAGGACCTTGTTCAGGAGCCGATTGTAATCAGGGCCCGGCCGCTCCCGCTCGCCTTCGACTTCAAATCCCCGAACATCGAGTAACGGATTCTCATTCTCATAGTCCCACAGAATTTTGGGAGATGGATAGTGCGGGTAGTGATTGATCAGAAACAGAGAATTGGACACCGGGTCTCCCGCGTCTGTATCGCGGGCGGCAATGCCGAACTCCGTCTCCGTCCCCAGGACTCGCTTGATCATAGCGCTCGTATCTCAGGTGACAAAAGATCAGAGATAATGGCCGGTGGTCACGGTCTCAATCCGTCGAGATTCAGTGGATCCGGCCGTGATGGTCCGCACATGCACGATCTTGTCGGCTTTCTTCCCGGCGATCTTCGCCCAATCATCCGGATTGGTCGTGTTCGGGAGATCCTCGTGTTCCTTGAACTCGTCCCGAACCGCCTTCAGCAGATCTTCGCCCTTGATGCCGCGCTCCCCGTTTGCCAGAAGCCGCTTGATCGCGTACTTCTTGGCCCGCGAGACGATGCCTTCGATGAGCGCGCCGCTCGAGAAATCCTTCAGGTAGAAGGTCTCCTTATCGCCGTTGCCGTACGTCACCTCGAGATACTGATTTTCCTCGCTCAAGGCGTACATGGACTCGACGGTCGTCCCGGTCAGGCGCTCCACGGTCTTGACCGCATCGCCGTCCTCACGCTCCAGTTCCTCGGCATGCCAGGGAAGGTCGGGCGTCAGGTACTTGGAAAAGATGTCCTTCGCGGCAGCCTTATCCGGGCGGTCAATCTTGATCTTCACATCGAGACGGCCTGGACGGAGTACCGCCGGATCAATGAGATCTTGACGATTACTGGCGCCGATGACGATGACGTTGCGCAAACGCTCCACGCCGTCAATCTCCGAGAGGAACTGCGGAACAATGGTGGATTCCACATCCGAGGAGATCCCGCTGCCGCGCGTGCGGAACAGCGCGTCCATCTCATCAAAGAACACGATGACGGGATAGCCGTCGTCTGCTTTCTCTTTAGCTTTCTTGAACACTTCGCGGATCTGGCGCTCCGACTCGCCGACGTACTTGTTGAGGAGTTCCGGCCCCTTGACGTGCAGGAAGAAGCTTCGCATCTCTTTGGAGGTGAGATGCCCGAGCTTTTGCGCGATCGAATTGGCGACCGCCTTGGCGATCAGAGTCTTACCGCAGCCGGGAGGTCCGTAGAGCAACACGCCCTTGGGCGCCCGCAACTTGTGCTCTTTGAATAGTTCGGGGTGCAGTACCGGCAATTCTACCGCATCCTGGATCTGCTCGATCTGATGCTGCAGCCCGCCGATGTCGGTGTATTTGATGTCCGGCACTTCTTCGAGGACGAGTTCCTCGACCTCGGACTTCGGCAGTTTCTCGAGGAGATAGCCGGACCTCGCATCGTACAAGAGATGATCGCCCACGCTGAGGCGCTGGGTCGTCAGCGGCTCCGCCAGTTCCGCCACTCGCTCCTCATCGGTTCGCAAGGTGACCACCGCACGCTTGGCATCCAGGTGGTCCTTGAGGCGCACGACCTCGCCTTGAATGTCGAACTCGCGACACTCGATGACATTGAGCGCTTCATTGAGGATGACTTCTTGGCCCTTGCGCAGATCCTTGACATTGAGCGCCGGGTGAAGGTTCACCTTCAGCTTCCGGCCGTTGACATAGACATTCACCGTCTCGTCCTCATTCGGGCCGGAGTAGATGCCGTACGTGGATGGCGGAGCGGTGAGCTTCTCTACCTCCATCCGCATTGCCTCGATCCGCATCTTGGCTTCTTGAAGGGCCTCGGTGAGGCGATCGTTCTGCTTATGCGCCTGCTCAAGCTGAGCCCGCGCCTGAGTCAGCCGGCGCACCTCTTCTTCGAGGGAACGGATCTGAACCAGAAGCTTTTCTCTATCACGCTGCTCTTCGTGCATGCCGCCCTCCTCAGCGTGCTCATCTGACAGGCGCTCGGTCAACTTCTTCATGGTATTCCGAATCGAACTCAGGCGCCCGGGCGGTTTCTTCATTGATCTGCCCTTACTATCTTCGGAATCCCTCATGCTCACGGGTCTGCACAGATTCTAGCATCGCCACCCCAGAGGGTCAACAGGCGCTCCATCCACTTCCGTAGGTGCTCACTCATCGAGGGCCCCTAAGAACTGTCGGCAGATTCCCTCCACATCATTAGCTACCATCACTGCGCTGACGACCGCCACGCCATGCGCGCCCGCCTGCCGCGCGTCGCGCACGCGTTGTGTTGTAATAATACCGCCGATGCCGAAAATCGGAATGCGACAGCGCGTCCGGGCGCGCTCCAACTCCGCCAAGCCGATGGGCGCACCGAACGCCTGCTTCAACGGCGTGTCGAAGAGAGGCCCCAGCACCACAAAATCCGCGCCCGCCGCTTCCGCGCGCGCGGCTTCATCCGCGGAATGCGTCGAGAGTCCGATGAGTCCTTCTTCTCCCAACAATCTTCTGGCGACCGACGCCGGGAGGCCCGCGGCCGGAAGCTGCACATGGCGGTTCCCGATGGCCAAAGCGAGATCCACTCGATCATTGATCAGCAGCCTGGCGCTCTGCGCATCCGCCAAGGCAGCGAGATCCCGAGCCAAGGCCAGCAACGGGCGCGTGGGCAGGTCTTTTTCACGGAGTTGGATGGCCCGCACGCCGGCTCGCAAGGCGGCTCGGCAAATTTCAAGGAGAGGACGACCGCGGGTCTGGTGCCGATCGGTGACCAGGTAGAACGAAAAATCCACGCGGCCCATGTCGCGAAGCGTTACAACATGCCCTCAATCGGGCTGCTCGCCGTGGCGTACAGTTTCCGAGGGATGCGACCGGCTTTGAACGCCATGCGCCCGGCCCAGATCGCATACTTCATCGCCTCCGCCATCATAATCGGCTCCTTCGCGCCTGCGATGGCGGTGTTCATGAGCACCGCCTCCGCGCCATACTCCATTGCTAGGGCCGCGTCCGACGCCGTGCCCACCCCGGCATCTACGATGACCGGGACCTTCACGCACTCCATAAGAATTTTGAGGTTATAGGGGTTGCGAATGCCCAGCCCCGAGCCAATCGGCGCCGCCAACGGCATCACGGCCGGACAACCCACGTCGACGAGCTTCTTGGCTACGATCGGATCGTCGTTCGTGTAGGGAAAGACGATGAAGCCTTCCTTGACTAAAATCTTCGCCGCCTCGATTAATCCGGCGGTATCCGGGAATAGAGTCCTTTCATCGCCGATCACTTCCAACTTGACCATGTCCGACACCCCGGCAGCACGCGCGAGCCGGGCGTACCGCAGAGCATCCTCGACGGTATAGCAGCCAGCAGTGTTCGGGAGGATCTTGTATTTCTTCGGGCTGATGTAGTCCAGCAGGTTTTCGGATTTTCGATCCGTGATGTTCACGCGGCGGACGGCGACGGTCACCACGTCGGCCCCGCAGGCCTCGATCGCTTTTTGGGTTTCGAGGAAATCCTTGTACTTGCCGGTACCGACCCACAGGCGGGACCGAAATTCAATCCCGGCTATCGTCAGTGTATCGTCATTCATTCTGCGGCCTCCTCCCCTCCGCCGATAAAGCCAAGGACCTCAACTCGATCTCCCTCGCGGAGGCTTGTTCGTTCAAAGGCGCGGCGGTCCACAATGGTCAGGTTCAGTTCCACGGCCACCTGCTCGTCCTGTATCTGTAGCTCGCGCAGCAGCGACGTTACCGACGATCCTTCCGGCACCTCCCGAGACTCGCCGTTCAGCACGATGCGCATCTCACCCGCCCGCCCTACGTCTGCTAAGAAGCAGCCGCTTTTCCCCTGGGCACCCTCCCGCCCCAAGGCTGCCATCTCACCCGCCCGCCCTGCGTCTGCTAAGAAGCAGCCGCCTTGCCCGCGGGACGCGTCCCTTTCCCATGGCTTGGGGCATCTTACCATACCCCGCCTCGTATCCGCCAAGATCGCCCTTCGTCTATAATTGCGGCATGGCCGGGCGTTGCAATGAAGCGATCGCGGCAGAGTTCCGGCGGATCGCCATGGAACTGGAACGGCAGCAGGCGAACCTGTTTCGCGTGCGCGCCTATCGCCGCGCGGCGGATGTGATCGCGGAGCTTCCCGAGGACGCGGCAGCCGTTGCCCGACGAGGAGACCTGATCAGGATCAAGGGTATCGGCGCAGAACTGGCCAGGAAGATTGAAACCTATTGCGAGTACGGCCGGATGGATGCGACAGACACCGAGGAGGTGCCGGCTACGGTCGCCGGTTGGGTCACCCTCCCTGGACTGAACGCCTCGGTGGTGCGATATCTCTATGATCATCTTCGTATTCGAACGCTCGATGATCTGGAGGCACTGGTGCGCTCCCGATTCCTCCGCACGTTGCCGGGTGTGATGGCCCCCGATGAGGACATTCTCGAAGGCATCAGGCGTCTTCGCGTCGGCCCCGACAACTTGACTTGATGGCATCGCCAGGCTAGAAATAACCCAGCCATGCCGATTTTAGCGTTCATCTTGATCGAAGTCGCCGGCGATCATACCAAGAGCGTCTTTAAGACCATTCAACGCATGGCCGGAGTGAAGGCTTGCTTTATGGTCAGCGGGGGCTATGACATCCTGGTGCAGGTCGAGGCGGAGAGCCTGGACGCGCTCAGCGACCTTTTGCTGTCGAAGATTCGCTCAGTGGACGGGGTGACCAAGACCAACACGTGTATGGTCCTGGGTCACTAGGCAAAGTCGCGCCTAAAGCAAAAGGCCTTCGGGGCGTAAGAGCCCCGAGGGCCTTTTGGGTGTTTCCGCAGCGATCTCGCTTAGTACATGTCGCCCATGCCGCCGCCGTGCGCATGGCCGCCGGGCATCCCTTGAGATTTCTTCTCCTCCGGAATCTCACTGACCATCACTTCGGTCGTGAGCATTAAGCCGGCTACGCTGGCCGCGTTCTGCAACGCATAGCGCGTCACCTTCGTCGGATCGATAATCCCGACCTCCAGCATGTCCACATACTTCTCTGCTGAAGCGTCAAAGCCGACGCTGGTGGCTTCTTTCTTCACGCGTTCCACCACGACCGAGCCTTCCAGTCCGGCGTTCTGCGCGATTTGCCGAATCGGCTCTTCCAGCGACCGTTTGACGATATTGACGCCGACTTGCTGATCGTGCGGCAGGTTGCTGATCTTGTCCAACGCCGCTACGCACCGCAGGAACGCCACACCGCCGCCGGGCACGATCCCTTCCTCAACCGCCGCTTTCGTGGCGTGCAGCGCATCTTCGACGCGCGCCTTCTTCTCTTTCATCTCAGTTTCGGTGGAGGCCCCGACATTGATCACCGCGACCCCACCCACGATCTTCGCAAGCCGCTCCTGGAGCTTCTCGCGGTCGTAATCCGAGGTGGTCTCTTCGACCTGGCTCTTGATCTGCTTCACGCGAGCTTGAATCTTCTTTTCGTCACCGTGCCCTTCCACGATCGTCGTATTGTCCTTGTCAATCGTGACGCGCTTGGCGCGGCCCAAGTCGGTCAGCTTTACATTTTCAAGCTTCAGACCGAGATCCTCCGAGATCACCTGCCCGCCGGTGAGGGTTGCGAGATCCTCGAGCATCGCTTTCCTTCGATCGCCAAAGCCGGGCGCCTTGACCGCCGCGACATTGAGGATTCCGCGCAGCTTGTTGACGACCAGGGTCGCCAGGGCCTCGCCTTCCACATCCTCGGCGATGATCACAAGCGGCTTGCCCATTTTCGCCACCTGCTCAAGAAGCGGGAGCAGATCCTTCATGCTGCTGATCTTCTTCTCATGGATCAGCAGGAACACATCCTCTAACGACACCTCCATACGCTCGGCGTCCGTGATGAAGTAGGGCGAAATGTACCCGCGGTCAAACTGCATGCCCTCCACCACGTCCAGCGATGTGGACATGGATTTTGCCTCTTCCACGGTGATGACGCCGTCTTTGCCGACCTTCTCCATCGCTTCGGCGATCAGGTCGCCGATCGTCAAGTCATTGTTCGCGGAGATGGTCCCGATCTGGGAGATCTCCTTCTTTGTCTTGCAGGGCTTGCTGAGCTTTTTCAGCTCCTCGACGACGACTTCCACGGCCTTGTCGATCCCCCGTTTGATGTCCATTGGGTTCGCGCCGGCCGTGATGTTCTTGGCGCCCTCACGGAAGATCGCCTGCGCCAGCACCGTCGCGGTCGTGGTGCCATCCCCCGCCACGTCGCTGGTCTTGGACGCCACCTCGCGCACGAGCTGCGCGCCCATATTTTCGTAGGGATCCTTGAGCTCGATCTCTTTCGCCACGGTCACGCCGTCCTTCGTAATCAGCGGCGCACCAAACTTCTTATCGAGAATGGCGTTCCGCCCTTTGGGGCCGAGCGTCGCCTTGACGGCATCCGCCAACTGATTCACACCCCGAAGAATCGCTCCTCTTGCATTCTCGCTATAGACAATCTGCTTTGCGGCCATCTGAGTCCTCCTTTAAATCCAGGTCCGTGTAAACCACCCATTCATCATCCATTCTGTCCTGGGCTTTATGTTTCAAAGATGCCCAGGATATCTTCCTCTTTAATAATCAGGTAATCTGTACCGTCCACATTGATTTTGCTTCCGGAATATTTATCAAACAGAACGAGATCAGCGACCTTGACGGATTTGACATCGGCGCCGATAGCTTCCACCTTCCCTCGCTGGGGCTTCTCTTTGGCGACATCCGGGACGTAAATCCCGCCCGCGGTCCGCTCCAATTCTTCGGTATAGCTGACGAAGCATCTATCTTTTAAGGGCTTAAATCCCAGCGGTGTCTTCTGAGCTGTCTTCTGAGCTGTCTTCTTCTCGGCTGTTTCCACTGCCATAATACCTTCCCTCCCTATGACTCATATGGTTACGTTGGTTACGAGCCGGCCCAGCTAACCCCTTCCGGCTCAAAAGATACTATGATAGATAATACCGTCCTCAGCAGAATCAACCCCCGGGCCAGCATCTCTGAAGTGTTTTTTTTACAGGGCCTTCTCCACCCGGGTGTCATGTTGGGACGGTCGCAACTCCTTGAAAATCATCCATGATTTCAACAATTCGGTCGCCTTCTGCAGCTGCGGATCCTCTTCCTCTCCCTCTTTCCCCTCCTTCGTTTCCTTGGACTTGGGGTCCGACTTGGTGTCCCGATCCTTCTTGCCGTCCTTTGGTTCTGGCTTGGGCGCCGGGGTCTCCGGCACCACAATAGGCGGCACCGAGGCCTCGTCCTTGTCGCGTAAGTTCTTATCAAGATCACGCTCTCGAATGGGCACGGTCGTGGTCGGTTTACCTTTCACCACAATGTCCGGAGAGATTCCCACGCCATGAATGCTCCGTCCTTTCGGAGTGTAGTACTTGGCCGTAGTGAGACGAAGGCCGGAGCCATCGCCCAACGGCAGGATGGTCTGCACCGAGCCTTTCCCGAAGGTCTGCACGCCGACAATGACGGCCCGGCCCCAGTCTTGGAGCGCCCCTGCCACAATTTCTGAGGCACTGGCGCTGCCTTCGTTGACCAGCACGATCATCGGATAGTCTTCGGGTTGGTCCTTGATGTGCGAGACATAATCGTCCTTCTTGCCTTCGCGGGTCTTGATGTAGACGATCAACCGGTTGAGCCCTACGTACTGTTCGGAGACATCAATGGCGGCGGTGAGTAGTCCCCCGGGATTGTTGCGCAGGTCTATGATCAGCGAGTGCATCTTCTGTTCCCGAAGTTTCTTGAGCGCGCCGATCATATCCTTCGCGGTCTGGTCCTGAAACTGCGTCAATCGGATGTAGCCAATGTTCCCATCCAGCATCTTCGATTTGACGCTCTCGATCTTGATGATCTCGCGGGTGAGCACAAACACGAGGGGCTCCGGTACTCCTTCGCGGTGAATCGTCAACGTGACCTTCGTCCCCTTCGCTCCCCGCATTTTCTGCACGGCGTCCATGAGCGTCATGTCCTTGGTGCTCTCGTTGTTCACTTTCAGAATGACGTCAGACGGCTTCACGCCAGCGCGCTCAGCGGGCGTGCCGTCAATGGGAGCGATGACCATCAGGCGATTGTCCTTCATGCCGATTTGGATGCCGACGCCGCCGAACTCGCCCTTGGTCTCCACCTGAACTTCTTTATATACGTCGGGCGGCATAAATGCCGAGTGGGGATCGAGGGTGGAGAGCATTCCGCGGACTGCTCCGTATACCAGATCCTTGGTTTTGACGTCTTCCACGTAATGTTTTTGAACATGGGCCAAGACCTCGGTAAATGTTTTCAACTCTTCATACGTCTCGGTGGCCATGACCGCCCGGTCCCATCCTTTGCCGATGAGCACTCCCAAAACCAAGATCACCACAAACACGAGGGCCCACCCCATCTTTGCTTTCGCCTGCCGCATGCCTTCCATTACCGTGCTCCTTTTCCTTACCGCCGCCTGGCCAACCAGGCTAGAGGGTCCATCGCCTCTCCGCCCTGCCTCAGCTCAAAATACAGCGTACTCTGTCCGGTCAAGCCGGTGTCACCGATCTCGCCGATCGGCTGGTTGCCCCGCACCCCATCGCCGACATTGACCAGCAGCTTGGACGCGTGCGCGTACAGCGTGAAATAGCCTTCCCCATGGTCAATGATTGCCAATAACCCGTATCCGCGCATCCAATCCGCAAACGCCACGACTCCATCAAATACCGACCGGATCACGCTGCCTTGAGTGGCACGGATCTCAATGCCTTTCCGCTGCACATAGGTCTCGAACTTCGGATGCTTTTGCCGCCCGAACAACGCCACCACCTGGCCATCGCTGGGCCATCCCAGTCGGCCTTTGAGTCTCCCAAGGCCTTCCCCCAGCGCCTCCGGGCGAAATGCAGCGGTGGCCTTCCGACGGCCCTCAAATTCTCGGAGCAACGCCTCGAGGCGCTGCGCAGACTTCTCCAGCTCATCCACGACCCTCTCATACACGACTTTTTCGCTCCGCACGCGCGACAGCAACCCATCCTTTTTGGCCCGCTCAACCCGGACCTTTCCAAGCTCCAGGGCGATCTCCCGCTGATATGACACCAGCTCCCCCCTCACCTGTTGGAGTCGCGCATTCGTGGATTCCAACTGGTTGAGATCCACCCGATAGCCCTCCAGCAACTGAAACTCGCGTCGGGAGATCCAGCGGAGCATGGCGTAGCGGGAAAGCAACTCCTGGCTGTCGCGCGCCCCCAGCACGAGCTTCATATCACCGGCCGGGCCTTCTTTATACATGACCCGCAGGCGGCTGCGGATCGACCCCTGGCGCTCCTCGATTCTGTCGCGCAAACGGGACACCGCGCTGTTCGTGACCTCAACCTCCCGATCCTTGTGCTTTAACTTCGCCGTCACCCGGGCAAGCCCTTCCCGCCGACTCTTGAGCTGATGGTCTACGTCCTCGATAGATTGCAGGATAGAGGCTTCTTTGCGCTGCACTTCGCCGGATTTCCGCTTTTTCTCCTTGATCTCTCCTTTCAGCTTCTCCAGGGCCTCTTGCTCTTTTCTGATCTTCTCGGCAAGAGGATCGCTTCGCTCGCCGGGCGAGGCAATGCCGGGGACGCTCAGAAGGAGTGCGATCAGGAGCGCCACGCCGTAAGTCCCCATCATCTCCCCACATCACGAAGTTGACCCACGGAGACGACGCTTCCGAGCCATCCGAGGAGAGTGCCCAGAATCACCATTCCGGCCATCAGGCGTGTGGGCAAGAATGATAGACCCGCTCCCAGACCCCAAAACGTGCCATGCAGCGCGATCTTGTTCTCCGCCAAGCCAAACACCGCCCATAAAATCAATAAGGAGCAAACCGCTCCAAGGCCTCCCAACAGCGCGCCCTCCAGCAGGAACGGCATCTTAATGAAACTGGGCGTCGCGCCGATGAGCCGAAGGATCTCAATGTCCTCGCGGCGCGCGTACAAGGTTAATCGAATTGTGTTCGCCAGGATCACCACCATGGCGACCGCCAGCACCGCCCCGACAAAGATTCCCAATAATCTTAAGTATCGCAAGCCGGCCGCCAGGTTCTCGATCCAATCCCGGTTATAGATCACCTCCTCGACTTCCGGAAGCGCCTGAAGATTTTGAACAAGGTCCACGACCGCCTGCGACGTTCGAAATCGCGGGCCTACTTTGAGCACCAGCGATGCCGGAAATGGGTTCTCCCCCAATCCGTTCAGCAACCGGTCTTCCGCCGGAAACCGACTGCGAAACGACGCCAAGGCCTGCTCGCGCGATACCACCGTGATCCCCGCCACAGCCGGATCTTGGGCCAGTTGGTCCCGTAACTGGTCCAGGGCCGCGGAGGAAACCCCATCCCGAAAATACACGCTGACCTTGATCTCTTCGCGCAGTGAGCCGAGCACCCCTTGCACGTTCAGATAGAGCAGCAGGAATACGCCCATGCCCAGCATGGTAAACGCCGTTGTCACGATCGCGAGGATCGTTGTCGTCCGGTTGGCCTTGATATTGTCCACGGCCTCGCTTATCACGTACTGGATTCGCATCATGCTTCAGCCGCCCCTCCTTCGACGACCCGGCCGTCTTGAAGTCTAATGACCTGCCGGCGCTGACGGTTGATCAGGTCGGCATTGTGCGTCGCGACCAACACCGTGGTGCCCCGTAGATTGACCGCCTTGAGCAGCTCCAGGATTTCCCCCGCCAAGGTCGAATCCAGATTGCTGGTCGGCTCGTCGGCCAGCAGAATCAGCGGATCGTTCACGATCGCGCGGGCCAGGCAGACACGCTGTTGCGCGCCGGCCGACAGGGTATACGGCATCGCCTTCTGAAAGCCCTCCAGGCCGACCACGCGCAGGGCTTCGGACACTTTCACCCGCAGCAACCCTTCCGAGACGCCGACGACTTTCAGCGCGATCGCCACGTTTTCGAACACGGTCTTCTTTTGAAGGAGCCGAAAATCCTGGAAGATGAACCCCATGGACCGGCGCAGGTACGGAACCGCCGACTCTTTCAAGTCCCCCAGGTTTCGATTGTTCACCACGATGTGTCCTTCATCGGGCGTCTCGGCCCGGAAGATCAATCGAAGAAGCGTGGTCTTGCCGGCTCCGCTGGGACCGCTGAGATAAACAAATTCCCCTTTCTCGATCTTCAGATTAACATCGTGGAGAGCCGGGCGGCTATGAAAGTTTTTTGAGACGTGGTAAATCTCGATCATGCGGGACCACGATGGCCGGGCGAGGTGAAGACTTCAAATGCTCCGGTCACCAGTTCAATGCGCTGCAACCTCGGATCCTCGCCGGAAATCAACACCGCATCGAAGCGACAGGCTCGCTCTCCCAAGCGCCGCGCCGCCATATACTGCTGAGCCAGGCGGGCAATCCGCGCCTGTTTGGCGCGGGTAATAGCCGCCGCCGGACCGCCGAAGCGATCATCGGCCCTTGCTTTGACTTCGATGAACACGAGCGTGGTCCCGTCTTCCGCGATCAAATCAATCTCCCCCAGCCGGGTCCGGTAATTGGAGGCCACGATGCGATACCCCCGGCCCTCCAAAAACTTTACGGCAGCTCGTTCCCCGTCGGCGCCCCTCCCGTGACCTACGCCCATCGTGTTTCAGCTTTCCGGACCGGGCGGAAACTTCGCCGGTGCAGGGTGCACGGCCCATACCGTCGCAAGCGGCGCAGGTGCTCGGCGGTTCCATAGCCCTTGTGCGCAAGAAAGCCATACTGCGGAAATCGAACATCAGCCTCGGCCATCAGCCGGTCACGGGTAACTTTGGCGATAACCGACGCGGCCGCGACGGACAGGCAGAGGCCATCGCCTTTAATGACCATGCGTTGCTCGATTCGCACCTGGGGAAGCCGTATGGCGTCTAAGATGAGAAAATCGGGCGGGGGAGACAGCTGCCGGACCGCATATTCCATAGCGAGACGGGCCGCCTGCCGGATGTTCACCGCGTCAATCACTTTGGCGTCAATGATTCCCACCCCGCAGCCGACCGCCACGCGTCTGATTAATTCGTAAAATCGCTCGCGCTGCAGCTTGTTCAGGCGCTTCGAATCCCGAAGCCCGATCAAGGCGCGGCACCGGCGCGGAAGGATGACGGCCGCGGCGACGACTGGTCCGGCGAGAGGACCGCATCCGACTTCATCCAAGCCCGCGACGCGCCGAAATCCCCGCGTCCAGGCCTCGCACTCGAAGACTTCATCGGGGGTGAGCGGCACGGGCCCTTCTTCAGGCGCCGGCGGGCACTTCTTCTGAGGCCGTCGCAACCGGAGTCGGCTCCGGCTTGGCTTTACCCTCTGCCAAGTATTCACGTTCGGCGACGCGCGCGCTCTTGCCCTTCTTGGTTCGGAGATAGTACAGCTTGGCGCGGCGGACTCGTCCTTGTCGCACAACGTCAACCCGCTCGACCACGGGAGAATGGATCGGGAAGATCCGCTCTACCCAAATCCCATAGGAGGACTTGCGCACCGTAAACGTCTCGGTGTTGCGCGCGCCCTTTCGGCTGATCACGACTCCTTCGAATACCTGGACCCGTTCCTTCTCCCCTTCCATGACTTTGACATGGACGCGCACTGCATCGCCAATCTCGAACACCGGCACGTTTTTCTTCACCAATGTCGCTTGGACTCGCTCCAACCGATTCATGACTGCATCTCCTCTCCTCGTTTCGCTCGTCCGTCAGGTTGTGCCGCGGCGCGAGAACTCACTCAAAATCCGCTGATCATCCTGCGTGAGTTGGGCCTGCTCCAAGAGATCAGGCCGTTTCAGCAATGTATTGCGCAACGCCTCCGCCCGGCGCCAAGCCTCGATGGCCTGATGATTGCCGGAGAGCAAGACTTCAGGGACTTCCATGCCACGGAACTCCGGAGGGCGCGTATAGTGCGGATACTCCAGCAAGGAGCCGGAAAAGGAATCTGCCTGCGCGGATTGCAGGTCACCCAAGACGCCGGGGATCAATCGGGCAGTGGCGTCCAGAATCACCAGAGCCGCCAGTTCCCCGCCCGTCAATACAAAATCCCCAACCGACACCTCGTCGGGCTGGAGGCCCAATCGCACCCGTTCGTCAATGCCTTCATAATGCCCGCATAGGAAAACCAGCCGCCTCGAATCTTCTGCAAAGTCCTGCGCCATGGCTTGGGTAAACTTCCGTCCCTGGGGCGACATGAGCACTATCCGGAGTTTCTCATCGCTGGCCCGCAGCGCGTCCACGGCTCGAAACACCGGCTCCGGTTTGAGCACCATGCCGGCGCCGCCGCCATAGGGAGAGTCATCCGCAACCTTGTGCCGGCCATCGGCGTAGTCACGTAGATTGATGACGCGGATGTCCAAGAGGCCCTTCGCTCGGCCCCGCTTCAAAATGCTCGCGTCTAGGACCGCCTCGACCATCTCCGGGAACAATGTGATGACATCACACCGCATGCGTCTCATCCAATAATCCCGGTACACGCCGGATCACCATTCGCTGCCCATCCAGATCCACGACTCGCACAATCTCCTTGGTCGCCGGTATCAGATGCTCCCCGCCTTCGAGAGCCTCGACCACGAATACGGCGTTGCTTTTCGTGGTCAAGACTTCCTTCAACGTGCCGACGTAGGTTCCGTCTTCTGTTCGAACCTCCATTCCCACCAGCTGGTATTCATAGTACCGGTCGTCCGACAGTGGGGCCAGGCGTTCCTCGGGAATCAGCAGAAAACTGCCGATCAGGGGGGCCGCGGCTTCCGGTGTGTTGATCGTGTCGAAACTCAGCAGATACCCCTGCGCGGCACGTCGTACACGTTCGACCGTTAACGTCTGCATTGCCAGAGGTCCCTCCACGATCACTTGCTTAAGGGATTCAAAACGGCCCGGCACGTCGGAATAGGACACGACTTTGACTGCCCCCTGCACACCATGAGCGGCCAGAATCCTGCCGATAGTGACCATGGGCGCTCCATGGGTGGGTCTGTGCACTATTCCAGGATTTCCAACACGCATCGTTTGCCCAATTTCGTGCCGGCGGCGATCAAGATGGTCCGCATGGAGCCGGCGGTTCGGCCTTTCTTCCCGATCACTTTACCCAGATCATCAGGCGCGACCCGAAGCTCGATGATCGTGGTTTTTTCCCCTTCGGTCTCCCGCACCGAGACCGCCTCGGGTTTATCAACCAGGGCCTTCGCTATCATTTCGATCAGCGCCCTGAGGTCATCCATCGCCGCACCTCCCCAGTAGACCCGCCGCAGAGACGCCAAGGCGTCCCGTTCCCGCGGGAAGATGCGGACACCAAGATGTAATCAGGCCTTGGCGGGGGCCTCTTTCCACTGTTTGAGCACACCGGTCCGATCCAGCAAGGAGTGGACCGTCACTGACGGCTGCGCTCCTCGGTTCAGCCATGCCATCACGCGCTCCTGCTTGATCGTGATGGCGGCCGGCGTCTGCAGGGGATCGTATGTGCCGAGGACCTCGATATACCGGCCGTCTCTCGGCATCCTGGAATCCGCGGCCACAATTCGATAGAAAGGCCTCTTATGTCGGCCCCCTCGTGTGAGTCTTAGTCGCACCACGTGTTTTACCTCTCCTCCTCAGCACCCTTGCATAATGATTACGACAAGAACGCCCGATTCGACGCTCCCAACATCTTGCGTCCGACTCGTCCGGACAAACCCTTCATCACTTTCATCATTTTGCGGGCTTCGAGATACTGCTTGATCAGGCGGTTGACTTCCTGCACCGTCGTCCCGCTGCCCTTTGCGATGCGCTTCTTCCGGCTGCCGTTCAATAACGTGTGATCCCGCCGTTCCCGCAGGGTCATGGAATCAATGATGGCCGCAACCTGCTTGAGCTCTTTCTCCGGCAGGCCTTGGCCGGTCATCTCCTTTAATCGCTGACCGCCAGGGAGCATGTCCAAAATCTGTTCCAGCGACCCAAGCTTGTTGACCTGCTTCAGCTGCTCGCGGAAGTCCTCCAACGTCAACGTGTCGGACCGAAGCTTCTGAACCATCGCTTCGGCCTGCTCCTGATCCACCACTTCCTGAGCTTTTTCGATCAGCGACAGCACATCTCCCATGCCTAGAATGCGGGAGGCCATTCGATCCGGATGGAACGGTTCCAACGCCTCAAGCTTTTCGCCGGTGCCGAGAAACTTGATCGGCTTGCCCGTCACTGCTTTGATCGAAAGGACCGCACCGCCGCGCGCGTCCCCCTCCACCTTGGTCAATATCACACCGGTGATGCCGACCCGCCGATCGAACTGCTCGGCCATGGTCACCGCATCCTGGCCCATCATGGCATCGGCGACCAACAGGACGTCGTGCGGCGAGGTCTGTGCCTTGATC
>Ga0184638_1000153_pt1 | contig 18119 bp, 17 predicted proteins | sample PLM31_50_b2_FD_133141 | JGI IMG/M metagenome (GOLD analysis project Ga0184638, IMG submission 133141) | Groundwater sediment microbial communities from an aquifer in East River, Colorado, USA - PLM3-1_50_b2 | ecosystem: Environmental > Terrestrial > Soil > Riparian zone | place: USA: East River... | reverse complement strand
GGACTCGCCCCGGCGGGAGGCGGCGTCCACGAAGTAACCGGCGAGGCTGGTCTTGCCGGTGCCCGCGCTGCCCGATACCAGTATGCTGCTGCCGCGGAAGTAACCCTTGCCCCCCATCATGTCGTCGAGACCCGGCACGCCGGTGGAGAGGCGGCCTGCTGAGACGCGATGTTGCAATCCCAGCGAGGCAATCGGCAGCACCGAAATGCCCGATTCGTCGATGAAGAACGGCGACTCGTTGGCGCCGTGCGTCGAGCCCCGGTACTTCACGACGCGCAGACGCCGGGTCGCGTTCTGCTCATTCACCCGGTGATCCAGCAGGATGACACAGTCGGTGATGTACTCTTCCAGACCGTGGCGCGTCATCCCGCCGTCACCGCGTTCCCCGGTCACGACGGCGGTGACGCCCTTGGTCTTGAGCCAGTTGAAGAGCCGGCGCAGCTCCGCGCGCAGCACGCGCGTGTCGCGCAATCCGGAAAAGAGCGTTTCGATGGTGTCGAGGACCACGCGCTTGGCGCTGATGGAGTCGATCGCGTGCTCCAGACGGATGAACAGGGCGTCCAGGTCGTACGCGCCGGTCTCCTGAATCTCATTGGGCTCGACCCGGACGTAGTCCAACGCGAGTTTCTTGCGAGCCGCGAGCGGGCGCGGGTCCAACCCGAGTGAGGAGAAATTCTGCGCCAGCTCTTCGACCGTTTCCTCGAACGACAGGAACACGCCCGGTTCGTCGAAGGCGCGGGCGCCATTGATCAGGAACTCCATCGCGAGGATCGTCTTGCCGCACCCAGGACCGCCGCAGACGAGCGTGGGGCGGCCCCGCGGCAACCCGCCGCCGGTGATTTCGTCCAGGCCTTGAATCCCCGTCGGGGACTTGGCGAGGGGTTTGACCATGGCAGGGCGGGTCGCGGATCGAGGCATATCGGTCCTCCAACTTGCTTAACCAGGGGAAACCCGCTAGGGTCCTCATACTACCCCTCCGATACCCGCCTTTCCAATCGACGGCCCCTCGGTCGGTCACCCACGATCGAGGAGTTCGAGATGTACTCGCGAACCCGTGCTACCCGTGTATTGCTGCGTTTTGCAGCTCTAGCGTTTCTGGCCTGCAGTCTCGAGCCAAGCCTTCCCATCATCACCCGCTTGGCCGCGTTTGCCTGCGCCAATGCGGAATGCACGATCCTGGGCCCCCAACTCCCGGGACTGCCGCCGCAGACCGGTTTATTCATGGTCGGCGCCTGGTTCAAAGGGGCGCAGGACGTGCACTGGAGTATTCGCTGGCCAAGCGACTCGGTTCAGGCCGACTTCCCCGCCGTGCGCGACTCCTCGATTGTCGCCGCGCAGCTGGACAGCATGCCGCTGAACGCGGCCCTCGTGCTCACCGTCAGCCTCGTCGGCGGCGGGCGCGCGTCGCTCAGTTGGGACTACCGCTGAGCGTAAGTGGTTAACGGGGTCTGGACGTTCCCAAGTGGGGCGTTCAGTCCCCTGCTTATCTGCGGCTCTTGACGCGTCTGGAATGATGGGTTTTCCTCCCGCATCATGCTTCCATCGATGCGGTGGACACTGTGTGCCGCGGCACTGTGCTGCGTGCCGCCCGTGGCGCTCTCCGGTCAACAACCCGACACCGCCAAGCCCTACACACTGCCTCCCACCACCGTCTCGGTCACGCGCGCCGAGCTCCCGCTGACGAAAATTCCCAACTCCATCCAGACGGTCCATCGCGAGCAGATCAGCCGAGCCCGGCCGACGTGGGGACTCGATGAAGCGCTCGTGAGTGTCCCCGGCGTCTTCGTCGCCAATCGCTACAACTTTTCGCAGGATCAGCGTATCTCAATCCGCGGCTTCGGCGCCCGCTCGGCATTTGCCGTGCGTGGCATCAAGATCCTCGTGGACGGCATCCCGCAGACGCTCCCCGACGGCCAGGGCCAGCTGACGAACCTCGAGCTCGGCGAGGTGGATCGGATTGAGGTGCTGCGCGGGTCAGCGTCCGCGCTGTTCGGCAACGCGTCGGGTGGCGTGATCAGCATCTGGACCAATCCACACGCGGTCGAGCGAGCTAGCGAAGAGGCGCGATTCGTTGCGGGCCGGTTCGATCAACGATCGGGGCGGACCTGGAACAAGTGGCAATCGACGACGAGCCTGCGCATTGGCAGCGGCAGTGCGCAACTGACCGCATCGCGCCTCGACTACGAAGGAGAACGCGACCACAGCGGCGCCGACAGCCGAGTGCTCAATGCCCGACTCAGCTTTCCGCTCGCGGCCGGATGGTCGCTCGCGGTGGTGTCGGCCGTGGGGGACAACCCGCGCGCGGACAATCCCGGATCGCTCACGCTGGCGGAGCTGAACACGAACCGCGACACCGTGCCCGTGCTGAACCGCAATCGCAATGCCGGCAAAGCGGTGACGCAATTCCAGACTGGAGCGACGGTGCGCCGCACGATGGTGAACGGAGGTGAAGCGGCGTTCACGCTCTTCGGCCTGACGCGAGATCTCAGGAACCCCATCACGACGACGTATATCGATCTCGACCGCGTGGATTACGGCGCGCGCGCCAGCCTCACGTATCCGCTTCCCCTCGGCTCGCTCGTGCATCGGCTCACGGCAGGATTTGATTTCCAGCGCCAGCGCGACGACCGCAAAAACTTCAACTACCTCAACACGCCCGGCGATTCCGCCACGCGCGACACCGTCCGCTCCCTCGATCAGCTGGAGCGCGTGACAGAGATCGGCCCGTTCGTGCAGAGCGCGCTGGAGCTGTCGCCGACCATGACGGTCACGGCCGGGCTGCGGTACGACTGGGTGAAGTTCGACGTGCGTGACCGGTTGATCACGGGGTCGAATCCGGATGACTCCGGCGACCGGCTCATGCGAGCTCTCTCGGGATCGCTCGGGATCGCGGTCAATCCAACGAGCAGCGTGACCGTGTACGGCAACATCGGGTCGTCATTCGAGACGCCCACGACGACCGAACTGGCGAACTCGCCGTCGGGCGCGGGCGGGTTCAATACCGGACTCAAGCCGCAGCAGGCCTGGAACTACGAAATCGGCGGCCGCGGCGCCGCCGGGCGGGGCGGGGGGGGCCGCCTGGCGTACTCGGTGGCGGTGTTCCAGGCCGACGTGCGCGATGCGCTCATTCCTTATGAGATCGCCGCACCCCGCTTCTATTATAGAAACGCGGGGCGGACGCGGCATCGCGGCGTGGAGCTGGGCGCCAGTCTGTCGGTTGGGGCCGGCGTCAGCCTCAACCTCGCATGGACGTATTCGAACTATCGGTTCCGGCAGTACAGCTTCACGGACACTGCCGGGACGCATGTGCTCGATGGACGTGCGCTGACCGGCATTCCCCAGCATTGGTTGCACACGATCGTGCGTGCCCAACCCGCGGCGTTCCGCGGTGCGTGGGCGGAGGTGCAGCAGAGCTATTCATCGGGGTATCTGGTGAGTGACGTGTTGAGCACTCGCACCGCACCCTGGTGGGCTACCAATGTGCGTGTCGGCTGGGATGGGAAAGCGGGTGCGGTACGGCTCGCGCCGTTCCTGGGTATCAACAACGCATTCAATCATCTGTACGTCACCTCGGTCGTCATCAACGCGGCCCGCGACAGGTTTTACGAGCCGGCGCCCGGCCGCAACGTCTACGTGGGCCTTTCAGTTGGAGCCGGTCGCTAGGTATCTTGAACCCATGAGAAAACCTGCGTCGTTCTTTGCGTGCTGCATGGTCCTGGCATCGACGCCGGCAATCGCGCAGACGCCGACCCAGACGCCGCCCATCGACTGTACCCAGCTCACCGTCGATACCGTTACCAAGACGGCGACCTTCCATCTGGTCGCCGGTCAGACGGGGCTGAACAGCGGTTTGAACTTCAACGGGTTCAATGAGGGCAAACTGACGCTGACGGTTCCGCAGAATTGGAATGTCGTAATTCAGTTCACCAACCGCGACGCCAATCTTCCGCATTCTGCCGAGATCGTTGACACCACGAAGCCGATGCCGGCCGGTCCGGTGGACCCCAGCTTTCCGCGCGCCGTGACCTCCAAGCTGGCGCAGGGGCTCACGCACGCTGAGACGGAGACCTTCCGTTTCGTGGCCAACAAGCCGGGTTCGTTCATGATCTTTTGCGCGGTGCCCGGCCATGGGCTCGCGGGGATGTGGATCCGGCTGAAGGTCTCCGCCACGGACAAGCGGCCGACGCTCACTGCGACGAGTTGACGCCCTACATAGATGACGGGGCGGAGCGGCGTGACCGCCGCTCCGCCCTCAGAGTCAGAAATCGTACCGTGCGCTCAGCGCGACTTGATTGCCACTCCGGTATTTGTTGTTCGCACCGGGCCCGATCTGGGTCTCGTTGTGCAGCCACTCCAGGCCCAGGGCATAGGCGCCCGACTTGTAGCGGATCATGGGGACCGCGAGCCAGCTCTTGAAGCGGCGAGCCGCGAGGGCGATGGCCGTTCCATCGGCCTCGGTCACCGCGTTGTTCGTGATGTCCGTCTCGTTGGGACGCTCGGTGCCAACGAACCCCCAGACGCTCCACCGGGAATTCAGCGTGTAGCCCACTTGGCCCCACGCACCCCAGCCCTTGATGTCCCCGAACTGCACGACCTGTGCGAACTGATGACCCATCGCTTTGCCGTAGTGGCCGTTCGCGGCGATCGCGAGATCACCCCGCGTCGTGCTGAATCCAACCTCCAGCGCGCGGCTCGTGAGGTCGGGGCCCGCGATGTCCTTCTGGTCGACGTGGCCGACGATGTACCCGGCCCAACCGGCGGTGCTGTAGTCGAACCGCGCCTCCACCTGCGGCAGGCCGCGCTCGCCGGCGCTGAACGTGTTGTTGGCCCCACCGGCTTCGTCTGTCCATGAGCCGCTCATGACGGCCAGCTGCACTCGCGTGGTGGTCCGCGCACCCGCACGGCTCAGGGTCTTCATGACCTTGATCTGCGGGAAGCGCCACCCGATGAACCCGCCCGGCCCCCACCCCAGCGGGAAGCCGATGTGCGATGTGGACTGGGGAATGTTGCCGAGCGTGGGCGACCAGTCCTGGCCGATCCGCAGTGTCGTACGGCCGTTCGTCAGGTCGAGGTAGGCGACGCGCAACCTTGGCTGGGGTTGCTCATCGGCAAAACTGCCCGTCCCCACGAACGTGCCGAAGAAATCCAGCTCGACGTTGGCGTTGGCCCGCCAGCCAGGCTTCACTTCGGGGCCGGTGATGCCCAAGCCGATGCGCAGGTTACGCACGTCGCCCCCGTGCACCCACTTGGAGCGCTCCGCGGTGACATACTCCGCCCGCTGGCCGTTGCCCGTGCCGAAGTCCGCGTCCTGCGCGAAGACCGTCCCGCTGAGGATACCGCGGAGCGTCACGGAGATTCCCTGACTGGTGGTCACGGCCTGGGCCGTGAGGGACGTCGCGGAAAAGAGGGTAAGGAGGAGTGTGGTGAGACCAACGGCAGGTTTCGGAACCATAGTACCTCCGGTGAGAGGTCTGTCAGAAACTGATCTGTACCAACGGTGTCATCTCCCTCTGCATGTTGCGTGTGCTGACCTGGGCGGCGAGGTTCTCCGCCACGGTCATGTACGCTCGCGCCAGCGGCGAGTTCCCGTCGAGGACGATCGGCCGGCCGGCATCGGAGCTCTCGCGGATGGCGGTGGCGAGCGGAATCTCGCCGAGGAACGGAACACCCAGCCGCTCGGCGGCCCGCCGCGCGCCGCCCGCGCCGAACACGTCGTCCCGCGCGCCGCAGTGCGGGCACGCGTATGACGCCATGTTCTCGATAATACCGAGCACCGGCGTATTCAACTGGGTAAACATCGTGATTGCTTTCTGCGCCACTTTGAGTGCCACATCCTGCGGCGTCGACACGACCGCGGCGCCGGTCAGGGGAATGGCCTGACACAGCGTGAGCTGGACGTCGCCCGTCCCGGGCGGCAGATCCACGATCAGGTAGTCGAGCTCGCCCCACAGCACGTTGCCGAGGAAGTGCTGCACCGTCTTGTGGAGCATTGGCCCGCGCCAGATGATCGCGTCGTCCTCGCGCAAGAAGAACCCCATCGAAATGATCTTGACGCCGTACTGCTCGGCCGGTACGGTGCCCTCGATGGTCGGCTTGGGCAGCGTGTGCGCGTTCATCAGGGTTGGGATCGTCGGCCCGTACACATCCGCGTCCATGATTCCGACGCGGGCCCCCGTGCTGGCGAGCGCGAGCGCGAGATTGGCGGAGACCGTGGATTTACCGACACCGCCCTTGCCGCTCGCCACCGGGATGATGTTCTTCACGGACGGGAGGAGCTGTTGCTTCATCGGGCCGCTCGATCCGCGGACCCGCGCCGTCATGGTGACGTCCACGACGCCGGCGCCGAGCAGGGCAGCGACGGCATGACGCGCCTGCTGCCGCATGCGGTCGCGCTCGGGGCAGGCGGGAGTGGTGAGCTCGATCGTGAAGCCGACCGAACCATCGGCGACGCGGACATCCTTCACGAATCCCAGGCTGACGATGTCGCGGCCTAGATCGGGGTCGGTGACGACCCGGAGCGCGTCGAGCACCTGGCCTTCTGTAACCTGCGGCGTATCAGCTCCCCGGCTTCTTCGCCAGGTCAACGGCCGGATGATAGATGACGCGGTAGGGGTTGTGGTCGTCCCGCAGGACCTTCACGGCTTCCGAGTTGGCAAGTTGATCCCACGCCACCGGCGCCGTGCGTCCCCCGCACCCCGTCGCCAGCACGATCGCACTCAGCAGCAGTACGCTCCGCATTCGGTCTCTCCCTTCAGTTCTCGCGACTCGCGTCGTCCGACGGCGCGCCCTGGACCAGCCAGTCCCGAAACGACCCGGCGCCCAATGCCATGCGCCACTCCTCGAAAATCGACAGGGCCATCGCGCGCATGCCGCCTTCCGCCGGTCCCGCAGCCGCGCACTGCTCCAGCAACCACGCCTCGAATTCATCCGGCTCCGGGTCGGCGTTGACGGCGCGCTCGAGCAGATCCCGCTTGATCGCGAGCCCGATCGCATCAGGGGTCGTGTCGCGCTTGCGGCGCTTGCGCCGGCCTTCGGACGCTTCGAGCGCCGCGAGCAGCTCGCGGCAGACGTCGCGGGGGCGGTTCAGAGCGTCCAGAAACGCGTCCGGCGGGCGACGATCTTGACCTCCAGCTCGAAGCCCCGCCGCTCCGGGCGGTGGTAGCCGCGATCGAGGGCCGCGACGTCCAGGGCCACGGTGGCCACGTCGTCCAGCAGCACGCCCCACCAGGGCAGCTCGCGCACCGTGGGCTCGGCCTTCATGTACCCCTTACAGCTGTCGCATACCTCGACCTTGCGCGTGGTCTCCCCATCCTCCGGCGCCAGGTATCCGAGGTTCTCGTGGCTCGTCTCGGCGCAGAACGGGCAGTGGAGCCACGGCACCTCCCAACCGGTGCCGCAGCGCCCGCACCGCAGCCACCGCTTCCGCTCGAGCCCGCGGAACTCCGCAAGCGTGGGCCACGCGCCGCACAGCGGGCAATAGCCCTCCCACCAGGCCGGCGACACCCCACTTCCTATCGTCCGGGCGCACGCCCTGAGCAGCGGCACGGCGGCGACCTGCGCGACGACGCGCAGCGCGGACGGATCGCTCGCGGCGAGCGCGTCGATGCGCGCATCATCCTGGCAGATCGCCGCCTCCAGCAGGTCGATCGGATCGAGGTCACGAACGGCGCCGTTGAGACCGGCGAGGCGCGTCAGGCGGCGCACGAAGCGGCTCACAGATCCGGGATGGACGGCGATTTCGACGCCGTGCAGCAGGGGAGCGCGGACGGGACGGCCTTCCACCGGCGCGGGCACGGCGACGTCCCACGTCGTGGCGTCCTGACTCTCGGCCAGGGCCGCCTCGACCAACGCCAGCCACGTTTCGGATTCAGGGTTCTGCCGCCGAACGTCCGCCAGGCGCTGCGCCACCTCCGCGTCTAGGTGCCGGCGTCTTGTACGGGGCCAGAGCATTTCACCTTCGGCGTCTTGCAGGGCGTCTTGAAGTAGATCTTGTTGCCGTCGTGGACCTGCACGACGGAACCGTGGTTGCCGGGATCCGCGCCGGGACCGCCGCCGCGCGCCCGAGTTGCCTCGGGACTCGTGGTACAGGCGGCGACCCCGGCCGCGACGAGCGGCATCCACCAGCGTGCCCTCACAGCATCAGCCCCCCCCGCCCCCCCCGGACGCCACGCGGTGCACGGCAATGGAGTTGGAGGCGAGCAGCACCACGACCCGCAGCAGGAAGCCGCCGAGCAGGACCATGAGCGCGGGGTTACGGAAGCCGCCGCCGGCAATCGCCGGCTTGAAGTGGAGGCGGAGCGGCCAGAGGATGCCCGTCCAGACGACGCCGACGAGCAGCACGAGTCCCCAGAAGCCGAGCCACACCCTCGCTACCGATCCCAGCGACGCGAGGAACACGATCAACACCACGAGCTCCACCACGAGTGCCTGGGCGTCGAACGACTTGAGCCAGCGGATCGTGCGGTCGGAGGCCTCGGGTGCGAAGACCGTGAGCGCCGCGGCACCCGTAGAGGCGCCCGACACGAGGAATAGCGCACCGAGCCACGGGCTATCGGCCCAGATTGGCCGGTTCGTGGCCGAAAGCAGCACGCCGGTATAGCCCGCCACGAAGAATCCGAACAGCCCGCCGACGGCCGCGACCAGCTTTGCCAACAACGCGCCGCCTTTGGGAGGACCATCGATGGCCCGGCTGCCGTACCACGAGACGGCCGCGCACACGCCGAACAACAAGATCGCCCAGGCCCCGAACGAGATCGGCGACCAGCTTTTAAACATGAGGTTCGGGAAATTCTCCGACTGAAACAGCATGTGCCAGAAACGGAACGGCTTTCCGAGGTCGAAGGTCAAGAGCGCACCGGAGATGATCGCACCCCAGAACGCGAGGGAGTATCCAGTGCGAATGACGGGCCGGTCCTCCGGTCGCCCGAACCACTGGAGCAGGGCGGCGAGGAAGTAGGCGCCGCCCGCGATGCCCCCGACGAAGAAGTAGGGGATGATGAACCACGTCCAATGCGGCGAGGCCGTGAAGAAGGTGTCGGACATTAGTTCTGGCTCCCTTCTCCACCGCCGCCGATTTCATCCATGCGCCGCTTGCGCAGGCCGACGAGCGCCAGCAGTCCGAGGACCGCGCCGCTCGCGGCCGCGAAGGTGCCGCTGCGTTTCAAGTTCCGGCTGGGAAGCTGCGGATCTTTTGGCAGGCCGTAGACCTCCGGCTCGTCCACGAGGAGGTAGAACGAGTTGAGGCCGCCAAGCGGGCCATTCGGGTCGTCGCCGTACAAACGAGCGCGCTTCTCCCCCTGGGCCTGGAGCTGTTCCACGCGCTTTTGCGCGCGTGTGCGCAGCTCGGTAATCGTGCCGAACTGGATCGAGTCGGTGGGGCAGGCCTTCGAGCAAGCCGGCTCGAGCCCGACCTCGAGGCGGTCGTAGCACAGGGTGCATTTCTGCGCCGTCCCCGCCGCCGGGTTCACGTCGATGACGCCAAACGGGCAGGCGGCGATGCACGCGCGGCAGCCGTTGCACACGTCCGACTGGATCACCACGGTATCGAACTGGGTGCGGATGATGGCGCCGGTGGGGCAGACCTCGAGGCAGCCCGCCTGGACGCAGTGCTTGCACACGTCGCTCATCATCAGCCAGCGGCCGTTGTACGGGCCCTCGAACTGCTCGATGAACTTCACATGCCGCCAGTTGACGCCGGAGAGCCGCACGGTGTTGTCGTAGCTATCGCCGCTCATTTCCTTGATGCCGCCGCCGTCGGAGGGAAGCTGATTCCAATTCTTGCACGCGACCTCGCATGCCTTGCAGCCGATGCAGATCGTCGTGTCGGTGAAGAATCCCATGGGCTCTGGCATATCAGGCTTTCTCCACGTTGCACACGAACGCCTTGCCTTCGTGGATCGACACGTTGGGATCGCCGACCCAGGACGTCAGGTCATTGACGACATCGCCCGTGGACAAGCCGCTCCAGCCCCAGTGCCACGGCATGCCGACGTGGTGGATCGTCTTCCCGGCGATCTGCATGACGCCGATGCGATCCGTCACGAGGGCCTTCGCGCGGATGTGCCCTCGCGGGCTCGACACGAGCACCCAATCGAGGTTGCGAATCCCCTTTTCCGCCGCGAGCGCCTTGCCCATTTCGATGAACAGCTCGGGCTGCAGCTCGGACAGCCACGGCAGCCAGCGGCTCATGGCGCCGGCCAAGTAATGCTCGGTGAGGCGGTACGTGGTGATGACGTGGGGGAACTTCGGATCGCCCACCGACGCGAGCTGGTTGTACGGCTTGCCCGCCGCCCAGACTTTGTGGACCGGGCTCATCTGGTGCTTGGGATACAACAGGTTTTGGACCGGCGACTCGCGCGGCTCGTAGTGTGTGGGGAGCGGGCCGTCCACGAGCCCGGCGGGCACGAACAGCCACCCCTTGCCGTCCCCTCGCATGATGAACGGCTGGGTACCGGACAGCGCGTCCAAGGCGATGCCGTCGGGCTTCGGCTGCGCGTCAGGCGCCTTGGTCGCGGCGAAATCCGGCACATCGTACCCGACCCACTTGCCACGCGGCGGCGCAACCCCGGTCTTGGGGTCAGGCGGATTGACGAATGCGGGATCCCACCACACCCACCGCTTCCGCTCGCTCCACGGGTTGCCGCGCAGGTCCGCCGACGCGCGGTTGTACATCACGCGGCGGTTCGCCGGCCAGGCCCAGCCCCACGCCAGGTGGGCGCCGGGGACGCCCGGAGCGTCGGGCGTGCGGCGCGCCGTGAGGTTTTGATCCATGGCGGGGAGGCAGCCGCAATAGATCCAGGAGGCGCACGTCGTGGAGCCGTCGTCCTTCAGCTCACCGAACCCCTTGAGGTGCTGTCGCGGGTTGGCGGTGACGTAGCCGTTGATTTCCCGCAGGATCTTCAGCGCGCTTGGCTCGCCCGGATAGAGGGGTTCCTCCCCGGGATCGACGTCGAAATCCCACGAGACGTTCTTCCACCCCTGGTCGCGGGGCGCGACGCTCGCGGCATACAGCCGCTTCATCCGCTTCGCCAGGTTGTGGTAGAACCAGGGGTCGGTCCGGCAATCCCCCGGCGCCTTGGTGGCAAAGGAGTGCCACTGGAGCATGCGCTGCGTGTTCGTGAAGCTGCCGTCGTACTCGGCGATTTGGGTCGACGGAAAGAAGAAGATCTCGGTTGAGATGTCGCCGATCTTCACCTCGCCGCTCTTCACTTCGGGCCCGAGGTACCAGTGGGTCGCCGTCTCGGTGAGCCAGTTGTCCTTCACGACCAGCCACTTGAGCTGCCGCAGCGCACCGCGGGTCGCTCCGCCGTTGAGCGACGTGGCGGGGTTCTGACCGACGCACACCATGCCCTGGACCTTTCCGTCGGCCATGGCGGCGAACGTGGCGATGTGCGAGTGGTCGCCGAGGATCTTGGGATGCCAGTCGTATCCGAAGTCGTTCTCGGCCGTGGCGGCGTCGCCGTACATCGACTTCAGGTAGGAGACGAGGAACTTCGGGGTGTGGCCGTAATAGCTGGTCGGCGTCGTTTCGGCGGCCATGTACGCCCGCAGCGACTCATGGGGGCGGAGCGCCGACGGCGCGTTCATGTAGCCGTGAATGCTGTGGTACAGCGTCGGCACATCCGTCGAGCCCTGGATCGCCGCGTGGCCCCGCAGCGCCATCACGCCCGCGCCTGGCCGGCCGATGTTGCCGAGCAGGAGCTGGAGCAGCGCGCAGCAGCTGATCATCTGGACGCCATACGTGTGCTGGGTCCAGGCGACCGCATACGCGAACGCGCTCGTCCGGTCGCGGCCCGAGTTCGCGAGCAGCGTTTCCGCGACCTGGATGAACTTCTCTTTGGGCGACCCGCAGATCTGCTCTACCATCTCCGGCGTGTAGCGGGAGAAGTGGCGTTTCAGGATCTGGAAAACGCACTGTGCATTCTGGAGGGTCGGGTCCTTGTGCGCCGGGCCCGGCTTGAGAGACCGGACGAGGTCGTCGAAGGGCGGGCCCGCCCGGCGCGCGATCAGATCCGCCGTGACGGGACCGGGCCCTTTGGGATCCCGCTCGTATCCCCACGAGGCGTTGTCGTACCGGCCCTGGTTGCCGTTGTACGGCCAGGAAGCCGGCTCGGTGAACGTGTTGAGGCCGGAGAACACCCCCTCCAGCTCCTCGGTGTCCTTGAAGTCCTTGTTGATGATCGTGGCCGCGTTGGTGTAGTTGACCACGAACTCTTTGAAGAAGGGGTCCGAGTTCCAGCGCCGGCTGTTGACCACGTAGTTGATGAGGCCGCCGAGGAAAGCGATGTCCGAGCCGGCGCGGATGGGCACGTGCAGATCCGCGACGGCGCTGGTGCGGGTGAAGCGCGGGTCGACATGGATCAGCTTCGCACCGTTGAGCTTGGCCTTCATGGGCCAGCGGAACGCCACCGGGTGACACTCCGCCATGTTCGAGCCCATGATGATGAAGCAGTCGGTGTGCTCGAGGTTGCGCGGATACAGCGTCGCCGCGCCGCGTCCAAACCGTGTCCCCAGACCGGGGACGCTAGAGCTGTGTCATATCCTGGCCTGGTTTTCGATGGCGACGACCCCGAGTCCACGCCAGAACTTCTGGCAGACGTGGTTGAACTCGTTGTCGAGCGTCGCCCCACCGAGCGCGAAGATGCCCGGCGTCATGTTCACGAGTTTGCCGTTCGGCAGGCTCTCGATGAAGGTTTCGTCGCGGGTCTCCTTGATCAGCTCCGCGACGCGATCCATCGCCCACTCGAGCTCCACTTCCTCCCAATTCCGGGCGCCGGGCTTTCGGTGCAGCACCTTCGTGGCGCGGTTGGGGTTCACGTGGAGCTGATAGATCGCCGCGCCCTTGGGGCACAGCGTACCCTCGTTGTGCGGGCTGCGCGGATCGCCTTCGATGTTGACGATGCGGTCGTTCTTCACCTGGATCAAAGTCGCGCAGCCGACCGAGCAGAACGGACAGATGCTCGGCACCGACTTCGCGTCCTTGATGCGCAGCTGCTGCGCTTCAGCGCGAGCGGGTGCGAGCGTCGCGCCCAGACCGACCAGTCCGCCGATGGCGGTGCCGGCGCCAGCGCCGGCGGTGACCCGCAGAAAATCGCGTCGACTGACCTGCATAGAAAAATCCCCCTTAGGCGCAATAAGGGCGTGAGCTACGGATTGTAAGAACCGGGGCTCGAGATGCGGGTAGGCATGGCGGAGAAGCGGACACCCCGCGCATGCCCAATGATATAGAACCGCTTCCGCGCCGCCGCAACCCCGGTAGGATTGGGGCTGGAGGGGCGATGGGCGAGTTGCCGAATGTGACACGGGAGTACTTTCAGATCCTCGTCATCCGCGAGCTTCGCAAGGCCGGGTTCGAAGTGGGGGACGTGCGTGTACACCGGCGCAGTGAGCTGCCCGAGCCGCAACGAGGCTTCGTGATGGAATTGACGGCGCCCCTCGCTCACGCGGCGTGGCACAAGCGGGCGCTGGTCGCGTGCCGGCGGCAGGATGATGCGGTGGGGCGCGACGTCGTAGATGCCGTCGGGGCGCGGCTGACAGACGCGCGGGCCGAGGTCGGCATACTCTTCGCAACCGCGGACTTCCACTCCGAGGCTGTGGCGGCCGCGCAACACGCCGGCGTCGCCCTCCTCCGCGTCATCGATGGGCGGAAGGCGTACGACGGGAGTGGGTACAGTGCCCCCGGGCATTACCCGGCGTGGCTTCCTGCCCATACAGTAGAAGTCGTCGATCAGGACGCCGGCGGGCTGATCCGCGCGCGATTGCTCCCGGCCGGCGGGGGCGCGGCCATGGTCCTGGCCGCATTCGAGGGGGGATAGGGGATGCAAAAGGACGCGATGGATGTGTTACAGGCGTGGGTGGATCAGTATAATGCCCGCGCGGGAGCGACGATCGCCCTTGATTCCGGCGGCGAGGCAGGCGGGGCGCAGCTCCGTCTCAAGTACCGCCCGGCGGAGGGCGTCATCTCGATTCTCCACCTTGTCGCGGTGAGTCGCGACGGCCGGGCGGCCATTCTGGTGAACCGGTTCGAGGGTCCGACCGCCGAGACCTCGGTGCAGGCAGGTCTGTGGGCGAGTGGGCAGCTCGGGCGCCGGCCGGCGGGTTGACGTGTAGTGGCGAAGCACGCGCCGCTAGAGATCACCCGGGCCAACGAGTGGGACGTGCGCATTCGCTGGAGCGACGGGCACGAGGCGGTCTATCCGGCGCGGTACCTGCGGATCCGGTGCTGCTGCGCGGTGTGCACGGCGGTGGCGGACATCCCGGCCGACGAGGGCGTCCACCCCGTGGCGATTCAGGCCGTGGGGAACTACGCAATACGGTTCCAATGGAGCGATGGGCACGCAGCGGGGCTGTATTCGTACGACTATCTGCGCGGGATTTGTCCGTGTCCGACGTGCGCCCGCTAGCAAGGCGGGTTTGAAGTTAAAACCTCACTCCCGCTCCCAGCCGCAGCGTCCGCGGCGGGACTCGGGACCGAACCCGGCCATAGTCACTCTCAAAGAACCCCGAATTCACCTCGGTTTGAATACCGGTGACGCTCCCGTCACCCAGCACGTTGAACCCATCCACCACCAACACCACCTCGGTCCGGCCCCGCGGGAAGCTCCGCTCCAGATGCAGGTCCAGCGACGCGCGCGCCTCGTGACGGTATGTTCCGCGGGGCTGGATGAAGATGCGGTGTCCGGTGGTGCTCCGGAACAGGAACCGATGAAAGGACAGCGTGTCCATCACCGCGGGATTCGAGGTCTGAGGGATAGCGACGGCAAAATCGGTCAGCAGCCCGGAGATCGGCAGCGTGGGCGTGACTCGATCGCCCGTCGCGTAGGAGAAGAACACGCCGCCACGAAACCGCGCCGGGAGCAGCCCGCCCAGATAGACCTTCCCGTCGAATCTGCTCTGGTTATTGAGGGCACCGAAGAAGTTGTACTGCTCGTTCAGACGCACCCAGGGGCCCGGTCCACCGTTCGTGTAGTCATCCGGTCCGGTCACCACGTTGTAATTCCCCTTGAGTGCCGAGAGCGTCGCCGAGGCCCCGGCCCACCACGTCCGGTATCGCGCCTCCAGCCGCAGCTGGAATTGGTGGAACCGTCGCGTCGCCTCCGGCACGGTCGTGAGGACGAAGTCGGGATCGTAGCGCAGCGCCGCCAACTCCGCCGGGGTCATGCCGGGCGGGGCATAGAGTTTGTTGGGATCCAACAACACGCCTTGCCGCAGCAGCTCCTGGACATAGAGAATGTCTTCGTTGGACATCGCCAGCCTTTCGAGCACGAGCGGCTGGCCCCCGAACAACACGGGCTGGTTGAAGCGATCGAGAATCATGACGTTTTCGAGCACCGTATAGTTTGACGCGATGTTCCGGTCCACCAGCGCGACCATGTCGCGGTTCTTCCGGTCGACGTAGGCCACGCCAACCTTCCAGCGGGTACCGAAGGCGCGTTCCAGCGAGAGTACGGCCTGCTCCATGTATGGCTGGTGGTACTGTGCCACTCCGCCTGCCTGACCCAGCCGCACCGTTTCCTCGAGCCGGAACAGCCCGGCGGCCGCAAGCGAATCGCGTTCGGCTAGCGTAAACGTCCGCGTCGGCGTCCCGGGCGGCTGCCCGAGGTAGGACCAGATCTCCTCGTCGCTGTACGTCCCAGCCCCGACCACTCGGTCGAACAACGCGGCGAACATCGGTTGGTGGTAACGGCCCCAATGCGCTTTGGCGACGAGTCCGCCCAACCCGTTCAGCTCTGCCACCACGCCGATGCGGGGCTCCAGGGCCTGGTCCCGCACGGCGGTGAATCGGGGGGCTCCACTCGCCGGGGTGAGGTCGCCCGTCCACCAGCCGTACCGGAAACCCGGATTGAACCGGAGCCACGAGCGGATCCTGACCTGCTCCTGCACGAACAGCGCGCCGTTCCGCACGGTGCTGTTGATCAGAACGTCCCCACCCCACCCCGTAGGGATCTCGCCGAGATAGTCCCACGTCGCGGGACTTGCGGGATCGAAGCCGAGCACGCGCAGGGGCCGCCACGTCATCCCGCCGTTCCGCCGGCGCTCGTACCACCAACCGCCGAGGGTATACTCACCGCCGATCTTCACCTCGTGCTCGAGGCCCGCGAGCCGGCCCCGTCCCGTCCAGGCGGTTGTGAATCCGAGGCTCGACGGCGCGGCCCCGGTTCGAAAGGTTGCGTTCTGATAGCGGGGAGGGTCCACCCGTGTGAACAGCTCGATGCCCGGTGCTGCGAGACCGCCATACGGATCGTGCCACTCGCGGGTGGTAAACCCGCCGACGCGCACCGTGAGCGCGCTGCGGGGTGACCAGCTGCGCTGCCAGGTGAGGTTTCCGGTCAGGTTCCACTGCCGCAGCCGTTCGGTCGCGTCCGCGGCCTCGTACCCCGTTTGCCCCACGCGGTCGCCATTCTGGTGCCGGCCCATGAGACTGCCCTCGAGCAAGTCACGGCCGCTGGGCTTCCAGCTCAACTTTGCCAACCCCCGCTCCTCCCGGAACGACGGTGGCTGCGCCACGAAGGCGCCAGTCGTGGACGGCACGTAGTTCAAGACTTGCTCTTCCTGCCGGATGACGTGGCCGAACAGCGCGAAGTGCAGGCGATCGTGGACCAGCGGGCCACGCACGTGACCGTCCAGCTCTCGGCGGCTCGCCAGCTCGCGTCCGATCTCACCGGGGATCAGGTTGGTGCCATTGATCCGCGCGGACTCGAACGAAGTCCGGAGCGCCCCCTCGATCACGTTCCTGCCGCCCAGGGTCACGACTTCCACGAGGCCGCCCTGTGCGCCTCCGACGTCGGCCCCGGCGCCGAGCCCGCGGACCTCGAGGGCCTCGATCCAGCTGGGACTGGGCAACAACAGCGCGCCGCCCAGGCCCGGATGGTTGACCGTGGTGCCGTCGAGCGAATAGGAGTTGGCTTGGTCCGACGCGCCGCCCCAGATCTGATCGGGCCGGGCGCCCGGGGTGAGCGCGATCAGTTGACGGAGGTCGAACGTGGACGGGAGCAACGAGATTTCGCTGACCGTGAGCTTCGTCCCGAACTCGGCGTCGGTCGTGGAGATACTGGACGGGGGCGCGCTCACCACGAGAGAGTCGAGCATGAAGGGGGCCAGCTCGAGCACGAAGGTGACCAGCACTGTCCGGCCGGGCTCGACCTGGACCTCCTGCCGGGAAGGGCGGTAGCCGAGCCGGCGTACGGCGATCCGGTACAGCCCTGGTTCGAGGTGCGTGATCCGCCACGCGCCATCGGCGTCGGTCGTGGCTCGCCAACGATCCACACTCACCTCGGCGGACGCCAACGGCCGGCCCGCAGGGTCGACTACCCGGCCTTCGACTCCGCCGCGCGTCTGAGCCACCGCTACCGTGGGGACCACCGCCGCCAGCACGGCGGTCAAGACGGTGGCTTTCACAGCTCACGCCGCTTCAGCTGCTCAACCGCGTAGTGGCACGCGCGCGCGGTCAGCGCCATGTAGGTCAGTGAAGGATTCTGGCAGCCGCTCGACGTCATCGCCGCGCCGTCGGTGACGAAGAGATTCGGCACGTCCCACGATTGGTTCCAACCGTTGAGCACTGAGGTCTTTGGATCCCGTCCCATGCGGGCCGTTCCCATCTCGTGATTGGTGCCGCCCGGCGTACTCGGCCCGCCGGTGTTGGGCTCGATGTGCTTCGCGCCGGCGGCCTCGAGCAGCTCCGCCGCCGCGACGTTCATATCGCGATGGATCGCAAGCTCGTTCTCGCCCCAGCGGCACTCGATGTGGAGCGACGGAATCCCCCAGGCATCGACCAGCGTCGGATGCAGCGTCGCCCGGTTCTCCTCGCGCGGCAGCATCTCGCCGAATCCCGCGAAGCTCATCGACCACGGGCTGAGCTGGGTCAACCGCTGCTTGAGCGCCGGCCCGATGCCGGGCGAGCGGAGTGCCGCGTGCCAGCCTGCGCGATCCGCCCCGCCTTGGAACCCGTAACCGCGGAGAAAGTCAGGATGGCGTGAGCTGACGTTGCGGAACCGCGGGACATAGATGCCGTTCGGTCGCTCGCCGATCGTCCGGCGGTCGGTCCAGCCGTCGAACTGGCCATTGGCGCCGCCCCACTTGATGTGATCCATGATGTTGCGGCCAACTTGCCCGCTCGAGTT
>Ga0184638_1000152_pt1 | contig 18121 bp, 17 predicted proteins | sample PLM31_50_b2_FD_133141 | JGI IMG/M metagenome (GOLD analysis project Ga0184638, IMG submission 133141) | Groundwater sediment microbial communities from an aquifer in East River, Colorado, USA - PLM3-1_50_b2 | ecosystem: Environmental > Terrestrial > Soil > Riparian zone | place: USA: East River... | reverse complement strand
CTGAGACGATGGAATCCAAAAAAGCTGAGACGATGGAATCCAAAAAAGCTGAGACGATGGAATCCAAAAAAGCTGAGACGATGGAATCCAAAAAAGCTCAAGAATAACATGTCTTCTAATTCTTTGACATCATTATTTTTTTAATTAATACCATTTTAATTAAATTAATATCCCTGTCGATTTTCAATACTCCTATTGCATTGGAAGGAAACTCTACCTGACTGGTACGTTAAACTATATGGTTATCAACCTTGTGTTAATATAGGAACATCTGGTCATGTTGACCACGGAAAAACTACACTAGTAGAAGCCATAACTGGAGTTTGGACAAGCGGTCATAGTGAGGAATTAAGAAGGGGAATTACCATAAAGGTTGGGTACGCTGATGCGGCTTTTTACAAGTGTAAGAATTGTCCTCCACCAACATGCTATTCTACTCAGCCGGAGTGCAAGAACTGTGGGCAAGAATCTGAATTCGAACGAGTAGTTAGCTTTGTAGACTCTCCAGGTCATGAAAGTTTAATGGCAAATATGCTTTCAGGAGCTGCTTTAATGGATGGAGCAATATTAGTGACAGCAGCAAACGAAAAAGTACCCCAGCCGCAAACTAGAGAGCATTTACTCGCTTTACAAACACTTGGAATAAAGCAAATTGTATTAGTACAGAATAAAGTTGATTTGGTATCATATGAAGAAACAATAGAAAATTATAAACAAATAAAGAACTTTATTAAAGGAAGCATAGCTGACACTGCACCAATTATTCCAGTTTCTGCGCAACACAAGCTAAATATTGATGCGCTAATAGAAGCGATCGAGTCCAATATCAAAACACCTGAAAGATCTAAAAATTCTGAACCTTTAATGCATGTGCTCAGATCATTTGATATTAACAAGCCAGGCCTACCCATAAGTGAAGTAAAAGGTGGAGTAATCGGAGGTTCATTAATCCAAGGGGATTTTAAGACTGGTGATGAAATTGAAATACGTCCAGGGCTCTATGATGATAAGAAGGGTAAATTCGAACCTATAATATCAAAGATTTCATCATTAGGCACTGGTGCAGGAATTGTTGAAGTTGTAAAACCTGGTGGCTTGGTCGCACTTGGAACAACTTTAGATCCTTACTTAGTAAAGAGTGATTCATTAATAGGTTCACTAGTAGGACTACCAAGCTCACTTCCTCCAGACATTTATGACATAGCAATAGAGCTCAATTTATTTGAAACTGCTGTCGGAACACAAGAAATGGTAAAGGTTGAACCAATTAAAATAAAAGAGTCATTGCGATTGAATATTGGAACTGCTGCCACGCTTGGCACCGTTACTCATGTAAAGGATCACCGCGTAGAAATTAAATTGAAGAAACCAGTTTGTATGATTAGTCAGAACAGGGTTGCAATAAGTAGAAGAATTGCTGACAGATGGCGACTGATTGGTTCAGGAGTTGCATCATAGGAAAATAGGAAAATAGTAACCAAAATAAAATTAAGTCACGAATTTTTGTATTTGCTCAATCGGTGAGCATATGTTTTCTTCCCATAATTGTTATGGATACAATACCTGTTCCTTTAGTGATATACCCTATTTCATGACACTTTAGATTGTGTTTATCGAATATTTGCATTAGTTTATCCACCTTTGACTTTGAAACAACAATACAAAATCCAATACCCATGTTAAATGTTGAATACATTTCTTTATGTGATATTTTACCCGCTTGCTGAATTAGTTTAAAAATACCGCCTTGTTGTGGCAGATTATGCAGATTAAAATTGACATTCTTATTTAGTCTTGATAGTTTCTTGAATGAACCTCCTGTTATATGTGCTAGTCCATGAATCTCGCCTCGTTCTGCTTTAATTATATCGAGTACTGGCTTTACATATATCCTTGTGGGCTTCAATAGTTCTTCTCCTATTGAACATTCAAGGAATGAATGACAATTTTCTAATTTGTACTTTGGAAATAAGACCTTGCGTGCAAGTGAATAGCCATTAGAATGCAATCCACTACTTTCCAATCCTATTATGATGTCACCTCGTGTTATTTTATCCCCCATGACTAATGTCTTTTTATTAGTTATTCCAAAAACAGTTCCAACCAGATCAAAAGGATTTTCTTCTGTTTGATTAAGTAGCTCCGTAAGTACTGCGGTTTCTCCTCCAACTATTGCCATATTGGATTCCTTTGCTCCTTTTGATAATCCTTTCAATAGTTCTCTTACAAGGTAATGGTCTGGTTTTTTCAATGCAATATAATCCAAGAATCCAACTGGCACAGCTCCAATGCATATAATATCATTAACATTCATGGCAACGCAATCTATACCCAACGTATCAAATTTATTCATCAATTGTGCAACAATTATTTTGGTTCCAATTCCGTCAGTGTGCAAAGCAATAACTTTGGATCCAATTTCAATCAATCCTGCATAATGCCCAAATCCGGACAAAACCTTCCAATTCTTATTTTCAAAACCAAAATGAGTTTTTGATACAAGTTTACCAATATCACATTGTATTTTACGTATTTTCTTTATGTCGACACCAGCTTTAGCATAACTCCACATACAGATATTCTAACTCTTACAGTGTGTATTATAAATAAAGGTACGATTGTTTATTTCAAACGAAAGCTATTTGAAAATTAACTTATAAACATGATTACAATTGTAATAGGTATGGAAAATACGGGCTCTATTTTTGAAGAATCTGAAAAGACATTCATAGAATTATCTAACTCCCAAAGGCTTCAGATAATTAATGCGTTAGAAAATACTAGTATGAATTTGACGTTATTAGCAAAACACCTTGGGATAACTATGCAAGAAGCTCACAGAAATTTTAATAGACTTCTGGATGCAGGAATAGTAAGTAGAGATTCCAATGGATCCTACTCATTAACAACCTTTGGAAATACTATAATGACCCAAATTCCTTCTATTAATTTTCTATCAAAAAATAGAAATTATTTCTCGGATCATTATTTCGCGAATCTTCCGATGAAGTTTGTTCAAAGAATTGGTTCACTGGACAACAGTAACTTTATCCGGGGCTTGGTCGCAGTAATTGAGGAAATCAAGGAATTGTACAGACATTCTCAAGAGTACATTTATGGCATGATCCCACAAGTGCCTTTAGATTTAATGGAGGTAGCTGTGAAGACAGTAATGGAACGCAAAATCAAGTTTAATTATATTTTACCAAAAAATGCAACAATACCAAAAAAAGGTAAAGATTTTCTAAATGAGATTAATTACCAAGAACTTTTGAAAAAAGGATTAGTTGAGAGAAAAATGATAGACGAGGTAAAAGTTTCAATAGTTTTGAATGAAAAAAAAGCATTAGTTATGTTTCCATCAGTTAAGGGAGAAACTGACATGAATGGGGCATTTTCTAATAGCATTGATAGAGAGAACAATAAACTATTTCATGAGTGGTGTTTAGATTACTTCCGATATAGCTGGTTAGATTCAAAACCGTTCGATAATAGTAAACTTAGAGAAGTATGACCGGAGGAAATCTAAGTGGTAATCGTATTCAGAAGATAATTAGATATGATTTATACGATATTAATTATGTTCAGTGATTTTTTGCTGCTTGCAATGCAGAAAATAGTGCTCCAGCCTTATGCTCTGTTTCCAAGTATTCATTTGTAGGAATCGAATCCGTTACTATCCCTGCGCCCGATTGAATATAGGCGTTGTTTCCATTTATGAATAAGGACCTTATTATTATTGCAAAGTCGCAACATCTATTGAAAGAGAAGTAACCCAGAGCGCCTGCGTACGGACCCCTAGAAGATTTTTCAAGCTCTGATATTACTTCCATAGCTCTCAATTTTGGTGCACCAGAAACCGTACCTGCTGGAAATAAAGATCTAAAAGCATCAAAACTGTCGTATTTATCGTCTAAAGTGCCCGTTATATGTGAAACCAAATGCTGAACATGACTGAATCTCTTTACTATCATCAATTCTTTTGGTTGTACTGACCCAAATTTGCATATTCTGCCCAAGTCATTCCTTGCCAAATCTACAAGCATGGTGTGCTCAGCAAGCTCTTTTTTATCTCTTAAAAGCTCATTTTTTAACTTTCTATTTACACTCTCCATGTTGGAAACAGGTCTTGTTCCTGCAATAGGAAATGTCTCAATCTTGTTATTAATTACACGAAGGAGCATTTCAGGACTTGATCCAATAATAAATCTCTTTTTGTATTTAAAGAAATACATGTAGGGTGATGGATTCAATTTCCTGAGATTCTGGTAAAGATGCATAGGATCACCGTACAGTCGAAATTTGAATTTTCTAGATATTACCACCTGAAAGACCTCACCTTGATACACATATTGTTTTGCTTTCTTCACGTTGGAAATAAATTCACTTTTAGTTGTTTCTGAAACTGGTTTTGAATAAGAGATGCCTTTTGCCGGTATTTGGTCTTTGGAATTTATGATTTTTTCTAATTCGTTAAACCTTGATTTTTTACCAATGTGAAAATAGTGAGTTGCATTGTCCTTCTTGTCATGAATCAAGCCGTCAGTATAGATCCCAAATTCCATTAAAGGAAACAAATTGTTAGAACTTTTTTGTGGTAACTGTTCCCAGAATTTAATAGCGTCATAGCTCACGTATCCCACTGCTCCTCCTATGTATCGGAGTTTTTTCTCATCAATAATTGGCAGTATTTGTCTTAATTCCAAGAGAGGATCCTCCACTTGTTTTTTGTATACGATTTTTTCGTTTTGATAAATTTGAAATTTTCGTCTATCACACTTTATTGTAAATTCTGGATCAAATCCTATTACTGAGAATTCCGAAAGTTCCTTAGGCCCAGTTAAAGATTCCAGAATAAATACATCTTCATAATTCATATAAATTTGCTTAAAGATCTCAAATGGATCCCTGTCGGTATCAATTTTTTTCTTATTGAAGATAAGTTCATGTGTACTCGAAATAAGATCCTTTAGCATTTACGATTGTTACCATAGAAGGGTGTTTTATAACATGATTTAAATCTTATGAGATCGATATTTTACAAATTTATTGATTAATTCTGTTCAGTATTTGTTAAAGAATTAAAACATATGATGAAACAAACCTGATTTTTCTAGCCTAATTAAATGGTAACACTTTGCGTTTTAATTCAGAGTTAATCTCTTTCACTAGCGATCAATTATGTTAGCGGTTGCCAATGGCTTTCTGCCCATAAAGCCTTCATCCTTTCTATGCCAAAATTTTATTTCATTTTCACCTTCTTTCCAACAAAGCCATACTTCTTCATCATACCTCAAAGATGGAAAATCTAAGAGTCCTTCGTCAACACTTTTAACCATGACTCCTTTATTTTCCAATTCTGCTATTGTTTGATATAGTTTAAAAACAGCGTTATTTAGCTCCTGTTTTTTATTTATGAAATGAGTGAATTTTGTCCCATCATTAACCATTCTTTGTAATTCTTCCTGAAGTTTAATCACCTTATTTTTTTGAATAGTAATACTTGAAAATAATTTTTTTACTTCTGGCAAAATTCTATTAGCATCTTGCGGAGTGAAGTAAACCGACATACATTCCAAAAATTACACAAGACAATTTAATCATTATTATTTCTCTGTACTTATTGTTAACAATGGCTGTCTGATATTTCTCAAAAATGCTTTCATCCCTATATTTTGTATTTGCCCTTTCTGATTTTATTCAAATCACCGAGTCCATGCGAGTAAACTTCCCATGAATTTGATCTTCCAAACAGATTGTCTAATTTATCCGAGGCGTTAACAGAGAATTTATTTAATGCAAGATGAATTGATTCATGGCTTATAATGGAGGACGCTACCTCAGCCGTCTTCCCCACCGAATCATATTCCCTCCAAGACCGATAATTAGATATAAAAGCCCGAGACTTGCCATAGTAAGATACGAACATCAATCCTCTTCTACCCATCATCCCACGCAAACGAAGATCCGCAACCATCCTTTATCTGTACCCTCATAATATTCATTAATGTTTACAAGATTTTTCTGATCTATACATATTAAATATCTCAGTAATAATATGACTTATTACAATAGATTCTTAGAGATATTATTAAGAAAGTCTTTCAATAATAAGAAAATTACAATATTTCTGGAATAGCAAAAGTACTCAAAATATTTATTTACTTGTGAAGTCTGACAGTCAAGGTAATACTCTTTTAAAACACTAGGTAAACTGTGATTTTATGACAAATTTGAAATTACAAAATAAATCAAAGATATTAAAAAATAATTATTCTGATTCATTAAGTTTAACTCTGGACGCCGTAGAGGTTGGCTTAAGAGCGGTAAACCCTGTGTCCTTGATGAAAAATTCAGTTAAATTGAGACGAAATCGATTGAGTATAATTGATTATAATGGCAGGAAAATTGACTTTAATTTTGGATCTTTTAAATCTATTTACTTGATTGGAGCAGGTAAGGCAACGGCATCAATGGCTGATGCCTTCATAAGGATACTGAGCAATAGGAAAATCAAAGAAGGTTGCATTACAGTTCCTTACGGAATCAAAATGAAAAATAAAATGTGTTCAATAACAAATGCAGCTCACCCAATACCAAATTCCAATGGAGTTCTCGGTACGAAAAAAATAATGAAATTACTGGAAAAGGTTAAAAAAAATGATTTGCTTGTAATGTTCCTATCAGGAGGGGCTTCAGCTCTTATGCCTTTACCCTTAGATATCTTAACCTTACGCGAAAAGCAGAACATAACTATGAAGCTCCTCTCATCAGGAGCAACAATTGATGAAATGAATATTGTTAGAAAACATCTTTCTAAAATTAAGGGTGGTAAACTCGCAAGTATAATTAATAAAAAATTTCCAGTACTGACACTGATTCTGTCAGATGTGGTTGAAGATAAAATTGATGTAATTGCTTCAGGTCCTACTGTTCCCGATCCGACCACTTTTAAGGACGCAAAAAAGATACTGGTAAAATACAAGCTATGGAGAAATCAAAAACTTGTTTCTAAAAAAATAAGGGACCTAATTAGTAATGGGGTGTCAGGAAATATAAGAGATACACCAAAGCCTGGCGATCCTATCTTTACTAATATACATAACGTTATTATAGGCAATAACAACATTGCATGCAAAAATATCAAATTGTTTTTAGAAAAAAATAGTATAAAGACAATGTATTTGGGTTCAAGATTTACTGGAAAATCCGGCGCTCTTGGGGACTTTCTCTTCAGACTTGTCGATGATTTCCCCTCCATATCAGCTCCATACGCGTTTGTATTTGGTGGTGAAACAACAGTTGATTTGAAAAATAAAATTAAAGGAATCGGTGGAAGAAATCAAGAAGCTGTACTATCAGCCGCTGCACATTTTGAGCATTTAGATCATGATATGGATTTTACCATCGCAAGTTTTGGAACTGATGGTATTGATGGAAATTCGCTGGCCGCAGGAGCCGTAGTAAATCCGCGGATACTTTTAAGAGTAAGACAAAAGAAGTTAAAAATATCAAACTATCTCAGGAACCATGACAGTAACAGCTTATTTGATACGGTGGACGGTGCATTATATACAAAAATCACTGGCACCAATGTAAATGATGTATCAATTGTATGTAGATTAAGGTAAAAGTTAAAACCTAAAAGCTAATTATAACGATTGCCTACTTCAGGTCTAAAGGTAAAACAATAACAAATGTGGCTCCAATTCCATTTTCATTATTAAAGCCGATAATCCTTCCTCCATGGGCCTCAATTATATTCTTAGAGATGAATAGACCCAAGCCAGTTCCTTGCTCTGATCTTGACACAAATTTATCAAATAAGCGATTTATAATCTCATTATCTATACCCTTACCAGTATCGCTGATTTTTATTGTTAACTCCGCACTATCTTTGTTTCCTATGATAGTTATAATTCCTTGATCCGTGAATTTGATCGCATTATTAATTATATTCGAGATGACTTGGGTAATTCTATAGTTATCCGCAAGTATCATTACATCAAGTGGTTCATAAGAAATCTTAACTTTTTTATTTTTTGCAACATCTTTTTCAATCTGTCTGGAATATTCCGTAACTAATTGTGATAAAATTTCATCGATATCAAAAGTGGTTTTATTCAGTTTTAGTGATTTTCCTTCTATATTTGTGACATCCAATATATCTGCGGCTAGTCTGTCCAATCTTTTTGCATTACGGATTATAGATGAAATCTGTTCTCTGCTTATTGTAGCAGATTCATTGTTGCTTATGTCATTTTCTATTAATTCTGCCTCGCCCAATATTGGCATTATAGGAGTTCTCAATTCATGCGCTGCTACATTAATAAACTCCTTTTGCATGTTATCGTGTATCTCTAGTTGTGTGTTTGCTGAGGCAAGCAGACTATTTGATTCAGTTAGTGATTCATTTGTTGTCTTTAATTGCGTCGTCCTGGATTTTACTGCTCCCTGTAATCTCTTATTCCAAGATAGTATCAAAAAAGCAATTCCAAAGGCCATAGAACCAACAACAATAATTACAATAGTACTGAAGTTCTTTTGTTGATTTATCAAGTAACCAACATTAGATGCCAAACTATGAGGTGTGCCAATATATAGTGACCATAAAAACTCTCCATCCAACGTAATTGGTTGGTATGCAATTGTAGTCATGTTATCATTAAAGGAAATATCTCTTAATCCGGACCCCCCGGTTAATGAGCTGGCTAATATGTTATTATAGACATTTTTGATCTCTGGTGGAATAAGATCTTGAAATTCAGATGTCAAGTAATTTTTTCCAACTACATTTCTATTTTTTGAATACAGAATTACCCCATTCTTATCTATTAAACCAACATTACTTGCAAATTCTGGAGATAGTTCCTTCTGTAAAAATTCACCCAATTTTGATAAATCAATTGTTGTAAAGACTATCCCTTCAAAATTTGACATATTGGATTGAGTATTGTTATTGCGTAAGATAACGTTACTTTTTATTACCGGATATGATATGAAAAGCACAGGAAATTGGTTATTGACATCAATGATGCTGCTATAATAAGTAGTATTGCTTGTCTTGGGAGATAAGAAGAGATTTGATGAATTTGCTTTGATACCGTTATAATTGGCGGCAATAGTCTTATTGCTTGTTTTAGAAATAAGGTTTCCGTTCATATCAAACATATAATATCCGTTGGTCAAGTCCCTTGTTGATGTCTGTGCTGAATCAAATAACCTCTGAATATTATCGTTTTTAATATCTAATAGAGATATTGAATTACTCAAGCCCTGTAAATTGTTGGAAATAGATTCCATGCTCCTTACCAGAATACGTGAAAGTTGGTATACCTCAATTTTTGCATTGGATCTTACATCATGAGATGAAATATTTGCAATTTCATTTGCCGTGAAGGAAGAATATTGATAAGAAAGTACTGAAAGTCCGATACCAATTATCGCTATGATGAGAAGAATAATGACATTGTTTCTAGAAAAAGTTGCGCCTAGCAATAAAGTACAATAGGTATTAAAAAGTTCTAATAGATAAATTAGCGCTAATGATTATTCTAGCAGAGTCTTTACTACATTTATTTAGTTAAATATTTGAATAAGAGAATAACTAAGAAAGGAAGATTTTCTTTCTTGCATGGATAGAGTTTAACAAAGCAAATCTAAATTAAGACTGGCTCCACTTGAGGTCTTGAATGCATGATAATAATATTAGTCCGAAAAGACTAACAAAGTTGACCAAGTTGGATAAGATAGTTATTTAAAATTCTTATTTGTTGACAAACTGTATTTGCGGTCACGACGTAAGTTGTCACTGGATGGATATGCACCGTAAAGGAAGATGTGTCTATCATATTACAGAGTTGGATGCCTGCCATTGTCAAAAATACATTAAAGATGAAGAAGAGGAGAATGAAATGACATTAAAAGAAGAGAATCAGAATATTTCGTCAACTCAATCAAGTCATGAGGTATAAGCAACCTTTAATGTAAGGAGACATTATTATAATAGATTATTTTCCTTATTGAAGTGTCACTTAGTTTCATCAGCATAGCTCCATTTTGGTCTAGATCAATTATCTCCCCCATAACCTGCTGATTTCCGTCGTAAACAATTGCTTTTTTTCCGAACATATCAGATTTTTCCTTCCATCTATCTACAATTTCTAAAGTATTTCCACAACTGAGAAAATTATCGTAATAATATTCCATTCTTTCAAGGATTGAATTTATTAAAATTATTAAATCAATATCGTTTCCATATTCTTCCCTGAGGGTAGTGGCTTTTAAATTATCATCTGTCAGATAATTATTGATCGAAGAACTCTCAATATTTGCATTTAATCCTATACCCAATACTATTTTTTTAATTTCATTTTCAGCGTTAACATCTGTCAAAATTCCACATACTTTTTTTTCATTTATTAATATGTCGTTGGGCCACATTAATTTACAGTTAATTTTCGTATTTTCGAATACGGCATCCGCCACAGCTAGTGATCCAATGAATTGAGTAAATATAATATCAGCTATACTAAAGTCAGGTATAATGATTATTGACATCCACAAACCACCCTCCGGTGAAATCCAAGTTCTCCCTATTCTGCCTTTACCCATATTTTGCTTCCTAGCTATTACTATTGTCCCGTGAAGTGATTCATTATTTGGTAAAGAGTTAGCATAATCCTGAGTTGAATCCAATTCATTAAAAACATAAATGGATTTTCCCAGTTTCTTTGTCCTCAGCAATTTTGAGAGTCTGGTTTTAAAGATGGATTCATTTGGTTTTGGTTTTCTCATAAGTCGCAACCATTTAAATTATTGCCGATTCTCCTTTTGTAGCAACCATTAATTAAACAATATGATTTCAAAATTATCTTTTGGTTTTATATGATGAAGCTTATTGCTAATAGTATTCCACAAACTCTCGAATATATTATTGAATTGGCCATACTTGAAACTAATTCACTGGAATCATTAAATCTCCTCAACTTGTGGAATGCCTTAATCGCGAATGGTATTGACAAAAGCGCAAAAGTTGAAAAAATGGGCAATACTTTGAAAATAGAACCGCCAATAATCATTGCACATGTTATCCCAATAATCATAATAAAAAGCTTAACTGAGTTTTCTTTGCCAATGACTATAATCAAAGTTCGTCTTCCGCTTTTTTTGTCTGCTTCATAATCTGGGAAAGATGTAACTAGAAGTACGAGAGCGGAAAGAAGCCCAATAATTACACCTACATACACAGAAGTTAATTCAATAGTATCACTTTGAATATAATATGATCCTAATACTATCATGCAACCCTTAATCGCTACAAAAAGCTCTCCTAGACCCGCATTTACTATATTAGTAGAATAGAAATAAATTGAAATAATTGCAAAGATCAATAGTATTAAAATTATAATACCTTTGGTAGTAACAAAATAAAAGCCTGTCAAACCTCCCATGATGAGAAAAATTATTCCAGCGCAATAAATTAACCTTGAATCAATTAGATTTTCGGGAATAACGCCTGTTCCACCACTATATTTTGTTCTTTTTGTATTAGTATCAATTCCCCTCTTAAAGTCTGAATAATCGTTTAATAAATCGACACTGATATGCAAACACAATATTCCAAATAAGGTTAGCAACGCGTAACCAAAATCAATGTAACCAGTCTTCCAATAACTAATCGCAATACCATTTGTTACTGCTATAACTGAAGCAAGCAAAAACTTTATTCTAATTGCTCTAGACCAAAGAAAAACTGTCTTCTTTATCTTTTGAAATGGTTCATAAAAAGTCAAGTTATATATTGCATAAAGAGAAATTCGGACTTAAATATTGAATGCTCTAAGTGAAAGAAATGCCATTGATTACTAACATGTTAAACATTCTGAATTCAGTCAGCACACCAGTTACCACCGTCGTTAGTCCGGGTGAATACCAGTCAAATCCTAACACACAACCAAACGATTGAAGCCACAATGGGTCTGCCAATTTCTTCAAAAATTCACTAGTGCCAGGTTCTTCAATTAGAATTTTTGATAGTGGATGCAAGTTTCTATTTCCGTTCTAGCAGGTATTGTGGACGATGTCCATAATGTAATGGGAGATATATGGAAGACTTGTTTATCAATTTTAAATATCATAGATGGAACATCTTATTTATATCGTAAGGAGTTGTCTAGTATCCTCAAACAAGATATCAAAATTGATAGTAAATTTAGTATGGCGCCTTTAATACGGCACTTAAAAGGTTATCATTATTTGTTGTTAGTTTTTAGAGAAATACAGTTTTTAGAGAAATACAATTCATAATTGAATACAATTTGTTCCCTATTTCAATCGATTTATAAATGAGAAATGTATGTTTAGAATAGTTATCAATGAATTTTGATATTTTGGTTCAAATTGCAGTTGGGCTATTTGTTGTGGGGCTCTTTGCAACTATTTTATATGAAAAAATGAACGTTAAGACAAATCAAGATCCAGATACAGAAAAATCTAGAAGCTGAATGAGTGTTATTGATGAAAAGATCATAGAATCCTTCAGAGATGAAGGATTTCAAAAATTGACAAAGATACAAAGTATTTCTATTCCAGTAATCTCTCGGATGCAAAACTGTCTGCTCGTTGCTCCCACAGGTTCTGGGAAGACAGAGGCTTCAATAATTCCAATATTTTCCCTTCTCGAAAACGAGCGGGCCAACAAGCCTAACTTCATAGATGAGAATGCAATTATTGTATTATATATTACGCCTTTAAGAGCCCTAAATAATGACGTACTTAGAAGAATAATCAATTATGCAAAAAAGAGAAACCTTGATGCTCAAATAAGACATGGAGATACAACAAGAACAGCCCGAGAGAAATTAGTAAAAAAACCACCTCACATCCTCATAACTACACCTGAATCTCTTGGAATAATACTTACGCATCAAAAATTCAAATCATATCTAAAACATCTCAGATGGGTCATAGTAGATGAAGTGCACGAATTAATTGGCAATGAAAGAGGAACACACTTAACTGTCAGTCTTGAACATCTGCAAAGCATAAGCTCCCATAATGTAGTTAGAATAGGACTCTCTGCTACTATTGGAAATTTGAAAGAAGCTGCAAATTTTATTAGTGGAACCGGTAGAAAGTGTTCGATTCTTGTGGATAATACAATTAGAAAATATGACATTGATGTGAAGCATCTAAAGGGCTCCATAAGCAACGTAGCCAAATTCGTATTAAAGTATTTGAATGACAACAAGATATGTGGATCTATACTATTATTCACGAACACCAGAGATGAAGCTGAATACATAGGTACTACAATAAGAAATCAAAATGATATCCCAATAGAAGTTCACCATGGATCCCTTTCAAGAGAAACACGTGAAGAAACAGAAACTAAACTGAGAAAAGGCCTAACGGGTATTGTAGTCTGCACGTCTTCGCTAGAGTTGGGGCTGGACATTGGATCTGTAGAATTAGTAATTCATTATGGATCGTCAAAGCAGGTTTCAAAACTTATACAAAGGATCGGAAGGAGCAGACATGTTAATTTTAAATCCGCCAAAGGATTGATAATAGCAAATAGTGGTGACGATGAGCTCGAGTCCTTATCTATAATTAATAGAATGAAGAGGAGATCAATCGAAATACAAAATCCTCACCATAATTCATTAGATGTGGTTTCGCATCATCTAGTCGGATTTGTAATATCAACATCAGAACCAAAAAGATTAGAGGAAGTTTATCAAATTATAACAAGAGCGTATCCCTTTAGAGACTTACCTTTCTCTGACTTGAAACAATGTGTAGTCTTACTTGATAGTTTTAAAATTATTAAATATGATCCGAAAAATCAAACCTATGCAAGAAGAATAAAATCATATAAGTATTATTTTGAAAATATTTCAACAATACCAAACATGGTAAAGTTTGAAGTTATCGATGTAATAAGAAAGAAGAGAATAGGTACACTAGACCAACAATTTATTGGTGAATTTGGAGAGCGGGGTAATGTATTTGTCCTAAAAGGGACTCAATGGAGAATAGTTAGTGTGGATGATAATAAACTGCAGGTAAATGTAGAGCAAGTCTTTGGGTCTCCAATAAATATCCCTCATTGGGTTGGTGAAATGATCCCAGTGGATTATGAAACTGCGGTAGAAGTAGGTAAGCTCAGAAATAAAGTTCTCGATGAGAGTAATTTTAAATTTGAATCCGACATTAAAAACACCTTGCAAAAAATTCCTATAATTCCTGATTCTAAAAATATTGTTATAGAAATTGTTGTTAGCAAAAATGCGGTCGTGATCCATTCAACGTTCGGTACAAAGATAAACAATACTTTGTCATCACTTTTTTCAACGTTTCTCGCGTCATATGTAGGACATTTAGTAGAAACAAAGTCAGATCCCTATCGAATTCTGCTAAGTTCGTCAGTTAGATTATCGAGAGCAAATATTGAAAAAATATTCTATGATGAATATGATGTTGAGGCAATCCTAATTACATCATTAAGTAATACGTATAATCTGAATTGGAGAGTCTGGACGGTATCAAAGAAATTTGGTCTTCTTGATAAGAATGCAATTTATGACAAACGATTGGCTCGTTTGATATATGATAGATATTCTAAATCTCCAATAAGCAAGGAATCAATAAGAGAGTTAATGCATGATAAATTCGATGTAAAATCTACGCAAGAAGTTCTCCGGAGAATAAGAAACAAAGAAATATCAATACACTGGTTTGATTTATCAATTTTTTCTCCTTTGGCTCAGAGTATTATAGAACACCACTCCAAAATGTCGTCTTATCCGTTAAGTATTGAGAAGGGAGTATTAGACCTCATTAAGGAGAGACTTGATAAAACCAAACATCGGCTCATATGTATACGATGTGGCAAATGGGAAAGATTGCTTGAAACAAGAGAGGTAATGGAATCTATATCTTGTAAACGATGTGGTTCGAGGCTGATTACAACCACGTTTTCCTCTGATTATGAACTTTCAAAAATAATTTTGAATAAATTGAGCGGATCAGAAATCAATACTGAGCAAAATCACAAATTTGAAAGAGCATGGAAAACAGCATCATTGATTAACAACTTTGGAAAAAAAGCATTGACGGTACTTTCTGGTTATGGCATAGGTGTTGAAACAGCGGCTCGCATTCTCCGTAATTATGTCGATGATGAAAACTTGTACAAGAATATTTATGATGCAGAAAGACAGTATGTTACAACAAGAGGATTTTGGAACGATAGATAACTACCGATAAATAGATCATTATACTCAAGTTTGCTTTATAAAAAAATTGCAATATTGTATTTATGTTAAGGAAGCAATATACTTGTCAGATAGATAAAGTTAGGGCCTCTTCAATGCAAAGACTTGATTAAATTCATCATATTAAGTATAGATAGATTTTTTATGCTTTTTAATTAAAAATAAAAAGTTTTTTAGAGTAGATTTATTTTTAAAGTAAAACCGTAATGTCATATACATAATATAAATAATCTTTATTTGCGATGTTGCTTAATTTCATTATACCGGGTTTGAATATTGATAAGAATTTGCTCTCTATTTATTATAATCACTGCCGTTGCTATCTCTCCCATAGTCACTACTAATTTTTACGCCTATGCTGTACAGGCAATTTGGAGAGATTATGAAGATATGAAAGAACTAGTTAAAGACATAAGAAATGGAAACAAGGATGATGATAACATGGATTGGGATAAATTTAGAGATTCTACCGTATACAAGAATGAAAATGAGGATATACGAGATTGTATAGATTTAGCTAACAAAGTAGGAGGAAAATTGGGCGATTATGAAATTGTACGTTGTTTTGATAATGTGAATTATTACAAGGAAAAGTACACAGATGAAAAAGGTATTAAGAATGAGCAAAATGCTAGTAAGCAGCGGGAAGTGAATCAGAGTCAAAGTCAGCAGCAGCAGGAAGTGAATCAGAGTCAAAGTCAGAATGAGGGGGACGTGAGTCAGACGCAGAATTCATCAGATGTTAATCCTCCCGAAGGGTGTGATTCTTCATATCCGGACATTTGCATTAGTATTAGTTCCGCCAAGCTGAGTTGCTTTGACATTCCCTACAAAAACTTTAAGGTATTATTACCTGATCGTCACGAATTTGATTCTGATGGAGACGGCATAGGTTGTGAAGGTTGATGTATGCGATTCAGTAACTCCTAGGGATTTATTTTTCGTATGTTCAATTCACCTTTATCTTATTGTCCAATTATTTAGATCTTTTCTTCATATAATGTGCAAGTCCCTACTAATTAGAAATTAGTTTTGTTATGAGTTTCAAATAACGTTACTATATATAATATAATATAATATATTCATGTTTTCTCTAATTAGTATTGATCCTATGAAGCTATAATTTCACAATGGAATTCTTTGGATTTGGATTAAGACTAATGCACGAGTCGAAAGATGTGTGAAATGTAAAATCCAAGTATTAAATTCAGTCATTACATGTGTTTGCTTAAACTCTTATTTGCTATTACAAAAGGTTATTAATTAAGGTATCCTTTCTTAGCGTCAGCTCCAGTTTTCCTTCCCGCCCAGTATTTAATACAGCCCCTATAATCCTTATTCTGTCACCAACTTTTAGCCTTTCTAGTTCAGCGCTGCTATCGCGCCAACCGACTAGTCGCATTTCGCCCGTGTCGTCTCCTATCAGGGTATCGGTGACCGAAACCATTTCGCCATTCTTCGTGTTCACTTGTGTGGTATTTGGTTGTTGTAGAATAATTGATTCTATTATGTAGGAGTCTCCAACTGTCTTAATGTCTTTGATTTTAGAAACACATTCTTCAATTCTAGGAAGTGAATTATTTTCTACTAATTCTAAATACGAATCTTCCTTTAGAAAAACCATGTTGCCAAATATCCTGCTAGGAATGCAGTCCATTACGGAATTCAGATTTACATTATTCGACTTTAATCCTTCTAGAGTAACATAAACTAAGTTTTTGTCCTTATCTACGCCAATATAATTGACACTATTATTATCACTTCTTCCATCAGATATTATTCGAATTGTATGAACCTCATAATCTTCAGGTTTTTCCTTCAGCTCTATGATTGTACCTTCGTCACCATGAATCTCAAAGTCACCATTGCCATATTGCAAGTTACCATCTTTGATACGCGCTCCAATGATTCTTATTGGAAAATTCACTTGAAAAAATCTCGGTAAACTATCTTCGTCAACATTCCATAAAGCAACTCTTAGTTTCCGATCACCTGATTCATTTGATAACATTGTTTGTAATGATTTTTTCCTTTCGCCTCGGGAGTCAGAGAATTCTATTATCCTGGGAATAGAACTTATTAATCCGGATATTACCGCATTCTCTTTTTCTGCTCTAACGCTATCAATATTTGATGTAATACCATCTAGATCTGGAATGCTGGTATCATTTCCTTCGTATGGATAAATGTTCCCACCCTCCCCAATATTTATCAAAGGTTTTCCATTGAGGGCACTTTTAACATAGCAATTCTTTATTTGGATTAAATCCCCTGGTTTGAACGAGTTTTCCTCAATCACGTGTGTTAAATTATCCCATAGCCTTGCCTTTATGCTTCCACCAACGTCATAGACAGTGATAGTTCTACTTTCAATTCTTTCATTCGTATCTTTTTTTGTAAAAACCCTTATAGGATAAATACTGAGAAGTCGTACGGTTAGGTCTAGATCTCTTGCGCCAATATACAGATCTTTAATTCCTCGTTTTGTACGTTGAACATTATCAAAAGACGCACCCAAATCAGCTGCAACAAGGAACAGGGCTCCCTGATCGGTTAAGTAGCCGGCACCTATCTTTCTTTTTTTTTCTTCAATGAGTTCTTTTAACTGCTCTAAATTAACATCTGGTTTCTGCTCTAGGAGTATTTCAATCATTTTTTTGAAATCCAATGACAATCTAAATGTAACCTCCAATTACTAGATTCAACGTCTTGCCTATATCTTTTGAGAATTAGGATGCACCCCAAAATATTGACCTAAATTAGGCGAGTTGAAAAATGAGCGGCTTTTGCAAAATTAGTCGAATTATCTGCATCTAAGTTTTCTGCGAAGGCCAACGGAT
>Ga0184638_1000150_pt1 | contig 18202 bp, 13 predicted proteins | sample PLM31_50_b2_FD_133141 | JGI IMG/M metagenome (GOLD analysis project Ga0184638, IMG submission 133141) | Groundwater sediment microbial communities from an aquifer in East River, Colorado, USA - PLM3-1_50_b2 | ecosystem: Environmental > Terrestrial > Soil > Riparian zone | place: USA: East River... | reverse complement strand
CGCTGGCGGCGGCAAGCGGCACCGCGGTCGTGGTGGCGTGCTATGTCCTCCTCGCTCGCTTCCACATCCCGCTCGCAATGGCCACGGGTGAGCCCCTCACGGCCGATCTCATTTGGCTTGGATGGTGGGTCAGTTTTACGCTGACCGCAGGCGTCAGCGCCTGGTTTGTCATCCGCATCGTCGCGACGCTGCGCGAGCATGACCGATGGTTGAGCGAAGCGGCGCAGCAGGCGTTGCGCGACGACGCGGTCCTGCGCGTCGGCGCACTAGCTGCCGGCGCCGCCCACGAGCTCACGACGCCGCTTACGACCATGGCCGTCATTGCCGGCGATATCGCGCGATCTGCGAATTCGCCGTCGTTGCAGCAGGACGCCGGCATCCTGACGTCACAGATCAAGATCTGCCGCGAGACGATCGCCAATCTGATGGCCGCCGCAGGTCATGCGCGCGCGGTGGGCGGCGGGCGGGAGCGCCTCGACCGGTTTCTCGAGTCGATCGCGACCCAATGCCGCACGATGCGCCCGGAAGCGAACATTGTTTGCGATTGGAGCGGAATCCTGCCCGTGCCGGAAATCCTGGGTGAGCAGGGGCTAAAGCAGGCGCTGTTGGCGCTGCTCAACAATGCTGTCGACGCTTCGCCGGAAGACGTGCAATTCGCCGGCCGCTGCGATGCGCATACCTTGCGGCTTTCCATCGCGGATCGCGGCCGCGGGCTGCCTGCCGGCGATTTGGGCAAGCTGGGGCGGACGTTCTTCACGACCAAGCCGCCCGGCAAAGGCGCGGGCATTGGTCTCGTTGTCGCGGCGCGCGCGATTGAGCGGCTTCGCGGAACGCTGCGCTGGGGAAACCGGCTTGACGGCGGCATGCGAGTGGAGGTATTGCTGCCGCTGGATTCATTGAGAGTCACGGCGGAAGCATGATCGATCGCTCCAGACGCGAAGGCGGGGAAAAACCAAGCCTGTTATTGGTGGACGACGACGCTACTCTATGCGACACGCTTGGCCGAGCCCTTGCCAAGCGGGGATTCGATGTCAACACCGCGCTCACTGAGGAAGCGGCATGCAAGCAGGCGACCGAAAGCCCGCCCGAGTATGCCGTGATTGACTTGAGGCTCCAGGATCGATCCGGTCTTAAGCTCATTTCGACCTTGATCGGCCTCGACCCGCATACTCGGATCGTCGTGCTCACCGGATACGGCAACATTGCCACGGCCATAGAAGCGATCAAGCTTGGCGCAACGTATTACCTTTGCAAGCCGGCGAACGCAGACGAAATCGTTGCCGGGTTTTATCACGATGCGGGCGATGATGCGGTACCTGCGAAAGAGAAACCGATGTCCATCGGGCGCCTTGAGTGGGAGCACATCTGGCACGTGCTCCGAGATCACAAGGGGAACATTTCACAGGCGGCGCGCGCGCTGTCGATGCATCGCCGCACGCTTCAACGCAAGCTGGCGAAGCGTCCCGTCAGAACCTGAAGGGCTTTTTTCCTGTCGGTCCGTAGCAAGCCGTTCCGGAGGGCAGCCGGCATCGACGCCGGGGAAATTCCTGCGTCGCCAATGCACGTAGCGCGCGGCGGTCGGGCTTGACGAAAGTCAATATATCGCGTGATTCACACGCCCTTGCGGGGGTCCCGCAAGGGCAAACGGGATCGCGTGCAACTTCTTTCTTCAAAGCGTGATGCAGATCAAGGAATCCGCGGGCTGAACGCTGTTCCCCGGCAGGAAGTGTCGTAGGATGATCGTGCCATGACCGTGGTCCGGGCTTGTGTGGTGAAGAGGCCCTGGCGGCGGCGCCACGAACACTCGGACCGGCCAGGGCAGTTGGGGGTCCGGTGGCGATGGCAGCTTTCCAAATCGTTGCGCGCGAGGATTTCTCGGACGTAACGTATCTGCTCGAGATCAAGCATCCGCTGATGGCTCGCGCGGCGCGCGCCGGCCAGTTCGTGATCGTCATGGCACACGAGCACGGCGAGCGCATCCCGCTCACCATTGCGGACTTCGATCGCGACAAGGGAACGATCACCCTCGTCATCCAGGCAGTCGGCAAGACGACGAAGGAAATGCAGCAGCTCTGCAAGGTCGGAGCCGCGCTGCACGCCGTCGTCGGCCCGATGGGCATCCCCAGTCCGGTCAGCGGCGCGAAGAAGGTGATCTGCGTGGGCGGCGGCCTCGGGGTGGCGCCGATCTTTCCGCAGGCACGCGCGTTCAAGGAGAACGGCGCTTACGTGATCGGCGTGCTCGGCTTCCGCAGCAAGGATCTGATGTTCTGGGCGGACAAGTTCAACGCGTGTTGCGACGAGCTCATCGTCTGCACCGACGACGGCTCGAGCGGCATCAAGGGCCTCGTCACCGAAGGCATCAAGCGCGCCATCGAGAAGCATCCCGATGTCGACGAGTGCGTGGCGATCGGCCCGCCGGTGATGATGCGCGGCTGCGCAGAGGCGACGCGGCAGCACAAGATCAAGACCATCGTGAGCCTGAATCCGTTGATGGTCGACGGGACGGGAATGTGCGGTGGGTGCCGCGTGAAGGTCGGCGGCCAGGTGAAATTCGCCTGTGTCGACGGGCCGGACTTCGACGGCCACCTGGTCGATTTCGACGACTTGATTTCGCGGCTGCGGCGCTTCGCCTCGGAGGAGAAGGCCGCGCGCGAGCGCTGGTCGGAAAGCTGCCGCATGAAGACTGAGCCGAGCCTTGGAGCGCTCGCCTCGCAGACGGCGGACTCTGCCGCGGGGAACGCGTCGGCCGATCTGCTCGAGCTGCCCGATCCCTACGATGAGGTCAGGGGAGGATAACGTGGCGAAGAAACGAACCATCCGGACCATTCCCCAGCAGCGAACGCCCGTGCGCGAGCAGGAACCGGCGGAACGAGTGAAGAATTTCTCGGAGGTGTCCGGCGGTTACGCGCAGGAGGACGCGCTGGTCGAATCCGAGCGTTGCCTGCTCTGCCCCGATCAGCCCTGCGTACGCGGCTGCCCGGTGGGCATCGACATCCCCGGCTTCATCGAGAAGATCGGTCAGAAGGACTTCCGCGCCGCCTACGACGTTATCACTGCGACCAATCTGCTGCCGGCGGTGTGCGGCCGCGTCTGCCCGCAAGAAAGCCAGTGCGAAGGCGTGTGCACGGTCGGCAAGACGCTGCAGCCGGTGGCGATCGGCCGGCTCGAGCGTTTCGTGGGGGATCGTGCCATCGCCGAAGGTTGGACCAACGTGCCTTACATCGAGCACAACGGCTTCAGGGTCGGTATCGTCGGCTCCGGCCCGGCCGGGATGGCCTGCGCCGCCGACATGGCCAAAGCCGGCTGCGACGTCACGGTGTACGAGGCATTTCACCAGGCGGGCGGCGTGCTCAAGTACGGCATCCCCGATTTTCGTCTCCCCAACGAGGTGGTCGACGCCGAGGTCCGCAATCTCTCCAAGCTCGGAGTCAAATTCGAATGCAACACGCTGGTCGGGCGCCTGTTCACGATCGAGCAGATGATCGACGAGATGGGATTCCACGCGATCTTCATCGGCACCGGGGCGGGCTACCCGGCGATGCTCGGCATTCCCGGCGACTCGCTGAACGGCGTGCTCTCGGCGAACGAGCTCCTCACGCGCTGCAATCTGATGCGCGCGAAAGAGTTCCCTGATTACGACACGCCGCTCCCGCTCGGTCAACGCGTGGCCGTCGTCGGCGCCGGCAATACGGCGATGGACGCGATGCGGGTATGCCTGCGGCTCGGTGCGGAGAAGGTCTATTGCATCTATCGCCGCGGTCGCGCCGAGTGTCCGGCACGCACCGAAGAAGTCCATCATGCCGAAGAGGAAGGGGTCGAATTTCACTGGCTCACGAACCCGGTCGAAATTCTCGATGACGGCAAGGGTGATGTGCGCGGCATGCGCTGCGTTCGCATGGAGCTGGGCGAGCCCGACGATTCGGGACGGCGGCGCCCCGTCGCCGTCGCGGGCAGCGAGCACGACGTCGACGTCGATCTGGTCGTGTTTGCGATCGGAACGAACGCGAATCCGATCATGGGACAAACGTCCAAGCTCAGACTCAACAAGCGCGGCTACATCGACACCGACGCGGATCTGGTTACTTCCGTCGCGGGTGTGTTCGCCGGCGGCGATATCGTTACGGGCGCCGCCACGGTGATCGAGGCGATGGGCGCGGGCCGCAAGGCGGCGCGCAGCATGAAGGCGTACCTGGGACTGCGCGACGCCGACGCGCCTTACATCAGTGACAGCACCGGCGGTGCCGGCCGATGCTTCGGCATCGACGGCAGGGAAAGAAATTTCGTGCGCATCCGCGTGGCCTAGCCGAGCCGACGACGAGCGCCTTTCACCGACCACGAGCCAACGCCATGACCGAAATCACCCTCGAAAAGACCGTCACGGAGCAACCGCAGCGGGCGCGAGCGGCACCGGGAAGGAAGACCGCGACGGTGCTGACCCAGCATGTCGTCGAGGTGATCAGCGATTCGGGCGAGGGTGCGCAGCGCTGCGGTCAGGCGCTCGGGAACATTGCGGCGCGCATGGGCAACGGCGTATGGACCGTAGAAATCATCCCCGCCGAAATCCGTCCGCCGGCGCGCAGTGTCGCCGGTGCGAGCGGCAACCGCATCCGGCTGGGATCGGGCAAGGTGACCAACGGCGGCGACGAGACCGATCTCGTGGTGGCGTTCAATGAGCAAGTTCTGCTCGGCCGGGTCCGCGCCGGCGAGCTGAAACCCGGCTGCATCATTCTTCTGGAGAGCATGTGGCGCGACGATGCCGATCCGAAGATCGCCGACTCGTATACCGAAACGTACGAGCGGCTCGTGGCCTCCGGCTACAACGTGTACGAGGTGCCGATGGAGCGCGAGTGCCGCGTCATCGTCGCCGACGCGCGGCGCGGAAAGAACATGTTCGCGCTGGGCATGCTGTGCAACCTTTACAGCTTGGAGCTGCAGCTCGCACGCGAGCAGATCGCGCTCGCGTTCGGCAAGAAGGCCGCCAGCGTGGTCAAGACCAACGTGACGCTGCTCGAGGCCGGTTACGCCTGGGCGGAAGCCAACCTCGATTTCAAGTATTCGATCCCGGCGGTCCGGGCGACCGAGCCGCAGCTCGTCGCCAACGGCAACACGGCGCTGGCGCTCGGCGTGCTCGCTTCGGGAATGGAAATCTGCGCGATGTATCCCATCACGCCGGCAACCTCGGCTTCGCACTATCTCTCCGATGCCTTCGAGAAGGTGGGCGGCGTCGTGCACCAGGCCGAGGACGAGATCGCGGCCTGCGCGTTCGCCATCGGTGCGTCTTATGCCAGCAAGTGCACGGTCACGATCACTTCCGGACCCGGCTATTCGCTCAAGCAGGAGGCGATCGGGCTCGCCGTGATGGCGGAGATCCCGCTGGTCGTGGTCAACGTCCAGCGCGGCGGGCCGTCGACGGGGCAGCCGACGAAGGCCGAGCAGGGCGATTTGCTGACCGCGATGTTCGGCAGCCACGGCGACGCGCCGAAAGTCGTGCTGGCGGCGGCGACGATCGAGGACTGCTTCTACTCGATCATCACCGCGCGCAGAATCGCCGAGACGTTCAACATGGTGGTGGTCGTGCTTTCGGACGCCAACCTCGCGACGTCGCAGACGCCGTTTCCGCGACCGCGGTTCAGCGACTCCTGGGTCGCGCCGCCGCTCGACCAGAGTCCCGTGCCCCCGGGTGCCAAGCCGTACGATTGGGACGCGGCCACCGGTCTCGCGCGCCGCTTCATCCCGGGCCAACCCAACGGCATGCATACCGTCACCGGCCTTGCTCACGACCGGTTGAGCCACGTCGCCTACGATTCCGATAGCAACGAGCAGAGCCTGCGCGCGCGCAGCCTCAAGCTCGCGGCGCTGGCCAAGACGCTGCAAGCCCCGCCGCTGTTCGGGGGCGACGAGGGCGACCTGCTGCTCATCGGCTGGGGCAGCACCAAAGGGACGATCGAGGAAGCGGTTGAGCGCGCGCGTTCGGAAGGGGTGAAGGCATCGTCGATGCACCTGCGGTTCCTGCAGCCGCTGCCGCCGGGCATCAAGGAGGCGATGAGCCGCTTCCGCAAGGTGATGACGATCGAAGGCAACTGGAGCGATAACCCCGAAGACGAGATCATCGACGAGACGAATCGCCGGTATTCGGCGCTCGCGATGCTGCTGCGCGCGCGCTATCTCGTCGACGTCGACTGTTGGAGCCAGGTGCGCGGGGCGCCGATCAAGCCCGGGACGCTATGCCAGGTAATTAGCGAAAAAATTGCGACGTTGAGGTAATGACGATGACGACTGCGACCAGCCGTTGCATGATCAAGCTCTACGACGAACGCCACGAGCTCGAGGACTATCAAAGCGGCGTGCCGCGCTGGTGCAGCGGGTGCGGCGACAACGCGATTCTCGCCGCGGTCCAGCGCCTCTGCCGCGACGAGCAGTTGCGTCCTGAGAAAACGGTGTTCGTATCGGGCATCGGCTGTTCGAGCCGGTTCCCGCACTACATGAAGACCTACGGTTTCCACGGTATCCACGGCCGCGCGCTGCCGATCGCGGAAGGCGTGCGGATGGCGCGTCCGGATCTCAACGTCTTCGTCAATACCGGAGATGGCGACTGCTGCAGCATCGGCGCAGCGCACTGGATTCACGCGATCCGCTACAACATGAACATGACGGTATTCCTGCACGATAACCAGATCTACGGCCTGACCAAGATGCAGGCGTCGCCGACCTCTCCGAAGGGCTTGAAGAGCAATACGACCCCACGCGGGAGCTACCTCGAAGCGCTCAATCCGCTGACCGTCACGCTCGGCGTACAGAACGTCTCTTTCGTCGCCCAGGTCGTCGACTGGATTCCGGAGCTCCTCTACGACATCGTCAAGGCGGCGTTTCACCACAAGGGACTGTCGTTCGTGCGCATCGTCCAGCGTTGCCCGGAGTGGTTGCCGAAGTTGCTCGAGCCGTGGCTGCACGACCCGCTGAAAGTGAAGCTGCTGCACCACGATCAGGGCCTCGCGATCTCTCCGAGCCTCGCCAAGGTCTACAAGAACCAGGAACGGCACGATCCCGCCGACCTCGACCGCGCGCGTGCCGTCGCCTCGAGCATCGACCCCATCCCGGTCGGCATCCTGTATCGCAACCCGGACGTCCCGTGCTACGAGGATCTGCGCGGGACCGGCGAATTGCGAACGACGGCGCGCATCAAGACGGGACTTGAAGCCGAATTCGACAAATTCACCGTGTGGCCGCAGGGATCGGACGGCGATCTGCGCCGCACTGCCTAGAGAGCCCGAACAGCTCATGGAAGCCGAACTTCAGTCGCAAGTGGCGTTTCATCTGACGGGCAGAAGGCCTGCCTCCGGCCTGGAGGCCGTCGACATCCTCGCGCTGCGGCCCGCGCTGCTCGCGCGCTATCGCGATCTCACGGCGCTGCGCTACGACTTTCCGCTCGTGCTGGTCGACGGCGGCGCCGACGGCGACCGCGTGCAGGCCCTTTCCGGGCTCGTCGATCGCTTGCTGCAGAACATCGCCCGCGGCGACGACGCCGAGCGGGTGACGCGGCACGTGCTGCGTCTCGAGCGGCAGCTCCGGGCGTTGCTGGCCGAAGGTGTCGAAGGATCGCTGTCGACTCTCTGGGATATGGCCGCGGAGCGCCTCGGGGTGCGCGAAGACGAATCGCTGCGCGATAGTCTCGGCCGCGCTCGAGTCGCCCTGAAGATCGATGGTGCGCTGGTCGATTGCGACGCCGCATTGCCCGCCCGTCTCGTCGCGCATGCGTGGCGCGCGGTGCAGGATGCGAAGGCGGCGCGCTTCCGCGCCACCGTCGGGAGGTTGATCCAGAAGCTCTCCGACATCCTCCGCGCGGATTTCAACCGCTCGGACGCGGGGCGGAGCGCGGAAAGCCTCAAGGCGTCGATCGGCGACTTGCACGCAGACTTGTTCGACTTTGACGCGATGTCGCGGCTTCTCACCAAGGCCGCTCCGGAGACGATGCTCTCGGAGAGCCGCCGGACGCGCATCCGTGCGCTGCTGACGGTTCTCGAGTCGCAGCGCTTCTATGCCGGCACGGGGGGCGCGGGCGGCGGAGAATCGGCGTACTCGTTCGTTTACCAAACCTGCGCCGGCGCATTGGCCGCGTACCGCGAGCGACTGGCCCAGCTCACCGCTGTCGCCCGGGCGATGGCGGTGGCGGAGCTCGAGATCGCCGGCGAATTTCGCGAGTCGAGGCACGCCGCGTTTTTCGAGACCTACGGAGCCGACGGGCTCGACCCGGCAGACCAGGCGCTGTTCCCCGATTACCTCGTATGCGTGAATGTGCAGCAGCTCGACGCGGCCGAAACTTTCACCCTGTCGGAGATCCTGTCTGCCGGCCTGCCGATGAAAGTTCTCCTGCAAACAGACGATATCCTGGAAGAATCGCCGGGCGGCGGCGGCCATTTCGGATTCGGCCTGCGCAGCCGCCAGCTCGCGCACACTGCAATCGGCCTTAACGACGTCTACGTGCTGCAATCGGCAAGCTCGAACCTGTTTCAGTTCCGCGGACATTTGCGCAATGGCTTCGCTTATCGGGGACCGGCGCTGTTCAGCGTGTTTTCCGGCGCGACCGGAACGACCGGCGACCTGCCGCCCTATCTTTGCGCCGCCGCGGCGATGGACTCGCGCGCCTTCCCGGCCTTCGCCTATGACCCGTCGGCCGGCACCGATTGGGCGTCGCGCTTCGATTTGCAGGCCAATCCCGACATTGGTCTGGACTGGCCGGTGCGCAGCTTTGCTTACGAGGACGAGACTCACCAGAGGGTCGCGGAGGATCTCGCCTTTACGCCGGTCGATTTCGTCGCGTGCGATTCCCGTTACGCCCGGCACTTTGCGCGCGTGCCGCGCGCCGGCTGGGCGGCGAACATGATTCCGGCAGGCGAATGTCTTGCGCGGGACGGCATGGGGTCGCTGGAGAACGTCCCGTGCCTTTTGATGGTCGGACGCGACGAAACGTTGCAGAAGGTCATCGTCGATGAGAAGCTCATGCGCGAGGCGCGCCGCTGTCGCGAGATGTGGCACAGCCTCCAGGAGCTCGGCGGCATCCACAACTCGCATGCGCAACGTTTGCTCGCCCAAGAACGCAAGGCGCACGACGAGCGCGCGCAGGCCGCGACCGATACCCGGGTCACTGGACCGGGCGGGGCGCCCGCAGCAGCCGCGCCCGCAACAGCCGCGCCCGCAACAGCCGCGCCGCCTACTGCTCCGGAGCCGGATGCCGACAAGCCTTCCGAAGAAGCATATATCGAGACCCCGCGCTGCACGAGCTGCAACGAGTGCACCGGTATCAACGACAAGATGTTCGCATACAATGAGAACAAGCAGGCCTATATCGCGGACGTTTCCGCCGGCACCTACGCGCAGCTCGTCGAGGCGGCCGAGAGTTGCCAGGTATCGATCATCCATCCGGGCAAGCCGCGCGACCCGAACGAGCCAAACTTGCCCGAGCTGATGCGGCGCGCCGCCGCCTTTCAGTAGCGAGGTAGCCATGTCCGACTCCATCGCCCTCTGGCACGCGGAACACGCCAATTTCGCGACGCTCCTCGACCTTCTGGAGGGTCAGCTCGACCTCTTTCACAAGGGCGAGAAGCCGGACTACGAATTGATGCTGGACATCATGTACTACATGACGCATTACAGCGACGTATTGCATCATCCCAAGGAGGATCTGGCGTTTGCCACAATCAAGGAACGCGAGGTCAACGCCCGTCCGCTCGTCGACGAGCTGACCGAGCAGCACGCGCGCCTGAAGGAATTTGGGGACGCATTGGTTCGTGCTCTCGACGACATCGTCAACGGGTCGATCAGGTCGCGCGAGCACGTCGAGGTGCCCGGGCGTGCCTACGTCGCGGATTTGCGCAACCATATGCTGAAGGAGGAAACGGCGATCCTTCCTCTGGCGGCAAAGCTGCTGCACGACAGGGATTGGGCAGCGATCGATGCCGCGATACGGCACATCGACGACCCCTTGTTCGGCAAGAACGGGGAGGAACGATACGCCGCGCTCCGTCGGCAGATCGCGCGCGAAGCGCAAGCATCGAAGGCGATCACGCGCTAGAAGCGCCAGGCGTGCGCACACGAATGCGCATCACTTCTTGAACGGTCATTCATCGGGTGGGAGGACGACGCCATCCGTTCGAGTCGTGATGCTGTCGTTGCGTCTCAGTTGATTGAAATTCCCATCCGTCGAAAGGACTCCGGATGAACGTTCGCAAGCACATGAGTGCCCCGCCGATCACCATTTCGGACGATACCGACTTCAAGAGTGCGTTGCGGCTGATGCAGAAGCACAGGATCCGCCGGCTGCCGGTGCTAGATGCGGGAGGAGTGCTCGCCGGGATCGTCGCCGAACGCGATCTGCTCGTCGCCGCGGACCGCTACCTCAGCTCGCCGGTCGACGTGGCGCGTATCATGACCCGCCACGTCGTGACCGTCCGCGAGGCGACTCCGGTGGTCGATGCGGCGATACTGATGATGGAGCGCAAGATCGGCGGTCTGCCGGTTGTCAATCCGTCGCGCAAGCTGCTCGGCATCATCACCGAGACGGATCTGCTCAAGGCGCTGGTCGCGATACTGCAACGGGAAAAGCACAGCGCCCAGGCGACCAAGCAGGAGCACGTGAGGGCACGGCCCAAGAAGACTGCCGCGCGCGAGAGGAGCGCGAGCAAGCGTCGCATTGCGAAGAAACCCAAGACCAAGCTGACGGGCGCGAAACCGAAAGACGATCGAAAGCGTTCGCCGGCAGCGCTTAAGAGCGTCAAACGCACAGGCAGCCGCTAGTCGGTGAGCACGCGGCGACTGGCATTGTGGCTACTCGTCGCCCTGTGCTCCTCCCCGGTTGTGATGCGCAAATTGCTCGATCAGGCCAGTGCGGACACGACCGAATACTCATGATGCAAAGCCACCCAGCACGGATCGTGCGCACACGACCGCTATTGCACCCGATGATGCCGGAATTTCTCGTTGGCGCGTAGTGCCGTTCCAGCTGCCGGATCAGATGGATACCCCGATCGCCAGCAATAGTCTCTGCCTCGGCGCGCTGCCCGTGCGCCACGCGCGCTATCGCCCACACCATACTGCCGTCATCGTCGCCGCTCGCGGCGCCGGCGGGCCCGAGATACGCCTCGACTGGCGCGAGTTCAACGCGTATGTGAACCGCTGGGCCAACGCATTGGCGGGTCTTGGCGTCGCGCGCGGCGACCGCGTCGCTTCCGTGCTCCCCAACGGGCTCGAACTGCTCGCGACCTATTGGGCGTGCGCGAAGCTGGGCGCGGCCGCGGTACCGTTGTCGCCGCTGCTGACCGCGACCGGGCTCGTCTCGCTGCTGCAGGATGCGCGGCCGCGAGTGGTAGTCGCGGCGGGCGGCGATGCGGTCGCCCTTCAGGAGGTGCGACGTGCGCTCGCCTTGGAGGCGGCATGGGTTCTCGTCGACGCGGCGCACGACGACGACGCGGCCGGGTATCGGGCGTTCGGCACGTTGCACGCTGCCGCGAGCGACGCAGAGCCGCAGGCGGTGGTCGCGGCCGGCGATCTCCTCACGCTGATGTACACATCGGGCACGACCGGCCTGCCGAAGGGCATCGAGCACACTCACTTCATCAGGGCGATGTACGCGACGACGATGGCCAATGCGTGGCGGATGGCGCCGGAGTCGGTCGTCCTGCATTCGGGCGCCCTCGTGTTCAACGGCGCGATGGTGACGATGTTCCCGGCCTTCATGTGCGGCGCGACGTTTATCATGCATCGCGCGTTCGATGCCGAGGCGTTCATCGAAACGGTCGAGCGTGAGCGTGTCACGCACACGATGCTCGTCCCGTCGCAGATCATCGCGATCCTCAACGCTCCCAGTTTCGACCCGGCGCGGCTGACTTCAATCGAGATGGTGCTCTCGCTCGGCGCGCCGCTGCACGAGGAATACAAGGACCGCCTGAACCGCCTGTTGCCCGATCGATTCTATGAGCTCTACGGACTCACGGAGGGCTTTATCACGGTGCTCGACCGCGACGACGCGCAGCGCAAGGCCGGCAGCGTCGGCGTGCCGCCGCCGTTCTATTCGATGCGCATTGTCGGCGAGGACGGCCGCGACCTGCCGGCGGGGACGGTCGGCGAAATCGTCGGCCGCGGGCCGATCACGATGTCCGCCTACTTCAACCGTCCGGAACTGACCGAGCAAACGCTGGCCGGCGGCTGGCTGCACACGGGGGATTTGGGCTATGTCGACGACGACGGGTTCCTCTATCTCGTGGACCGCAAGAAGGACATGATAGACAGCGGCGGCGTCAAGGTTTACCCAAAGGACATCGAAGAGATCGCGGCCCACCATCCGGCGATCCGCGAGGTTGCCGTGTTCGGCATCCCGCACGACAAGTGGGGCGAGACGCCCGTGGCCGCAGTCGTGCTGCGCGAAAATGAAAGCGTGGACGGCGAAACGTTGAAGGACTGGATCAACGCGCGCGTGGCGGCAAAATACCAGCGGCTCGAACGCGTTCTGGTCCTCGCCGACTTTCCGCGCAACGCGGCCGGCAAGACGCTAAAGCGCGAGTTGCGCGCGCCGTTCTGGGCGGGCCGCGACCGCGCTATCTGAAACCCGCGGGTCGAATTCTTGCAAGGCAAGATATGCGGAGGGTTTCATCAATGAGAAACTTACGGGCGATTGTCGGAGTCGCGTTGGTGTCAGCCTGTGTGGCCGCCTCGGCCGAATTCCAGGGAACGGCCGACCCTCGAGGCGCGCTGCTCTATTCGACGTACTGCGTCGGCTGTCACACCACGCAGGTCCACTGGCGTGAGAAAAAGCTGGCGACCGACTGGACGAGCCTCAAGGCAGAGGTCCGTCGCTGGCAAAACAACGCTGGGCTCGGGCTGAGCGAGGATGACGTCGCTGCCGTCGCGCGGTACCTGAACGATCTCTACTATCGCTTCGCGCTACCGATACAAAGCAGTCCGGTGAAGCCGACGCACCGAGCCGTGGCACAGGGCCAAGGTTGATCCTTGCCTTCACGTTCCTGCATGGCGGCCTGACTCGTATCGATGTTTTCGAGTTCTTGATGATTGCGTTCGCCATGACAATGCGCAACGTTCGCGAACAGCACAGCGCAATGAGCCCGCCCTCCATAGCTCTGCCTTCCAGCACATAGGACTTGTAGTCGTCGCGCCAGAGTGCCAATGCCGGGTCTGCTTATCTGCAGCGCCATGCAGCCCATGCACATCGATTCTCGGAAGACGGTCGTCGGTCGGCCCCGCTGGCCTCGACAGGCGCAACCATTCCCGGAACACCAGTACAGGGCACGGATGCGGGCCGCGCGGGCCCTGTGCGAGCCGGTTGCGCCGACCCGGAGTTCCGGGAAAACCAGGTCGCGCCGACTTGACGAGAGTCAATGTCGTTCTCTCGCAGCGGGGATTGAATGGCGCGCAAGCCGGTGCGCGGTGCGCATAACCAGGGGAGAACCGACGTGACAACGCCTACTGTGAGCAAGCCGGGACTCAGCCGCGAGCAGATCTCCGCGCTGACGATGAGTACGCTCGCCTTTGCGGTGAATTTCGCCGTTTGGGTGATGTTCTCCGTCATCGGGATCAAGATCAAGGCCGAGCTCAATCTGAACGAGACCGAGTTCGGGCTGCTGGTGGCCACCCCTATCCTGACCGGCTCGCTGGTGCGCCTGCCGCTGGGCATCCTGACCGACCGCTACGGCGGACGAATCGTGTACTTCCTGCAGATGCTCGCCGTGGTGATCCCCACCTGGATGCTGTCCTACGCGACCGAATATTGGCAGTATTTGGTGCTGGGCTTGTTCATTGGGGTCGCCGGCGGCTCGTTCGCGGTCGGCATCGCGTACACGTCGGCCTGGTTCAGCAAGGAGCGGCAGGGCACGGCGATGGGCATTTTCGGCGCCGGCAACGCGGGCTCCTCGCTCACCAAGTTCATCGCCCCGCTGATCATCGCCGCCTCCGCCACGGCCTCGTGGCGAACGGTGCCGCAGGTCTACGCCGTCGCCATGCTGGTGATGGCCGTGCTGTTCTGGTTCCTGACCTCCGAGGATCCGCTGCACCGGAAGGACGCAGCCTTGCGGCGCCGGCCCTCGCTGGGCGAGCAGCTGATGCCGCTGCTCGACCTCCGAGTATGGCGCTTCGGGCTGGCCTACTACTTTGTGTTCGGCGCCTTCGTCGCGATGGCGCTATGGCTGCCGAAGTACTACGTCGGCGAGTACGGACTCGCGCTCGCGACCGCCGCCTTTCTCACGATTCTCTTCGACCTGCCCTCCGGGGCAATCCGCGCGCTGGGCGGATGGGCGTCCGACAAGTGGGGCGGAAACACCGTCACCTGGTGGGTGATGTGGATCAGCCTGATCTGCATGTTCCTTCTGAGCTACCCGCCGACGACCATGATCGTCCACGCCATCAAAGGCGACGTCGCGGTCGACATCGGGGTGGGCATCGGGCTGTTCACGTTGCTCATCTTCATCGTCGGCCTGGCCCAGGGCTTCGGCAAGGCCAGCGTCTACCGCAGCCTGGCGGACCACTACCCGACCAGCATGGGCGTCGTCGGCGGCATCGTCGGCGTCATCGGCGGGCTGGGCGGGTTCTCGCTGCCGATCATGTTCGGCATCGCCGCCGACGTGATCGGGGTGCGCAGCAGCTGCTTCATGCTGATGACCGGCGTGATTATCGTCACCATGATCTGGATGTGGGTGTCCGAGAAGAACGAGCGCGAGGGGATCCTGGAGCAGCACGCTGACGCGCGAGCGGCGCTCGCCGGCGCCGAGCTCATCGAGCCCACGCGCCCGCGCCGGCATGTGCTCGTCGATTGGCGGCCGGACGACGACGCGTTCTGGGCGGCGACGGGCCGGCGCATCGCCACCCGGAACCTGCTGGTTTCGATGCCCGCGCTGCTGCTCGCGTTCGCGGTCTGGGTGGTTTGGAGCGTGATCGTCGTCGAGCTGCCCCACATCGGCTTCAAGTTCACCACGAACCAGCTCTTCTGGCTGGCCGCGCTGCCCGGACTTTCGGGCGCGGTGTTCCGTGCGCTGTATTCGTTCGTGGTGCCCATCTTCGGCGGCCGCAACTGGACCGTGTGGAGCACGGCGATGCTCCTGCTGCCGACACTGTGGATCGGCTTCGCCGTGCAGGACCCCAGCACCAACTACGCGGTATTCGCGGCGATCGCGCTGCTGTGCGGGCTGGGCGCGGGCAACTTCTCGTCGTCGATGGCGCACATCAGCTTCCTCTACCCCAAGCGGCTGCAAGGTACCGCGCTGGGCGCGAACGCCGGGGTGGGCAACCTGGGCGTCGGGCTCGCGCAGCTCATCGCGCCGCTCGCCATGTATGGTGGCGCATTGCTGATCATGGGCGGCAGTGCGCAGACGCGCGAGGTCGCGGGCGCGACAGTGCCGGTCTGGGTGCAGAACGCCGGCTTCATCTGGGTACCGCTGATCGTGCTGGCCGTAATCGCGGCGTGGTTCGGCATGGACAACATCGCAGCCGTGCGCGCCGGCTTCGCCGAACAGGTGGCGATCATCCGCAACAAGCAGCAGTGGCGGATGAGCTGGCTTTACCTGGGCACCTTCGGCTCGTTCATCGGCTTGGCGGCGGGCTTCCCGATGCTGGTCAACACCGAGTTCCCGGCGGTCGACGCGTTCAGCTTCGCGTTCGTCGGACCGCTGCTGGGGGCGCTGGTGCGCCCGATCGGCGGCTGGCTCGCCGACCGCGTGGGCGGTGCCATGATCACGGTCTGGGTCTTCGTCGTGATGACGATAGCGCCGCTCGCCGCGGCGTTCTTCCTGCCCGCTGCGGGCGGCGGGGGCAGCCTGATCGGCTTCGTGCTGGCCTTCATCGCATTGTTCGTTGCGGCGGGCGTGGGCAACGGCTCGACCTTCCGCATGATCCCGATCATCTTTCGCACGCTGCGCGAGCGCGAGGTCAAGGACCCGAACGATAAGGAGGCGCTGGAGGCGGCCCGCCGCCTCGGCGCCACCGAGGGCGCGGCCACACTGGGCTTCAGCTCGGCCGTCGCGGCGTTCGGCCTAGCCTTCATCCCGATCGCCTACGGCACATCGATCAAGCTGACGGGCGGCCCGCAAGGCGCGCTGATCTTCTTCAGCGTGTTCTACTTGAGCTGCGTACTGGGGACCTGGCGCTGGTATGCGCGCCGTGACGCCGAGGTGGCGTGCTAACGACGCCAGCCTCGCCACATCTTCACGGCAGGAGACAGGACTCATGCCAGGATGATCGCGGGCAGCCATGCCGACAAAGGGAGCAGATCGGTAAAGAGCAACACGACGGCGCTCGCGGGAACAAGGCGTTCGACCATCGTATTGCGCTGCCGCATCTTGATGCGCATCAATGATCCAGGCGCACGCGTTGCTAGTATGCATCATGGGGAATATTGGGATGGTTGTTGCGGGCGTGCTGGTCGATTTGACCGGTGTGCGCTCCTCCGCTCTGAGCCGCAAGCATCCGGTGCCTTCGCACTTCACTTGAATCCCGAAAGGAACTCGCAATGGCAGCAGACAGCTTGAGCAGCAAACCCGGAGGGCGCGTCCTGAAGATCTGGACGCCCGAAGATAAGACGTTCTGGGCGCAGGAGGGACAGGCCATCGCTTCGCGCAATCTGTGGATTTCCGTGCCGGCGCTGTTCCTCGCGTTTGCCGTGTGGCAACTCATGAGCGTGATCGCGGTCAAGCTGCCGCAGATCGGCTTTAGGTTCACGACCAACCAGCTATTCTGGCTCGTGGCGGCGCCGGCTTTGTCGGGGGCGACACTGAGGATTTTTTACTCATTCATGATTCCGATATTCGGCGGACGCAAATGGACCGCTCTTTCGACTGCGTCACTGCTTATTCCGGCGATCGGCATCGGCATTGCCGTTCAGGATTCAACCACGACTTACACGACAATGCTGATCCTCGCGCTGCTGTGCGGATTCGGCGGCGGTAACTTTTCCTCGTCAATGGCCAACATCAGTTTTTTCTTTCCGAAAGAGCGCAAGGGCTCCGCGCTCGGCGTAAACGCAGGCCTGGGCAACCTCGGCGTGTCCTCGATGCAATTCCTGGCGCCGCTCGTGATTACGGTGGGTATCCTGGGCATCTTTGGCGGTGATCCCCAGATCGTAACGGACAGCGCAGGCCAGAAGACTCCCGTCTGGATTCAGAACGCCGCATTGATCTGGGTACCGTGGATCGCGATTGCCGCGATCGCCGCCTGGATCGGCATGCACGATATTGCCGATGCGGAGGCATCGTTTACCGAGCAGGCGGTGATTTTCAAACGCAAGCACAACTGGATCATGTGCTGGCTATACCTCGGCACCTTCGGTTCGTTCATCGGCTATTCGGCGGGCTTTCCGCTGTTGATCAAGTCGCAGTTTCCGCAAGTCAACGCGCTGCAATACGCGTGGCTCGGCCCGTTCGTCGGTGCCATCATCAGGCCGTTCGGTGGCTGGCTTGCCGACCAGCTGGGCGGCGCACGCGTTACGTTCTGGAACTTCATCGTCATGACCTTGGCAGTGGGCGGTGTGCTGTACTTCCTGCCCTCGAGCCCGTCCCACGGCAATTTCGCCGGTTTCTTGTCGATGTTCATACTGCTATTCCTTACTACCGGCATCGGCAACGGCTCTACGTTTCGCATGATTCCGGTGATTTTCCTGACCGAACGCCAGAGGTCGGCCGCCGGCAAGGACGCGGCAGCGCAGCAACAGGCCATCAAGGACGCCAATAAGGAGGGAGCGGCCGTGCTTGGATTTTCAGCGGCAATCGCGGCTTATGGGGGATTCTTCATTCCCAAAAGTTACGGCACCTCAATCGATCTGACCGGCGGACCCGAGGGCGCGCTCTATGTCTTCATAGTTTTCTACCTGAGCTGCATTGCAATCACCTGGTGGTATTACGCGCGCAGAGATGCGGAAATGCCGTGCTGAGGTCGGTGACGGGTAACGTAGAAATAGCAAAGCCTTCCGCGGCCGATTGCCCGTTGCTCGATATTCAATACCGAGGATTAACATGTCCCACTTTCTTGATCGACTGAACTATTTCTCGAACCCGAAGGAAAGTTTCTCCGGCGGCTTCGGCGTTACCAACGGTGAAGACCGTACGTGGGAAGACGCCTACCGCAACCGCTGGGCGCACGACAAGATCGTGCGTTCCACCCACGGCGTCAACTGCACCGGCTCGTGCTCGTGGAAGATCTACGTCAAGGGCGG
>Ga0184638_1000148_pt1 | contig 18224 bp, 20 predicted proteins | sample PLM31_50_b2_FD_133141 | JGI IMG/M metagenome (GOLD analysis project Ga0184638, IMG submission 133141) | Groundwater sediment microbial communities from an aquifer in East River, Colorado, USA - PLM3-1_50_b2 | ecosystem: Environmental > Terrestrial > Soil > Riparian zone | place: USA: East River... | reverse complement strand
CTATGGCTAATGCAGGGTTGATTCGCCTTGACGGCCGCCGCGCTGACGAACTGCGCCGCGTGACTATTCACCGGTCGTTCATCAAGCATGCGGAAGGCTCGGTCCTGATCGAGATGGGCGACACGAAGGTGATCTGCACGGCCTCGGTGGAGGAAAAAGTGCCGCCGTTTTTGCGCGGGCAAAACCGCGGGTGGGTGACGGCCGAATACGCGATGATCCCACGCGCTACACCCGAGCGGGTTCCGCGGGAGGCCACCAAGGGCAGGCAAGGTGGAAGAACTCTTGAAATCCAGCGCTTGGTCGGCCGCTCGCTGCGTGCCGTCACCGACATGGATGAACTCGGCGAGCGCACCTTTTGGATTGACTGCGATGTGATCCAGGCGGATGGAGGAACCAGAACCGCCTCGATTACCGGCGCGTTTGTTGCGCTCGCGGATGCGATCAATGCGGTGAGACAGAAAGGGCTCATCAAGAAGAATCCGCTCAAGGATTATCTGGCCGCGGTAAGCGTGGGCAAAGTCGGGGGCGAACTGCTGAGCGACCTTTGCTATGCGGAGGATTGCATCGCGGACGTGGATCTGAATTTGATCATGACCGGAAAAGGCGAGTTTGTAGAGGTCCAGGGCACCGCCGAACGGTCGCCATTTTCAAACATCGAACTGCAGAACTTTTTGGAGCTGGGTTGGAACGGAATCAAGAGCTTGATCAAGCTGCAGCAGGAACTGCTGGGCGACCTTCGCTGATCACCGAATTGGTGCTGGCCACCGGAAACCGGCACAAGGTTGAAGAGATCGGCATAATGCTGAAGGACCTCGGAATCCGAGTGCGATCCTTAGCCGAGTTCCCGGGGGCTCCCGAGGTGGTCGAAGACGGGACGACCTATGAAGAGAACGCCCTGAAGAAGGCGCGCGCAGCGGCAGCTTTTACGGGGAGGCCGGCCCTGGCGGATGACACCGGTTTGGAAGTAGATGCGCTGGACGGCCGGCCTGGTCTTTACGCTGCCCGCTTTGCCGGGGAAGGATGCAGCTTTGAGGACAACATCACGAAGCTTTTGGGACTCTTGAAGGGCATTCCTGAAGACCAACGCGGCGCCCGCTTTGTCTGTGTGCTGGCGCTTGTGACCCCGGAAGGCCGCGAGGAAGTGGTCAAGGGCGAGTTGTTGGGTCGAATCACCGAAGCTCGCTCTGGGGCTGGCGGCTTTGGCTACGATCCGGTGTTCCTTGCGACAGAAACGGCGGCGACGCTCGCCGAGTTGAGGCCGGACGAGAAGAATCGCATCAGCCACCGCCGCCGGGCCGTGGACAAGGTGCGAGAATTACTGAGGCGGGAAACGATCGGGGCGTAGCGCAGCCTGGTAGCGCACCAGCTTTGGGAGCTGGCTGTCGGAGGTTCAAATCCTCTCGCCCCGACCAACATCTAATAGATATCTTTTGAGGATTTGAAGACGGCGAGCGCCGACCGAATAGGGAGGAAGAGAGAGACGCTGCCGCATGGGTCCTTTGCGGGCCTAGATGCGCCGATGTATTTCAATCCACAGCACGTTGCCGTCTGGTCGGTCTCGCCTGGAGCCGCAGACGGATTTCGGCGAGCCCGACATCTGCGCCTTCGGCTGAATGCCTTCAGCGCCTGGCCCGCTCAGGACCCATGCGGCAGCGCCAATGGGTGGACCAGATGGCAAATCTTCTCGCGCCGACCGTCGGTCTCAGCTGCCTCGCTACGGCATTCATGAATAATCCGGGCCAGCTTTGAAGATTAAGATCCAGAGACCTCGTGCGCCCGTAGCTCAGTTGGATAGAGCACCAGCCTTCTAAGCTGGTTGTCGCAGGTTCGATTCCTGCCGGGCGCGCCACCTTCTGCAGCACGCTTGCGTCTCATCAACATTCTAGCAGGGTCCGACTTGAGCGGATCGACGAACAGTGGAAGGCTTTGCTATGATGATACGACGATGATTCGCAAGCGGTACTTCCTTGTAGCCTTAGCGTCCGTCGCGTTGCTGGTCACCGCCTGCGCGCCCTATGAGCATAAAGCGCCCATCGAGGAGGGGCCTTCGACTGCTCAGTCGGCGACTGCCATGATTACTGGAACAGTAACAGTAAAGAGCCGCACGGGCGAAGTGCGAAAAGGATCCGATTCAACAGTATATCTCATCCCTGTGACGGCGTATTCGACGGAATGGTTTCAGCATTATGTTGTGAACGGCGAGAAAGTCAATGGCAAAGACCCTCGGTCCTTCGGTTCGACACGCGCAGCGGCGACCGATGCCGACGGGCGCTTTGAATTTCGAGCTGTCGCGTCCGGCGAGTACTTTCTGACCGGCACGGTCCAATATCAGCGGCCGGGGTTTCGAATAGGCCGCCTGAACGTCGGCCTTCGCTCGCTCGAAAGGATCGAAGCATATGCCCGCGTGAAGGTAGCTCCCAATCAGCAAGTTGAGGTGGAGGTCACCCACCCACCTGCTTAGATGCTCGTAAACCAGACCATTCTGCTTCTGTTCCCCGCTGCTGTCGGCTCTCGGTTTCGTCTGATGTCTATAGGTTTCTAATGTTTTTTACGCACCGTTGTGCTATCATGTCCTGTGAATCTTCCCTCGGGCGTAGGCCTGCGCGCGGATGCCATCAACATTATTCCAATCGCTACCATGGCCTCTTTCGCTTGCTTGGGCGGAACCTTTCCTTATAGCATTACCACCATGACCGGCTGGTTTCCCAGGCTGAAATAGCATGTTTGGTATTGATTTATCCCTCGGAACGAGTTCTTCTGAGCTTCCCAGAGGCGCTGGGTCAATTAGCTCGACCAATCGCTCGCAGCTCATACTCCTGCAGATTCTCATCACCGTGGTGTTGTGCTATCAACTCCTCTTCAGCAAAGAGGCGCTGATCAGCTTTGAAGCCCAGGAGTTTATTATCCTGGGTCTGCTGGTGCTTATCGTTGGCTTGATGGGACTTCCCGAGCGGCTGTGGGAAGCACACTGGCTGATCGGGGCCATCGTGATCAGCGATACCCTCCTGACAACCGCCATCATTTACTTGTCGGGCAACGCGGCATCAGATCTGTACCTCACTTATTTCTTGATCATCCTGATCGCAGCCTTCAGTCCGACCTTGAAGCAAATGATCGGCCTCTCGGTAGTCCTGTGCATCGTCTATGGGATGATTCTCTTCTTGGGGACAGGCCGGGCGACTCGGTTATCCGAAGGCCAGCTCTTGCGGATTCCGGTCCTGCTGATCCTGGCCACCTTCTACGGGGTCACCGCAGAGCGGGTTCGCTCGGACGTTACCAAAAGGGCCTCGCTTGAGGATCAGCTTCGGCAATCCCAAAAGCTGGAAGCAATCGGAAGGCTGGCTGGTGGCATCGCCCATGACTTCAATAACATCCTAACGGCGATCATGGGATACGGCGCGCTCTTACAGGCCGGGTTTGATGAGCGAGATCCGCGACGGCAAGAAGTGGAGGAGATCAAGAAAGCGGTCCGCCGGGCATCATCGCTGATCCAGCAGCTCCTGGCCTTCAGCCGCCGCCAAGTGCTGCAGTTACGGGTGCTGGATCTGAACGCCGTCGTGCTGAATATTCAGCAACTTTTGCAGCGGCTGATCGGCGAGGACATTGAACTGATCATCAGGCCTACCCCGGCGCTCGGCCGTGTCAAAGCGGATCCCGGACAGATCGAGCAGGTCTTGATGAATCTCGCGCTGAATGCCCGGGACGCGATGCCGCAAGGCGGCAAGCTCACCATTGAAACGGTCAATGTGATGATAGACGAAACCTTCGCGCGCCGGTACCTCGTTTCGCAGCCGGGACCCTATGTCATGCTCTCCGTCAGCGATACCGGCATGGGTATGGATGCGGAAACCCAAGCGCACATCTTTGAGCCCTTCTTCACAACCAAGGAGCAGGGCAAGGGAACAGGCTTAGGGCTCGCGACCGTGTACGGAATTGTGAAGCAGAGCGGTGGCAGCATTTTCGTTTATAGCGAACCGGAGAAGGGAGCGATCTGCAAGATCTATTTGCCGCGCGTTGACGAGCCGCTCACGCACCTGGACGTCGTCAAGGCCGTGATCGAACCCCTGAGGGGCACGGAGACCATTCTCCTGGTCGAAGACGAAGAATCGGTCCGGGAGCTCGTCCGCAAAGTTCTTCAGCGAAACGGCTATACGATTCTAGAAGCGGCCGATGGCGAGGAAGCGGTTGAGATCTGCCAGAAGCACGACGGAGAGATTCATCTACTGGTCACGGACGTGGTGATGCCGCGTATGAGCGGACGCGAAGTGGCCGAGACGTTGATGGTTTCACGTCCGAAAACGAAGGTGCTGTATATGTCCGGCTATACAGACGATGCGATCGTGCGTCATGGCGTCTTGGACTCCATGACGGCGTTTCTGCAAAAGCCCTTCACGCCCGAAACGCTGGCGCGCAAGGTTCGCGACGTGTTGGACTCGGATCGCGAATGGTGAGTGGATCCCGCGGCAAGAGGATGGCACCTCCTTGATGGATGCATCGGGGTCGTGCTATGGTAAGAAACTCGATTAGCCGCAGGCACTGCACGTTTTCGGGCTCCCTCCTGCCACAGAGAACTTCCCAGGCGGGACGAGCGGAAATTACCTGATGGATGCCAAGCGATGAAGATTTATCTTGCCAATCCTCGAGGGTTTTGCGCCGGCGTAGACCGCGCCATTGATATTGTGGAGCTGTCATTAAAAACCTATGGAGCGCCGATCTACGTCCGCCATGAGATCGTCCATAGTCGGCACGTCGTCAATTCCCTCAAATTAAAGGGGGCTGTGTTCGTTGAAGAGCTGAACGCGGTGCCGGACGGGCAGACCGTGATCTTCAGCGCCCATGGGGTCGCCAAAGCTGTCTGGGAAGAGGCGAACCGCCGGAACTTGAAAGTCATTGACGCCACCTGTCCGCTCGTTATCAAAGTGCATAACGAGGTGAATCGAGATTACAAGCAGGGCTACGAGTTGATCCTGATCGGCCACGATGGCCACCCGGAAGTCATCGGCACCTTGGGACAGGTTCCTGACAAGTTTCATCTGGTGAGCTCCGTAGAAGATGTGGAGCGGTTGCAGGTGGAGCGCTCCAATCAGCTCTCATATGCCACACAGACCACGTTAAGCGTAGACGAGTGCCGCGATATCGTCGCTGCCCTGCATAAGCGGTTCCCGACGATTAAAGGGCCCCATCAAGAAGACATTTGCTATGCCACCCAGAACCGCCAAAACGCCGTGAAGAAGCTGACCGAGTTGGTGGATGTCATCCTGGTGATCGGCTCGCCAAACAGCTCCAACTCGAACCGCTTGCGCGAGCTAGGTGATCATTGCGGGATTCCCTCCTTTCTGATTGATTGCAGCGCCGACATCGATCCGGCCTGGCTCCGCGGGATCAAAGCAGTCGGGATCTCGGCCGGCGCTTCGGCTCCCGAGGTCTTGGTGACCGAGGTGATGGACTATCTAAAAGCGCATGGGGGCGAGGGCGTAGAGGAAGTGACCGTCATAGAAGAAGATGTGGAATTTCTCCTTCCGAAGGAATTGATCGCTGCTGCCGATATCGGCCGCTCTTAAATGGATAACAGAGTGGAGCCCCGCAATCAGAGGCGGCCACCAAAGCAATTACAGGCGGTCAAAGCCGGCAGAAGGATATCCGGCAAAGAGATCCCCGTTCTTCCCTCGCACAAACGCAGGTTCCGCGAACGGCTCCTGAAGTGGTACGCGCAGCACGGCCGGGACTTGCCGTGGCGGCGCACAAGCGATCCCTACCATATCTTGGTTTCTGAAATCATGCTTCAGCAGACACAAGTGGACAGGGTGCTGCCGAAGTACCAGGAATGGCTCGTGAAGTACCCGACAATGGAAGAACTCGCCAGGGCGCCCTTAGCCGAGGTCCAGGAAACCTGGTACCCGCTGGGCTACAACATCCGCCCGGTGCGGCTCCACAGCATCGCGTGCGAATCGCTGGTGCGTTATGGCGGCTCTCTTCCTCGTGACCCGGAGCAGTTGCTCTCGTTCAAAGGCATCGGACGCTATACGGCCGGCGCGATCCGCTCCTTCGCCTTTCGTGAAGACGCGCCGATTCTGGATACCAATGTACGGCGGGTATTGCACCGGGTCTTCGTCAGCCAGGGACAGGCTAAAGGGCTTCCGAAAAATCAGGCGGCGCTTTGGAGTCTCTCACGGGCCTTAATCCCGAAGGGTCGAGGCTATGACTTCAATCAGGCGCTGATGGACTTTGGCGCCACCGTCTGCACCGCGCGCGATCCCTACTGCCTCCTCTGTCCTATGAGGGATTTTTGCAAGACCTATCCCTTTGATCCAAACGCATGAACATCCCGTCGCCTGTGCAGGTCGCGGCGGCCGTGATCGCCCAGGATGGACGATACCTGATTACACGACGCAAAGCGGGCACCCATCTTGCCGGCCTATGGGAATTTCCCGGAGGCAAGCGCGAAGCCGGGGAGTCATTGGAGGATTGCCTGCGCCGAGAAGCTCGGGAGGAGTTGGGATTGGAGATTACCCCGCCGATCCCATTTCGCACGATTCGCTACGATTATCCGGAAAAGTCGGTCGAGCTGCATTTCTTCCGGTGTTTCATCAAGGCCGGCGAGGCGCGAGCAATTGGTTGTGACGAAGTTAGATGGGTTGCCGCGAGCGAGTTGGATTCTTTCGACTTCCCTCCTGCGGATCTGCCTCTCGTGAAGGCGTTGCAGGAAGGGGGTTAGGCACTTTTTCTGAGCACACACGGCAATCAAGATAATCCAGAAAAGGTGCCTGATCCTTTAGCTTGAGCCATGCAGTTCCCCATAAACGCCAAGCTCAAGGATGGGACACAGATTCAGTTGGTGTTGGCAGATCGCCGGGATCGAGAGCCGCTCCGCCGCCTCTATGGGATTATTGTGCAGGAAGGCACGTCTTATCCGCACGATCGCTTGCCAGAACCAGACGACTTTGAGGAATACTGGTTCCATGGAAAGACCACGGTGGCAACGTATCTTTCAAACCAACGAGACGATATGCTTGGCGCCTTTTTTCTCAAGCCGAACTGGCCGGGACGCGCCCGGCATGTGGCGAATGCCGGCTTCATCGTCGCGCCTGAATGGCGTGACAAAGGACTGGGCTGGCTGCTGGGCGCGGCGATGTTGGACCATGCCCGGGACCTTGGATACAGGAGTGTCATGTTCAATCTGGTCTTTTCAGAAAATACAGCCGCCCGCCATCTGTGGAGGAAGCTAGGCTTCATCGAGCTGGCGGTGATCCCTGAGGCAGTGAAAAAAAATGACGGGACGTACCAGGACGCGATCCTGATGTTTCAGTCGCTGGTGCAACGTACGGCAGGCGGATGAAGATTGTCCTCGACATCGAGACGATTCAGGTGCCGAAAGAAGAATGGGCTCGCCTCAAGGGACTCACGTTGCTTCCGGTAGAGGCGCCTGACCTGCTTGCGGCCGGCGAAGCATCCGAGCAGGACAGGGAATATGAGAAGTCCTGTTTTGATTCCACCTACTGCCAGATCATCTGTATCGGCCTGCTGATCTTTAGTGATGCCATGGAGCCTCAGGAAGCAACCGCCTGGTTCGGCTCCAATGAGGCGGAGCTTCTGCGCCAATTCTGGGCTCGCATCGCGCAACTGAAGCCGAGCCTGATCGTCGTGCATAACGGCCTCGGGTTCGATCTTCCAGTGATCCGCAACCGTTCGATGATCCGGCAGATCAAGCCTACAATCGAGATCAGTCTGGCCAGGTATCGCACCGAACAGGTGTACGACACATTGGCCGTCTGGTCGAATTGGGAGGCCCGCGGACGCGTCAAGCTGGATGTGCTGGCGCGTGTATTAGGGTGCGAGACAAAGTCGGGAGACGGTGACCAGGTGGCGGAAATGTGGAAGGCCGGACAAAGCAAGCAGATCGCCGAGTACTGCTTACGCGACTGCTATGTGACCTACGCCTGCTACGCGAGAATGAATTTCCGAGAGCCGTTAAGTTCGGAGACAGTGCTCTTCAGCCCGAACCTGATCGAAATCAGCGGCTGAAGATTCCTATCATCCTGAACCCTCGCGTGTCATCCTGAATCCTTCGCTTGTCATGCTGAGCGTAGCGAAGCATCTCATTGTGCGCTCAGGATAAACTCCGTGAAGGATCTCATCTTCATATTCAGGACAAGTGGCAGAACTGGGGTCAGATTCAATTTTTGGAATGGGACTCGGGTCCGAGACTCCGCCGAACGGGAGCAGCGTCCCCATAAAATCGAGTCTAACCCAAATTCTGGCACATTGACTCATTTTGTACAAATGTGTACAATACTATCCATGAAGATCGGTATCAGTGAGGCACGCAAGCGCCTGCCAGAGTTAGTCCGGCGTGTGCGTCGAGACGGGGGAGGGTCTGTGCAAATTACATTGCACGATGAGGTAGTAGCTGAGCTCCGCGCGCCTCTTACCGACCCACAGCCCGGAGCCGCCGCGAGGAAGCTCCTTGAGCTTGCGCGCAAGCTGCCCAAGCCGCGCGGCTCGAAGACTAACATCTCCTCTCACGTGAAGGACCATCTCTATCGTCGCCGTAGTTCGCGGTCGTGACGACGGTGCCGTCGCGGCTGTTTTGTGACACGTCATTCTTCTACGCCAGCCTTGATCCTCGGGATGTGAACCATCGAAAGGCACAGATGCTTCTTGCCGCGGCGGCTGCACACCAAGTGACTTTTGCTGCGACCTGGGACATCATCAGCGAAACGGTAACACTTCTTCGGTACCGGCGGAACTTTAAGAGCGCCGCAGCCTTCCTAGCTGACGTGAAACCCGGTCTTTTGATTCCGCAGTACGGAGACCAAGTGCGTGCGGAGGCGGAGCATATTTTTTTGGAGTATGGCCGGGATCATAAGCTGTCCTTTTGTGATGCAATCTCTTTTGTGGTGGTCACCACCTTGCTTGGCGGCATGCCATGCCTGGCCTTTGACGAAGACTTCCGGGCCCTAGGCCTGACAGTGCTTACCTAATGAGTCAGAACGCTTAAGAAAAACAAGGCGGAGGGTAAAGGTGGTATTCATCCTTCTGAGGTTCCAGGCGAGACCGACCAGACGGTAATGTGAAGGAAGGAGTCTAGCTTCGCCGCATCTGGCCTAGCCGAAGGGGCCATTGCGGAGCCTCTTTGGCATCAGTCCACTATTTTTCGGGAAATACCTGCATAAAGGGATGAATCTCGTAGCGGGCAAAGACCCCTTGGGTGACATAGGGGTCGGCCTCGATGAAGGCCCGGACCTCCTCGACCGAAGAGGCGTCTATAACGATAAGACTGCCAGACTTATCGGTAAAGGGACCTGCCAACAGTACCTTTCCCGCCTTATCCAAGGGGGTGATCCTATCCAAATGAGCCTGGCGGTGGAGCTTACGCTTCTCCTGGCCATCCTGGCCGTCATGCCCGATGATGACGAAGATCACGCGTCCTCGTGGAGGGTATCAATCGGTTGGCGACCCGCATAGCCGTCCTCGACCTCATGCCAAAATCGGATCTCGGGTTCGCCCAATTTCCAGCACAGATAGACCACTCTGCCATCGTAGAGGTAGGGAAAATCGCAGAGGCCGATGTCCAAATCCTTCACCAGGATGCCCATTTCCTGGATCGTCTCAACACTGTCGCTAATGCGCTCCAGAGCCCGGATATACCGGGGTCCCGCGAAGCTGCCGCCGTTTGATTGGGCCTTCGCGCTGGCTCGCTTGACCTCCCCGTGGCTACGGACAAGAACCTCCTTTTCCTGCTTGACCGCAAGGAGCCGCTCCTCGAGCTGGGGCAGCAATTGCTTGGCTTCGGCCAGCGTAAACGTGCGTCCGTCCATAGAATGCCGTATGATAGCAAGGCAAAATGAGCGCCGTCAAACCAGCCGTGTATGGGGCCAGATGCCCTTTTTACATCGGATTGTGCTTGACATAGTGATTGACAAAGGATTTGGAGGTGGTTATGCTGTTTGTATTCGGTATAGCTGTAGCCAACCACCTCCGTGGTTTTCCCCCGGGTCTTTTCTCAGAGCAGCCAGCGATGATCGCCCGGTAGAAGGTCATGACTCTGTGATGCACGAATAAGCCCGTTGCCTGCGTGGACCGGTTCTTCATATTCGTAATGCGCTAGCCCATATCGTCGTCCACGCACATTTGTTGATGTTTGCGATCCCTCGATTAACGTGATTGCTTAAGGGAGGAAGGGCCCTATGTCCCAAGCTACGCCAGCCACGCCAGCCACGACAGCCAAGGAGACGGTTATGTATTTGACCCAGTTGAAGCAGCGAAACATCAACGAACTGAACGAGGTCGCCAAAGAGCTCAAGATCGAAGGCGCGCCGAATCTTCGTAAGCAGGAGTTGATTTTCGCAATCCTTCAAGCTCAAACCGAAAAGAACGGCGTGATTTACGGGGAAGGCGTGTTAGAGACTCTCCCTGATGGCTTCGGCTTTCTGCGGGCGCCCGACTCCAACTACCTTCCGGGCCCGGATGACATCTACATCTCCCCGTCGCAGATCCGGCGGTTCAACCTCAGGACAGGGGACATCGTGTCCGGCCAGATCCGGCCCCCGAAGGAGAGCGAACGGTACTTCGCGCTGCTTAAAGTGGAGAAGATCAATTATGAGGATCCGGAGGCAGCTCGCGACAAGATCCTGTTCGACAACCTGACCCCCCTGTATCCCGAGGTGCGGATCAACCTGGAGCACGATCCGGGCGAATACTGCACCCGAGTCATGGATTTGATTACGCCGATTGGAAAGGGCCAGCGAGGGTTGATAGTCGCGGCGCCGCGTACCGGCAAAACGATGATGCTTCAGGCGATCGCCCGGGCGATTATCAAGAATCATCCTGAAATCATCCTGATCATCCTGCTGATTGACGAGCGCCCGGAAGAGGTGACGGACTGGCAACGGCAGGTGAAGGCTGAAGTGATCAGCTCTACCTTTGATGAGCCGGCGCAGCGCCACGCGCAGGTGGCCGAGATGGTCATCGAAAAGGCCAAGCGCCTGGTGGAGCACAAGCGCGATGTCGTGATCCTGCTCGACAGCATCACCCGGTTGGCCCGGGCGTATAACACGATTGCGCCGCCGAGCGGGAAGGTGCTCTCCGGCGGGTTGGACTCCAACGCGCTCAAGCGGCCGAAGTGGTTCTTCGGGGCCGCCCGGAACATCGAAGACGGCGGGAGCTTGACGATCATGGCGACCGCGCTTGTGGATACCGGCAGCCGCATGGATGACGTGATCTTTGAAGAGTTCAAGGGCACCGGCAATATGGAAGTCCATCTCGACCGGCGCCTCGCGGACAAGCGCGTCTTCCCCGCGATCGAAATCGCTTCTTCCGGCACCCGCAAAGAAGAATTGCTGGTAGACCGCGAGCGCCTCAACAAGATGTGGGTGCTGCGCAAAGTGCTGAGCCCCTTGGGAGTAGAACAGGCCATGGAATTTCTGATGGATAAGATCGGGGGTACCAAGACGAATAAGGAATTTTTGGATTCGATGAACCGGTAACGACCACGTGTCACCCTGAACGAAGGGAAGGGTCTAGATTCTTCGCTGCGCTCAGAATGACAAAGTATTGAGGAGTCATGCAATGAAAGCTGGCATTCATCCCGAGTATCGCGAGGCGACGATCAGTTGCGCCTGCGGGTACAAGATCAAGACGCGTTCCACGGTCGGCGACATCAAGATGGAGATCTGCTCCAATTGCCATCCGTTCTTCACGGGCACTCAGAAAATCGTGGACACCGAAGGTCGCGTGGAGCGATTCAAAAAGAAATATAGAACGCGTGAGCCTGCCGCCGAGAAGAAAGCCAAGGCCGGGGCCAAGGCACGCTGACGCCGGTATACGACGATGACGCCGGTCATGGCCTCTCCCTTCCTGAGCAAACTTGAGGCGGCTGCCAAGCGGGTGGAAGAGATCGACCGCCTCTTGGCTGAGCCCCCTCCCCGTACGCAACAGGGCGAAATTCAACGGCTGAACAAGGAGCGCGCTGAGCTTCATCCCCAGGCTGACCTGTACGATGAGTTTGTCGCGTGGCTGAAGCAGGTGGCCGAGGCCGAGGCGATGCTGGAAGATCCGGGCGCCGCCGCGGACATGAAGGAGTTGGCGCGGGAGGAGCTGAAAGATCTTCAGAAGCGCAAAGCGGAACTGGAAGGGCGCGCGCGCGAGCTGCTCATTGTCAAGGACCCCCGTGACGATAAGAATACGTTTATTGAAGTCCGTGCCGGCACCGGCGGCGAAGAGGCGGCTCTGTTCGCAGCGGAGCTGGTGCGCATGTACACCCGCTACGCGGAGCGCCGCCGCTGGCGCATGGAGATAATTGATTCGAGCCTCACCGACCACGGCGGGATTAAGGACGCGGTCCTGCTGATCGAAGGCAAAAGGGTGTACAGCCGGTTCAAGCATGAGAGTGGCGTGCACCGAGTGCAGCGCGTCCCTGCCACCGAGGCCTCAGGACGGATCCACACCTCGACCGTCACGGTTGCCGTGATGCCGGAGGCCGAGGAGGTGGACGTCCAGATCGATCCCAAGGATCTAAGGATCGATACCTTCTGTTCCTCCGGAGCCGGGGGGCAGAGCGTCAATACCACCTATTCCGCCGTTCGCATTACGCATATCCCGACCGGTATTGTCGTCTCCTGTCAGGATGAACGCTCCCAGCTCAAAAATCGTAACAAGGCGATGCGCAATCTTCGTTCCCGTGTTTTGGAGGCGGAGAAAGAGAGGCAGGACAGCGAGATTGCGCAACAACGGAAATCGCAGGTCGGCACGGGCGACCGCAGCGAAAAGATCCGCACCTATAATTTCCCCCAAAATCGGGTGACTGACCATCGCATCGGCCTTACCTTGCATCACCTGGATCATGTCCTGCAGGGCGATCTCGATGAAATCCTCGACGCATTGATTGCTGCCGACCAGAACCCGGAGCCGGCCTGAGCGATGATCGCGCTGCCCGCAGCGCCGAGCATCTCGCTCCGGGAACTGCGGACGCTCGCCAGGGATGCCCTGAAGGCGGCCGGCATCGACAACTTCGAGCGCGAAGCAGACTGGTTGCTGGCGCATGCTTTCGGCATCGGCCAGGCCGCCCTTCTGTCACAACATGAGCGGACGGTGTTGGCCGATGGAGCCGCTCTTGCCTGGGCGTTAATAAAGCGTCGAGCCGCGCGCGAGCCGTTGCAGTATATTTTAGGCACGCAAGAATTCAGGGGCTTGGAGATCGTGGTCACTCCCGACGTTCTTATTCCCCGGCCCGAGACCGAACTGCTCGTTGAGGAAGCGGTCAACACTCTTGTCGGAGAGGCGCCGCTCGTTGCGGACGTGGGGACTGGGTCGGGCTGCATTGCGGTGGCCATGGCCCGGGAATCGCCTCAGGCGACGGTATATGCGTTCGACATTTCGCGGCCCGCGTTGGAGGTCGCTCGGATCAACGCCGCGCGCCACGGAGTCCTCCCTCGCCTCAGGTTCATCCAAGCGGACCTTATCTTGCCGTTGAAGCCCTCTCCAACCGGCATCTTTCACATGATCGTCTCGAACCCGCCTTACATCCCCGAGGAGGAGCTTGATCGCCTTGAACCGGAGGTCTCCCGTTACGAACCGCGACTGGCGTTGGCGGCCGGCCCTGATGGCCTGGCATATTACCGCCGTCTGTTAGAATCAGGGTGGCTCCTGCTGAAACCGGATGGATACTTGATCCTGGAGTTGGGCGTCGGTCAGGCGGACGCTATTGGTACTCTGGCTGAGGCCAATAAGCGGCTGTCGGTCCTGCGATGTCGAAGAGATGGGGCCGGCATTGACCGGGTACTAATCCTAAAAAGAGTCGCCTGATGGAAAGCATGGTCATTCAGGGAGAGCAGCGTCTGAGCGGGTCAGTCCGCATCGGAGGGGCCAAGAACTCTGCGCTCCCGATCATGGCTTCGACTCTTTTGGGGAAAGGCAGTTGCAGGCTAACAAATGTGCCGCAGGTGATGGATGTCTCCACGATGGCGAGGCTCCTCACTCACCTCGGCGCTACCGTAGAATCGGATGAGGACAGATTCAGTATTTCAGTTAATGAGATCTCCTCCTGCCGCGCGCCGTATGAGTTGGTCAAAACCATGCGGGCCTCGGTCATGGTGCTTGGGCCTCTTGTCGCGCGCTATGGAGAGGCGGTGGTCGCCTTGCCGGGAGGCTGCGCCATTGGCGCGCGCCCCATCAATTTGCACCTGGCGGCCCTCGAGCGCATGGGGGCGGAGATCACGATCGAACACGGGAATGTGCATGCCCGCGCGAAAGGCCGACTGCGGGGCGCACGGATCTATTTTGATGTTTCGACCGTAACCGGAACCGAGAATATTATGATGGCCGCATGCCTGGCGGAGGGTACGACGGTGATCGAGAACGCCGCTCGTGAGCCGGAGATCGCCGATGTCGCACAGTTTCTGATCAAGCGGGGAGCGCGGATTGCTGGAGCCGGAACGGACGTCATTACGATTGAAGGGGTTGCGGCTCTTCGCGGAGCGGATCATCAGATCATTCCGGACCGCATCGAGACCGGCACCTACCTGGTGGCCGGGGCGATCACCAAAGGAGATGTGACAGTAGCGCACTGTCGCCCCGAACATTCGGAGGGCTTGTTGGCTAAGCTGTCCGAGGCGGGCGCGGACTTAGCGATTGAGAAGGAAACGATCCGGATTCGCGCCACGCAGCGGCTCCGTTCGGTGGATCTGAAGACGCTTCCGTATCCCGGGTTTCCGACTGACATGCAGGCCCAGGTCATGGCCTTGATGGCGATCGCGCACGGGCCGAGCATGATCACGGAAACCGTCTTTGAAAGCCGCTTCATCCATGTGTTGGAGCTTCAACGGATGGGCGCCGACATCCGTATCGACGGCAATCATGCGGTTATCACAGGAGTTGAACGGCTGAGCGGGGCTCCTGTCATGGCGTCCGATCTCCGGGCCAGCGCCTGTCTGATTCTGGCCGGTCTGGCGGCCGAGGGCGAAACACGCGTGGCGCGCGTCTATCATCTCGATCGGGGTTACGAGCGACTGGACACCAAACTGGCTGGTCTCGGAGCCCGTATCTCGCGGACGAAGGAGCGGCCGTGAGAGATAGGGCCCCGGACACACTCTCCATCGCCCTCTCTAAGGGGAAGCTGCTGGAGCCGGCTCTCGAGCTGTTTGCTCGCGTGGGCCTGATCTCCAAAAAGATTTCTCCTGAAAGCAGGCGGCTGGTGTTCGAGAACCCGGCCAGCCGCACCACGATCATGATCATCCGCCCCAGCGATGTCCCGACCTATGTGGAATACGGCGCGGTGGATGCCGGAATCGTGGGGTCGGATATCCTCATGGAGCAGGCGACCGAGGTGTATGAGCCACTGGACCTGGGCTTCGGGGCCTGTACGCTGGCCGTCGCGGGCCCCCCCGAGGTCAAGACCAATGGTAGAATTTCGACAAAACTCCGTGTGGCGACGAAATATCCGAACGTCACCGAAAGACACTTCACTCACAAAGGTGTTCCAATCGAGATCATTAAATTGTACGGGTCCATCGAACTGGCGCCGCTGGTGGGTTTAGCGGACTGCATCGTGGATCTGGTTTCAACCGGCAAAACTTTAAAGGCCCACAACCTGGTGGTGCGGGAGGTGATCTTGCAGTCCACGGCCCGCCTCATCGTCAACCGGGCAAGCCTGAAGCTGAAGTACCAACGAGTGAACGACTTGATCGAGGCGTTACGGAAAGGTCTCCACGGAGGGCGACCATGAAAAGCATCGCGTCAACCGATCGAGCATTCAAGGTGGCGGTCCAAAAGGTGGTGTCGCGCTCATCCTTGCAAGGCGAGAAGATTGAATCCGCCGTGCGGACCATTCTGAAAGCCGTGGAGCGAGGCGGAGATGCGGCCGTCAGCCGCTACACCCAGAAGTTCGATAAGGTGTCGATCAAGCCGGGCGCGTTTCGGATCTCGCCGGATCAGGTGAGGGAGGCCTATTACAAGATTCGGAAGGAAGATGGAGATGCCTTGCGGTATGCGGCGCACCGTATTACGGCCTTTCATGAGCGGGAGAAGCCGCGGGCCCGCACCTGGATGTACCAGGACGGGACGATCACGCTTGGCCACACGATCCTCCCTCTTGACGCGGTCGGTCTCTATGTCCCCGGCGGCAAGGCCGTCTACCCCTCCTCAGTGCTGATGAGCGCCATCCCGGCGAAGGTCGCAGGCGTGAAACGGGTGGTCATGTGCTCCCCCGCACCAAAGGGCGAGATGAGTCCATATTTGCTGGTGGCCGCCGACATCGCCGGCGTGGATGAGGTGTATCGCATCGGGGGGGTGCAGGCGATTGCGGCGATGACCTATGGCACGAAGACCATTGCTCGCGTGGACAAGATCATCGGCCCGGGAAATATATTCGTCTCCACCGCAAAGCGACTGGTGTATGGTCAGGTGGACATTGATATGATCGCGGGGCCGAGCGAGTTGCTGGTGCTGGCTGATCGGGGAGCCAATCCCATCCACGTCGCCGCCGATCTTCTCTGTGAAGCGGAGCATGATGAGAATGCTTCGGTCTGGTTGGTGACCACCTCGGGCGAGCTCGCGCGCGAGGTGGTGCGTCGGGTGCAAGAGCAACTGAAATCGCTTGCGCGGCAGAAGATTGCTGCTCGCTCGATTCAACGAAATGCGATAGCCTTCGTCGTGCCCTCCATGGAAGAAGCGGTAGCGTTGGCGAACGAGATTGCGCCGGAGCACCTGACGCTCTCAGTGGAGAATCCGTTTGAGTACATCGAAAAAGTGCGCCATGCCGGAGCACTCTTCCTCGGCCGGTACACCGCGCCGGCGGTGGCGGATTATGTGGCCGGACCGAACCATATTCTGCCCACAGGTGGCTCAGCGCGGTTCCATTCGGCCCTCTCTCTGGATGCCTATGTGAGGAAGTCGAACATCGTGTCGTATGCGAAAGAGGACATCTACAAGGCTAAGGATCACATTATGCGCTTGGCGCATATGGAAGGGTTGGACGCGCACGCTCAATCCGTGGAAGTGCGAATAAAATGAAAAGGTCATCTAACCCACCCAGCCCGATCGCGACCAGACGCGCCCTGTCCCGGCGAAACCTGAATGGAGGGGCGCGAACGGCGCCGGCCACGCGACGAAGCCCGCGCCGATCAGCGCGTCAGGCGGCGGTCGAACGCAACACGACCGAAAGTCGGATCAAGATCGCGCTGGCCCTCGATGGCACCGGCAACCGGCGCATCCGCACAACCATTCCCTTCCTCGATCACATGCTGGATCTGCTCGCCAAGCACGGCTTCTTCGATCTGACGATCAATGCCAAAGGTGACACCCACATTGATGACCACCACACAGTGGAGGACATCGGGATCGTGCTGGGCGAGGCGCTGCAGCAGGCGTTGGGGAAAAAAGAAGGAATCCGACGATTCGGCACGGCGTGGGTGCCGCTAGACGAAACGCTCGCGCAGGTCACGGTGGATCTGAGCGGGCGGCCCTATCTCGTCTATAATGTGAAGCTGCCGCACAGGCGGATCAAGGGCTTTGATCTGTACCTGTTCGAGGACTTTTTTCAAGCATTCTCCACCCATGCCGGCATGAATCTGCATATTAATGTGCCCTATGGCCGCAACCCGCACCATATCATGGAGTCCATCTTCAAAGCGCTGGCCAAGGCGTTGGATCAGGCCGTGTCCGTTGATCCGCGGGTGACTGGTGTACTCTCGACAAAGGGGAGTCTCTGAGGTGATCGCGATCGTTGACTACGATATGGGCAATCTGCGATCGGTACAGAAGGCCTTTGAAGCAGTCGGTCACCGAGCGGTCATCACGCGAAACCGCCAGGTGATTGCGGATGCGAGCCATGTTGTTTTGCCTGGTGTCGGCGCCTTCGGGGACTGCATGCGCAATCTCCAAACTTATGACCTGATTGACCCCATCAAGCAGGCGATCGATTCCGGTAAGCCGTTTCTCGGCATCTGCCTGGGATTGCAACTGCTGTTTACCGAAAGTGAAGAGTTCGGCACACATACCGGGCTCAATGTGATTCCGGGCAAGGTGAAGCGGTTTGCGGCGAAAGCTGAAGGCGCGCCGGTGCCGTTAAAAATTCCGCACATGGGCTGGAACGCCATTGCCATAAAGAAACGGTCTCGATTGCTCGATGGTGTCGCGGATGAGAGCTACATGTACTTTGTCCATTCGTATTATGTCGCTCCAAAGAATGCCGATGTAGTCTGTACTGCTACTGAATACGGCGGCTCCTT
>Ga0184638_1000142_pt1 | contig 18806 bp, 19 predicted proteins | sample PLM31_50_b2_FD_133141 | JGI IMG/M metagenome (GOLD analysis project Ga0184638, IMG submission 133141) | Groundwater sediment microbial communities from an aquifer in East River, Colorado, USA - PLM3-1_50_b2 | ecosystem: Environmental > Terrestrial > Soil > Riparian zone | place: USA: East River... | reverse complement strand
GCACCGGTCGCCCAGTACTTGGACACGCCGGTCACGTGCGGCCATTTCTCGTTGCTCGTGGGGACAGCAGAGAGCCGAACGCGCGCGTCGGAGGTGATCGCGGTGACGTGCTTGTCAGCTGCCAGCGCCAGAACCTGCGCGCCGGTGAGCTCGACGGCGACGCCTTCGATGGATCGCAGATCCTTCACGGCCTTCTTCGAGAGGCCCATGACGTCCGCGACCGCCTTGGCCGCCTGGTTACCACCCTTGCCCTGCACGATCACGGCGAACGTGTCGCCGGCATTGGCACGTGCGCCGTTCAACAGGTTCGGCGCGACGAAAGCTTCGAATGTGGCCGGCTGCGCGGGATTCGGCAGTGCTCCGGCCCCGAGGGGAACCATGAGCATGAGTGCCAGGGTCGTCAAAAGGGCCGTGCGACGCTTGCCGCTGCCCCAGAGAGCGTTCCCACGCGACCCGGTGCCGCGCTTGCCGCTGCCCCAGAGCGCGCTTCCGCGCACTTCCTTACGATGACCTCCGGTCCGCATCTAATTCCCTTCCTCTCGAACGCCGCAGTTGACCCGACGCAAAGTAGAGCGTGGCTCTAGCGCGCACCTCACCCTTCTGCGGTAGGCGGCGAAGTTCACTCGTTCGAGGGATCAGCGGTGCTTGGGTAGCCTCCCCTGCCGTGCGCCTTCCATTCACGCTCGCTGCAGAGGTTGCCGCCGCGCGAGCAGCCGGCCGCCTGTCGCGGCTCGCCCGCGCCGGCGGCGGTACGACCATTCCGGGAAAGCTCCTCTGGAAGCTCGATCCAGGTGCAGTGGATCGGCTCGCTGCTCGCCTTCCACTCGGCTCTGCGGCGCTCTCCGCGACGAACGGCAAGACGACCACCGCCGCGATGGCGGCAAGGATCCTGGGCGGGCACGTGCGACTTGCCCACAACAGCGCGGGCGCGAACCTCGTCTCGGGCGTGGCTTCCGCACTGCTGGATGCGCGGGATGCAGAGCTCGGGCTCTTCGAGGTCGACGAGGCTGCGCTGTCCGAGGTGGCGGCCCGGGTCCGACCTCGAGCAGTGTGCCTCGGGAACCTCTTTCGTGACCAACTCGACCGCTACGGCGAGCTCGAGCACGTCGCGGAGCGCTGGCGTGAAGTGGTGCGCGCTCTGCCGCCCGGAGCGGCGCTCTCGGTGAACGGTGACGATCCCCAGCTCGGCGACCTGGCGCGCGAGCATGAAAACACGACGGTGTTCGGCATCGACGATCCGTCGCTCTCGCGGCCGTTCCTGCAGCACGCGGCGGATTCGAAGTACTGCGTGCGCTGCGGCACACCGTACGACTACGCGGCGGCCTACGTCGGGCATCTCGGGGACTACCGGTGTCCCTCCTGCGGGCACGGACGGCCGCCGCTCGATGTCGCCGCGCGTGAGATCGACCTGCGCGGGCTCGAGTCGCTCGCATTCCGGCTGGTCACTCCGGAGGGCGACCGTGATGTGACTCTGCGCGTGCCGGGCCTCTACAACGTCTACAACGCGCTGGCGGGAGCATCGCTTGCTCGCAGTCTCGGCGCGTCGCTCGACGAGATCGTGGCGGGGCTCGAAAGCTTCAGCGCCGCGTTCGGCCGCTTCGAGCGCATCGCGGTCGGCGACCGCAGGCTCTTGATGCTGCTGATCAAGAACCCCGCCGGGGCAAACGAGGCCGTGCGAACCATCGTGGAGGGTCGTGCGCCGTCGCTGGCGGTGATCGCGCTCAACGACGCGATCGCGGACGGGCGTGACGTGTCCTGGATCTGGGACGTCGACTTCGAGCCCTTGATCGCCGGGCTCGAGCGGCTCATCGTCACCGGGGAGCGTGCCGCCGAGCTCGCGCTGCGATTCAAGTACGGCGGGCTCGATGCCGGCGCGATCGAAGTCGTGCCGTCACTGGAGCAAGCGCTCGACCGTGGGCTGGAGCTGACGCCGGCAGGTGGCGAGCTTGTCCTCCTCCCCACTTACACGGCCATGCTCGCGCTCCGCAAGGTCGTCGTGGGCCGCGGCTTCATCCGCCCATATTGGGAGCGCGCGGCGTGAAGTTAATCGTCGGTCACCTCTATCCCGACTACCTCAACATCTACGCGGACCGCGGCAACATCGCGGTCCTGGCGCGCCGCGCGGCCTGGCGGGGTCACGAGCTGGAGGTGCGCGCGCTGTCGATCGGCGACGACGTCCGCCCCGGCGAGCACGATCTCCTGTACGTCGGTGGCGGTCAGGATCGCGAGCAGGCCCTGGTCGCCGAGGATCTGGTCACGAAGACGGCAGGCGTACTGGAGGCCGTGGCCGGGGGTGCGGCCGTGCTCGCCGTTTGCGGCGGCTACCAGCTGCTCGGCCGCTCGTACTGGGACTTGCGCGGGGTCGAGCTGCCGGGCGTCGGGCTGTTCCCGCTTGAGACGGTCGCCGGGACGACACGGATGATCGGTGACGTGCTGCTCGAGTGCCAGCTCGAGCCCGGCGGGCTGCGCACGTTGGCGGGTTTCGAGAACCATGCCGGCCGAACGCTGCTGGACGCCGGTGCCGAGCCGCTGGGCCGGGTGGTCGCTGGATTCGGCAATGACGGCGAAAGCGGCTGGGAAGGCTGCCGGGTAGGCCGCGCGGTCGGCACCTACCTACACGGCCCGCTCCTGCCCCGAAACCCCTGGTTCGCCGACTGGGTGCTGGCGCAAGCCCTCGCCCACCGGGCCGGCGAGCCACCCGAGCTCGGCCCGCTCCCCGACGAGCTCGAAGCGCAAGCTCACGCCGTCTCGGCCCGCCGGGCCGAACAGCGCGGCGGCCGCCGCTAGCGGAAACCGCGCGCTGGGCACACCCCCACCCATTCAAGGGTGGGGATCGGACCCGCCACCCTCACGATCGACGTTACCGCCGGAAGCCGCGTGTGTGGATGACGCGCGTGCGCCGAAAGTGGATCAACGTGCCCACAAGGCTCCGAGGTAGACGGCTGGATCGCCGGGTTGCCATCGGCTGAGGAATCTCTGGATGGGCGGATGCAGCACGACACCGTCGAGATCGTTCACGGCAAAGAGGCTGTGGCCCCGAACGGCGGCGTCCTTCGACGTGACCCGCTCGAGCGAGCGGCCCCCGAGATCGCCGGCGAAGATGATGTGCACGACGTGCTTCGTTGCGTCGCTGCGCGTCGGGGCAATCGAGTCGACGATCGCCACGGGTCCTTCGACCGGGAGCTGATCGTCGATCCCGATCTCCTCCGCGAGCTCCCTGTGCAGCGCGTCGACGAGGCTCTCGCCGGAGTTGACCCCGCCACCCGGCAACAGCCAGTACTCCTTGCCGGGCTTCTCGTGGCGGCAGAGGAGGACGCGCCCCTTCCAGCTCAGGATGGCGGAGACCCGGATGCGCGGCTCCGCCCCCATCACGCGGCCGACGAACCGAAGCCGCGGACTCCGCGCTCGCTCGCGGGCAGCTCGTCCACCTCCACCGGCTCGAGCTCGGGGATCGGGAGCACTACGAGTTGCGCAATTCGCATGCCGGGCTCGACGACGAAGGGCACGGACGAATCGGTGTTGAGGAGAACGACCCGCAGCTCTCCCCGATAGCCGGAGTCGACGAGCCCCGGCGAGTTGACGATCGTCAGGCCGTGCCGTGCGGCGAGCCCGGACCGCGGCTGCACGAATCCTGCGTATCCCTCCGGGATCGCCACTGCAAGACCCGTACCGACGAGCGCACGCTCGCCCGGCGCGAGCTCGACCCGCTCGCAGGCAGCCAGGTCGAGGCCGGCGTCACCCGTGTAGGCGCGCTCGGGAACGACGGCCTCCCTTCGGAGTCGCTGGATCGGCAGCTCGATCAACGCGCCCTGCGCACGGGCTCGGAGCGGGCCTCGGCGATGAGATAGCGCGCGAAGCGGCGCAGTTCGCGACGCGGCAGCCGCGCCCGAATGTAGACGCCGCCCTCACGGTCCTCTCGCTCCTCGATCGGTGCGCCCAGTTCGTAGAGCTCAGCCAGCTTGCCTCCATCTTCGTACGGCAGGAACAGGTGGACCGCCTCGAACCGGTCGGCAAAGCGCTCGGCGATTCGAGCGCGCAACTCGTCGAGCCCCTGGCCCGTCAGGGCCGAGAGCTGGACCGCGTCCGGAAAACGGTTCTCGAGCCGCCGTCGGCGCAGTGCATCGACGGCGTCGATCTTGTTGATGACGATCAAGAGCGGAAGATCGTCGGCACCGATCTCCTGCAGCACGCTCGCCACTGCCGCGGACTGCTCCTCCAGCCCCTCGTCGGATGCGGAGGCATCGATGATCTGAAGGACGAGGTCGGCCACGAGCGTCTCTTCCAGGGTCGCGGCGAACCCCTCGACGAGCTCCGTGGGCAGGCGCCGGATGAAGCCGACGGTGTCGGTCACCAGATAGCGGCGACCGTCGTGCTCATACGCGCGGGTCGTGGGATCGAGCGTCTCGAAGAGGCGGTTGTTCACGGAGACGTGAGCGTCGGTCAGTGCGTTCAGGAGCGTCGATTTGCCGACGTTCGTGTAACCGGCCAGCGCGACCGTGGGCGCCTCGGCGCGACGCCGTTCCTTGCGGCGCACCTCGCGCTGCTTGCTCAGGTCGCGTAGCCGGCGTCGCAGGAGCGTGATGCGCCGACGCGCCAGCCGGCGGTCGGTCTCGAGCTGCGATTCACCGGGGCCGCGGGTGCCGACGCCGGCTCCGAGCGAGCCCATGCCGCCGCCGAGCCGTTCGAGGTGCTGCCACAGCCCGCGCATGCGCGGCAGGTTGTACTGGAGCTGAGCGAGCTCTACCTGGAGCTTTCCTTCAGCGCTGACGGCGTGCTGCGCGAAGATGTCGAGGATCAGCTGAGTGCGGTCGACGACCCGCGCCTGCAGGGCGTTCTCCAGCGTTCGCTGCTGAGCGGGTTGGAGCTCGTCGTCCACGAGCAGCACCTCCGCGGCCGCTTCCTTGTACGAGCGCTTCAGCTCTTCGAGCTTGCCTTTGCCGAGATAGGTCCGGCCCTCGGGCCGCGGACGGTGCTGGACCAGCTCGCCCACCGGTTCGACCTGGGCGGTGCGCGCGAGCTCCCGCAGCTCGCCCAGCTCGTCCTCCGAGTCGACCCCCTGCGGCAGCACGGCAACGATGAACCCGCGTTCGAACGCGGGGTCCGGCTGGGGTTGGATCACCACCAGATTATGCCGTCGACTCGGCAGAATCCCCAGGGTGCAGTTTTCGCCCGCTTTGGCCGCCACCGGCGCCTATCCCTTCGTCAGGCTGGAGCAGTCGAAGCGCGAGCTGGCCGCCCAAGGCGTCGAGTTGATCGACTTCGGCAAGGGCGACCCGCGCGAGCCGACCGATGCCCGCATAAGGGGGGCACTTGTCGAGGGCCTGACGGAGATCTCCTCGTATCCGCTGGCCGAGGGACTGTCCGAGCTCCGCGAGGCGGTCGCCGGCTGGTGCGGCAGGCGTTTCGGCGTTCAGCCGGACCCCGAGACCGAGCTGATCCCGACGTATGGCTCGAAGGAGGCGATCTTCCTGCTAGCCCAGCTGGTCGTCGACCGGGACAGCGTCAAGAACCTCGTCGTGACCACTGAGCCCGGTTACCCGGTACCGGATCGAGGCGCCGTCTTTGCGGGAGCAGACGTGCTGCAGTTGCCGTTGCTCGAGGAGCACGGCTTCCTCCCCGATCTCGACGTTGTTCCGGCCGAGACCTGGGGACGCGCCGCGATCGTGTGGATCAACTATCCCAACAATCCCACCGGGGCCGTCGCGTCGCTCGAGTTCCTCGGGCGGCTCGCCGATCTCTCCGCCGAGCACGGGTTCTTGCTCGCATCCGACGAGGCGTACACGGAGCTTTGGTTCGACTCGCCGCCGCACTCCGCGCTCGAGGTGCGCGAGCGTGGAAATGTCGCCGTCTTCAACACGCTCAGCAAGCGCTCTTCGATGACCGGCTACCGTTCGGGCTTCGTTGCAGCGGACGAGCAGCTCATAGCAGCGTTGAAGCAGTTCCGGCCCAACGTCGGCACGGCGCCGCAGGAGTTCGTTCAACGGGCGTCGGTCGTGGCGTGGAACGACGAGAGTCACGTCGAGCAAACCCGGGGTGCCTACCGCCGCAAGCGCGAAGCACTGCTGCCCACGCTCGAGCGCAAAGGCGTGCGTCTCGCCGGAAGCGCGGCGACGATGTACCTCTGGCTCGAGGTTCCCGATGGCTCGGCGTCGGAGGAGTTTGCGGGCCGTCTGCTGCGGCGCGGCCTCGTCGTCTCACCGGGAACCTTCTTCGGGCCGGCCGGCGAGGGCTACTGGCGCATGGCCCTCGTGCCGACGGAGGTCGAGTGCGGGAGAGCCGCCGAGATCCTCGAGGACGCCCTGTGAACGCCGAGCGAGTGGAAGAGGTGATCGCGGCGCTCGACCGTGGCGAGTTGCGCGTGGCGGAGCCTGACGGCGATGACTGGCGGGTGAACGCGGAGGCTCAGGAAGCGATCCTCGAGTACTTTCGCCTGCGGAAGATGGAGCCGCAGGAAGTCGGGCCGTTCGCCTACCACGACAAGATTCCGCTCAAGCGCGACTACGACAAGCTCGGCGTCAGAGTCGTGCCGCCTGCGACGGCGCGCTACGGGTCCTTCCTGTCGCCGGGCGTCGTGATGATGCCGAGCTACGTCAACATCGGCGCTTGGGTCGGGCCGCGCACGATGGTCGATACGTGGGCGACGGTGGGCTCGGGCGCGCAGATCGGGGCCGACGTCCACCTCGCGGGCGGTGTCGGTATCGGCGGTGTGCTGGAGCCCCCCGGCGCACGCCCGGTGATCGTCGAGGACGGCGCGTTCATCGGGTCCCGCGCGATCCTCACCGAGGGCGTGCGCATCGGAGCCGGCGCGGTGCTCGGACCGAACGTCGCGCTGACGTCGTCCGTCCCGATCATCGACGTAACCGGGAGCGAGCCGGTCGAGCATCGCGGCGTGGTGCCGCCGCGGGCGATCGTCGTTCCGGGAACGCGGCCGAAGGAGTTCCCGGCGGGCACCTACCAGCTGGCGTGCGCGCTGATCGTCGGCTGGCGCACCGAAGCCACGGATCTCAAGGTGAGCCTGAACGACGCGCTTCGCGAGCACGATCTCGGCGTCTGAGCGCCGGAGACCTGCCGGTTAGAGGAGCTCGATCCGGCAGATCTCCTCTGCCGGGCCGGTGAGGCGAGCGTGCCCCTCGCGGTCGACCTCCACCAGGAGGTCCCCGCCCGGCAGGTGCACGTGCACGGGGCTTTCGCACCAGCCGTTGGCAATCGCTGCCGCCGCAGTGGCGACGGAGCTCGTGCCCGAGGACAACGTCTCCCCCGCTCCGCGCTCCCAGACACCGACGGTGAGATCGTGTGCGCCGTCGACGCGCACGAGCTGCACGTTCGTTCGCTGCGGGAAGCGCGAGTGACGCTCGATGCGCGGGCCAAGACGAAGCAGCTCTCCGCGCTCCGGCTCGCGGCGGACGACGGCGTGAGGATTTCCAACCGAGACGGGTGTGAACTCCACGCGCTCGTCGCCGAGATCGAGCGTCTCGGTCTCCCCCACTTCGACGTGTCCGACATCGAGCTCGACGTTCCCGTCCTCGCGAACGAAGGCTTCGACGGCCAGCTCGCCGACGCGCAAGGTGACACGGTCGGCATTCGACTTACGCGCGAGCCAGGCTGCGACGATCCGGGCGCCGTTGCCCGACAACTCCGCGATCGAGCCGTCGGGATTCCAGATCCGCACGTCCGCGGTTGCGGCTTCGACCGCGAGCACCTCCAACAACCCGTCGGCACCGACGCCGTAGTGGCAGTCGCAGAGCTGCCGTACACGATCCGGCGTCAACGCCTGCGTCAGCTCAGCCCGCTCGACCAGCAGGTAGTCGTTCCCGAGCGCTTGCCACTTTGACAATCTCATTCGCGATCTCGCCCGCCGGGCGGTTGGCGTTGACGGTAACAAGGCCGGGAATACGTCGCATCCACTTCCGTTGGTACGCGGCGTAGCGCCGTGTGCGCACGATGAGCGCTTCGAGTGCCTCTTCGCGCGGCAGCTCCGCGACCTGGCGGAGGCCAAGCGCGTGAATTGCCGTCGCGGAGATCGGGCCCGCGAGCGCACGTCTCGCCTCCTCGGCAACACCGGCGTCGAACATTGCCCGTGCCCGCTGCTCGATCCGCTCCAGCAGAACCTCTCGCGGAATCTCCAGCCCGAAGATCACCGTCGGGTGCCGGGCCTCCGGCGTCCACAGCCGATCCGACCTGGGCCGCAGCGACGAGCCGAGCTCGGAGAGCTCGAGCGCGCGGACGACTCGGCGCCGGTCGTTTGGATGCACGCGCGCGGCGGCATCGGGATCGCGCTCGGCGAGGACGGCGTAAGCACGCTCAGGGCCGAGTCGGTCGTACGCACGCTCCCACCTCGCCCGTTGCTCGACTGCCGGGGCAGGCGGCAGCTCGAGCTCGGCCAGCGCTGCGCGCAGGTATAAGCCGGTGCCGCCCGCCAGCACGGGAGTCCGGCCGGTTTCCAGAAGCTCGTCGATCGCGGCCTGCGCCGCCTCCGCAAACTCGGCCACGGAGCCTTCGTGTGACAGCGGCCAGATCCCCACGAGCCGCGTCGATCTTTCCGGCCGCGCGGTGAGAATCGGGAGTCCTTCGTATGCCTGCATCGAGTCGGCCGACACCACCTCGCCGCCGATGCGGTCGGCCACTGCTTCCGCGACGGCCGTCTTGCCCGACGCGGTCGGGCCGAAGATGGCGAGTACGAGCCCCCTAGGAAGCTGCGACGGTTGAGCCACGGCGCCGCCCCGGCGGCTTACGTTGCTTCGACCGCAGACTTCCAGCCCAGCTCGGCGTCCTGCGGGAAGAGCGCGTCCACGGGGAGCGGTCCGTCTTCCTCGGGGTGCGCCGCGCGGTGCTCCTTGAACCAGGCGACCGCGCGTGGGATGCCCTCCTCGAGCGGAACTGCGGGCTCGTACCCGAGTAGCTCGCGTGCCTTCGTCAGGTCGGCGATGTAGTGCGTGACCTCACCGAGCAGCGACGGAGCGAGCTCGATCTTCGGCTCGACGCCTAGCTCCGACGCGATCAGCTCCCCCGCATGCACCAGCGAGTTCCCGCGACCGTAGGCGAGGTTGATCGTCTCGTTCACGACGCGCCCGTCGGCGAGCGCCTCCACGCCACGCGTGATCCCCTCGATGCAGTCGTCCACGTACGTGAAGTCAAGTGTTTTGTCCTGGCCGAAGACCGTCACCGGCTCGTCACGCAGCATCGTGTGGATGAACAGCGGCAGTACGCGCACCATGCGCGCCAGATCGTTGTCATACCGGCCGTAGACGTTGGAGAACCGGAAGACCACGTAGCGCAATCCGTAGCAGCGCGCGTACGAGTAGATGAGTGCCTCCCCCGCGATCTTGGAGGCCGAGTACGTCGACTCGGCGTAGGCAAAGTCCGCGCTGGCCTCGCTCGCCTCCTCCTCGGCGAAACGGTGGACGTCGCCGTACACCTCGCGACTCGAGGAGAAGACGATCGGCAGGTTCTGCTGGCGGCAGAACTCGAGCACGTTGAACGTCATGATCGCGTTCTCGAGCGCGCGATGCGGCTCGCGCACCAGTTGATGGACCTTCGCATGCGCGGCGAAGTGGACAACGAGGTCGACCGGTGGATACTCGACTCCCCCGATCCCTGTGGGAAACGAGGGATAGTGACCCGAGAGGTCCTGGAGGAGGTAGCGAAACTCGTCCGTCCAGGTGTTCTGGCGCTTGTCGACTCCGAAGACCTCGTGGCCTTCACGCACGAGCCGCAGCGCAAGGTTCGTTCCGATCTGGCCGCTCGAGCCCGTAACCAGGACGCGCATCAGGCCGCCACCGGCACTGCCTGCACGCCTCGGAGCGTTGTCGAGCTCGCGTCCTCGATCCGGACGTCCACCAGGTCGCCCGCCGCGGCAGTGCCCGCGAAGTTGACGGTCGTGTTGCGTCGCGTGCGGCCACGCAAGACGGCAGGATCGGTGCGGCTCGGCCCCTCCACCAGGACCTCTTCGATGCGCCCGACGCGTTCCGCGTTGCGGAGAGCCGCCACTCGCTGCACCACGTCGACCAAGCGCTCGATTCGCGCGCGCTTGACCTCGTCGGCGATCTGGTCCTCCATCGCTGCCGCCTCGGTGCCGGCGCGCGGTGAGTAGACGAACGTGAAGGCGCTGTCGAAGTGCACCTGCTCGACGGTTTCGAGCGTCTCGCGAAAGTCCTCCTCCGTCTCACCGGGAAAGCCGACGATCAGGTCGGTCGTCAGTGCCAGGTCCGGGATCGCCGCGCGCAACTCGTCCACGAGGCGGAGATACCGCTCGCGGCCATAGGTGCGGCGCATGGCTTTCAGGATGCGGGTCGAGCCGGACTGCAGCGGCAGGTGCGCATGCTCGCAGACCGCCGCGCATTCGGCCATTGCCTCGATGACCGGGCGGCGGAAGTCCTTCGGATGCGGGCTCGTGAAGCGGATGCGCTCGATCCCGTCGACCGCATCGCATGCCCGCAAGAGCTCCCCGAACTCCGTGCGGATGTCGGGCGCGAGATCGCGCCCCCAGGAGTTGACGTTCTGACCGAGGAGCGTGATCTCGCGCACGCCCTCGGTTGCCAGGCGCGTCACCTCGGCGATCACGTCGCCTGGTCGGCGGCTCACTTCACGACCGCGCACGGCCGGCACGATGCAGTACGCGCATTTCGAGTTGCAGCCCATCGAGATCTGCACCCAACCCTGGTAGACGCGCTCGCGGTGCATCGGCAGCTCGCCGGCGAAGCTCCGGTCGTCCAGGCCGAAGCGCCCGCGGGCCACACCGAGCCCGCCCGCGCCGAGCCACTCTCCGAGATGCGGGATGGAGCCTGGCCCGAACGCGACGTCCACGTACGGATAGAGCTGGAACAGCCGCTCACGCTGCGCCTCCGCGTAGCAGCCTCCGACCGCGATCACCTTGTCGGGATCACGCTTCTTCAAGGCCGCGGCCTGAGCGAGGTGGGCGGCAAACTTCGTATCGGGTTTCTCGCGGATCGTGCAGGTGTTGAAGACGAGGACGTCCGCCTCGTCCTGACCGGTTGCTTCGCCGAGCCCGAGCTCCTCGAGCATCCCCTTGATCCGCTCGCTGTCGTGAGCGTTCATCTGACAGCCGAATGTGGTGACGTGGTACCGCCGCACGGGCGAGAATGGTACCCGTGGTCTTCCCGGATCCAGCCTCCCTGTGGCTCTTCTGTCTGGCCGCACTGGCTCTGCTGGCGATCCCTGGCCCGGCAGTGCTCTACATCGTGGCGCAGAGCGCCGAGCAGGGACCGCGCGTCGGGCTGGCCTCCGTCGCCGGTGTCCACCTTGGCACGCTCGTCCACGTCGCGGCCGCGGCCGTGGGCCTCTCCGCGCTGATCCTCGCCTCGGAGGTCGCCTTCAACGTCGTGAAGTACGCCGGCGCGGCCTACCTCGTCGTCCTGGGGATCCGGAAGCTGCTCGAACGAGATCGCGATGCGATCGTCGCGCGGGGGCCGGAACCCCTCAGGCAGGCCCTCTTGCGAGGCGCGGTCGTGAACGTCCTCAATCCGAAGACGGCCCTGTTCTTCCTGGCCTTCCTGCCCCAGTTCGTCGACGCGAGCCGCGGCGGTGTGTGGTCGCAGGTGATCGTGTTCGGCCTGGTCTTCGTCGGCCTCGGGTCGATCACCGACTCGCTGTACGCGCTCGCCGCCGGGACGGTAGCCGGAGCTCTGCGCCGCAAGCGGACGCTGCTCCGCTACGGGTCAGGTGCGATGTTCATCGGCCTCGGGGCCGTTGCGGCGCTCGCCAAGCGCACCTAAGCGCCGCTTGCGGCGCCTAGCATCAGGATGCACGGGCTTTGACCGGTCGACCCGACCCGAAACTCTCGACGAGACCGCTGCCAAGGGCCGCCGCTAGGCAGCCTGATCGGGCTGCACCTCGACGGCCGGCGCCGTGGCCCCATCCTGCTGGTTGCCTCCGTTCGCAACGTTCCGCGCCACGTCGATCGCCCGGCTCTCGCGGATGACGGTCACCTTCACCTGGCCGGGATACTCGAGCTGGTCTTCGATCTCGCGGGCGATCTCGTGCGAGAGGAGCACCGCGGCGTCGTCGTCCACCTCGCTGGGCTTGACGATGACTCGGATCTCACGTCCCGCCTGCAGCGCGTACACCTTTTCCACGCCGGCCTTCTGCCCCGCCAGCTCCTCGAGTGACGCAAGCCGCTTGATGTAGTGCTCGAGACTCTCGCCGCGCGCACCGGGGCGCGACGCGGAGATCGCGTCGGCAGCGATGAGCAGCACCGCCTCGACGGTCTGCGGCTCGACCTCGTAGTGATGCGCCTCGATCGCGTGCACGACGTGCTGCGTCTCTCCGTAGCGGCGCGCGAGCTGCGCGGAGATCGACGCGTGCGAGCCCTCGACCTCGTGCGTCATCGCCTTGCCCAGGTCGTGCAGGAGGGCGGCGCGCTTCGTCACCTTCACGCTCGCCCCCACCTCGGAGGCCATGATCCCCGCCAAGTGGACGACCTCGAGCGTGTGCTTGAGGACGTTCTGGCCATAACTGGTCCGGTAGCGCAGCCGGCCGAGGATCTTGACGAGCTCCTCGTGGAAGTCGCCGCAGTTCGCTTCGAACACCGCCTGCTCGCCGGCCTGCGTGATGTGGTCCTCGATCTCGGCCTTCGACTGGTAGTACGTGTCCTCGATTCGCGCCGGATGGATCCGGCCGTCTTCGATCAACTTCGTGAGGGTCAGCTTCGCAACCTCGCGGCGGATCCCGTCGAATGACGAGAGCACCACCGCTTGTGGTGTGTCGTCGATGATGAAGTCCACGCCGGTCAGGTGCTCGAGTGCGCGGATGTTGCGACCTTCGCGACCGATGATCCGCCCCTTCATGTCGTCTGAGGGAAGCTCGACCACCGACACCGTCGTCTCGGCGGCGTGGCTGGCAGCCACTCGCTGCAGGGCGTCCGCCACGAGGTTGCGCGCTCGCCGCTTCGCCTCCGTGCGCGCCTCCTCCTCCATCTGACGAACGCGACGCGCGAGCTCGTGGCGCACGAGGTCCTCTGAGCGTTCCAGCAAGCTGAGCTTCGCCTCGTTGACGGTCATGCCTGAGATGCGCTCGAGCTCGGACAGCTGCTGCTCCTTGGCCAGCTTGTGCTCCTCCTGGAGCTGCCGGAGGTGCGTCTCGCGGTCCGCGAGCCCTTGCTCGCGACGCGTCATCTCGGTGAGCTTCGCCTCGGTCTCTTCTTCCTTGGCCAGCACGCGCTCCTCGCCCTTCACGATCCGGGAACGGTGTTCCGCGACCTCGTGATCGATCTCCGCCCGGAGGGCGACCGCCTCTTCTCGTGCCGTGATCTGGGCCTCGCGTCGCAACGTGTCGGCCTCGCGCCTGGCCTCCTCGATCATGTGCTTGCTCTCGCGGCGCGCCTCGCCCAGTCTCGACTTACCGAGTGCGCCGACGGCCAGCGCCCCTCCCACTCCCCCGAGGGCGAGGCCGATCAGTATCCCGATTGCGACCAGCATGGGCACTCCTGGGTCGGTTGTCCGCGGTGTCACCGCGGTACCCACCCGGCAGTCCGGCCGGCACGGATGTCCCGAATCTGTGCAACGAGCCGACACCGCGGCCCGGGAAAGCGGTTGCTAGGTCGCCGCGGTCAAGAGCCTCTCGGTGTCGGGGTAGTGAGTGGTGGACACGAGTCTCGGCAAGTCAGTTGCGATTCGAAAACGTCTCTGTGCAGGCAAAACGTCGGATGAGGCGTCACCCATCCTAGCGCTGCTCACGGCTCGACGCCAGCGGCGGACCGGACAGCCTCCTCGCCGAACCCCTTGGACGCGAGGTAGCGAGCGGTCTTCACGCCGTGACCCCGGCGCTCCACAAGCCTCCGGGCCCGCTCGAGCTCGTCCGGCAGCTCCTCCAGGGCCACTTTGATGAGCTCGCCGGCCACGCCCTGGCGCTCGAGGTCGTGCTCGATCGCGGCGTCACCGTATCCGCGCTCGGCGAGCGCGTGAGCACGGCTGCGGGCGAACCGCCCGTCGTCGACGAGGCCCGCGTCCGCGAGGACGTCGAGCGACTCCACCACGGCCGCGGGGGCCACTGCGGCTGCGGACAGGCGTTCGGCTAGCCGGTGTCGGGACAGGTCCCGTGCCCGGAGCGCTCGGCCCGCCAGCGCCAGGGCCTCCGCCCGGCGGAGTTCTCGTCGCAGGCGTCGCAGGGTCGGCCGGTCGAGCGCGCGGCCCTCGCTGAGCTCTGCCCGCACGACAACCTCCACCGGAAGCGTCCGCCACGCCGCGCCGTCGAGCTCGACCGCGACGCGCCCACGCCGGGCGTCCCGCAGCGCAGTGACGGTGGGCACTACTTCGCGGACTTCGCGGCGGCCTTCTCGACCGGTTCTTCCTTGACCTTTCCGTTCTGCTCGGGCTGCACGACTTCGGCGATCGGCAGTAGCCGCGCGGAGACGACCTGCTCGGGCCCGGCGTCCGCCTGGATGCGCGCAAGGATCCCCTGGCACACGTCCGGATGCTCGCGTAGGAACGCAGTCGCGTTCTGGCGGCCCTGGCCGAGCCGCTCGTCGCCGAAGCTGAAGTACGAGCCGGACTTCGTCACCACCTTGCGCTCGAGCCCGGCGTCGAGCACCGTGCCCTCCCACGAGATCCCCGAGCCGTAGATGATGTCGAACTCCGCCTGCTTGAACGGCGGCGCGACCTTGTTCTTCACGACCTTCACGCGCACGCGGTTGCCGATCGCCTCGACGCCTTCCTTCAGCGTCTCGATGCGCCGGATGTCGAGCCGGACGGAGGAATAGAACTTCAACGCGCGGCCGCCCGGCGTCGTCTCCGGGTTGCCGAACATGACGCCGATCTTCTCGCGCAGCTGGTTCGTGAAGAGGCAGATCGTGTCGGTGCGGTTGAGCGTGCCGGCGAGCTTGCGCAGCGCCTGGCTCATCAGCCGCGCCTGGAGGCCCATGTGCGAATCGCCCATCTCGCCTTCGATCTCCGCCTTCGGCGTCAGCGCGGCAACCGAGTCGACCGCCACGACGTCGAGCGCACCGGAGCGAATCAGAAGCTCTGCGATCTCCAGCCCTTGTTCCCCAGTGTCGGGCTGCGATACGAGCAGGTCGTCGATATTGACGCCGATCCGCTTCGCGTACGACGGATCCATCGAATGCTCGGCGTCGATGAAGGCGCAGATCCCTCCGCGCCGCTGGGCCTCGGCGATCACGTGGTAGACGAGCGTCGTCTTACCCGAGGACTCGGGCCCGAAGACCTCGATGATGCGGCCGCGCGGGAGCCCGCCGATCCCGAGCGCGAGGTCGAGCGCGAGCGAGCCCGTCGAGATTGCGCCGATCGACACGGCGGCGCGGTCGTTCATCTTCATCACGGCGCCCTTGCCGAATTGACGCTCGATGTGCCCGAGGGCGGCGTCCAGAGCCTGCTCGCGATCCACTTACATCAACCTCCTAGGGCAACCGATTCGACGACGAAATACTGCGCTCCACCGGACCGCAGCACTGAATGGTAGGCAGCGGCATCGGACGGCACGAACTCACCCAACGGAGGCAGGGGCGGCTTCAGCCGGGGCCGCTGCCGGAAGCGCAGGACGGTGACGTGCGGGAGCCACGGCCGCCCTTCCCGCGCGTAGACACCCAGCCCCTCGAGGCGCCCTTGGAGGTCGTCGGCCAGCAGTCGGGCGGAGCCGTCCAAGTCGTTCAGGAGGAGCATCCCCACGCTCCGGGTCTCGCGGTAGCGCTCCGGCACGAGCCGGATCGGGCCGGCGCCGGCAGCGGCCCCGCGCAGAGCCCCGAGGATCGACTCGAGCTCGTGCACCGGACGGTGGCCGAGGAAGGCGAGTGTGATGTGCAGATGCTCCCGGGGAACGGTCCTGCCGCCGCGAATGTGCTCGGCTTGCCAGCCGGACAATGCCTCGAGCGTCTCGTCGGGCAGACGGAGGGCGCAGAACAGGCGCGCACGTTCACGGCCTTCCACGCTAGCCGCGAGGGTCACGCGGGTGCGTCGCGGCTTTGTGCCAAGAGACGCCGTACGAGGTGCAGCGCCGTCACCGCTGCCCGGCGGCGAATCGACTCGCGATCTCCGGGAAAGACGAAGTCGACGCTGCGCGCGCCGTCCGGGCCCTCCCCATGCAGGTAGACGAGCCCGACCGGCTTGTCGGCACTGCCACCGTCGGGCCCGGCGATCCCGGTCACCGCCACGGCAACGTCGGCGCCGAGCCGCACGCGCGCGCCCTCGGCCATTGCGGCGGCGGTCTCGCCCGACACCGCCCCATGCCGCTCGAGGACGTCCGCAGGAACCCCGAGCTCCCTGGCCTTGACCTCGTCGGCATACGCAACGATGCCCCCGACGAAGACCGCGCTCGCCCCGGGGATCGAGGTCAGCCGCTCGGCGACCATCCCGCCGGTGCACGACTCCGCGGTCGCGAGCGTCAGCCCTCGCTCCCGGCAGAGGTCCAGCACGATCTGCTCGACCGGACGCTCGTCCCGGCTGAACAGATACCGCTCGATCGGAGCGACGAGGCGCGCCGTGAGCTCGTCCGCCCGCTGCTCCGCACCCGCGTCGACGACGAGGTCGACGTGGATCTCGAAGTCGCGCGCGCAGATCGTCGCCTCCACTCCGTCACCGTCGCCCCCGGCGTCCGCGAGCGCCTTCGCCACCGCCGACTCGCTCGCTCCGAAGAAACGCAGCTGGCGGAGCTCGGGTGCCTGCGTGCGAGCGAGCACTCGCTGAACGGGCTCCGTCGCGAGCGCTCTCGTCCACAGCCGTTGCAGCTCCGCCGGAGGCCCGGGGAGCACGACGACCACCGAGCCGTCCCGCTCCAGCACGAGGCCGGGCGCCGTCCCGGCGAGGCCGAGTGAGAGCGCTCCCTCGGGAATCGTCGCCTGCTTGCTGACGCCTGTCTCGAAGTCCACGTACGGCCGCCCCATCCGCTCCGCGAACCGGCGCGAGATCCCCTCGATCTCCGAGTGGAGGTCCTCGTCGAGCCGCAATCCAACTCCCGCCCCGCGCGCGACCAGCTCGACCGTGCGGTCGTCGTGCGTCGGACCCAGCCCGCCGGAGACGACGCAGAGGTCGGCCTGAACCCCTTCAGCGAGCGCCTCGGCGAGCTCGTCTTCGCGATCTCCTACGATCACGATTCGAGCAGGCTCGAGCCCGAGCCGAAGAAGCTCGGAGGCGAGGAAGGGTCCGTTCAGATCCCTCCGGTCGCCGCGGACGAGCTCGCTCCCGGTGACGACGATGACCGCGCGGGGGCGCGTCAATGGGGCGCCGCGGTCAGACCCTGCGGTCTGACGATGACGGCGGGTGTGCGGCCGGGAATCTCCACGGTCGGACCGTTGAGCTTCAGCGCGAGCGCGTGTGGCGTCGTCGCCTCGAGGCGAAGCGAGCGCCCGCCGAACACCAGGGTCTTCCCGAGGTCGATCCAGTTCCTATAGATGACGGGTCCGGTCGGGGGATTCCGCTGCACCATGATCCACGAACTGCCGGTGTCCGCAGTGACCACGAGTCGCACGCCAGGCTTCGCCTGGGTCGTGGGCTTCGTCGCCGGAACGTTCGCCTGCGGCTGTTGGCCGACGCCGAACAGGCTCTCCTTCTGCGGCTCGCCCCGCGTCCACGCGACGATCACGAGGGCTGTGACCGAGGCGATCCCGAGCAGCGTCAGCAGCAGGACCCTGGACTGAACCTGCACGCCCCGCGACGGCGGGGGCGAGCGTCTAGGGCGGGAGGGCCGTTCCTCCTCCCCCACGACGAAGCGTGAGTTGTACTCGTCCACGTAGAGCTGCCCATCGAGGCCAAGGTACTCAGCGTACGAGCGGAGGAAGCCCTTCACGTACGTCTGAGCCGGCAGGACGTCGAACTGCTCGTCCTCGAGCGCCCGCAGATACTTCGCGCGGATCTTCGTCCCCTGTTCGATCTCGGGGAACTCGGCGCCCTGACGCAGGCGCGCCTCTCGCAAGCTGTTACCAATCTCGAACACGGTGGCGCCCGGATTCTAGGCGCTCATCTGCTCCGTTGGTAGAGGACCACCAATTCGTAGAACCCAACCGACAGCGCAGCGGTCAGGGCCAGGCAGAGACCGACGAGGCCGATGATCGCGGCGGCGCTCGCCGCACCGGTTCCTCCTTGCTGGAGCCGGAACCAGCGTAGGTTCTGCCTGGCGCGGCGGGCCATGATCAGAGCGACGAGGCTGAGCACGAAGGCGAGCGGGATTGCGAAGCCCGCGTCCAGGAGCGCCAGGCGGCCCGAGCGGCGGGTCACCTCGACGGCGACCGGGAGCGTCAACAGGCCGGCGACCCCAAGCAGCAGGGCCACCCATGACCTGGATCTACTGCTTGACGTAGGGGCGCCCAGCTGCTGCCGGAGGGGTTGAGCGGCCGATCACGCCGGCCACGGCGATCAAGGTCAGGACGTAGGGCAGCGCCTGGAACAGCACCGACGCATTCCCCCAGGGCTGTGCGAGCCTGAACGACAGCGCCGTGGACGCACCGAAGAGCAGCGCCGCTGCGAACGCGCCGAACGGCCGCCAGTTGCCGAAGATGACGGCGGCGAGCGCGATGAATCCCCGGCCCGCGGTCATGTTCTCGCTGAACGAACCGAGGTAGCCGATCGAGAGATACGCGCCGCCGAGTGCGGCGAGAATGCCGGACATGACGACCGCGGCATACCGCACCCCGTAGACCGAGATACCGACTGTGTCGGCAGCCCGGGGATGTTCTCCGACGGCACGGATGCGCAGTCCTGCCGGCGTGCGGAAGAGAAAGATGTGCGCGAGGATCAGCAGCAGAAACGAGAGCCAGATCATGAAGTTCAGGTGGCCGAACACGTCCCCGAGGAAGCCGAGCCCAGGCATCTCGGGGATGCGCGGGATGTCGCCGGGCGTGCCGTTCG
>Ga0184638_1000137_pt1 | contig 18881 bp, 19 predicted proteins | sample PLM31_50_b2_FD_133141 | JGI IMG/M metagenome (GOLD analysis project Ga0184638, IMG submission 133141) | Groundwater sediment microbial communities from an aquifer in East River, Colorado, USA - PLM3-1_50_b2 | ecosystem: Environmental > Terrestrial > Soil > Riparian zone | place: USA: East River... | reverse complement strand
TGCCCTGGGTTGTTCCAGAGGTCGTCGTCCCGGGCGTCGTCGTGGTGCCGGTCGTGGTGGTGGTGCCGGTCGTCGTCGTCGTCGTCCCCGTCGTCGTCGTGGTGCTAGTCGTTGTCGTGGTCGCTTGATGGCAGTGATCCTCGTTGCCCCTGGCCTTCCCATGGTCGTCGCAGTCCTTCCCGTTCTCGTTCGGGTCGGGACGGCAATCCTTTCCGGAGTTGCCATGCGAGCAATCGTCGCCGGGGGATCCGGGGACAGTCGACGGAGGACCGTTCCCGTTCCCGTTCCCGTTCCCGTTGCCAGGATCAGCGAAGGCTGCTGACGCACCGACGCCGGCAATCAGCAGACCCACCATTGAGGTGAACTTCGCGACTTTCAGCGTCCAGCCAGTCATGTGGGTCCTCTCGTCTCGTCCATGGGTCTGCCACCAGACGCCCGCAATCCGCAGAAGCCTGGAAGCGTTCCCCCTCTCCGGTTCATGGTGGAGCGTGCATCTGCACCGGCCCCGCCACGAAGGTCCTGATGTGACTAGACCTTGGGAGTGATGAGAACGAGACCGGGGCGTTCTACGTGTCGAGAACGATCGTCACAGGCCCGTCATTGACGAGGTAGAGCTGCATCCGCGCGCCGAACACGCCGCGCTCCACGGGAACGCCCTCCGCCGCCAGGGCTTCGCAAAACCGGTCGTAGAGCGGCTCCGCCTGCTCCGGGGGAGCCGCGGCGGCGAAGCTCGGCCGGTTTCCCTTCCGGGTGTCGGCAATCAGGGTGAATTGGCTCACGGCCAAAGCGGCGCCGCCGACGGCGATCAGGCTGCGGTCGAATTTGCCGGCCTCGTCCTCGAACACGCGTAGGCGGCTGATCTTCCCGGCAAGCCGCTCGGCCTCTTCCCTGGAATCAGTCATCGCAACCCCGAGCAGCACGACGAGCCCCGCGCCGATCTCCCCCACGACGGCGCCCGCGACGCTCACCCGGGCCCCGGAGACGCGCTGACAGACCGCTCTCATTGCGCCTGGCGTGTCGCGCTAGTCAGAGTCGTCGGTCGGGCCGTCGTCGTCACGATCGAGATCGAGGATGCGTGACGCATAGTGCTCGTTCTGCGGTCGCAGCGAGCTGGCCAGTTTGTAGTGGCCGTTCGCTTCGGCTTGCTTCCCTTGCTTCTCCAACGCGCGCCCAAGTGCGTAGTGCGCGTAGTGGTCGGCGGGCGAGAGCTCGAGCATCGCGCGGAACTCCTCCTCCGCCTCCTCGTAGCGCTGAATTCGCAGGTAAGCGATCCCGAGCGCCTCGCGGATCGAGGCCTTGTCCGGCTCGCGCCGCTTGGCCTTCTCGAGCGCGACGGTCGCCTGCGCCGCGCGACCCTTTTTCAGGTGCGTTCGTCCTTGCTGGTAGAGGTCGTAGGTATCGCTCATAGCCCTCGGAGATAGGGAAAGTTCTCCTCCACCAAGTCAAGCGGATACGTCAAATCCCGCGTCTTCCCGATCTCGACCGCCATAACCACCTCCCCGGCGTCGATCGCGGCCTGATAAGCGCTCTCCAGCTCGTAGGGCGGGCGGTCCAGGCAGAGGCGCCCCGCCACTGCCGTCCCCAACCCCCACAACGGCGCGCCGGACCAGGCGTTGCCGGGGTCGTCGTCGCGCATCTTCGCCACCCGTCCGTTGTGGCGACGAACGGCGTGCCGGTCGGGCCCGGGAGGCGGGTCGGTGCGCACGGCGACCGCACCCGCGGCAGCCGAACGGCCGAACGCGTCCGCAAAGCGCGTGACGTCCCCGCGGGAGTAGGCCGTGTCGGCGGCGGAGACGAGCACCGGAGGGACGGCCCCGGCATCCAGGGCCCGGCGGACGGCGTCCGCCGAGCCGAGAGCTTCGGGCTGGTGAACGAACACGATCTCGAGCCCGAAGGCGCCGCCGTCGCCCGCGAGCCGCTCGACCTGCTCGGCGCGATAGCCGGTCACGAGCCACACCCGGTCACACCCCGCGGCAGCAAGATCACGGAGCAGCGTGGAGAGCACCGCTCTTCCGTCGATCGGCAGGACCGGCTTCGCCCAGCGCTCGGTCAGCGGGCGGAGTCGTGTCCCTTCACCCGCCGCCATGACGACGGCATCCACTGACTTACCCGAGCCCGAGGGAGCGGACCGACAGCAGCCCGCGGGCCCGGTCGAGGAAAACGAGGCTACGCCGGAGCTTCCGTTTCAGCACGCGGAGCTCCCGTCTCGCTTTGCCGGCCGCTTCGCTCGCCTCGTCGAGGCGCCCGTAGCGCGCGGTCGTCGCTGCGCGGGCGAACTCCGACGCATCGACGCCGAGGCGGTCGGCAATCGTTCCGCTCAACTCGTGGAATGTCGCAGCACGCGTCGACGGCAGGCGCTGGTCGTGCAGATACTCCGCGAGCTCTCGAGCGCACGCCGACGCCACTCGCCGTGGGTCGCGCGTGATGTACCGGAGCCTTCTCCGCGCGAATTTCACCAGGACGATCGCCGCCGCGACTCCAATGCACAGCAGGAACAAGAACCACAACAAGCTCGGCGTCCTATTTTCCTGAGGAGTCGGCGCGAGCCCGATTCCGAATGGAGCGTCTCCGGCGCTGCGCGGCGTGCGGCGGTTCGGATCGTGGCTGATGATGCCCGTGGGGTTCCCGCCCCCGAACACCTCCCCGCCCTTCACCAGCCCGGCGAGCAGCTGTGCGGCGGCCTGCGGATTGAAGCCGAGCGCCGTCGAGCTGTACGTGCCGCTCAGGCGGCCGCGTCCGGGCGTGGGATCGAACGGTAGCCAGCCGTAGCCCTTGAACCACACCTCGACCCAGGCGTGCGCGTCGCGGTCGGTCACGGTCCATGCCCCTCGGCGGTAGTGCCCGGAGACGAATCCCGCCGCGACACGCGCAGGGATGCCGAGCAGGCGAAGCATCATCGCCATGCCTCCCGCGAAGTGCTGGCAGTAGCCCGTTTTTGTGTCGAGGATGAACCCGACGAGCGGTGGCAGGCCGGGGGTCTGGCCGGGTTGCTCCGAGTAGATGAAGGCTCCGGTCGAACGGAACCACGCCTCGAGCGCGACGACTGCCGCGTAGGGCGAATCGGTCTGACCCGCAACGGCCTTCGCCCGCGCGTACACCTGCGCGTACGGCTGCAGCCGTCCAGTAAGGAGCTTCGCGACGAGTTCGTCTCGACCGGCTATGCCGAAGCGCGGAATCGTCACTCCGGCCGCGAGGTCGAGCTCGCGGCCCGGAGCGGTGAGTGCCTTGGGATAGACGGCGCGCACGCCCGCAAGCTCCGCCGGCGTCGGCCGCGGCGCGAAGCTCCAGATCCGGTAGCGCTGGTCGCGGTCCAGGCCTCCGATTGCCCGAAGGACACCCTGACCCGCATACGCGACCGGCGCGTCGACGTCGTAGGAGACCGGGATCGTGGCTCCGACCAGGTGCTCGTCCTTCAGCGCCCGCACCGTGACCTCTTGCGGCATCCAGCGCGCGCGGTCACGAGCACGCGGAGGTGTGAGCTGGCGACCCTCCCTCGGAGTTTCGCGCCAGATCCGTTCGAGCCAGCGCGTTCCGTCGAAGCGATCGAGCACGGTCGCACGCCAATACTGCGATTTGCGCGGAGCGCGGATCGTGAGGACGGTCGTCTTCTTCTTCGGGAACCGAATCCCGTCGTAGCGTGCATCCCAGAGATAGCTGACGCTGACGAGGTTCTGGGGCCGGTTATAGAAGTCCCACTGCTCCCAGTCGAGAAAAGCCGGCTTCGCGACCGCGGGTGCGCTCGATAGCGCGAGCGCTCCGACGAGCACGGCAGCGGAGGCGCCGAGAGCGAGCCGGCTCGGCCGCTCGGCCAGCCCTGCGAGGAGTGCGAGGGCGACTCCGAGAATGACGATGCCGCGCCCGAGCTCGTTCCCGCCCGCGAGCAACGTCGCCGGCCATCCTGCACCGACGAGGAAGATGAGGACGGCGAGCAGCACACGGCGCATGGCGATCGCCATTGCGATCGCAAGCGTGAATGCGAAGATCGCGACGAGGATCACCCCGTGCATGCGGGGGTGGTTACTCGGGTCGATCGGCAGCTGGAATTCGTAGAAGTCGAGGAAGCCGCGACCGAGGCGTGAGCCGAGAGGGCCAAAGAACGCGTCACCGCCGGGCCAAAGAGCGAACGGCGAGACGGAGAAGGCGATCCATGCGGCGAGCAGAGTCGAGACCGCGAACCCGACCAGACGAAGCCAGAGCGGCCGCAGGAGCACCGGGGCGATCGCGAGCGCGGCAAGCATGAATGGGCGGCCGCCGCTTGCCCGGGGCTCTTCGAAGCGAAGCCAGTCGACGGCGATCACGAGCGCCGCGAGCGAGGAGAGTGCGATGGTCCTAAGCACGAAGCACCTCCGCCGCGTGCTCTCCTTCAAGCTTCGCAGCGAGATCGTCGCCCCGACGTAGGACCGCGACCGGCACGCCGGCCGCCTGGAGCCGCAGCAGCGCCGGCTCCGGCTTGCGGGCAGCACCGTTGAAGCTGGCGGGGTCCACGTAGACGGCCGAGACGTTTCTGCGCGACAACGCACGCTGGACGAGGCGGTCGACGACCTCCGACTCGAGGCGCGCCGTGACGACCACCAGATCGAGCGCCCGGGCGGCCGGCCCTTCGTGCTCCGCCAGGAGTCGTGCGACGGAGCTCGTCCCGGTCGGCTCGACCGCTGCCAGCAACTCCAGCGCCCGCTGCCAGTCTGAAGCCGGCGAGTGCACGTGCTGGACCTCACGCTGGTCGGAGTTGATGACCAGCACTGCCCGCCGGCCGCGCCGGGCGTACGCCTCCAGGATCGACCCGGCGGCGCGCACCTGCACTTCGAAGCTCTCTCCGACCACAGACTTGGCGTCGGCGTCTAGCAGGACTGCGATCTCGTCCCGCGGCGCGTCCTCGAGCTCCTTGACCATGAGCTGTCCACGTCGCGCCGTCGACGGCCAGTGGACGCGGCGGAGCGACTCGCCCTGCTCGTATTCGCGCACGCTGTGGAGCTCGAAGCCGGTGTGCCGGCGCAGCAGCAGGCGGCGGCCGTCGTGCGAGCGTGTGCCTGACTCGGAGAACAGGCGCCCGAGCCGGGCCAGCCGGGGATAGACAAGCAAGGCTCCCGGTGCGGGCAGCGGCGCGACCGCACGCTCGAGCGCGAACGGATCGGACAGCTCTGCGCGCACGTCGGTGAAGACGTAGCGGCCGCGCGGAACGCCTTCGAGGACGTAGCGCACGAACATGCGGCGGCCGTTTCGGCGGAACGAGTGCCTCTGCTCGCCGAGTCGGCCCACGCGCTCGGCCAGAGTGACAGCCGCCGGCATCACGCTCCCGGTAGCCTCGAGCTCTGCAACGACCGGCACGTCGTCACCCTCGACGTGCTCGCCGTCGCCCCAGCCCCGGCGCACGCGAAACGGCCGGTCGGCTAGCCGGACCCAGGCCCAGGCAACGAGTACGACGAGCAGCAGGCCCGTTGCCACCGGATAGAGCGGCTTCGAGCCGAACGCCCACGCAGCGATGTAGACGCCGAGCCCCAGCCCGAGGATCACTCGTCCGCGCCGGGTGAGCATCAACCGCTCTTCCGGTGCGGCGTCACCTAGACGGGAACCGGCGTCTTCTCGAGCGTTTCCCGGATGATCTGCTCGCCCGTGAGGCCGGTCGAGCGTGCCTCGGGCGCGAGGATCAGCCGGTGCGCCAGCACGGGAACGGCGACCGCTTTCACGTCATCGGGCTGGAGGAATCCGCGCGCATCGGCGAGCGCACGCGCCTTCGCCACCCGCAGCAGCGCGATCCCTGCGCGCGGGCTCGCGCCGAGGTAGAGCCGGGAGTCTGCGCGCGTCGAACGGAGCAGAGCGACGACATAGCGGTTGAGGCTCTCTTCGACGAAGATCGCCTTCGCATCGTCCGCGAGCGAGACTGCGTCGGCTGCGTTCGCGACGGGCTCAAGCGCCTCCAGCGGAGGGTCGGCGGTCTGCTCCGTGAGCATCTTCGCCTCCTCCGCCAGTGGCGGATAGCCGATCGCGATCCGCATCGTGAAGCGGTCGAGCTGCGCCTCGGGCAGCGGGTACGTCCCTTCGTACTCGATCGGGTTCTGTGTGGCCATGACCATGAACGGGCGGCCGAGCTCGTACGAGAAGCCGTCGACCGTCACCTGCTGCTCCTGCATGCACTCGAGTAGCGCCGCTTGCGTCTTGGGCGACGCGCGGTTGATCTCGTCGACGAGCAGGAGGTTGGCGAAGACGGGGCCGGGCTTGAACTCGAACTCGTTGGAGCGCTGGTTGAAGACGTTGACGCCTGTCACGTCCGAGGGGAGCAGATCGGGCGTGAACTGCATGCGCGAGAACGAGGCGTCGAGCGACCGGGCGAGCGCCTTGGCGAGCATCGTCTTGCCCACGCCCGGAAAGTCCTCGAGGATCAGATGGCCTTCGCTCACGAGGCACAACGTGCAGAGCTGCAGCGTCTCCTCGGGGGCATGCACGACGCGTGCAAGGTTGTCGGCGATGGCTTCGATCGTCTCCGCCGCAGCCGCCGTCTGGACTCGTTCGCTACCGGGCTCGGTCACGCAACAACTCCTCAGCCGTATCTACGATGGCGACCGCGATCCGGTCTTTCGGCGCCTTCGCCACCCGCCGCTCGCCGGCGCGGCTGACGAGCACCACCTCATTGTCCGGCGAGTCGAAGCCGATGTCGTCGCGCGCGATGTCGTTGAAGACGACGAGATCGACGCCTTTCCGCTTCAGTTTCTCGCGCGCGCGCGAGAGACCCTGCTCGCCGTGATCGGCGGCAAAACCGATCAACACCTGGCCGTTCGCCCGCCGCTCCGCGAGCGTCCGCAGGATGTCTGCCGTCGGCTCGAGGCTGACCTGCCACAACTGCTCGTCCTTCGACCGTTTTTCGTCGCTCTTTGTCGCCGGGCGGTAGTCGGCGACCGCGGCGGCCATGAGCACGACGTCGGCGTCGGCCCGGGCAAGCGCGGCTTCGAGCATCGACTCCGCCGTTGGTGTCTCGACCACTTCGATTCCAGACGGCAAGGGCACCGCAAGGTTGGCGGCCAGCAGCGTCACCTCGGCGCCGCGCTTCCGGGCCTCCTCGGCGAGCGCTACCCCCATGCGGCCCGATGAACGGTTGCCGAGGAACCGAACCGCGTCGAGAGGTTCCCGCGTCCCGCCGGCAGTCACGAGAACGCGCCGTCCGCCGAGCGACTCCGTTTCGCCGAGCAGCTCGCGGCAGCGGCCGAAGATCTCCACGGGCTCGGCCATCCGGCCAACGCCCGATTCCCCCTCGGCCGTCTCCCCGTCATCCGGCCCGATGATCTCCGCACCGCGCGAACGCACCGTCTCGAGGTTCGCCTGGGTCGCAGGATGTGCCCACATGCGCGGGTTCATCGCCGGCGCGAGCAGCACGGGGCCACGGTGCGCGAGCGCGGCCTCGGTGACGAGGTTGTCGGCGAGCCCACTCGCGAGCTTGGCGAGCGTGTTGGCCGTTAGCGGTGCAACCACGAACAGGTCCGCCCGCGTCAGGTGCGCATACAGGTCGTCTGCGGGCGAGCGGCGTGCGAGCGCGAAAAAGGTCTCCGCGCGGACAAATCGGCCCGCCCCAGGCGTGACGAGCGGGACGACCTCGTGCCCGGCCTTGACCAGCAGCCTGACGAGCTCACACGCCTTGTAAGCGGCTATTCCACCGGTGACCCCGACCAGCACCCGTGCCATGGCCGAATTCTGCCCGTTTGGCAGGGTCGACGGCCGCGCCCGACCGTCCTGGAGCGTTACTTGGGGTACTTGAACTTGAGCTTGCCCTCGGAGACTTCCTCGAGGGCCATCGTCAAGTAGTTCTTGGAGCGGGACTCGACCAGGGGTGGCGGGGCCTGCTCGAAGCCGATCCCTTCCCCCAGCTGGTGGTGATAGTCGTTGATCTGACGAGCCCGCTTGGCCGCGACGATAACGAGGGCGTAGCGCGAGTCGACGTTGTCGAGGAGCTCATCGATGCGTGGATGGATCATGGGCGGCTCATGGTACCTGCGGTTTGCATCTTCCGCCGGACGATGTCCGTGAGCTCGGCGGCGGCCCGCTCGACGTCGTCGTTGACGATCGCGTAATCGAACTGGTCTTTCTGTTGCTGCTGCCTCCGAGCCAGATCGAGGCGTACCTGGATCTCGCCCGAGCTGTCCCTCGCGCGCTCACGCAGCCGTCGCTCCAGCTCGTCGAACGTCGGCGCGTCGACGAAGATCGTCACCGCACCGGGAATCGTCTCCTGCACGCGCACGGCGCCGTCGGTCTCGAGGTCGAGCACGGGCACCTTGCCGGTCGCCTGGATGCGGTCGATCTCCGACCGCAGCGTCCCCGATCGTGCACCCCAGGGCAGTTCGACGAACTCGAGGAACTCGTCCTCTTGCACGAGCTGTTCGAACTTCTCCGGCGTGATGAACCAGTACTCGCGGCCGTTCTCTTCGCCCGGTCGCTGGTCGCGCGTCGTGGCCGAGACGGCGAGCTCGAGCTCCGGCACGCGCTCCAACAAGATCTTCTCGAGGGTGCCTTTGCCGGCCCCTGACGTGCCGGTGACGACGACGACCAGGGTGCTACTACCGGTTGAAGAGCCCAATCAGCTCGGTCCGCTGGCGGTCGGAGAGGCCTCCCACCGTCTTCGACTGGCTGATTCGGCACATGTTCAGGAAGCGCGCCGCCTTCACTCGCCCGAACTTCGGTACCGCCATCAGCATGTCGAAGACCTTTGCGGTCGACACGTACTCGGGAGGGTTGCTGAGGATCTGCTCGATCTGGACGCGTCCGTCCTTCAGATCCTTTTTCAACCTCGCTCGTCGGACACGAATGTCGTTCGCCCTCTTCAACGCTTCCATACGCTGGTCGAGCGAACGAATCGGTGCCTCGGCCTGGGTCTTGGGCGACACCATGAGCGCGGGAGTCTAACAAGCGACCTGAGCCGGTCAAGCCCTAGGTTTTGTGGTTCTAGCAGGTCTTTTAAGCCTATGCGCCTACTCTTTTCGTCAGCTGGTTGTCCGAACGGACAACTCCTCTTCGTGGGCGACAGCATATGCATCGTCATATGAGTTCCAGCCCCGTTCGGCGACAGCGGCGTGCAACTCTGCGCGCACACGAGCCGGCGCGTCCGGATCCGCGAAGAGAACCGTTCCGAGCGCAACGTGACGTGCGCCGGCCGCGATCAGCTCGAGTGCGTCGAGCCCGGTCTGCACACCGCCCATGCCGACGATCGGCATCGCGGTCGCCTGGTAGCACGATGCGACCGCCGCCAGCGCGATCGGCTTCAGCGCCGGCCCGGACAGGCCTCCGTGACCCGGCCCGAGAACAGGGCGCAGTGTCGTCCCGTCGAGCTTGAGCCCGCGGATCGTGTTCACGAGCGACAGGCCATCCACGCCGGCGGCCTGGGCGGCGCGGGCGACCTCGGCGATGTCCGGGACGGCGGGTGAGAGCTTCGCCCAGAGCGGCTTGCGCGTTGCCAGTCGCGACGCGGCGACGATCTGCGTCACAGTTTCGACGGGCGCGTCGACGTTCGGGCACGACACGTTCAGCTCGATCGAGTCGACCCCGGCGTGATCGTCGAGACGGAGGCAGATCTCGGCGTAGTCGTCTGTCTCGAAGCCGCCCACCGACACCCACACCGGGACTCCGAGCTTCTCCAGCTGCGGGAGGTTGCGCGTGACGAAGCGGTCGATCCCCGGGTTTGCGAGCCCGATCGAGTTCAGCATCCCGACGTCCGTCTCTGCGATCCGCACCGGCGTGTTCCCGTCGCGCGGCAGGGGCGTCACGGTCTTGGTCACGAAGGCGTCGAAGCTGCGCGCCACCTCGGGCGCAATAAGTGCATCGAGACAGCCGGACGCGTTAAGCAGCACGAAGCACCGGTCCTTCGACGCACAGGCGCTTGACCCGGCCGTCGATCTCGACCGCACAGCCGTAGCACGCGCCGTATCCGCAGGCCATCGGCGCCTCCCAGGCGAGCTGGGCATCGGGCGCCAGCCCTCGCACCGCCTCGAGCATCGGCTCCGGCCCGCACGCGAGGACGTCCATCCCGCCGGGGATCAGCGCGGTCACGAGTGTCGGCTCGACGCAGACCTGGGCGTTCGGCACGAGCTCCCCGGCCGCCGCGTGCCAGTCGGAACGGAAACCGAGGACCGCCGGCGGGCCTCCAAGGGACTCCGACAGGTACGGCAGCGGGGCGATGCCGATGCCCCCGCCGACGAGCAACGGCCGCTCCACGTCGAGCCTGAAGCCGTTCCCGAGCGGCCCGAGCACGTACAGCTCCTGCTCCCGCTCGAGTGCGCAGAGCGCGCGGGTGCCGGGTCCGATCGCGTCGATGAGGAACGCAAGCTCCCCGGGGGGCGCTAGGCAGAGGCTCATCGGCCGCGGCAGCAGCCTTCCCGGTGCCTCGAGCATGAAGAACTGTCCCGGCACACCAGGGTCGATCCCGCCCCTCCCCACTCGCAGCAGCGTGTAGGGCCCGACCTTCTCGTTCCCCAGGACGCTAAGCCGCTCGCGTCTCATGTTCGATCCGTTCCTGCAGGGACATCGATTCCTCGGTGCGCGCATTCGCGATCGCGTGTGCCGCTGCCGCTGCACCTGCGAGTGTCGTGATGCACGGCACGCGTGCGACCAGCGCCGCCTCGCGGATGAGATAACCGTCGGTGCGCGCGCCCGAGCCGTGCGGCGTGTTGACGACGAGATTGCAGCGTCCGCGGCGGATCAGGTCGACGACGGTCGCTCCCTTACCCTCCTCTGTCACTTTGCGCACGCGTTCGACGCTGAGCCCCGCGGCGGCAAGCGTGTCGGCGGTGCCGGAGGTGGCGACGAGCTTGAAACCGAGCTCGGCGAGCTGGGCGCCGACCCCGACCACTGCGGGCTTGTCGGAGTCCCGAACCGAGAGAAAGACGGTGCCGGAGATCGGCAGTGGGCGACCGGCCGCACGCTCCGCCTTCGCGAACGCCGTGGGGAGATCCGCAGCCGTCGCCATGACCTCGCCGGTCGCGCGCATCTCGGGCCCGAGGACGGGGTCCGCCCCGGGGAAGCGGGAGAACGGCAGCACCGCCGCCTTCACGGAGACATGTCCGAGGGACTGTCCCTCGGACAGGCCGAGGTCGGTCAGCGGCGTCCCCGCCATGACGCGGCAGGCAGCCTGCACGAGGTTGACGCCGGTCGCCTTCGACGCGAACGGGACCGTTCGCGACGCGCGCGGGTTTGCCTCGAGGACGTAGACCTTCCCGTCCACGACGGCGAGTTGGACGTTCAGGAGCCCGACGACGCCGAGCGCCTGGGCCAAGGTCCCGACGATCGACCGGATCTCCGCGTCGTTCGCCGCGCTCAGCGACGGCGCCGGCAGCACACACGCCGAATCGCCGGAGTGCACTCCCGCCTCCTCGACGTGCTGCATCACGGCACCGACGTACGTCTCGAGGCCGTCGGAGACCGCGTCGACGTCGATCTCGACCGCGCTCTCGATGAAGCGGTCGATCAGCACGGTGGTGTCGATCTTGCCCAGCTCGTCGGCGGAGTAGCAGACTCGCATCGCACGGCCGCCGAGGACGTAGGACGGCCGGATCAAGACGGGATAGCCGATCCGCGCCGCGACTGCTCGCGCCTCATCGGAGCTCCGTGCGATCCCCCACTCCGGGCAGCGGATCCCGAGGCGGTCGAGCAGTGCGCCGAAGCGCTCGCGGTCCTCGGCGAGGTCGACCGCGTCGAAGCTCGTCCCGATGATCGGATAGCCCGCGGCCTCGAGCCCGCGAGCCAGCTTGAGCGGCGTCTGGCCGCCGAACTGGATTGCCACGCCGGCCGCCTGCTCGCGCTCGCAGACTGCGAGCACTTCCTCGAGCTCCAGCGGCTCGAAGTAGAGCCGGTCCGAGGTGTCGTAGTCAGTCGACACCGTTTCGGGGTTGCAGTTCACCATCACGGCCTCGAAGCCGAGCGCGCGGAAGCTCTGCGCCGCGTGAACGCAGCAGTAGTCGAACTCGATGCCCTGGCCGATGCGGTTCGGGCCGGAGCCGAGGATCACCACGCGGGGCTTCTCGCCGGTCGGCGGCGCCTCGTCGGTCTCGCCCCAGGTGGAGTAGTAGTACGTCGAGGCGGCCTCCACCTCACCGGCGCACGAGTCGACACGCCGGTAGACGGGCCGCACGGCGCAGGCACGCCGCTTGGCCCGAACCGCCTCCTCCGTCGTGCCACAACTCGCCGCAATCTCACCGTCTGAGCGGCCGGCGCGCTTGAGGCGGAGAAAGTCGTCCGCCACCAGATCGTCCAGAAACAGTTGTCCGAGCTCGCTTGCGAGCTGGGCATGGAACCACGGATGGGCGTCGTCCGGAAGCTGCCAGCGCTCGCGGACGTCGAGCTCGCGTGACCGCTCGGCCTTGCGGTAGGCCTCGACGAAGGTCCGGCCGATCCCCATCGCCTCTCCGACCGACTTCATCTGGGTCCCGAGGGTCGTGTCGGCTCCGGGAAACTTCTCGAAGGCGAAGCGCGGGAACTTGACCACGACGTAGTCGAGAGTCGGCTCGAAGCTGGCGGGTGTCGTGCCCGTCAGGTCGTTCGGAATCTCATCGAGCGTGTAGCCGACGGCGAGCTTCGCGGCGACCTTGGCGATCGGATACCCCGTCGCTTTCGACGCCAGCGCCGACGAGCGCGAGACGCGCGGGTTCATCTCGATCACGCGCAGCTCGCCGGTGTCGCGTTCGCGTGCGAACTGAATGTTCGATCCGCCGCATTCGACTCCGACCGCGCGGACGACCGCGGCTGCCGCATCGCGCAGCTCCTGGTAGGCGTGATCGGAGAGCGTCATTTGCGGCGCGACCGTGACCGAGTCGCCGGTGTGGACGCCCATCGGGTCGATGTTCTCGATCGAGCAAACGATCACGACGTTGTCGTTGCGGTCGCGCACGACCTCCAGCTCGAACTCGTCCCAGCCGCGCACGGACTCCTCGACGAGTACCTGGCCGATCGGGCTCTCTGCGATTCCGCGCTCGACCTGCTGATGGAGTTGCGCAACGGTCTCGACGAAGCCGCCACCGTGGCCCCCGAGCGTGAACGCCGGCCGGACGACCGCGGGCAGGGATATTCCGCCCAGCTCCTCGACGCTCGTCGCGATCCGGGAGCTCGGAACTTGCAGGCCGACCCCGCGCACGGCTTCGCGGAAGAGCTCCCGATCCTCGGCGCGGCGAATCACGTCAAGCGGTGCGCCGATCAGCTCGACCTCCAGCTCCTCGAGCACGCCCGTTTGCGCGAGCTCGCTCGCGAGATTCAGCGCCGTCTGTCCTCCCATCGTCGGCAGCAGCGCGTCCGGCCGCTCGCGCGTCAGGACATCGGTGACGGCCTCAGCGTCCAACGGTTCGAGGTACGTGCGGTCCGCGAACCCGGGGTCGGTCATGATCGTGGCGGGGTTCGAGTTGACGACGATCGTCCGGAAGCCGTCCTCGCGGAGCACCTTCAACGCTTGACAGCCGGCATAGTCGAACTCACACGCCTGGCCGATCACGATTGGACCGGAGCCGATCAGGCAGATCGACTCGAGGTCATGCCGCCTCGGCATATGCCACCTCCTCGACCCACCGTTCGATGATCGGCCACGCGTCGTGCGGCCCCGGCCCCGCCTCGGGGTGGAACTGCACGGAGCGTGCGTGCTCGAGCGGGAAGTCGAGCCCCTCGACGGTGCCGTCGTAGAGCGAGACGTGGGCGGCCTCGCGCGCTTCCGAGGCAACCACGGCGAACCCGTGGTTCTGGCTCGTTACGAGCACGCGCCCGGTGGCACGTTCCAAGACGGGATGGTTGGCACCACGGTGACCGAACGGCAGCTTGAACGTCTCGTGCCCTGCGGCCAGCGCAAGGAGCTGATGACCGAGGCAGATGCCGAGGATCGGCACACGGCCGAGCAGCTCGCGCACCACTGCAACCTCGCCCTCCAGAGGCTCGGGGTCGCCAGGGCCGTTCGAAAGCAGGATGCAGTCGAAGCGCAGCAGCTCGTCCGGCGTCGCATCGTGGGGAAACACCGTGACCGCGGCGCCTGCGCCCGCTAGCCTCCGCAGGATGGAGCGCTTGCAGCCGTAGTCCACGACCGCCACACGCACGCGTCCGGCATCTGAGTACACGAAAGGACGCGGTGTGGACACGTCCGGCACGAGGACGCGACCGCTCATCGGCGGCTGCGCGCGTGCGACCGAGATCGCCTGCTCCACCGAGCCCTCGTTGGCGACGACGACGCCGCGCAGCGCGCCCGACTGGCGGAGCTTCAGCACGAGCGAGCGCGTGTCGATCCCGCTGAGGGCCACGATGCCACGCTCGTGCAGCCAGTCGGTCCACGCCGGCCCGCAGGCCTCTCGCATGAGCGCCGCGCGCGCGTGCGCGCGCGAAGACTCCGAGCGGCCTTCGGCGACGCCGTAGTTGCCGACCATCGGTGCCGTGAAGCAGACGAGCTGCTCCGCGAAGCTCGGATCGCTGACGACCTCCTGATAGCCCGTCATCGCAGTCGTGAACACCGCCTCGCCGACGGCGAAGCCCTCTGCAGCCACCGATTGGCCACGGAAGACCGTTCCGTCCTCCAGTGCGAGGAAACCGGTCATGACGAGAACGCCAGCCTGCCCGCTGCGATGGTCGCCCGGACCTTGGCCTTGACCGTCTGGCCGAGGAGCCAGGAGTTCACGGAGCGCGAGCGGAAGCTCTCCGCCGTGACCCGGTAGGTCCCATTCAGGTCGAGCAACACGAGGTTCGCGGCCGCGCCCACCGAGATCTTCGGTTCGTCTAAGCCGTACGCACGGGCGGGCCCCGCCGACATCCGCTCGAGGAGCGTCTCGAGCGGGACGACACCGGGCTCGACGAGGCGCGTGTAGAGCGCAGCAAACGCCGTTTCGAGACCCGTCACGCCGAAGGGCGCCGCCTCGAAGGGCACGTCCTTCTCGTGTCGCGCATGCGGTGCATGGTCGGTCGCGATCGCAGTGATCGTCCCGTCCTTCAGCCCTTCGATCAGCGCCGTGCGGTCCGACGCAGAGCGCAGCGGCGGATTCATCTTCACGTTCGGATCGAGCGAGCGCACCGCCTCGTCGGTCAGGCACAGGTGGTGTGGCGTGACCTCGCCGGTCGCCTGCACTCCTTCTCCGCGGGCGCGGCGCAGCGCCTGCACGGATTCCCACGCCGACAGATGGAGAAGATGGAGTGGTTGCCGCTCGTAAGCGGCGAGCGCAAGGTCGCGCTCGACCATGAGGCTCTCCGCGACGGAGGGATAGCCGGTAAAGCCGAGCTCCGCCGAAACTTCACCTTCATGCATCTGTCCGCTCCGCGAGAGCGTCGTCTCCTCGCAGTGCAGCGCCAGCCGGCGTCCCGTCAGCGACCCGTACTGCAGGGCTCGGCGCATCAGGCCTGCAGAGGTGACGGGCACGCCGTCGTCGGTGAACCCGGCCGCGCCCGCCTCGGCGAGCTCCCCCATCTCCGTCAGCTCGGATCCGCCGTGCCCCTTGGTGATGGCCGCCAGGAAGCCGACCGCGATCTCCGCCTCGGCGCGTGCCGTGTCGACCAGCGCGCCCAGCGTGGCCGCGGAGTCGACGACCGGGTCGGTGTTCGGCATCGCGAGGATTGCGCAGTAGCCGCCCGCCGCCCCCGCTGCCGTGCCCGAGGCGATCGTCTCCTCGTCCTCGCGGCCCGGCGTGCGCAGGTGCACGTGCGGGTCGACGAAGGCAGGCGCCAGCAGGAGGCCGTCTGCGTCGATGACGCGGTGAGAGTTCGTGTCGAGACCGGAGCCGAGCGCTGCGATGACGCCGTCGTCGATCCGGACATCGAGCACGGCGTCCACTCCCTGCACCGGGTCCAGCACGCGCGCTCCCCGGACGACGATGTTCTCCTTGGAACCAGCCCTGGCGAACAGCATCACGCCACCTCCAGCGCGGTCTCGTTCTTGACGCCGACGGGTCCCGTCGTCAGCAGGTCGTAGAGGACCGCCATGCGCGTGACGAGTCCGGCCCGCACTTGCGTCTCGATGAGCGCGTCGGCGTGATCCGCGACACGCGGGTCGATCTCGACGCCGCGATTCATCGGGCCTGGGTGCATCACTTTCTGTCCCGGGCGCACCCGCTCCGGAGTCACGCCCCAGCGTGCTGTGTACTCGCGGAGCGACGGCACGTAGTTCGCGCCCTCCTGCATGCGCTCGCGCTGCATTCGCAGGACGTAGACGACGTCTGCGGCCGCGATCGCGCCGATGTCCGTTGTTGCCTCGCACCCCATCGCCTCGATCCCCCGTGGAAGCAATGCCGGCGGGCCGACCAGGGTCACGTGCGCCCCGGTGAGGGCGAGCGCCTGGATGAGTGAGCGTGCGACCCGCGAGTGGAGGACGTCGCCGACGATGGCGACGTGCAGGCCCTCGAGCCGGCCAAGCTCCTCTCGCATCGTGTAGAGGTCGAGGAGCGCCTGGGTCGGATGCTGGTGCTTCCCGTCCCCCGCGTTGACGATGTGCGCCTCGGTCACCCGCGTGACGAGGTTCGGAGCGCCGATCTGCGGGTGGCGGATGACGATCACGTCCGGGTCGTAGGCGCCGAGCGTGATCGCCGTGTCCTTCAGGGACTCGCCCTTCTCGACCGAGGAGCCGCTCGACTTGATCGACATCGTGTCGGCGGAAAGTCGCTTCGCCGCCAGCTCGAAGCTCGAAGAGGTCCGCGTGGAGGCCTCGTAGAAGACGTTGATCACGAGCCGCCCCTTGAGCGTCGGCAGCTTCTTCACCTCGCGCTCGAGCGACCGCTCGAAGGTCCGCGCAGTTGCGAGCAGCCGCTCGATGTCGTCGCGCGTGACGTCCTTGATCGAGATGAAGTGCCGCCTCGGCGGCCTCGCGGGCGGACGCAGATCCTCCCGCATGACTCTGATGTCAGCCGTCATGACTTTCCTCCTCTGGGGCTGGAACGAGCAAGATGCGGTCGACCTCGTCCACCTCGACGAGCTGCACCTGGATGCGCTCGTCGCGTGAGGTCGGAAGGTTCTTGCCGACGTAGTCGGGCCGGATCGGCAATTCGCGATGACCACGATCGACGAGCACGGCCAGCTGGATCCGCTCCGGGCGGCCGTAGTCGAACAGCGCCTCGATCGCCGCGCGGATCGTCCGGCCGGTGTAGAGCACGTCGTCGACCAGGACGACGGTCTTGCCTTCGAGCGGAAAGTCGAGCGCCGTCGATCGCACGACCGGCTGGGGATGCAGTGGCGCGCCGCCGCCGCGGACCTGGACGTCGTCGCGGTAGAAGGTGATGTCGACGGCGCCGAACGCGGGCGCCTCGCCCGCGCGCTCCTCGATCAGGCGCCGCAGCCGCTGTGCGAGGGGCACGCCGCGGGTCTGAATGCCGACGAGGGCCACGCGAGCGAGGTCCGGGTTGGCCTCGATGATCTCGTGCGCGATGCGGGAGAGCGTCCGCCTGAGCGCTTCGTCATCGAGCAGAACGGTTCCCGTCGGGGTCTCCACCGCGCTCACGGCGCAGACAGGATCGACGGTGTACGGGCAGGCAGCTTCATGCGACTCCTTTCCGGCCTCACTGGACCGGGTTAAAGGGGTTCGATCGCGCGGGACATTAGCCGGGTCGCCGGACGGCGCGCAAGTAGAGCTCTGCCCACTGCCGGGCGTCGAGGTCCCGGGCGTTGGCGTGGCGGTCGAAGCCCAGCTCCGCCTCACACTGCTTGAGCCGGCGCCAAGGCACCACGGCGCGCGGGCCGCCTCGGAACGCCTTGGCCAGAAACGCCTCATATGCCCGCCGGTCTGCGGGCGCCACCAGCGGTTCGTCACGGCGCTCGATGCGCAGCACTGCCGCATCGACCGTTGGCGAAGGGGCGAAGACGCACCGGGGCAGCCGCCGGGCCACCGACAGCTCGAACCAAGCGCCCCAGTAGACCCCGAGCTGCGTCGTTGGCCAGACGGACGCGCGCTTCGCGGCGACGCTCCACTCCACGATGACGTCTGCGGCCTCGAGCAATACCCGGGGATCGAGTAACCGGCGCAGGATCGCGGTGCCGCCGTCAAACGGGAGATTCGCAACCACCTTGAACGGCGTGCGCGGCAGCTCCACGCGCAGGGCGTCACCCGTGCGTACGTCGAGATCCGGAAACCGGTCGCGTAGTCCGGCGGCGAGCCGCTCGTCGATCTCGACGGCGACGACGCGGCTCGTGACGCGCAGGAGCGCCGCCGTCAGGACGCCGGTGCCGGCTCCGAGGTCGAGGACGAGGTCGCCGGGCTGAACGCGCGCTGCGCGAACCAGCTCCGCTGCCAGTCTGCTACTGCGGAGAAAGTGTTGGCCGCGGCCGCGAGCTGATCGCGGTCGAACGGCCACGGAAGACCACCATGCCCATAGCTGCTCCCAAGTCTACGGCTCGCCCACTATCTCTTCCGGCTCGGTCATGGCTTCGATCGCGTCCTGGGCCTGCTCGACCGAGGACTCCGGCACCGAAACGGTGATGGAATCGTCCTCGCCGTCGGCAATCTCCGCGTCGATCCCGGCAGAACGGAGAATCTCCTGAATCTCCTCCGCCTCGGTGACGTCGCCTGCGACGGCCACTCGCACCATGCTCGTCATTGCGGCGCGGATGATACGGGCTCCGGCTCGCTCCGGTGGAGTGCGCCTCCTTTGATGAGCTGCGGCGTCCCCCGCTCCGAGAACGGGACCTCCACGACGTCGAAGTCTCGAGGCACCACGGTGTCGGGGAAAATGTCGCGCGCTTCACGGGCGATCTCCGGACCGAAATAGCGGTTCGATAGATGCGTCAGCGCGAGCAGGCCAACGGCGGCCCTCTGCGCCGTCTCCGCGGCCTGCGTCGCCGTCTGGTGCATCGTCTCCTCCGCACGCCCGCGCTCCTCCTCGGAGAACGTCGCCTCGGTGACGAGGACCTCCGCCCCCCACGCCGCCTCCACGATCTCGTCCGAGGGCGCAGTGTCCCCCGTGAGCACGATC
>Ga0184638_1000136_pt1 | contig 18948 bp, 14 predicted proteins | sample PLM31_50_b2_FD_133141 | JGI IMG/M metagenome (GOLD analysis project Ga0184638, IMG submission 133141) | Groundwater sediment microbial communities from an aquifer in East River, Colorado, USA - PLM3-1_50_b2 | ecosystem: Environmental > Terrestrial > Soil > Riparian zone | place: USA: East River... | reverse complement strand
GTAGATGCGGCGCGCACCGCTCTGCCACAACCACGGATACTCCCAACCTCCAAGCTGCAAGGATGGTCAGGATATTCGCTTGGGCACCGAACGATAGCACCACATCTGGCTGACACTCTCGAATGGCCGCCCGCAAGGAACGAATGCGCCGCAGGTTGTTGGTGACGGCGTCAACGAACCCGAAGGATTCGCCCATGAGGCCGAGTGGGTGATGCTCTACCGCGCGAGGCAACGGGAAAAATGGGGCCGTGCTGACGTCCTCGAAAGAAAGCACGGCAACGTGAGCGCCCTGTTCCACAAATTCGCCCGCAAGGAAGGTCATCACTTTTTGTGACCCCCCAGGTTCTAGCGAACTAATGACACATGTCAGTCTCATGCCGGATTCAACTCCCGATCCGGAAGGCCGGTGTGAGACACGATCGCATCGCACATGCGGGTGAACTCTCGTTGGATGACAGGCAAGTCGTCTTGCTCCCAGACCCACTTTTGGAACGGCGTGGCAAAAGGCAATGACTCGCCGGGAACAAACCCATTGGCTCGCATGGTTTTCAACTCGCTCTGTCCGGTATTTACAGGCGGCACAAACAGCACGTAACGGCAACGGTCGTTGTACCAAAGCAACTCGGTCGGTCCATGGACAATTGCCAAGTTTATATGCGCCGCCTCGTACAAAGCGCTTCGAAGGCCGAGATTCCAGGGTCCTTCCCGGAACACACAAAATTCCCTGATCGCATCCGGTGGCGTATCCATTGCGACATCAGTGTCGAGCAGAAAGATAGGTGCATACTGGTCCGGGTCAAGTGACCGGGCGAACTCGGCCCAGGCTTCTAAATTACTGTTCCGCAACGGCTCGAAACCGTATTGCCGCACCGTAATCGTCACAGCCTTTTTGTCTGCGACATGGGTGTGAAGCCATTGGCGGACATATCTGAGACTCTGCTCCGGACTCTTCATCGCGGGAAAGACTGCGTGGTCCCGGCGAGCCGCGTCAAGAATGGATCGTCTGAAGAGACCGATGGGAAACGCCGGCCAATAAGTTTTCGGAAAGGCGCTGCGGGTAGCCAGGATGCGGAGCAAGGTGGCCTGCTGCCGGCTTCTGCAAACCGAGTAGCCGGAGCAGCTGGGGAACAACCCAAACATCGGAATGACCAGATTGCTCAGACGCCACAACCGGTTCGTAGGGTCTACGAGTTTTTCGTAGGTTTCTCCTTCGTCGCGAAGGCCCCCGTTACGACCCGGCACGATGTAGACGTAGAAATGATCGTACCCGCGCCTCCGCCGTTCCATTTCGGCCATGACCAGGTAGTCGGCAATATCAAAGGTGATCGGGGAGACTTCAAGGTCGTAAAAGTAATGCAAGGTTTTGAAGTCTCGTCGAAAACACATCTCTGTCAGAACGATGATTGGAGAGAACATAATCAGGACCGCATTGTACAAGCCGACTATCACTCGACGAATATAGATGCCCTCGGTGGTCTCCGGTATTCGGCATTCCTTCAGCAGCCTCTTTGCCAACCATGTGCCCCCGCGCTGCCGTACCTTGCGCAGAATATCCTTCAAGCGTCGAACGGTTATCGGCTCGTTTCTCCAAAAAAATTGTTCTCTGGGCATGTGTTACTCCGGGATAGGACGCTAAGAAATATCAGGAGGCGAAGATCTGTCCTGGACCCGCGGCAACAGGACGAGACGGAATCAGCTCTCGAAGAACGTCAGCGAGGGCGCTCGATAACGGCCTGGATGTCACTCCCAATGCGGCGGGCCAAGAGTTCCTGACCGCGGTCGTTGTAGTGAATGATGTCTGCGTAGGTTCGCTCCCTGATATCGCTGAAGACATTTGTAATATCGTAGAATTTAACGTGTGGCTTCGTTTTATACTTTTCGGCAAGCTCTGCCTGAACGGTTTGAAACCTTATATACGCTTCATTAAGACGCCGAGTGAACACAGAGAGCGCCCAGTCCGGTCCGTACGTGTGCTCGTACTGGGCATGTAACTCCTCTATGGCTGTGACCTCAGCGCTCGTGAGGATTTTGCCCAACTGGGGATAAGGTTGAAGATAGTGTAAAAAGGTGATGCCTTTTGCAATGCTGAAGGCCGCCATGGCCTCTGCATTTGTGCTGTAGACATTCCCTGGGAACGCCGCATCCTGCATGATGTGGGCGCTGAAGTCGAACAATGGATGATGTTCGTATACTTTCAGTCTATTGACCTGAGCAGCGCCATCCTGCGGTGCGATGAGATGGGTTGTCAGCTTCTTCGCGACAATATACGACCAGGTGAAGATATGGGGAGGCGGATCCGGCGCCACGGTCACACCATGCAGCAACTCGAAATATTGGTGCGCGAGGTAGTCCCAGTTGACCATTCCATGCGGGACATGAAACCGGCTCGACTCCATCACATGCGTAATAAAATCGTTCCAACCATCAAGAAACACGACAAGGTCTGGTCGAAGATACGAAGCCTCCGCAACATATTTTGTCAGCTCGTAGAATGTGTAACTGCCGGGAATCCCGTAATTCAAGACCTGAAACCGTGAACTCGTGGGATGACGAGCATGAGCGTTTAATGTCTTCTCCAGTTGCGCCGCAATAGTTGACGCGTTGGAGCTTGCGCCCACGCCGGCTCCACTACTTCCGCCAAATAGCACGATCCTGTAAACGCCTCGTGGCTTGTCTGGAAACCGGTCCAGGAGTCGGTCGTCATGGCCGTTTCCGATAAATCCCCATTTATTGACAATGAGGCTGTCAAATTTCCGGTCAGGCTCCAAATACTGTCGATGCAGAGGGTCATAATTGCCAAAAAAGAGCCTTGGTGAAAAAACTGGATTCAATTTAACGGTGGATATGTACGCGGACTTCACCGGTTGTCCCGCCGCAAGGTTGTCGACAAAGAGGTAGAGGAATGAGAAGAGTTCGATGCCTATCAAACTCGTCACGATCACTAATAGATTAATCACCACATGGCCGAAGAATCGCATTGCCTCGCTCAAGCGGTCGTCATGTCATGCTCTGGCAGTATTAGAAAGCGCGCCGGCGTACCCAAGCCTTTAAATGCGGCTCAACGTGCTTGCCGTCCACATGGCCAATAGTGTAAAGAATTGCACCGGTTGGCGACGCGCGCCATTCATAGAGGGCATGGTGCCGTTTCGATTGACTTTCTGGCGGGCTCACAAGCAGATGTTTCCTCACATTGCGCAGAAGATCTGGCAGCGTTTCATGGTGTTCTCGACAATCGTTGTCATCACCGTATGCTTGTTTCTTGTCGCGAACGGTGTCGCCCGCCTGTTGTCAAAGCAGTTTTCTCCAGCCCAAGCAGAGATCGAGGCCCGCATACAGCACCATGAGGTGCGGACCTGGGTTCAGAACTGGGGCGAGAACAAACTGTTGCGGGCATACCCTGGCAAGACGGTCGCGCAAATCGTCTCCATCCTGGGCGATCAAACAGGCAATAATCCTGTCTATCATCCCTTCTTTCAGTTCAAGATGCCTGCGATCTCGACGGCAACGTTCAACTACCACGAGGCCGGCTTTCGCATCAACCCGGTGGATCAGGGCTCCTGGCCGCCACAGTCTGACTCTATCAACGTCTTCATCTTTGGTGGTTCGACGACGATGGGTGGCGGAGTCCCGGACGATGAAACTTGGCCTTTTTTTCTCCAAGATGAGCTTCGCCGGCGATATCCAGGAAAGAGGATCTACGTGTACAATTTCGGCCAGCGGGCGTTCATATCTTCGCAAGAGAAAGAGTATTTCCAGTTCCTCTTACTGCACGACATCAAACCACACATGGTCATATTCCTAGACGGGTTGAACGATAACATTTTATGGGATGGCGTCCCCGCGTGGACTCCATGGCTCGAGAAGGCTGCTACCATATTGCAGGATTTGTGGACCAAGGACAGTATATGGTTCCATCTAAGACTTGCGCTTGAGAAAACTCCACTCGCTGACCTGGCGCGATCGGTAACGAAAAAGGGCGCGTCCCCGTTTCCCAAGGCGGAATCACTTAATGCGTCCTCGACTCAACATAATGATGCTGCGCGATTCGATGGTGTCTTGGCTCGCTATGAGCGAAACATGAAAGCCTCGAAGGCGGTGGGAGACGCGTTTGGCGTTGGAACGCTTTTCGTGTGGCAGCCGATCCCTTACTACCAATATCCTCTCGCTAACGAGGTCAGGGACTACCTCGCCGTCATGGGTCCAAACCATGCCTCAGTTCTCAGAGCCATGAATGGGTATCAACGCGAGCTGGGGACACTAATGAACCATAGTATCGTAAATCGGAATTTTATCTCCTGCGCAGACATACAAAAAGACACGAATGAAATGCTCTATGTTGATCATGCACATTACAATGCACACGGGAACCAACTCGTCGCCGCGTGCGTTGCCCGCGCGATAGAAGACAAGCGCCTAATACCATCTTCGGCCCAATAGAGCTTCGCAGCAACCATTATCTAGTTCGGTCTTTCGCTCCTGTGCTTCTGCTCAGGGCCTAGCGCGTGGGCGGCCGTACTGACGCCGTCTGCGGCCTCGGTGATTGTTTTATTTGCAACAATTCCGGAAGCTCGGCGCGAATCGCTTCGCTCAATAAGCTTGCCGTAAACCGATTACCCGATGCTGACATGTGGCCCGTATGCTGTGTCCCCTTATCATAGGTTTGTTTGACCCACAGCGACCAAAAGGAGGCCGGATCGGTTTCGAAAGCGCGCCGCAGGTCCGGATAGCTGTCCACTACCAGGTAACCGGCCTCACGCGCACACTCTAGAATCTTTTCGACATGATTGCTCTTCCGGCTGGCATCCTCCCCGCCCACCTGAATTCCCGCGTATTGGGCTAAGGCCATCAGCCGGATATTGCGGCCCGCGACGCGCTCGGCCAGCCGGTGCCAGAGCAGGCAGCTGACCTCAGCACCTTTGTTATGGACCACGCGGGTCTCGGGTTCAAAGACCAGCCATCGACTGCGAAATCCCAGTCGATCTGCCAACCAAAGAAGCGTGTAACTGTATCCCAAAATAGCCCGTACGTGTCCGATGTGCTCGATCGCTGGCCTGTAGGCCGGAACAGGCACATTTCGCAGTTCAAGGCGGCCATCAACCACATCAAAATAAGGTTTGCTTAATCCTCCGGAGTGGAGGGAGAACTCGTTGCGCCCTACGCAGTTGGGAATGAAGGACACAACGATAGCGACCGGCTCGACCGTGTCGAGCAGTTGCTCTGCGCGCAGCACTGCCTGGTCGATCCCGTATCCTCCAGCTCCGGCGTTGAGGACGGGCATGCCCAGCATGAATTCGAGTTGCGCTGGCCAGGACTCGCTGTCGTGAACCTCGGAGCCATAGGTAAAACTATCGCCGACTGCCAGGATTCCTCCTTTCAGCGGCGTCGGCCAGGGCGCATCCGTTGGAAGGGTGGCGTTAAGGCGGATGCCCTTTTCCCCTCCGCTGTATTTGTCCCACCGATACATGCCCCGTGGAACATATCCGATAACTGGGTCATACAGGATCGCCAGGTTAGAGGCCTGTTGATTGACCACCTCCACGGTAAAGTTCTGGGTCGTCCAGGGATTGGACAGAAAGAAAATGCGAATCCCCGCTTCGATGAGTCCGAGCGCAAATGAGAAAGCAACAAAGACAAGCAGTGCCCGCAGTCCTGATTCCGTGGGCTTCATCGTCCTGGCATTATCCCTCTCGGATGGTGACGTGCTCTGGGAATTTTTATTATCGCCGCCACTTGCGGATCGGCAACTACAACTCATGACCTGCTATGGTCGGCAACAGCTCAGGGAGCTCGGAGCGAATCGCTCTGCTCACCAGCTCGGCGGTAAAGCGGTTGCCCGCCACTGACATGTGCCCCGTGTGCTTATCTTTGTCATTCGCCTGCTTCACCCAGAGCGGCCAAAAGGCCGCTGGATCTTGTTCGAAAAGCTGGCGTAGTGTCGAGTAGCTATCAACGACGAGAAAACCGGCCTGGCGCGCGCAATCAAGGATTTTTTCGACCTGACGATCTTTCCGACTAGTATCATGACCACTGACATGAATGCCCGCATATTGCGCGAGTGCGATCAAGCGGGTATTACGTCCGACGACGCGCTCGGCTAAGCGGGGCCATAGCAGGCAACTGACTTCGACCCCCTTGTTATGAATATTCCTGGTTTCATACTCAAACACTAACCATTCCGTGCGCTTTCCAAAGCGATTGGCCACCCAATAGGCTGTATAGCTGTAGCCCAGAATAGCTCGGGCGCGGCCGATGTGCTTGGCGGTCGGCCGATAGTACGGAACCGGCACGTTCCGCAACTCTAATCGCCCTCCGACCACATCAAAATAAGGTCTGACCAGGCCAGTCTCAACAGAGCGCTGATTACGCTCCACGGCATTTGGAATGAACGATACGATGATGGCACTGGGCCGAACAGCGTCGAGCAGTTGCTCGGCCCGTAGTACTGCCTGATCGATGCCGTATCCTCCTGCACCAGCATTGACGACGGGCACACCCAGTATCGCTTCGAGTTGGGCCGGCCATGATTCACTGTCATCGACTTCGCTGCCATAGGTGAAGCTATCGCCTACCGCCACGATGCCACCTTTCGGGAGCGGTGGCAAAGGCAAGTCCTTTGGAAAGTTGGCGTTAAGTCGAACTCCCATCTCGCCGTGGCTGGAAATCCATTTCCCGATAGGGCCGCGGAAGCCTGGCCTTGCGATATAACCTAAAACCGGGTCGTATTGAATCGCAAGATTAGAGACTTGTTGGTTCACGGGATCAACGGTAAAATTCTGGGTCGTCCAAGGGTCGGGCAAAGAAGACAGCCGCAGGCTGACTTCGACAATACCAAGCGACACCACGAGCGATGCAAGAACAAGCACGAACGCCAATTTCAGTTCCTTGCGTTTGGTCATCTCGACCTTATTGTCTCCAGATAGGCAGGTGCCATTGCAGACCTCGTTGAGCGGTCCGATCGGTGATCTGTATGGAGTAGTTCATTGTCAAAAACCGTCATGGGCGCCGTTTGACAAGGCGCGTTCGGAATCCTCAACAAAGTCCTGCATACTGTACATCCGACGCTCAGGTGGACGCGCAAAGAACATGGCATTCACGACCGGTTCGTCGGCGATAAAGTGCTTACGATAATTTTTCCGGTCGTAGTACTTCTCAAACAATGGATGTCCGGACCTGACAAAGACCGCATTGTTCGTCGTGAAGAGGGCGGAGCCTTGCGTACCGTCTTTGAGAACATCAAGAATTCCGCGCTTGCTCGTGTCTCCCGGAAAGTGCGCCGCCACCTTTTCGAGAACGAACATGAGCGGGGCAAAACCTTTTTCCTGCAATTTCATAAGCAGCCCATCAACCGTGCCACTGGCGGTAAACCCCGTACATTGAACAAGGAATATCCCTTCCGGTTCGAGCACCCGATGGAGGAGCGTCAAATAGTCGTCCAGCGCCGGCGCACTAAATTCCAGGAGATTGGCGTTCGACGTCACGATTTCAAACTTTCGATCCTGGCTCACGATCTCCCCGATACGCCACCACGGATAGTGCACGCAGAGAGGTTTGGGCGCGCTAATCCGGAGCAACGGAGACAGTTCATAATCGGCGCGTTGATTGATGAATAGGTCGAGCGCCCCTGCGCCATCGCAAGTCACAGCCCGCTCTTGAAACCGGGTCCCAAAACAATGGAGATTCACCAGGTTCTGCAGGATGTAGAAGCTTTCGCAGGCCTCGATCTGGCTGTAGTTGGTAAGCGACGCATGGCGGCGCAGAAACAACGAGATGTAGCCGCATCCTGGACCGATTTCGAGCACGGACCGGAATTCCGGATTGAATCCGCACATTTTCTTGTAGATCGCGAAGACAGAGATGAGGGTTGAAAGCGGTAGCACTGGCGGTCGGTGCGGCAGATACATGAGCTGAAAGCGTACCACATCCTTGCACACCTCCAAGAGGAGATCATATTCGGATTTCGTGAGTCCCCCCAGCTCGTTCATATAACTTTGAAACCGGTTCTCCTGCATCGTATCCACAATCTGCCCCAACTGTTGCATACTGGTGAGGCGCACCGGGAACCCAGCTCTCTCGAAATGGTCCAGGTTATGGATTTGGGAAATACGCCATGAGGGCACTAACGACTTCGCAATGGCCTCATTGGCACGGTATGTATGTGAATCCAGCATCAGTAGTTTCTCCATTCAGCGTCAGTATTCATTGAAGAGACCAGTTAAGCCTTCCCCATTCTCCGGCACGTGCTCGGGCCGAGTCGACACGACGGCTCCCCGGTAACCGATCTGCCGCAGTTTTCTGGCAATGACAAGGTCATGCAGATACGCTCCTACAATAACCGCATTCATGCCGGCGAGGATCGCCGCGCTGGGCATGACAATAGGCACTTTTTGGTTTCGACTATACAGGGCGCAGTGGGCATAGCTTTCATTATCATCAAGCGCCACATCAAAGATCCGCGTAGCGGAGAAATTTGTAAGAAAGCTTTGGCCATGCCAGGTCGCCCCGTAGATCGCCACGGGGCCCTCAAGTTTCTCCAGCTTCGTGTGCCCCTGAGCCAATCGTTCTTTAACCCGGCTGGCTAAGCTCTTGTCTGCATACGAGGACGGCCGGTGGCTCGGCTGGACCGGGGCGGCCGCTCGGAACAGAATGCCAAAGTCGTGTCCATTTTTTAGCGATAATGTCCGCTCGGCCCGCAGCCCGACCTCGCCGGCCAAGGTCTCGAAGTTCTGTTGGCTGAAATATTGAACGTGCGCGAGGTGGAAATCGCACAGCGCCGCATGGGCAGCGATATAGCGCTCGCTCGGCACTTCAAGGTAGGCATAACCATTGTCCGCAAGAACTGTTCGGATCTTACGCATGAGATCGCGAGGGTCTTCGAGATGCTCAATGACTTGCCGGCATACCACCAAGTGGACTTTTGAAGCGCCTGCCACTCCATGAAAGTAATCGTTGATGAGCGTGATATTGGGTTCGGGCATCATTTCCGGACGAAGCGAAGTACACGGCTCAAACACCAGTACGGACGTTGCACGTTGAGCCAGAATCCGTGACAGGTGACCGCTTCCTGCGCCGATTTCGATCACCGCTTTTGCAGCGTAGAGCTCTTCGCCGATCCACGAGGCAATATGTCTTAAACTATCCACCATCGACACGTGAACCGGGACATTAGTAAGCGCGACACTGCCGTACATACGCCGGCTGAGTTCAGCGCCGTAACTGCGGTTAAAGACATGGCCGCAGTCGCGGCAAACCACGACGGAGAGGCGTGAAAAGAGATCATCCGTAATGCTGTCACCGACGTGTACCAATTGGTAGACCGGCGCAAACTCGTGCTCGTACACCACTTCCTGATCTTTTGAGCTGCAAATGGGACACGGCCTTTCACTCCGTAGCACTCCGCGCCCGGTCTGAGATTTACAGGAGACTCGAGGGGTGACCATGTGAGTCTCCTTCGTCTCCTGGAGAAACGCCGGATGTTCCGCATCACGCCCGACATGAGGAAGACACCAGTAAGACTGGTCATATTGCATTCCCTGAGAAAAATGGCTGGCGGCCTCCCCAGCCCGTCCTATGCGTCGCAAAAGCTGACCATATTCGATGTGCAGGACCTTCTGGTTGCCATCTGTCGTCAGGGACTTGGCGAATGCCTGGGCTGCTCGCCACTCTTGGCTCAGCGCGACGAGGATCCGTCCGCATTCCGCATAGGCCTGGGCACGAGGACTTCGGCATAGTCCCCCTATATCAATCAGGGCCCGACCGGAGGCCGCACGATGAAAACATCGAAGGGCTTCCTCCTCTTGTTTCTGGTCGAGCATCAAAAATCCAAGTTCCAGCCAGCATTCGGCCCACGTCGGATGACGCACGACAAGGTCGCGCAGGGTAGATTCGAGACCAGATTCGGCCTCGCCGTCTTTGAATTCCCAGTGTTTGCGTAACTTACGAACATAGCCCAAGACCTCAGACTTCCCCAAACCAGCTAAGACCGTCTTTTCGTAGTAGCTGACCGTCTCTTCGATGACTGATAGCGCGCGGTTGAATCTGACCAGGTGAAAGCTGCGCAGATCGGATTCGGGCAGGTCCGGGTTTATCGGGACCTGCGCTGATGAAGACCCGGCTGCTCTTCCCGATCGCCACCGAATCCATTCGCGGCCGCGCCGCCACGTGGCCCTGAAGCCGTATTGGCGCCGGTATCGGTGGGCTCGCCCGGAGAGACCATGCATCTGCTTGTAGAATCGGTATAGGTGTGATCCGCCCGGCGTTCGCTCCAGGATTGCCCCAATGATCCGTTTTGCGGACGACCGCACCTGCCAGAGGGTCGGTTCCAGTTCCTGCCGGAAGTGCAACTCAGCTTTCGTCAGCGGACCTATATGTGTTGGATTGGGGTGGTCTGTTCCTTGACGCCATACGATTCGGTCGATCGCTAAGATGGTGAAATCGCCAAAATAAAAAGGACCGGAAACCAGACAAATCCCCTTGAGGAATAGATCAGGATCCAATCCACTCAGGGTGAGGCGCCGGGCGACTGCCCGGTCGGACGCCTTTTCGGGATGATGGCTGTACGGGCGTTGCGTACGCACGGCGTGCGGAAGGTCCTCGTTCGTCACAAGGATATGGTCGCGGATGAGGTCGATCAGTTCTTTTTCCTGGCCTGCTGCGAGCAGCTCCCATACGCGATGGCCGTTGATCCCCTTAAATGCATCATCTGTCGGAACCAACAGGATAGCTCCACGTCTCAACGCGATGCGCCTTCGCAAGGCCGCTGCATATAAGGCCGTGGCCAGCACCGAAGCCGATGTACAAAGCCCAAGCCTGTTCAGCTCAAGGAATAGGCGATAGATCGTTCTCGCGGAGATAAGTTGAGCTCTTCTGAACTGGCCGCCGGCTACTGCGACCTGGCGCTTGTCATTCCAGTCCATGTCATTGGAGAGGCAGAAATCATAGGCAACTTTGCTCTCCTTAAGAGAGGCCGGTACACCGAAGTCATCCCACCATGCCCCTAGCTGCGAAAGCCGTGTTCCGTCTAACCGATACGGACGGTAGTAGCCTCCAGCCTGCTTCATGAGGGGCTCCAGACTCATGCCTGTGCACGGCACGAAGCCTAATGCCTCAAGGTGATCGGCTGGATTGGCATTTCGTATGCTGAGGAAATAGCTGGGATCAATACAGAACGGATTGCTGGTCAGCTCCCGAACCACAAACCCTTTCCCCGTGACGGCTCGGATGTCGAAGTGAGGATGAAAAAAGCTTCGCACGTTCCCCGCCAGCATGGTGGTATCCAAAGGATGCAGATGGCGCAAGGTCAGTTCCATAATCTCCCGCATATCCAAGTGAATGGGTTCCTGGCTATTGCGAAACCGCGTTTAGAGCTCCGGCAGTGCCGTCTCCAGCACGACCTGTGACATGGGCGTATAAATCGCCTTCGCGCCTTGATCAAATCGCAAGGCCCACTGCATCAATGTCTCTTGTGCGTAGACGATGTCCGGAATAATGAAAAATACGATCTCCCGGTTTCGGGTCGCCAGGTCAAGGCCCCGCTGCCAGAGTATATGGTGGGAGCCGGCGTGGCCCTTATCGATTTCTTCCGGAGCAAAGATGGAGATGCGCAGGTTGACGACACCGCAGAGCCGGGCAAAAAGTGGGGATTCTTTAAGCACCTGAGCATCCTGCGGGGTCGTGTAGAGAGTGTAGGTGACCTGATGAGTTCGTGCCAGCTCTTCAATATTGCCCTTGGCCAGCAAACTTCGCAGGCCGGCTCGCAGGAACACGTCCACAAAATCCTTGCCCCAGATCACGGTGATCAGCCGGATGCGCAGGGATCGCCGCTCAGCTCGACCCTGTGTCCCGCCTACCGTCAATGTGTGTGGATATTCAATCCTCACGAATCACCAGAGATGTGCGCGTGTGAAAACCCGCCAACACTCCTCAAGGCGCACCACTCGGCCATAATTCTCCACAGGTACATCGGCCGAGCCCGGCTTTGAAAATCGCGTGCGTTACTCAGGAAGTGTGTCGAGTTGAGGGACGTGCACCGAGTGGGTCGTCTCGATAGAACCGGAATGGTTTTCCTCGTAGTAACATCCTTTGCAGATATCAGGTAGGTTCCCCTCCATGTGGCGTCGGCGAAATTCGCGATATTCTTCGCCAAACCATACATCCGAAAACGAACCGGTCCCATCCAGAAGACCGCCGATTTGGTAGACGTCTGGATTTCCTATGAAGCAACAGGGAGTCACCCGCATGTCCGAACCCACGTAAGCGCGCTCGAACGGCCATGGGCACAATGTTTTGATGTCCCCGAGACGGTATTTTTCGTTCACATTCCAGAAGCGGATAGTCATCCCCAACCGCTCTCCTCTCTCCACTAGTGAGAAGAGGCGATCAACTGAAAGCGTATCCTGAACATCCAAACCCTGGTTAATCTCATGCCAGGACTGGAGCCCCCAGTCGGTGAGATTCAGCGAGAAGACTTGGCACTTGAAGCCTAAGTCACAGGCCAAGTCCACCAACTTGTCGAGTTGATGGACGTTGTCTCGCTGCACCACCGTCCACATCTTGGTTCGATCCAATTCCAGTTGCCGGCAGTACGCGTTGATCAGCTTGCAGTTTTCAGTCACTCGCTCGAAGTCCGCCCCCCGACGAATGCCCTCATAAACCCCCTTGTCGGCCCCGTCGATGGAGATTTGGATTTCATTGACTCCGCTTTCGACCAGCTTTTTGTAGTTCTCCTTCAGGTGCAGCAAGGTCGCGTTTGTCGCCATGCGCACCCAGATATGGCGGTCGCGCGCATAGCGGATCATCTCGAAGAAATCATCCCCTTGCATGATCGGCTCACCAATGCCCTGAAGCTTGATCTCGACTAAGCCGTACTGTTCATCGATAAGGCGCTTGAACGCGTCCACAGACATATCCTCGGCGCGCTTCATTTTCGGCCAGTCGCTGACCACACACATCGTGCACCGAAGATTGCACCGGCTGATGCTCTCGATATCCAACTTGATCGGCAAATACTCCACATCCGTGCCACGAGTAGCTTTCTGATACCGTTCATAGTTTTCCCGCTTCTTGGCCGAGGCTGCCAGAGCCAATTCCCTTTCCTGTTGATACGCCTCTAACCCCGCGGCCGGTTCGGGAACCGGAAGCTCTCGGAGTAACCGTCGGGGGCTCTGGTTAGGAGGCTGTGTCCCTTGCGCGGTGTCCGGTATCATCATTGACTCCCTTCCCTGTGTGCTATCAGCAACGAAAGATGTGCATCGTGTCTCGTCACATTGGATTTCATACGCGATCCTATGCCGAAGAACAACTGTACGTTTCTGGCCGACGGACGAAACTGAGGTACTGCTGGGCTTGGCCAAAGCAGGCTTTGAATTCCGGAAAGCATTCCATCGGGTTCAGGGTGTTGGGTGATTTCAGAAAGCTTACGACTTCCCTCAGCGCTGTTGCGGTTACCGGCAGGAGCTCTCGAATGAGAAGAATGATCGCCTCAACCTTGTTTGCCGCTTCTTCAATCAGGGCCGTGTCTCCTTCTTCGATTCTCGTCATCAGACGAAAAATCTCTTCCGACAGATCAGACACTTTCGCCGCGAGGGCAGGATCGGAGTTCACTTGAGGAAACCGATGATCAAGAAACGAGAGGCGAAGACGAGAAAACGCTTCAATAGCTCGCTGGTTTAGCTGTTGTTTCCCGATCGTTATTTTCTTGTACCAGCGCCAGTCGGTGAAAATATGAGGGGATGCGCCATAGAGATCAAACTCCGTGTCCAGGGTGCTGATTGCGTCCGCCATGCTGAAAAGATTGTCCCTCCACGGATTGATAATGTTATCAAGGATCCAATCGTCGATGGGGCGACTGCGCCCCTCTAGGGTTTCAAAATGTGCTTTCATAATCGGGCGTATCAAATCCAGTTGCGTCTGGATAGAACCGTTTCGCGGAATTACACAAGCGCAAATAAGTCGGCGCAAAAGCTCCGGCAGGCAACTGACATAATCAATGGTTGTAAGAACCAGTACCCCGCCGGGTTTCACAAAATGGGCGATGTGGCGTGCAAAATCCGCCGGGTTCTTCTGTAATGGAATAACGCCCTCGCACAACACAATGTCGAACCGTTCATTGGTCACAAAATCCACGATATCGGACAGGACAAATTCCATTTTCCACTGTCCCTGCATGTATTGGGCGAACAGGCTGGCGCAATGTTCTTTGGCGGTTGGATTTCCATCGACCAACACATAACGCGCCGGCTTACGACTGACGATATAGAGCGCGTTATGACCGGAGCCGGGCCCGAATTCAATGATGCGTTTGCCTTCGAACGACAGCGGCGAAAGCCCTAGATAGCGATACAGGAAATCACGACGGCTGAAATGCTTTTGGAGATCCGAGATATCTTGCGTCACGGGCGAAATCTGGTTTTGCGCATAGAAATCAACGAACGGCCTCATGGAGCGGTTCCTGTTGAGAAATCAACCTCGTGATGCCTATGGTTCGGCATGCCTATAATGCCGCTGCGATCTGCATAGCCTGATCAATGGTATCGTCTATATCCAAACCGTATTGGTACGTCCCCATTCGTCCTATCGAGAACACGCCATCGGGCATCTCGGAAAAGTACTTCTTGGCCTTTTCCTGCTCGGACTTGAACGGTACGGGATAGAGTTTGTTTTTTCGGGAGGGCACTTCAAGGGTAATCAGGGTCGTCGGCGCCTTGTAGTGCGTAAACTTTTTGTACTCCACAACGCGGGTGAACTGTTCTTTACCGGCGTAATAACAGAAAAACACATGCTCCGGCATCACATGTTCCACCGGCAACACGATCCGATATAGATCTCGACCGATGTACGGCAATTCTCCATAACAAAAATTAAATACAACATCAGGCGAAATCGTGTTGACGATGACATCAAAAGTTTTGTTCTCGCCATTGAGCACAACGGTTTTTTTAGGTATGTCATAGTGTTCGATCTCGGTAGAAAGCAGAACTTTTGCTTCCGCCGTTGAGATGGTGAAATAGTCGTCGTACCCATTGAGAGCGATCGGATACGCAGAAATAGCCGAATCCCAGGCGGCCCGTGAACCTTCCTTGATCGCTACACCTTTCGGGGACCATGAAAATGTATCGATCTGCTTGTTATCTTCGAGCATCCACATCTTGCGCGAATAATCATTGACGAATTTATCGTACAGCGTCCGACCGATTGAATAGAGCCAGTACTCCTCGAAATTCTTCGCATCCTTGGCCAGATTCAATCGCCGCAGTTCAGCCGGATTCAGCTTTTCACGGTCGTCTTTCGATAATTGGGCGATCGCGGCCATATTAAGGGCCGCAAGCTCGGACTCGATCTGTTTCTGGTCCGGCATCCGCGGGATATCATCGTAGTGGATCGGAAAGTTATAAAACTCGGAATCCCGCTCTACGTAGGTCCAAAATTCATGATCTCCACAACTCCTCAGCGGCACATATTTGTTAAGAAAGGCATAGATATGCTCTTTGGGCGTCAGGAAATGACGCGGACCATACGTATAGGGGTGTCCGCCACAAAAGCGTGTTTTTACCCCCGACCCGAGATACGGCAACTTTTCTACCACTGTGACATCCCAGCCTCCTCGCAGAGCGAGCTGATGGGCCGCGGCGCACCCTGCAAATCCCCCTCCGATGATCAATGCCTTCTTCACGTCCGCATCCCCTTCAAAGATTGTCTTCTTCCATAGCAGCGGGCCTAGTCCTTGTTCTCCTCTACGAACCGTTCAATCATGTATCGGATAGCCATTGGCCGATAGTCGTAGAGCTTTTGGGCTCTGGCGATAGAAAGGGTGAAGGACGGACGTCGAGGGGCAACTTCCCGCAGCCCTGAACGTCCGCCAAAGCCGGCCGATAGGGCGCTCACGAGGTCGCGGACCTTTATCATGTCGGCGCATCCCAACACGATCATTTCGTGGCCGCACCAGTCCCGTTCGAGGAGGCTTACTATGAACCGACAGAGATCGTCGATGTGAACCGCATTGTTATAGTCCGCGGTCGGATGATAATAGGTGATGTCTCGTCCTTCCTTGGCGGCCGCCAGCGCAGTGGCCAGCCAGTTCCGTACCGCTCTTGGGCCGATGATGCCAGGTAGCCGCAGCGACAATGCACTTAACTCCTCGCCCTGGTCGGCGAGCAGCTGCTCGCCGAGCCACTTCGATACTCCGTACGCATCCGGGTTTACCCGAGGCACGGATTCATCTAAAACGGGACCGTCGATTTGACCGAACACCGACAGACTGGAAAAATTGATGAATTTACGTACTCCCTGCTGCCTAGCCCACTCTACAAGGCGACGAGTCCCTTCCACATTGCTTCTAATAATTTCCGAGACCGTGATTTTCGGTTCGGGAGAGACGGACGCCGTATGGATAATCGCCTCAACAGAGCCGGTGTAAGGTATGCCTTGCGCGAGGTCTCCCTCAAGAATTATTAACCTCCCAGGGCGCGACGGATCCAGCCGGAGACGACCGGAGCCGCTGCGACCTGCTATCGCCACAACCTCGTAGCCTGCAGAAACCAACCCTTGGGCGAGATACGCTCCGCTGAATCCCCCTGCACCGGTAACCAGTACCTGTTTTGTTATTGCCACTATTCAAACCTTTAGCATAGGAGACAACCGTTCTTGAAGGGACGAGGCGCTGCGACCGCTCGCGGCATTTTTACCCGAGGCCGATACTCTGCCAGATCTTATTCACTTCGAGACCGTGCGCCGCCAGCAGATCGGCATGACTGCCGTAGTTATGGATAAATTCATCTTGCAACGTGAATGTCTTCAGATCGCACGTGGCCCTGATGTCCCACGCGATCTGCTTGACCTGTGCTGCCAGCCCACCTTGCGGGGCATGCTCCTCAATGACCACCACTTGGCGATGTGATTTGAGCGCGGTCTCGATGCCGGGTCGATCCAGGGGCTTCAGGGTATGCGCCGACACGACCGAGACCGACTTGCCCGCCGTTTCGAATCGCTCGGCTAGCGTGACGGCCTGTTTCATAATGAGGCCATAACTCAGGATGCACACATCGGTCCCTCGCTTGAGATACCGGAGCTTACCGAATTGCCACGGATCAAGCGCCGTGTCCGTCAACACCGGCTCGCCGGCTTTCCCGAGACGCAGGTACACGGGCCCCCTTCGCTGGCTTGTGCAATAGAGGGTGGCGTCGCGCACTTCGCTGGGATCGCAAGGCGCGATCACCGACATGTTTGGGATCGCCCCGGCGATGGCGACGTCTTCCTGACAGTGATGGGTGCCGCCGAGCGTGGAATACACCACACCGCCACCGATGCCGACGACGGTGACCGGCAGGTTCTGATAACCCAGGTCATCGCGCACAAATTCGAACGGCCGGTACAGCGAGAAGGTCGCGATGGTGTAGGCGAACGGCTGGAGACCCTTTAAAGCCATCCCGGCGCAGATGCCGATCATGCTCTGCTCAGCGACCCCCACATTCAGAAATCGCTCCGGGAACTCTTTGCGAAACTTCTCCATGCTGCCGGCCGGCGAGATGTCGGCGACGACGATGGCGATCTTCGGATTGTTCCGCGCGCACTCGTACAAGGTTTCAGCAAATTTGTTCCTCACGAGCTCACCTCCGACAACTCGGCGATCGCCTTTTGATACTCCTCCTTATTGGGAGCGCGGTAATGCCAGATCGGCACGTTCTCCATGTAGCTGACACCGCGGCCCTTCACCGTTTTGCACACCACCACCATCGGCTTCGTGCCCTCGCGGGACATCACCGCCTTGAAAAGCCCGTCCGCATCATGCCCGTTCAGTTCGATGGCTTCCCATCCGAACGCTACGAATTTGTCCACGAGCGGGTAGAAGCTAGGATGAGTGTCGCTGGTCCGCCCGAGGCTTTGAAAGTCATTGTTGTCAATGAACGCCACGAGATTCGTCACTCCCAACGTTGCGCCCATCATAAAGGCTTCCCACGTAGAGCCTTCCTGAACTTCCCCATCGCTCAGCACCGCATACACCTTCCCATCGCTCGACCTGATCTTCTCCGCATACGCCATGCCCACTGCCATCGCCAGGCCATGCCCGAGCGAGCCGGTGGAGGCCGCAATGCCGGGCACTCCATAGTCCGGATGCGCGCCTAGGCGTCCATTCGTCGTGCAATATTTCGCGAGATCATCGGCGCCCAGGATGCCCAGCGACTCCAGAATGACGTACTGTGCCATGCATCCATGGCCCTTGGACATGATGAAGGTATCGGGAGAGTGCCCATTATCCCAGCGCATCAATCCGTGATAGATAAGATCCACAGTCTCCAAGCACGAGAAGGCCGGAGCGACATGCAAGGCCGTCACGTTCTGGGAGATGTCGAGAATACGCCGGCGAAACTGTCGGCAGCGGCCCCGTGCTGCCGTAGCATCAAATGTTGTGACTGTATTCATTTCAATCATCCTCTCATTCCACAGTCTCAGCTCGTGGAAATACCGCGCTTATTCAATGACGGTCCAGTAATAATCGCCGGTATAGCCGGCTTCTCTGAAGAGCCTGATCCATCCATCCGGATACTCATGGAGCTTGGCGGTGAGCACCCATTCCAGAAAGAGCTCCCGCTGTTCGCGCGTCCGATAGGAATCCACCTGGATGAAGCCGCGCCCCGGCGCTAATCGCTCAATCTCTTTGACGGCCCGAATCACATCCGGCCGCTCCAGATTATGGATCGTGTTGATCGAAATGACGGCGTCAAAGCTCTTGTCCGGGAAAGGGAGTATGTCCGCACTGCCAAGATGAAGCCGCCCGACCACCTCGGGCTCGCACTGCATGACCGCGTACTCCGAAATATCAAGTCCAAAGGGTTGCAGGCCGGGACAGACTGTCATGAGGTCCTTCACCAAAAATCCCTTGGCGCACCCAACATCCAGGACCCTATTTCCTGGCTTCAAATTAAAATGCTTGACGATATCCTCCGCCACCGGAAT
>Ga0184638_1000135_pt1 | contig 18993 bp, 20 predicted proteins | sample PLM31_50_b2_FD_133141 | JGI IMG/M metagenome (GOLD analysis project Ga0184638, IMG submission 133141) | Groundwater sediment microbial communities from an aquifer in East River, Colorado, USA - PLM3-1_50_b2 | ecosystem: Environmental > Terrestrial > Soil > Riparian zone | place: USA: East River... | reverse complement strand
TCTATAGTACTCTGGCGCGAGGGAGAAGACTGGGTGATCGCTCGTGGCGGCGACGCTGCGAGAGGAAAGTCCGGACTTCATGGGCAGGGCGCTGGGTAGCTCCCAGGCGGAGCGATCCGACACCAGCACCACAGAGAACAGACCGCCGATGGCCAAGGCGATGGGACCTCAATCGAGTCGCTGCGGATCAGGTAAGGGTGAAACGGTGGGGTAAGAGCCCACCGCGGTGGTGGCGACATCACCGGCAGGGTAAGCGTCGCCCGATGCAAGGCCAAATAGGAAGACACCTGTCGGCGTTCTTCGGAACGTCGGCAACCGGCTGGCCCGGCCGAGGTCTTCGGGTAGGTCGCTTGAGGTTCGAGGTAACTCGGATCCCAGAGAAATGATCACCCCCGTTTGGGAGCAAATCCCATGCGGGACAGAATCCGGCTTATAGGTCGTCTCCATCGCGCTTTTTTTATAGCTTGACGTAACTCGCCTTCCGTCACTTTCCCAGCTAAGCGTTCAACCTCATCGAGCAAGACGACCGGAACTCTTGCCCCATAGCGTTCCGTCAAGACGCTGTCACCGTCGATATGCACTTTGCTCGTTTCGATGTGTAGTTCTGACTGAAGATGCAGCGCGATTCGGTAAACGACTCCACACAGATGGCAGTCTTCACGAGACAGGATGGTCACACGGACAGGCATACTCATGGAGGCGCGACTCAGGGACAGCGAGATGAAGCTGAATGGTATCATGCGGGGAGTCAGACTGTCAGGGTAGGAGGCTCCCAAACCTGCTCTACTATTGACGGGTGAAAACACGTGGTGATAGGATCACACATCTTTCTCCTTGATTTTTCAGAACGTTCTGACTGATCGTGGAAGTCGAGTCTGGTCTATCGGGACAAGACGCGGCTTATCGCTTCTCCTGATTCCTCTACTGGCTTCTCACTGGTGGCAAGGATGGAGGTTCTGTTATGAAGCTCACAGGTGCTGAGATCCTTGTAGAATGCCTCAAACGGGAAGGCGTCAAGACGATTTTTGCGCTTCCTGGGGGTGTCGTTCTGAAGATTTTTGACATGCTTCATCAGCAGAAGGATATTGAAGTGATTCTCACCCGCCATGAACAGGGAGCGGGCCATATGGCGGAAGGCTATGCCAAGGCGACCGGTAAAGCCGGGGTGTGCCTTGTCACCTCCGGACCCGGCATGACGAACGTGATCACGGCGTTGGCGGATGCCTACATGGATTCCGTGCCGCTGGTCTGTTTTAGCGGACAAGTCCCTACCAGCCTGATTGGGAACGATGCATTCCAAGAGGCAGACAATATCGGCTTGAGCCGCCCCTGCACCAAGTACAACTTTCTTGTAAAAAATGTGGCCGACTTGGCGACGACGATCAAAGAAGCCTTCTACATTGCGACGACGGGGCGTCCAGGCCCGGTGCTGGTGGATATTCCGAAAGACGTATCCATGGATAAGGCGGAATTTACCTATCCGAGTTCCGTCTCCATTCGTAGCTACAATCCAGTGTATGAAGGGAATAAGTGGCAGATCAAGCAAGCGGCTGAGGCCATGACGAAGGCAAAGAAACCGGTGCTGTATGTCGGCGGCGGTGTCATCTTTTCGGGTGCGTCGCAAGAATTGATGGAGTTGGCTGAACTGACTCATATGCCGGTCGACATGACCTTAATGGGACTTGGGGCCTTCCCTGGCGAGCATCCGCAATCCATGGGCATGCTGGGCATGCATGGCACCTATTGGGCGAATATGGTCATGCACTATTCCGATCTTGTCGTGGCCATCGGTGCACGGTTTGACGATCGTGTCACCGGAAAGGTCTCCGAATTTTGTCCACACGCCAAGGTTATTCACATTGATATCGATCCGACCTCGATTCGGAAGAATGTCAATGTCGACATTCCGATCGTCGGCGACTGCAAGATGGTGCTTCGCGAAATGATTCAGATTCTTCGTGCCACGGTGAACGGCGATCAGAAGGAACTGCGCAAGCCTTGGTGGAATCAGATTCGCGAATGGCAACAGGCTCATCCTCTCGCATATCAACAAGAAGCGGATGGGCCGATCAAACCGCAACATGTCATCAGGCGGCTCTATGACCTCACGAAAGATCGGGACCCGATCGTTTCGACCGATGTCGGGCAGCACCAGATGTGGGCGGCCCAGTACTTTAAGTTGGCGAAGCCGAATCGGTGGTTGACTTCGGGGGGACTTGGGACCATGGGGTTCGGATTTCCCGCTGCCATGGGGGCGCAGGCCGCATTTCCCGGGCGACTGGTCCTCTGCATCGCGGGCGATGGCAGTATCCAGATGAATATGCAAGAAATGGCGACGGCGGTGGTGCATAAGCTGCCAGTCAAGATTATCGTGCTCAATAACCGATTCCACGGGATGGTCCGGCAATGGCAGGACCTCTTCTACGAAGGTCGGTATGCATCGAGTTATCTGGAGACGACGCCGGACTTTGTCAAGTTGGCGGAGGCGTATGGAGCGGTCGGGCTCAGGGCCAGCAAGCCATCTGAGATCGATGCCGTCCTCAAGGAAGCGATCGCGGTGAATAAACCCGTCATCGTCGACATGCCGACGTATTCGTATGAAAACGTCTATCCCATGATTCCCGCGGGCGGCTGCAACCATGAGATGATTTTGGAAGATCCGCCAGCCTTGAAAAATAAGCAGTCTGGAGCGGGACAGGTGGCTCCGAAAGATTCAGACACGATCCTCACGGCCTAACCGACGGCGTCGGGAATCATACTGGGTATGGAACACATTATTTCGATAACCGTGGAGAATAAATTTGGTTCGCTGTCTCGGGTCGCTGGCCTGTTTAGCGGTCGGGGATTCAACATCGAAAGTCTCTCTGTGGCGCCGACGCTCGATCCGTCCATGTCGCAGATGACCATTGTCACGTCTGGAGACGAGCGGATCATCGAGCAGATCGTGAAACAGCTCAATAAATTGATCGACGTCATTAAGGTCGTGGATCTGAACGAGAGCGATTTTGTCTCGCGGGAGACGGCGCTCATTAAGGTGCATACGCGGCTGGAAGATCGCGCTGAAGCGTTACGGATCGCCGATATTTTCCGTGCCAACGTCATCGATTCCACGCCGGCGACGTATACGATCGAGGTGACCGGAGATCCACGAAAAATTGAAGCGATCATCAACCTGCTGCAGCCCCTCGGAATCAAAGAGCTCACACGTACCGGACGGGTTGCGGTTGCCCGCGAGTCGATTCGGTCGACAGGGGTGCAGGCGAAAAAGATTGCCCGCGAATAGTCTCTACCGGGCTCATCGTCCACATCAGTTCAGCAGAGCGAACACCGTTGTTACCCAGGAGTGATCGATGAAGATCTACTACGACAAGGATGCCGATATTCAACAGATCAGGAACAAGAAAGTTGCGGTGATCGGCTATGGCAGTCAGGGCCACGCCCATGCGCTCAACATGAAGGAGAGCGGAGTGAGCGTTGTCATTGGGTTGCGCGAAGGCGCCTCATGGAAGAAGGCGGAGCAAAGCGGACTGAAAGTCATGCCGGTGGCCGATGCCGTCAAAGTATCTGATGTCGTCATGATTCTCGCGCCTGACGAAGCGCAAGCGGCCATCTATCGGCAGGACATTGCCCCGAATCTGAAGCCGGGCTCCTCTCTCGCGTTTGGCCATGGTTTCAACATTCATTTTGGACAAATTGTGCCACCGCCCACGATCAATGTGTTCATGGTCGCGCCTAAAGGACCGGGCCATCTTGTTCGATCGGAATATACGAAAGGCAGCGGGGTGCCGTGCTTGCTCGCGATCCATCAGGATCCAAGCGGAACGACCAAGCAGGTAGGCCTTGCCTATGCCAGTGCGATTGGGGGCGGGCGGGCTGGCGTGATCGAAACAAACTTTCGGGAAGAAACCGAGACGGATCTCTTCGGCGAGCAGGTCGTCCTCTGCGGAGGACTCACGTCTCTCATCCAGGCCGGGTACGAGACGCTCGTTGAAGCCGGCTACTCCCCGGAGATGGCCTATTTCGAATGCTTGCATGAAGTAAAATTGATTGTGGATTTGATCTATCAGGGCGGCATTGCCAACATGCGGTATTCCATCAGTACGACGGCCAAGTACGGTGATATTACTCGCGGTCCTCGGATTGTGACGGAGCAGACGAAGCAGGAAATGAAGAAGATCTTGGGCGAAATTCAGCAAGGCCAGTTCGCCAAAGAGTGGGTGTTGGAGAATCAGGCGAACCGTCCGGTCTACAATGCGCTGCTGGCTAAAGGTGAAGCCCATCCCATCGAAGAGGTCGGGGGCCGGCTGCGAGCGATGATGCCCTGGCTGAAGAAGGACCAACTGGTCGATAAGAACAAAAACTGAGGAGTGAAAACTCTGTGGCAGATCGTGCCGTCGGCATCCCGTTTGCCAAAGAAGGAATTCCTTTCATCGGGGCTGCCGCCGGCGTTACACTATTAGCAGGCTGGCTGGGCTGGACCATTGCGGCGGTCGGGGCGGCGATTCTGACGCTCTTCGTCTCATGGTTCTTTCGCAATCCCTCCCGGGTGGTCCCTCAGGGGCTTGGTCTTGTCGTGGCGTCCGGTGACGGGAAAGTCATCGCCATCGAAGAAGAGTTCGAGCCACGATTCATTAAGGATCGCAGCATTCGACTCACCATCTTCTTGAACGTGTTCGATGTGCACATTAATCGGATTCCCTGTGAAGGGGTCGTCGAGGAGGTGCAGTATCAGCCGGGTTTATTCCTTATGGCCAGCAGGCCGGATGCGACGTTGAGGAACGAGCAAAATGCCTTGATGATTCGGACGGTGCAGGGCGCGAAGGTGCTTTGTGTGCAGGTGGCCGGGTTGATTGCCAGACGGATTGTCTGTTGGATCTCATCGGGAGATCGGGCCGTGCGCGGTGAACGATTCGGCTTGATTCGATTTGGGTCGCGAATGGATACGTTTCTTCCTGTCGGGACGACTATAAAAGTTGCAGTCGGCGATCGAGTCAAAGGTGGAGAGACCATCCTGGGGGAATTACGATGAAAACCACGGGACTTCGTCAATCATTCGGAAGAGATGGGAAGCGGCGCAAAGCCGCCATGCACCTGATTCCGAATCTTTTTACGACAGGGAATCTATTGTGCGGCGTGTTTTCGATGCTGTCCGTGTTCAATGCGGACTACATGGTCGCAGCGGTCGCAATCCTGGTGGCGATGATCTTCGACGTGCTCGATGGAAAGTCCGCGCGGTTGACGAACAGCACCAGCCATTTCGGCCTCGAATACGACTCGTTGTCTGACGTGGTGTCGTTCGGGGTTGCTCCCGGCCTCTTGATTTATTCCTGGGCGCTGAGCGGGCAGGGTACGTTTGGTGTGGCGGTGATGTTCGCCTATGTGGCGATGGGTGCGGTTCGGTTGGCCCGGTTTAATTCGACTGCAGCCGTGTCGGACGGCAAGTACTTTACTGGATTGGCTATTCCTGCAGCGGCAGGGGTCGTGGCGTCACTCGTGATTTTCGACCACTATAGCGTCAGGATTGGAACGGAAGTGAAGCCCCTCCTCGTCCTGATTATTACGTTGACCCTTTCGTTCTTGATGGTGAGCACCATCAAGTATCGGAGCTTCAAGGACATGAAGTTCAGTGGCGGTCGGCACATTACCTATCTCGTATGGGGAATTTTGGCGCTCATGCTCGTAGCCGCCTGGCCCCAAGTTATGCTATTTGTCATCTTTGCCGGGTACGCCTTGCTGGGTCCGGCAGAACGGCTCGTTGGATTTCTGTCCAAGATGGCCGGGAAGCGTCCGTCGCCCAAGACCGAGCAGTCGGTGATTGAATCGAAGTTCTAATGGCTTCGACGAGGAGTAGTACGCGATTCGCACAGCAGTGAGAGAGCTGGTGAATGGTGCAAACCAGCCTGCGCGGCGCCGAACTCGCCTCTGAGTCAGAATCCGCGAAACCCGAGTAATGGATTCCGCCTCGCCCCCGTGACAGGGCGTAATGAAGGGCTGTGGACAGCGACAGGTTGTTCATGGCTAAATCAGGGTGGTACCACGGAGCTTCTCAAGCCTCCGTCCCTGGGCGTGGGGATGGAGGCTTTTGTGTTTTTGCAGACTGCTGAAAAAGGAAGTCGGGCGACTGGAGTGATTCCCTTGCTCCTAGAGCGCGCACGATCAGAATGTGCTCGCTCGATGGGCGCAGTGAGGAATCACTCCAGTCACCCTCAGTGGCACAGGATGCGGCGGCCTCGCCTGGGAAATGGCGCGTTTCGGCGCGTCAGGGCTGGGAGGGTGAGAATGACGTCCGTTTTGAGCAATCTGAATCAAAGAGAGGTGGAGATATGACACGGATGATACGGATCTTCGATACGACCCTACGTGATGGAGAGCAATCTCCAGGGGCCAGCATGAATGTGGAAGAGAAAATCATGGTGGCGAAGCAGCTGGCACGTTTGGGGGTCGATATCATCGAGGCAGGATTTGCCTTCAGTTCGCCCGGGGATTTTGAAGCGGTGCGGCGAATCGCGCAGGAAGTCGAGGGACCGACGATTTGCAGCTTGGCGCGGGCGCGTCCGGAGGATATCGATCGAGCCTGGGAGGCATTGAAGGGGGCCCCGAAGGTCCGCATTCATACGTTTCTCTCGACCTCGGATATCCACTTGAAGCACCAGTTCAGAATGACGCGTGACGAGGCGAAGAGGCGCGCGGTCGAGATGGTGCAACGGGCGAGGGGCTATGTGGACGATGTGGAGTTTTCGCCCATGGATGCCAGTCGCTCCGATCCTGCCTATCTCTATGAGGTGATCGAGGCGGTAATTGCCGCAGGAGCCGGGACGATCAATATTCCTGATACGGTCGGCTATGCGGTTCCGCAGGAGTTCGGCATGCTCATTCGTGGAATTCGCGAGCGGGTGCCAAACAGTGCGAAGGCAGTGATCTCCGTCCATTGCCACAACGACCTAGGCATGGCTGTGGGGAACAGTTTGGCGGCGGTGTTCGAAGGGGCAGGCCAAGTCGAGTGCACGATCAATGGGATTGGCGAGCGGGCAGGGAACACCGCACTGGAAGAAATTGTCCTGGGCCTTCGGACCAGAAAAGACTTCTATCAAGCCGACACGAAGATTCGTACCGAAGAGATCTCGAAGACCAGCCGATTGGTCAGCAAGATTACCGGCATGGTGGTGCAGCCGAACAAAGCGATCGTCGGGGCGAATGCCTTTGCCCATACGTCCGGCATTCATCAAGACGGCCTGCTGAAGGACAAGACGACGTATGAAATCATGCGGCCGGAGTCGATTGGGCTGGTTGAGAGCAAGATGGTCATGGGGAAGCTCTCAGGCCGGCATGCGTTTCGCCAGCGGCTCGAGGAGTTAGGGTATACGCTCTCGGACGAGGAGGTAAACCGTGCGTTCGAGCGGTTCAAGAAGTTGGCCGATCAAAAGAAGGAGATCTACGAAGAGGATCTCGAAGTCATTGTCTCCGAAGAGTTGGCCAAAATGCCCGATAGTATCACCTTGAAATCGTTCCATGTGGCCAGCGGGACTGATCAGGTGCCAACCGCCACGGTCGAACTCGAGATCGACGGACGAACGATCTCGCAGACCGGGATAGGCGATGGGCCGGTTGATGCGGTCTATCGGACGATTGCCGCGATCACGCAGACGAAGAGCACGCTCCTCATGTATGTCGTGAAGGCGATCACCGGTGGGACTGATGCCCAAGGCGAAGTCTCGGTACGGGTTCAAGAAGATGGACGCACCGTCTCAGGCCATGGAGCGGATACGGATATCATCATGGCATCGGCGCGGGCCTATCTCAATGCGCTAAACAAATTGTCTTACTTGGCGGGAAAACAGGCGCAGGGCGAGCAGAGGGTAAACTTGATTTAGGGAAAGTGACCACGGTAGAGTCACCGGCTCCGGTCTGGAACCGGGAAGGTATTGTTCGCTGCGAGGTACTCCGTGGTTCATGTCACCCTAGCAGATCGGCCGGAGTTTCTGGCTGGCGATCATACCGTCCTGCGGGAGCTGCTGCATCCGGCGAAACAACCGCTTGAGCTTGGGTATAGTGTGGCGCATGGGACATTGGCTCCCGGCGTTCGGTCGAAATGGCACAGGCTGACGTCCTCAGAGGTCTACTACATTATCGCCGGTCGGGGACGATTGACCGTAGACGACTCGGTCGTCGCGGTGGAACCAGGCTCTGTCATCTATGTGCCGCCGGGAGGCATGCAGTCGCTGGAAAATAGCGGACCCACCGCCATCGAGTTCCTCTGTTTGGTCGATCCCGCTTGGCGTTCAGAGGATGAGGACGTGCTGGAATAGAGGCTTGTGCGGTCATAACTCACAAAGAGGGAGCGTGGTCTGTGAAGGCGAAGATTGCCGTACTAGCCGGTGATGGAGTGGGTCGGGAGATTGTCCCTGAAGCCGTGAAGGTGCTGAAGGCTGTGGCCGAGAAGTTCGAGCACACGTTCGAGTTTCTGTCCGGTGATGTCGGTGGGCAGGCCATCGACAAAGTGGGCGTCCCGCTCCCTCAGGAGACGCTGACCCTGGCTAAGCAGAGCGATGCCGTTTTGCTCGGCGCGGTAGGCGGTCCTAAGTGGGATGGACTGGAGTATAGCTTGCGTCCGGAACGCGCGCTATTGGGCTTGCGAGAGCACCTGGGCCTCTACGCGAATTTACGCCCGGCGAAGTTGTATCCGATATTGGCCGATGCCTCCACACTGAAACGCGAGGTGATTGAGGGGATCGACATCCTCGTCATTCGTGAACTGACCGGCGGCATCTATTTCGGGAAGCCCAAAGGTATAGAGAAGTTGCCGAACGGGAGCGAGCGAGGATTCAACACCGAGGTCTATACCACTGAAGAAATCCGACGCATTGCGAAAGTGGCGTTCGAGGCGGCGAGAAAACGCCGAAAAAAAGTGATGTCCGTCGACAAAGCGAACGTTCTGGAGTCATCCGGGCTGTGGCGTCGTGTGGACATCGAGACCCACAAGGGGTATCCGTATGTGGAGTTGAGCCATATCTACGTCGACAATGCGGCGATGCAACTCGTGCGCAATCCTCGACAGTTCGATGTGATGCTCTGCAACAATATGTTCGGTGACATCCTGAGTGATGAAGCCGCGATGTTGACCGGGTCCATCGGCATGTTGCCGTCGGCCAGTATTGGCGCGCAGGTCGGACTGTTTGAGCCGATTCACGGCAGCGCGCCGGACATTGCCGGGAAGAATGTGGCAAATCCTATTGCGACGATTGCCTCGGCGGCCATGATGCTGTCCTATGCGTTCAAGTTGGATAAGGCAGCAGCAGCCATCGAGCAGGCGATCGTGAAAACCCTCGACCTTGGCTATCGCACGAAAGATATACATAGTCCGGGTACTCGCCTTGTCAATACGATCGAAATGGGTGAGGCCATCCTGCGAAATCTGATCTAGGCAAGATGTTTGAGGCAAATGAGTACAGATCTCAAAGCTGGATTGATCCAGACCGTTGCCGGTACCGGAGCTCCTAGTTGGTCCGGTGATGGAGCTGGGGCCTTTGCTGCTTGTCTGAATGAGCCCAAGAGTCTCACTCTCGATACAGAGGGTAACGTGTTCATCGCCGACTCTGAGAACCACGTCGTTCGGAAGATCGACATGAAGACCCAATGTATCAGGACGGTAGCGGGCCGTATTCAGAGGACTGAATCAGGAGCGAAGACCGTCTCGCCCGCTCCGGTGGCTGAGGGAGTGGATGGCGATCCTCTTGTCGAAAGCGACACGGTCAATTCGCACGCCTTTACCCAACAGACTGACCTGAGTGGGACCGTGCGTTATGTTGCGACCGGTGTAGCGCCAGCCAAACGCTTCAGTGGCGACGGTGGTTCTGCGGATCAAGCGCTGTTGAATTTTCCGACCGCAGTTGTGGTCGATCGGGCAGGGCATCTCTACATTGCGGACACCCTGAACCATCGGGTGCGGCGCGTGGAGGCCGGTACCGGACTGATCACGACCATTGCCGGCGTCGGCCAACCTCGGTGCTTTGGTGACGGGAGATTGGCCGTGGATGCTGGGTTGAACGAACCGGCTGCCTTAGCGGTGAGTGACGAGGGCGTCCTCTATATTGCCGACCAGAGCAACAACCGCGTGAGGGCGGTGGATTTGACCACCGGAGTGATTTGTACGGTCGCAGGGACAGGAACGGCTGCGTATAATGGAGATGATGTGGCTGCGATGGAAACCGGTCTAGCAGGTCCCACCGGATTGGCGCTTGCGTCAGACGGCACGTTGTTCATTGCCGATAGCTTCAACGGAAGGATTCGTGCTGTTGATCCCGTCACTGGTCTGATACGAACTGTGGTGGGCGACGGCGGTGAGTATCGGTACCAGGGGCCAGATGAACCACCCAGCAGCAGTCTCTCTCGGCCATCGGGGATTGCGTTGGATGAACAGGGAAATCTCTTCTTCACCGATTCGGACAATCATTTGGTGCGGCGATGGGATCGAACCACTGGGCGTATTGACCGCATTGCCGGGGTTGGTGTAGCACAATACGGGGGCGACGAGGGCGCGGCCCTCGAAGCCGGCTTGAGTTACCCCTTTGGAATCGTGGTGGATTGCGCGGGGCATTTGCTCGTGGCCGATACATTCAATCATCGTATTCGCGAGATCGCCCTGTAGGTAGGATCGAGGCTCATGTTGAAAAAGAAATCAGGGTATGTCGTGGCGGTTGTCGGTGCGACCGGGGCGGTCGGCACAGAAATGATCGACGTGCTCGAGGAACGAAAGTTTCCTGTCACGCGTCTGGTCCCGCTCGCATCGACTCGATCGGCCGGCGGTACGGTGACATTTAAGGGGAACGAGGTACCCATTGAGGTTTTGACGAAGGACTCGTTTGCCGGCGTGGACATCGCGCTTTTTTCTGCCGGGGCGGATCTCAGCCGAGAGTTTGCTCCGATCGCAGTGAAGGCTGGTGCGGTGGTGATCGATAATAGTGCCGCCTGGAGGATGACTCCTGAAGTGCCGCTCGTGGTGCCGGAAGTGAACGCGCACGACATTCAACGGCACAAGGGCATCATCGCCAACCCGAATTGTTCCACGATTCAAATGGTCGTGGCGCTGAAACCCCTGCATGATCAGGCCAGGATCAAGCGGATTGTCGTCACGACCTTTCAATCGGTCTCCGGCACAGGAAAAGACGCCATGGATGAGTTGATGGCGGAATGCCAAGATCTGCTGAGCTTCAAGGCGGCGAGTCCCAAGGTCTATCCCTATCAGATCGCCTTCAATTGCTTGCCTCAGATCGACGAGTTTCTGCCGTCAGGGTATACGAAGGAAGAGATGAAGATGGTCCATGAGACTAGAAAGATCATGGGCGACCAGTCGATTCATGTGACGGCGACGACGGTGCGGGTCCCGGTGTATGTTGGACATTCGGAAGCCGTCAACATTGAGACTGAGCGGAAGTTATCGGCCAACGAGGCCCGCGCCATTCTATCCACCGCACCCGGCGTGCTGCTCTATGACGATCCGGCACACAAGATCTATCCCATGCCGTTGGAGGTTGCCGGGAAGGATGAGGTCTATGTCGGCCGCGTTCGTGAAGATGAGTCGATCGCCAACGGTCTCAATCTGTGGGTGGTGGCGGATAATTTGCGAAAGGGGGCCGCACTCAATGCGGTACAGATCGCAGAGCATTTGGCTCAAGGCTGATGGCTGAGTGGGGAAGTCTGGGCAAGGTCTTCATCGGAGTCGGGCTATGCGTGGTGCTGGTCGGCCTGTTGCTGCTGATCGCAGACCGCGTTCCAGGAATTGGGAATCTCCTGGGATGGTTCGGCAAGCTTCCCGGTGACATCTCCATTCGGCGAGATAACTTCAGTTTCTCTTTTCCCCTCGCAACCAGCCTACTCCTCAGCGTCATCCTGAGTCTGGTATTCTATTTAATAACATGGATCTTTCGCCGGTGAAGCAACTGAGGGGTACCGTGTATCGAGCCATCGTGGCGGGAGCATGCCTTCTCAGCCTGTCCTCGGGAGTCGAGGCGGCCGAGTCGATCCGAGTTCTGCTGTCGGCCGACGTGCCACGGCTCGATATCCGTGCAGACAGTCCGTTATGGGTGACGGATTCACAAGGCCGTGGTCAGGCTCTGCGCGCACCGGTCCAGGTCTCAGCCGCGGGAACGGGGTTTCTGCAGAATGGCGTCCGCATGCAGACGGAGCAACTGACGCTGCATGGCGGAGAGCAGGGCCTCACCCTGACCTTCCCACGGCCCACTCGGAAGCCCAATGGGGCGGCGATGTCATCGGGCGACTCCGGCACGGAGATCTCGGTGAGCGGCGTTGTCCATCTCGTGCGAAGAGGCAAGGGATTTTTGGTCATTAATCGGGTGGATCTTGAAGAGTACGTCAAAGGGGTGGTTCCCGCCGAAGTCAGTTCGACATGGCACCCGGAGATGTTGAAAGCGCAGGCGGTCGCGGCCCGGACCTATGCCCTCTATCAGCAGATGTTGAGCGCCACGCGTGACTACGACGTGGCGTCTACAGTGCAAGACCAAGTCTATCGCGGGAAGCAGGGAATTGATGCCGGGATCCTGCGCGCGGTCGAAGATACCCGCGGGTTGGTCGTGACCTATCAGGATGCGCCGATCTACGCAGCCTTCTCATCGACAGCCGCCGGGTTGACGGAAGATGCCATGAATGTGTGGTCGAAAGAGTATCCCTATCTCAAGGGCGTAGAGTGTCCCTTCGATCTGGCGTCGCCCTATTATCAATGGAAGTCCTCCTTCAAAATCGACACCCTCGAACAGAATTTGCGAGAGCAGGGATTTTCCGTGGGGACGATCGCGACGATGACGCCTTTGTCGTTCAGCCGCGGGGGGCGAGTCGCGAAGCTGCGCATTCTCCATTCTGGTGGAGAATTGGTTCTTCGCGGAGAAGAGTTGCGGAAAGCGGTCGGGTATACCATCATTCCGAGCACGCAGTTTGCCATTGAATCCATCGGCCAAGATGTGGTGCTTTCCGGCTTCGGCGCGGGCCACGCCGTTGGCATGTGCCAGTGGGGCGCGAAAGAACTGGCTGAGTTGGGCTATCCCTTCTCGACGATTCTTCGGTATTATTATCCGGGTACCGAACTGCAGAATATGACGCTGACCAAACCTCCGACCTCTCCGTCTTCCTGATGCAGCTCTCCGAATTCGATTTTCCGTTCGACTGCTCGCTAATTGCCGCTCACCCAACCCTCCCGCGCGATCATGCCAGGTTGCTGGTTCTGCAGCGTCTCGACCGCTCATTCACCCATTGCCGCATCGACGAGTTGCCCGATCTTCTTCAGCCCGGCGATCTCCTCGTGGTCAACAATACGAAGGTGTTGGCCGCGCGCGTGGCTGGACGGAAGCGTCCTTCCGGTGCGGAGGTCGAGATCCTTTTTGTGAAGGATCTTGGCGATGCGATCTGGGAAGTGCTGGTCAAGGGAACGTTCCGGCCTGGACAGACGATTGAGATGGGCGCAGAGGCTTCTGCTGTGGTGGTCGAGCGTGGTGCGACCAGAACGACGGTTCGGGTTGAGAGCCCGATTCCGTTGTCTGAATGGCTGCGACAATATGGTCGAATGCCGCTTCCGCCCTACTTGAAGCGGGCGCCGACCGACCAGGATCGAGAATGGTACCAAACTCTGTTCGCGCAGCATGAAGGCGCTATTGCGGCGCCGACTGCCGGACTCCATTTCACATCGGAGTTGCTGTCACGGCTGCAACAGGGAGGGATCGGTCTTACAACCGTCACGCTTCATGTTGGTGTTGGGACCTTCAAACCAGTGACGGTCAATCAGATCGAAGACCATCGGATGGGCGCAGAATGGATCGAGGTCGGAGCGGAAGCGCTTCGTGCCATCGAGCAGGTGCGAGCGACAGGGAGACGAATTGTCGCTGTCGGGACCACGGTCGTACGCGCGCTCGAAACTGCTGCTCGCGCGGATGGCCAGATCCGACCCTATCGGGGAGAGACAGATATATTTATGACACCAGGGTTTCCGTTCAAGGTGGTCGATGCCCTCCTTACGAATTTTCACTTGCCACGGACCACATTGCTGATGCTGGTCTCCGCATTGGCCGGGACCGAATATCTTCGCCAGGCTTATGCAGAGGCGGTTCGCGAGCGGTACCGCTTCTACAGCTATGGTGATGCGATGTTAATTCTTTAGTCAGTCTCAACGTCATCAAGGCTTCAAGTCAAAGCCCCTGACATTTTTCTGACTTTAGACTTTACGACTTGATGATGTTCGACGAATCGAGCTATAGCAACTCGCGGTTGATCTTGATGGGGACGGTGGTTTTGAGCGATTCAGTGTAGGCCATCAGCGCGCGTTGTTGCTTTTGAAAAAGGACGTCTTGCACGGCACGGTCCTTCGCCGCGGCGGCCTTCGCGGGATCTGATTCCGTTTGCCGTAGCGTGAGGGCTTGCGCTTCGGCAAGCTCGGCAGGGGTAAGGGCCACGGCGTCGCGGATGATCATCCGGGCCTTGTTGCTCAGCACTTCCTTCGCTTCCATCGCTTCGAATATCGCGGGCGTCAGATGATTAGCTGCCAGGAGCCGTTGGTAGACCTCCGGATCGAACGTGCCATTCTTTTGAAAATCCGGGATCTGCATGATGACGTCACGCAGGTCGTCGTTAGCCACGGTGAGGCCCATGTTCTTTGCTGCGATGAGCCAGGTCCGATTGTCGATGAGTTGATCCACCACTAATTGCTTGATCGTTTCATCTTTGAATTCTCCAGGGACTTTGTCCTTATAGAAGCGAGAGGTATTCTCATAGGCGCGTCGGAATTCATCGTGGGACACGGTGAGATCTCCGACTGAGGCGACGACGGAGCCGGCGCCGGGCTGATCACGGAACCCCCACCAGCCCATGGTGATGACGAAGGCGAGGGCGATGACCCCCATCATGGCCTTGAGGAGCCACGGATAGCTATGAGACGCTTCGCGCATCAATTTGAGCATGACAACCCCTCGGGAAATTCGTATGGACGGATTCTACTCAGGGATCTGTGCAAAGGCAAGAGACGACCTTCCCTCCAAGCTGCGATCTCACGATCGAGCAGAGTGGTCTGTTCGTGAAGACGAGCAATATCGCCCGCAATGCCTGATCTGCCGGAGAATGGTCTTTGTTTGTGCTAGATAGTTTGATTTGCTATACTTTGCCACTAATTGTAAGGAGATCCCTTGGCGGAGGAGGTCAGCGGGGTTCATTCAATCGGTGGTGGGATTTACCCCAAGGCGCGGGTCCTGAACCGTGGTATCGCCAAGGTGATCGATCTGTTTATCGTCGCGGCAGCCGGTCAAATGATCGTACCGGTAGGTTTTCTTGGTGGATTGGCGTATATACTGATCGCTGATGGATTTGCCGGTGGGCGCAGTATTGGTAAGCGGTTGATCGGCCTCCAGACGGTGCTTCCAGACCGGCGCGAGGCAGCAGGGTTTCGGGAATCCATTATCCGGAATCTGCCTTTTGCGGTCGCTCAGCTAGCCTTCGCTGTTCCGTATGTGGGATGGCTTGTGTCGGTAGCAATCATTGCGTTCGAAGCGGTATTGATTCTCGGGAACGAGCAGGGGCGGCGTCTTGGTGACGAGGTGGCCGGTACCCAGGTGTTGGATGCGGGTCGACTGGCGTTGCCTGACTGAGCACACCGTCAGAGTCTAAGGGGAAGGGAGAGCAATCGTGGGCTTTGGGAGCGATATCTTCGGATGGTTCTCAAACGACCTGGCCATTGACCTGGGGACGGCGTCGACCCTCGTGTATGTGCATGGGAAAGGGATCGTGCTCAACGAACCCTCGGTCGTGGCGGTTGAGAAAAAGACCGAACGAGTGCTCGCGGTCGGCACGGAAGCGAAGAGAATGTTGGGACGCACGCCGGGTAACATCATTGCGGTGCGGCCCATGAAAGAAGGCGTGATCGCCGACTTCGAAATGGCAGAGCAGATGTTGAAGCGGTTCATTCAGAAAGCGCACAACCGCAGCGCGTTCGTGCGTCCGCGCATCATCATCGGTGTGCCGTCGCGCATCACGCAGGTTGAGCAGCGGGCAGTCCGAGACTCGGCCGAATTAGCCGGCGCTCGCGAAGTGTATCTGATCGAAGAACCAGTGGCCGCAGCCATTGGCGCCGGTCTTCCGATCACCGAACCCTCCGGCAACATGGTGGTCGATATCGGCGGCGGCACGACCGATATTGCCGTCATTTCGCTCGGCGGAATTGTCTATAGCGAGTCCGTCAAGGTCGCGGGCGATCGCATGGACGATGCGATCATGAATTATATTAAGAAGAAATATAACCTCCTCATCGGTGAACATATGGCGGAGCGGATCAAGTTCGAAATCGGATCCGCCTATCCCTTTGAGGAACGCAAGACTATGATGATCAAGGGGCGCGACTTGATTTCCGGTATTCCCCGCACGTTGGTAGTGGATGACTCAGAAATCCGGGAAGCGCTGCAGGAGCCCATCGGAACAATCGTCAACGCGATTAAAGTGGCACTGGAGAATACCCCGCCCGAGTTGGCGGGCGACATTATCGATCGTGGTGTCGTACTCACGGGCGGGGGATCTTTGCTGAAGGGCATGGATACGCGCTTTCGGGAGGAGACAAATCTGCCGATCATCACCGTGGATGATCCCTTGACTTCCGTTGTCTTGGGAGTCGGGAAAATCCTCGATGAGTTGGATCTGCTCGCCAAAGTGTCGGTGATGTCCCAGGCCAATACCTACCGATAAGGTTCCATCCCTAACTCCCTTATGTGGATGGCTCACTCTCGTTCTCCCTACGGTGCCAGACGCGTGGCGCTTGCCTGTTTTGCTCTCCTGCTGGTGGCTCTTTTTCTGCTTCCCGCTCAAATCCAAGGACTCTTGCAGTATCTGGATGGGCCAGTTGGACATGTCGTGCGTGTTCCGCTCGAAGCCATTGCGTCCATCGATGCTGGCATAGCTGATCGTTGGGAACAGTACGTGGCGTTGCAAGGGGTCCGAGAAGAGAACCAGCAACTACGGAAAGAAATTGAATGGTTGCGCGGGCAACATAGCCAGTTGCGTGAGTCCGCTGCCGCGACAGAACGATTGACGGCCCTGCTGCATTTTAAGGAGCAGGCGCTCCCCACGATGGTAGCCGCTCAAGTCATTGGGCGTGATGCCACGAATCGATATCGTGCCATCATTCTCAATAAGGGCGAGAGTGACGGGATCAAGCCGGACATGGGAGTGGTCACGCCCGCTGGTGTCGTCGGGCGCGTCGTGAAAACGACAGGGGCGTCGTCGGTGGTGCTCTTGGTGACTGATCCGAGCAACGCGATCGCTGGTCTCATTCAGCGGACGAGAGACGAAGGCATTGTGGAAGGGACTCAACAAGGGCTGGCCCAGTTGAAGTATATTCCGTTGTTGTCGACGCTCCGAGACGGTGATCGGGTCGTGACATCGGGCCTTGTCGGAGGTTTCCCCCGAGGGCTCGTGATCGGCACGATCACAAGCATCGATAAACAGGAAGGGGCCCTCTTCCAGTCTGCCGAACTCATGCCGGAAGTCGATGTTGGTCGTGTGGAGGAAGTATTGGTGATTCAGACATCGTATGGACAGCCCACGAAGGCTGGGGCGGGAGCAGATCTGCTAGGGAAGCCATCACCATGAAATACCTTATCTATCTGATTCTCGTGTTGCTGCTCGTCCCCCTGCAGACGACGCTCTTGCCACATCTGAGCGTGTGGAATATCAAGCCGGATTTGGGGCTTGTGGCCGCCGCGCTTGTGGGGCTTTTTGCTGGTGAACTGGAGGGCCTTCTCGTGGGGCTGGCGATCGGATGGGTTCTGAGTCTGTTCTCAGCCGGCGAACTTTGGCTAAGTCTCCTGACGAACGGGGGCGTCGGGCTCTTGGCAGGATTCCTGGGGCGGCAGGTGTCGCAGGTGACGTCGATCTCATTGGGTGTGGGGCTCCTGTTGGCGTCTTTGGCGAGCGGGCTGTTTGCCGCGATGAATTTCAAGCATCTCGACGTGTCTCAGATGTGGTGGATGGTCGAGTCGATCGTCCTTCCGCAGGCTTGTTTTGACGGGGCGGTGGGGGCAGGGCTCTATTGGCTACTCTCTCGGAGGTTTCATGTCACCCGCCTGAGGACCGAATAGCAGGTCTGTGATGGGCGTGGCGGAATGTTGATTGCGACGTATGGCAACAGCTGGTCTACACGATTCTGAACTTGGGGAGCTCCAACGCCGATTAATCATTCTCCGCGTCGGCTTGTTGCTCGTCGTGGCTTTACTGGGGCTGCAGCTCTGGTACTTGCAGATTCGTGAGGGGCCCTACTACCGCGATCTCTCCGAGAACAATCGGACACGCTCCGTCATTATGGAGCCGGCTCGAGGGCTCATCTACGATCGCAACGGGGTGTTGTTGGCGAATAATGTCCCCAGCTTCACGCTCTACGTCTCGCTCGAGGAGGTCAAAGATCGCGACCTGCTCATCGATCAGCTCAGCAATCTCTTGGGGTTAGATGCTGCGCTCGTCAGGAACAAGCTCATCGCTCGCGGCAATAAGCAACTGCCGCGCAAGGTGAAGGATCGCTTGACCCTTCGAGAAGCGACGTTGGTTGAGTCTCACCGTCTGGACTTGCCCGGAGTGATGGTGCAAGTCGAATCGCAGCGGAACTATCCTGGCGGAGTGACGGCCTCACATCTGTTGGGCTATGTCGGGGAAGTGTCGCCCGACCAGTTAGAGAAACCTGAATTTGCTGACCTGCACCAGGGCAGCATTGTCGGGCAATATGGCGTAGAGAAATTTTTCGATCAGCTCGTGCGTGGTCAGGCCGGGGAGAAAAGCATAGAAGTCGATGCGGTAGGCCATGAGAAGCGAACCGTGGTTGTGGAGCAGCCCCATGCTGGAGACAATTTGTACCTCACGATTGATGCGCGGCTACAAAAAGTGGCCGAAAATCTGTTGGGAGAGGAATCGGGCGCGATTGTCGCGCTTGATCCGAGGACAGGTGACGTGCTTGCCATGGCCAGC
>Ga0184638_1000133_pt1 | contig 19062 bp, 10 predicted proteins | sample PLM31_50_b2_FD_133141 | JGI IMG/M metagenome (GOLD analysis project Ga0184638, IMG submission 133141) | Groundwater sediment microbial communities from an aquifer in East River, Colorado, USA - PLM3-1_50_b2 | ecosystem: Environmental > Terrestrial > Soil > Riparian zone | place: USA: East River... | reverse complement strand
AGTGTCGGGTGGCAATGGGGCGAAGCTGTCGGGGTCGACGATTTGTACAGACACGCCGGGGAGCGGTTGGCCGAAAGTTCCCCGCCGAGAGGCTGGTTGGAAGTATCCGGCGGCTCGGAAGTCCGGACAATTGACGGCAACGACGGGAGCACATTCGGTGACGCCGTAGCCCTCGATCGGTCCGATGCCGAACCGATCTTCAAATGCCTGCGCGAGCTGGGACGGAAGTTTCTCAGCGCCGGTCAGGACCACGCGCAGCGAGCTGAATTGTTCCGGGGTACAACGGCGCTGATACAGCTGGAGGAAGGTCGGCGTTGTCACGAGGAACGTGATGCGGTAGCGGCGCACGAGCTCGCCGATGGCGGCAACGTCGAGCGGGGAGGGGTGAAAGACCATGCCCGCGTTGTTGAACATGACGAACCAGAAGACGAGATAGCCGAACGAATGGAAAAATGGAAGAATGCCAAGCACTCGCTCGTCATGGTAGAGATGGAGGACCTGGCCGGCTCCCTGCGCATTGGCGTCGACGCTGAAGTGAGACAACATGACGCCTTTTGGTTCACCGGTGCTGCCGCTGCTGAAGATGATGGTGGCCAGGTCGTCCATTGTCAGTGGGGTGTTCTGTCCGCAGGCTAGTTCGATCATCCGCGCAGGGACACAGAGAGCGAGGAGACTCGCGACGAGTTTCTGCCCCGTGCCGATAGTGCGAGCGACGTCCTCCAGCCAAACGATCGACGGCCCGTCCGGTCGATCCAACTTGGCCTTCTCGACAAAGGCTCGGCTGGTGACGATCGTGCGAAGGCCGGCGAGTCGCACGGCTGCTTCAAGGCCGGATTTGCCGACCGTGTAGTTCAGATTCACGCTGGTTTTTCCGCAGAGTGGAGCAGCCACGTTGACCAATGCGCCGGCGACGGTCGGCGGGAGCAGGACGCCGACATGGCGCTGGTCTTCCCAATGTTGCCGAAGCGCTCTGGCGAGTACGATGGACCCGATCAGGGCTTGGAGCGACGACACATGTGGGCGGGTCTGATCCGCCATTGCGAAGCGGAAGGGATGTCTCCTCATGGCATGGATGAATTCACGGTGCAGCGGGCGTCGATAGGATTTGCGCAGGCGCCAGGCCGCTTCTCCGAGTGTGCGAATCGCGTCGCGAAGCTTGTGCGCCGGCGTGTCCGATGGCAGCGGTGTGCCGAAGGACACTGAGACCGGGTAGGGAATGCGCTCAGGCCATTTCGAAAAGAAACGCCCGCGCTCAAAGCTGAAGATGCTGCCCCACACGCGATCCAAGTGCACAGGGATGACCGGCACCTGCCGTCCCTTCACAATCCGTTCGAAGCCGCGACGGAACGGCAGCAGCGTGCCGGTGCGGGTGATCTGTCCTTCAGGGAAGATGCAGACGATCTCTCCGTCGTCGAGTGCCTGCCCCGCGCCGCGTAGCGCCCGGAGGATCATGCGGGTGTCGCCTGCCGAAGTAATCGGGATAACCTTCATGGCGGTCATCAACCATTTGAACAGCGGGTGCGTGGCATAGGCGGCATCTACCACGAACCGTATGGGCCGATCGACGCTGGCCATGAGCAAGAAGCCATCAACGAATGACGTATGGTTCGGGACGAGAAGCGCCCCGCCGGATTGGGGAATATGCTGCTGGCCGACGATGCGGAGGCGATAGAGCGTGTTCGTACAGATGACGAGCAACAGCCGCAGGAACACATCGGGCATCAGCCAGAGGGCCCACAGCGTGCCGCCTATGGTCACTCCGGCGGTGACGAGGAAAATGCTGCTCGTCGAGAGACCGGCATTGGCGAGCGAGCCGCCGGCGAGCGATCCCAATAGGATTCCGGTGAAGACGCAAGTGTTGGAAAACGAGATGACGGCGCCGCGCCGATCGGGCGGCGATCTCCATTGGAGAATGGCGTTCAGCGGCACGAAGATGAAGGAGCAGGAGACTCCGAGGAGTCCCAATACCAGAAAAGTTCCGAACAATGGTGGGGTTAGTCCGCCGAGCAAGGACAGTGCGATGGACGCACCCGTGGCTCCCAAGGGGATCAGTCCGTACTCAATCCGGTTTTGAGACAGTCGCCCGACCAACATCGCGCCGCCGCCGATGCCGACGGACAATAGCGTGAGCGGGAGCCCCGACATCGCATCCGAGAGATGCAGAACGGCTTTGGCATAGACGAGCACGTTTTGGGCGAAGAGGCTCGCGATCGTCCAGAAAAATATTTCTCCGGGGATGGCAAGGCGCAGCAGGCGTTCTGTCTGAATTGCAGCCCAGGCGCCGCGGATCGTTGAGCCCACGCCGCCGGTCGCGCGGGCGGGCGAGACGTGGGGAACGGCAAATGCTGCAACCAGGCCGGCCACCGACAAGGCGGCCAAGGTGAGGGGCGCCATCCAGAGCTGGTCACCGGCGGTCTGCAAGAGAAAGCCTCCGGCTGCCGTGCCTGTCAGGATGGCGGCAAAGGTCCACATCTCCAACAGGCCGTTGCCGGCGGCGAGACGTTCATGCGGAATCAACTCGGGGAGAATGCCGTATTTCGACGGGCCGAAGAGCGCGCTGTGCACGCCCATCCCGCATAAGACGATCAACGGCAGAATGCCGCCGGTGGGGTTCAGCCAGAGTGCGACGGTGCCGGCGCACATGAGGAACACCTCGACGATTTTGATCGCGATGATGACCGTGCGTTTGCTCAAGCGATCGGCCAAGGTGCCGCCGACCAACGACAATAACGCCAGCGGCAAGGTGAAGATGATAAAGGTGAGCGCGGTTTGCGTCTGTGCCGCAGTTTCCAGCTCAGGGCCTGGCGCCATATGCGCGGTAGCTTGCCGGATAGCCAGCAAAGCGACCATTAGCTTCCAGGCGTTGTCATTGAACGCGCCGAAGAATTGCGCGATGAGGAGGCCGCGGAGCGGGTGGCGAATGGATGAGGATGTCTGCGCGTCGGTGTGACCTGGGTCCATGCCCTCAACTTCTGTTGGCAAAGAGATGTGTGTCCGCGGCCGGACGTCTGACGGGGCGGTACCGCCGCATCAGGAGCATCAGCGTGTCCAGCATGGACCTGGTGTATTCTCCCATGAGACAGACCTGAATCCAATTCCGTTTGAGCAGATAGTCGCTTTGATAACTGACCAGGCAGCCTGCCTCCGCGAGCTCATCTCCAACCGTAGCCGCATTCCAGTCCCCCGGTAGCGCGATCGTGATGACGGCCGGCGTGGCATGTTCTTCCGGAGCCACAATGTGAAACCCGAGAGATGCCAGCTCGGCGCGCAGCCAAACCGATTGTTCCGCAATCGACTTGTAACGGGTAGACGGGTTCAGGCGTTGGAGGCTCGCGTGCAACGCTGTCACGAGATTGGATGAGTGTGTAAAGGGAACTCCACCGCATGCCGTGTATAAGCCTAGATCCAGGTATCTCGGCAAAGAGCTCGATGGAGCCATGGTCCGATGGTAAAACACAAATGCAAGCCCTGGGCATGCGCCGAGTCCTTTCCCACTGACCCCTGTGGCAAGGGTCACGCCGGGCAAGTGTACCGGAACCGTACCGATGGAGCTAATACAATCTATGTGAAGTGCCACCTGTCTCCGGCTGCACAGCGTCTTGAGCATGGTGAGGTCGTTGAGCATGCCCGTGGAGGTCTCGCAATGGACGGCCCAGAGCCATCTGGTGTCCGGTTGTTGGCGGAACATCGCCTCGATCTGCGACGGTTGAAAGGCTGTGCCCCAGTTGATGGCAAGCGTCCGCACGTGCAATCCGAATCGGCGCGCGTGGTCTATCAGGCGGTCGCCGAATTCTCCGTTCGACAGGATGAGGCCGGGTTCCGAATGCACCGACAGCTGTGCAGCCACCATGTCGTTGGACAGCGTGCCGGAGCCAAGGAGAATCTCGACATTCAATGCGCCAGTGAGCTCGCGCAGGCGTCGCTTGGTGTCCATGAGGAGGTCGCCGAAGGCGGTAGATCGATGGGAGATCGCCGCCTGATGCATGGCGTGGCGGACTTCGTCGTGAACGGCGATCGGACCTGGAAGAAAATTGAGCGGCGTGGTCATGACTGGAGTCTCCGTTCGATGGTTTTGAGGGTGATGTACATCGGTTGAAATTGAGCGGCTGCTGTCCCGACGAGCGGCCCAAATGGCACGAAGCCCAAATGCCGGTAGAGCTTCTGTTGTTTCAGAATTCCCGAAATCGCCGCCAACGTATAACGCTGTGTTCGGCAATATTGAAACAGATGATGAAAGAGGCCTTGCGCAACCGGTCCGGATCGGTTGGATTTCACGACGGCGAGCAGACGAATTTCGCAGACGGTGTGTCCCTGCGGCAGCCACTGGTCGAGCTCTGGCAATTTCTCGTCGAGGGAGAAGGGACGCGTGCTTCGCACGGCGACCATGCCAAGGAGCCGCTCTTCTTGCAGGCAGATGGCGTAGTGGTTCTCGTGATCGAAGCGATCGACAAACCGACCGGCGATGCCGGCGCGATAATGAGGGATCTCCTGCACAAAGGTGTCGTATCCGAGCCGGTAGATCTGCTCGAACTCTGAGGGCTCCGTCGCCATTTTAAAGTTTAGCGAGCGCGAAAGTGTAACAGGCATGAAGTCTCCCCGGCACGCGGGTTAAGGATTTGGATGCGCGATTCAGGCTTCTGCTCCGATCTCCGGAAATTCTGGACCTCGATCTCCATCGAAAGGCCGTTTCGTTATGAACAATCACAGGGAAATCCACCAAAGGAGTCTCAATCGGGACCGTTCATCTGTTGAATCAAATCCCACGAATCCTCCCAAGAGGTCCCAGGCAGATCCTCGACCAACTTCGTTGCGGTAACGATAGAGTGGGAAGACGGGGTTCAACTCAAAGACGGATTCTTGAGGCGACGTCGTGCGGCGCACCAACGCCATTTTCCCCACACCAAGGAGATGGGAATTCGTATGGTCAGGGTCAGGGCGCTCATAGGCGGCGAGCCACCACAACACACTGGCCGATGTGACGACGCCCTGTCGTCTCTTGTAATCGACCAGTGGCCACAAGAACGAAAACTCCGCGTCGCCGGTTTCACGCGTGGACGCGTACTTGTACAGGGGAAAGAGACGGTCGGTCGTGCCCGTCGACGTGGCATGGTGCTCGAAGATCGACCATGTTCCGAATCCCAGCAGATTGAATCGAGTCTCGTCCTGATTATGGCCCCGTTCATAGCGCCAGAACGGGATCAACGTATCGGTGTTTCGCGACGGCGTGCGCTCATGCTCGTAGGCCAGCAGGACACTCGTTCGTGCGACGTCCTGGGACAAGTCGTGGCGATAACTATAAATGGGAAACAGGCGATGGCTGTGGAGGGTCGAAGAGTCTTCCTGACGGTAGAGCGACGCATAGGACAGCCCTCCGATAGACAAGGTGGTCTGGTCCTGTTCTCTGCGGTAGTCGTAGAGAGGGACAAACAGACCGCGTGCCGAGTCCTGTGTCCAGCTGTGCCTGATCCAGCTGATTGGGAGGGCGGGATCGAGTCCAATCATGGACCAGCTTGTTTCACCTGTCACCTCATCCTTAGCCATGCTCGCGATGGGAAAGAGACTGGTCTGGCTCATGGTCGGTGACGTTGTGCGCCAGAACATCCAGAGCGCGGAGAATGAGGAGGTGTCGGTTGTGTCGTCGGCACGGTAGCTGTAGAGCGGGAAGGCATGGTGAGCGCTCTGTGTGGGGCTGCTCTGAGATCGGAAGAGGCTCACCGGTTCGATTCCAAGCAGATTGATCGTGGTCTGCCCTGTTTCTTCATCGTAAGCATATCGATAGAGCGGAAATACATGGTGTGCCACGCTAGACGGAGTCGCCTCGTGGTGAACGAGGGAGGCGGACCCCATTCCCAGCATGTCGAATGCTGATGCCTGCTGGGATGAGTCCTTTCGGTAACGGTAGAGAGGGAAGAAACGATCGCTCACCTCTGTTGAGGAGTGGTCATGCTCGTAGAGGGACCAGGCTGCAAGCGGGCCGAATGGTGGTAGCCCCAGCGCGCTGAACCGAGTTTCGCCGTCATGCTCGCTGCAATAGCCGTAAAAGGGGAACAAGTGGTTCAACGTACGAGTCTCATTGGTGTCGTAGCGATAGAGCGCCATGGCCTCAATCCCCAGGAAACTGAATCGCCAGCCGGTCTTGGCAGTCGCTCCGGCATAGTCCCAGAAGGGGAGCAGTCGATCGGCGGTCTGAGCCGGTGTAGTCAGATGGCGATACAGAAACATCGCGTCGAACTCGGTCTCGTCCTTCGCAAGATCGTGCCGGTATCGATAAAGCGGAAACAGCCGATGTCGGAATAGAGACGGACTCGATTCCTGTCGGTACAAGGCGAATTCAGATATGCCGAGAAACGAGAAGGAGCTGTTGTCACCGTCACGGAAGTAGTCGTGTAGAGGCACGAGCCGATCTTCGGTCAGATCGTCCTCGCTCCGGTGGAGATAGAGAGACAACCGACGATAGCCAAGCGCGGAGACCTGGGAAGATCCATCTTGACTGCGATCGTAGTTGTAGAGGCCAAGGAGTCGGTGCGTACTGTGATTCGGGTCGTCTTCATAGCGAAACCAAGACGCGTCGCGATAACCGAATAAATCGAATTCATGGGTCTGGCTGTCGGCATTGCCCTCGTATCGATACAACGGAAAGAATCGATCGATGGTGCCGGATGGTGCAGTCTGGTGACGGTACAGGAGGAGCGCGTCGAAAGTGCTGCTGTCATTGGCTCCTGAGACATAGCGGTAGAGCGGGAAAATGCGATGACTCGTCTCGTCGGCCGTCGTCACGCGCTCGAAGAGCGCTAAGGAGGGTATCGCGGAAAATCCTTTAGCTGGAGGCAATCCCAACAGGGAGAATCGCTTGACTTGGGCGGTTACGTTGTCGGCATACCCGTACAAGGGAAAGAGGAAGTTGTAGTGTTGGGACGGGCTGTCCGATGACCCGTAGAGCGGAAGGAGATAGCGGTAGGCATCTCCCTTCGACCGGTCTTCGCCTGACCAATAGAGGGGGAATAGCCAGCTGTTCGACGAATTCAGATCCTGTCGATAGTGAAAGAAGGGAAAGAGTAGATCCCATTGAGATAAGTCAGTGCGGCTGTCGCTCGTCGTGATCAACAACGGACCGAGCACAAAGTTTCTTGCGTAGTACTTCCCCATGACATGGCGACTGAATAAGGGAAACAGATGGTGCCATGCGCTGTCGCCATGTATCAATTTCATATACAGCGGGACGGTAAAGGTCCATTCCCGTCCTGGCTGTTCAGAGTGCCAATAGAGGGGAAAGATATGGGTCCAGGCCTGGTCGCCTCTGCGCTCATAGGTCCCCAATGGCCAGAGAATGCTGCGCCGCAGCAGATTGCGTGTCGGATCTTCCTCCATGGAGTACAGCGGTCGCACAGCCAGTCGGGAATAACTGCCTCGCTCCTCGGCGGAATAGAGCCACAACAGGCCGTCCGTCGAGGTGGAGTTGACCGACTGTTCGGTGCACCACAAGAGTCCGATGCAGTGGCGTCTGATATCCTGAGACTCCCCGTCTTCCTCGGCCAACGCGCCGAATGGAAACAGCATAGTCACGGCAATCAATATCCCTAGCTTCAACATGTGGCATCTTGACATCGTCATGGCGATCCTCCTTTGCGGAGCCGGTGAGTTCATGACGATCAGTTCAGCAACAGTTGTGCCTCTCATGGCACAATCGAGCGGAAAGCGTAGGTGGGCGTCAATGGGGAGTTTTAGGGAATAGCACCATGCTGGATTGCTGGCCGACGACAGGATGTGAAATTATCTCGCGGAAAAACTATGAACGCTTGTTCAGAGGATGGCGACGGTTGTTCATAGGCGGATTAAAAGGAGAGAATGCACCGAAATAGACAGAACGGCCAGCTTCATGCCTTGCAGGGAGAAACTGGCCGTTTGCAACACCGTTCAATTGAGATTACGGTTGCCGTACGGCACCCGAGCGCAATCCACTTATCGGTGATAGAACAGAAAACGGTTCCTGGAACTGTTTTCTCCATACACACAGCGCCGAGGCTCTGCCCTGATCTCATGAGGAAGGCAGGAGTCGTCACGCTCAGGGCAGCGCGCTTTGGTTGACAAACACATTGTCAAAGAGGGCATCTACCACGCCAACAGGCCTTGGCGTGTTACTGCAGTTGGCAATGAAATTATCCGCACCTAGTGTTTTTAACTGAATTCCGGGAGCTGCGGCGTCGGAGAATCCTTGGTAAGTGACGAATACCGGCTGCTCTCTGTCGCGCTGGAAGATGAACCGGTCCTGCGCACTATCCCACTGCAGCAGGAGCCTGACCCACTCCCCCTTTGTCACTGTGCCCAGAAGCCCACTGCCACCAGGAATCGGGCTCGCTACTACACAGTCGCGATCGAGGCAAAGGCTCACGAAGTAGGAGATCTCAAGGACGTCAGGTGGGTCGGTGGAATTCGAACGACGCTGCACCTGCACACCCGCGATCACGTCGTTGGTGCCGTCTCCAAGGACTGTCGCGTTAGTGTTGAAGAAGAACCCGAAGATCTGAGCGGTTGCCAGAGTAGGGTTGTTTGGGTTGTCTGGACAGCCCGTGCTCTCGGCGTTTCGAACCTGCACCCTGGAGCGAATGGCCGTGATGGTATCCGGGCGTGTGAACCCTAATCGAAAGAGGCGGAGGGATATGCCGCCGTCGGAGACGGGTTCGCCAAACGAGCGATTGAGGATTCGAAGGTGATGCTCCTCCTGGGTGGTTTTGCGGACCAACTCAAGGAAAGAGCCGCCAAAACGGGGAGGGGCTTCAAATTGGCTTCCGACCCACTTGTCAGGATCGATCAAGGCCTGTTCGAATTTGTCATACAGCTTGAGAGGTTCCAAGGCTTCGGCGAAGCCCCAGGCACCCACAAGAAGCACGAATACGAGGAGTTGAAGCATACGCGGTTTCATGGCGAATCCCCCCTATTTATGTATGTGCGGCCTCAGCTCGAGCCGAAGGATGCGGCCGCAGTTCCCTCCACGTTTCTGTGTTGTCGAACGCCGCCGACCGCTCCGAGATCCCTGTGTTCCTCGCACCAGCCTGCGCTTTCTACACAAGCGAAGAGGCAAGCGTGGCTCCCTCATGCAGGTAGGACGCAGCTGACGCACGAAACAGGCGAGCGTGACTGACGAGGCGCCCGCCGGTGACTCGGCGGGCCGTGATGGTCCGGTGGAGTAAGGTCTTCCATTTCTACCTCCTTCATGGTTCGGAATGATCGGAGGGAAACTAGCCTGCGAAGGGTTTCACCCTCACTCTTCTTCACAGACTGTATCAACGGGCGCGATCCCATTTCTTTCAGACAGACGCGAGGATAACCCGTGCCATTCACAATTCCTAAAAGATCGGGAGCAATTCAAATACGCCGCCGCCCGCTCTTCTTCAGCCTTCTTCCCACCCCGTGACCGATGTTGCGAGTGTTGTGCCCCGCTTAAGATGTAGACAGGTAGTTCAGTCAGCCGGATGCAGGAAACCCACTAAATTTATTCAAGACCCATCGCCGTAGAAGAGAAGTAAGAACGGTTTTCCCAGATTTATAAGGTTCGATCGTGAGGTTCAAAATTAACTTTTATTGGCCTAAATCGCTCAAAAAGGAGGAGTGCATAATTCCTTCGTAACGTCTATGACTTGAGAGCTTGGCGAAACTCTTCGGTGGATGACACTTTCACGATTTGGTTCAGTATCTCGGTCATGGCTTCTTTGATTGCTACGTCAAAACCGCCCTCAAAGGGTCGATTGGAGTCTCCCTTCTGCTGGAACGTCCTGGCGAAGAGCACCTTGCCTTCATGATTTTCTAGGGTTAAGGTCAAAGCAATGTTCCCCCATGTGAAAAACAGTGGCGCGAACCATGAATAGTTCTTAAAGTAGAATTCGTTGATTTGGACCTTCAAAATATTGGTAGGCAGGGGATCGGAGTACGGCGCCTCTGCTAGGGTGATCTGATAGCCTGCTGACTCCAGTGCCTCTTTCACCTGCCGGGCAATTTCAATACCCACCGGGTTAGTGGTTTCCACACTCCCGGATTCGATCGCGAACAAAGTCGAAGTCTTGTGGCCAATTCGGCCAGGGGCCTCGCGACGGTCCTCGGCCTGTTTCTGCATTACAATGTGATCCGAAAATCTTTGCTGTGGCGTTGCCAAGACATCATGGGCAAGGGACATTTGGTGTGATGGGGCACAGCCAACTAGGCCCATCATCAAACTGGTACATATCAAAGCGACTGCGGGCTTTCTGACAGTGATTGTGGGATATGCTCGCATCTTGCACCTACCCTTCCCGGCACAGTGGTTTCTTTGTTCGCAGACCTTCTATTGGAGAACAAGGGGCAATTCCGAGGCCGTGAGATCCCCGAAAAGGATGACCGGAGATTCAATCAGATTACAGTCGCTCGGGCGCATAGGAAGCGGACCGGGTGAATCGGATTTGGTTCACAGGTGAATCTAGAATGATAAGCAAACCTGAAACAAAGGCGAACTGGCGTGGGTTCAGAACAGAAAACGGTTCCTGGAACTGTTTTCTCCTTCAGTTAGTGCATGTCCCCCCGCCACTTTCCATTCCCTGTGATAGTCAGGCCGATGCCGCCCGTGATGGCGTTGTGATTCAGGTCGCCGGCTTCGCCGAAGCTGTACGTGACAAAGGGGGTCACAAACGGAAGCACCGGAAGGGACTCGGTGAGGAGCACATCGTAACCACCTCCGCCGGTCAGTCCCCACCCACTTAGCCTTCTTGGCTCACCAGGCCGGTTATTCCAGTGACTCACATACCCGCCTCCGAATTTCACAAAAAGACCGGAATCGGGTAGCGGATAGTAGCGCGTTGTCAGAAAGGCCTGCATGAGCCCTTCTCCTACGGAAGGATCCTGTGTGTTGCTTTCTTCCAGGAGCCATCCACTTAACTCGATACCCACTAAGAATTGCGGATGAACGACGTAGCCACCTTCAAAGCCAAGGAAGCCGGTGGTGTCGTCCTGATTAATTCCGCCTCCAGATTGGGACAGGGCCCCAGCCCCAAAATTGAGGGCCGCCCACCATGTCTTGCGCTCGATGAGGCTATTCGCAAGCGCAACATCAGAGCCTGAGAGGTCAGACTTCTCGGCAGCTTGGGCCACTGAAGAAACAACGAGGGGGAAGAACGGGAGCGCCAGCAGGAGTACGGTTCCCAGTCCGATTGGGAGTGTCCATCTGACAAGCGTTGATCTCATAGCCGCCTCCTGGTTAGTGCGTCGTCCCTTGGAGGATTCTGTACAAGTTCACTCTGTTGCGTAAGCAAGGAACGCGCCGAGAACGGTCAGGCCTGGCGGTTTCGTCGAAGTGCGTGGTAGGGGGGACTTTTCGCGATTGGCCGGATCGGAATGCAACCAGGATTAAGGGATCATCAAGCCCGGACTATGAACGGCGGTTCAGAGAACCTGAACGGCCGTTCTCAATGGGGACGAGTCGAATCCCAAATCAAGATCACGAACATGCGATGGGGAAACAGGATCGTTACACTCTTGTACCTGATAAGTTTTTTCCGGGTTCGTCTTGGACGGCAGTGGCGGCGTGATCACCAGGAGAGATAATCAACCAACGAGGACTCTCTGTGAGATCACCGCTCGACAGCGGCATGTGATGGCTGATCCACTTCGTTAGTGTTGGCGCAGGGCAGCAGGGGATGCGTCCACCGATCTTGATGTCCAATCTTATCGAATTGCGGCTCCTATCGCGTCTAATTCCTGTGTCGATCGACTTCGGACTTTTTCTACAGCCTCAACGCCCGTGCTCAGCTGCGGCGGGCGATGACGCCCGAGATCCGCATTGAACTCATGGCCCGCCAGCGGCTGGAGCGCGTCGTTAGACGTTCAGTCACCAATGCTCAAGCTTGAATGGTTGGTATGAGGTCGTAGACCTCGCGAGCGCGTTCGCTGTCATCGAACACCGTGTTGACCGCCTGCCCCCCGGCATTACATGCCTCCCGCCCAACGCCCGAAGTCCGACAGTAAGGTTGTCCGTGAGCCGATGGATCGAGGAGGCTACCGGCTTGGGGTCTTGAACATGTAGTAGCCAGGAGGCCAAACCTTCGCTGTTTTTAGACCATCGAGACGGCCGCCCCATTCCATAACGCGGGGCTCGCCGTTGAGCTCGAAAAGGGCCCGGATGGTCCACAGGTAGAGGGTGTCGGGCACGAACGGGGTTTCCACCGTATGGACCGGCTCGGTCAGCCTGCTACGCGCATAGACCAACTCGGCGGGTAAGTAGTCTTCGGCTCGCCAGATTCTCAGCTCGTAGGTCGGGTTGCGGGCCACGGCGAGCCTCCCTGCCTTATCGACCTTGAGATTTTCCGGCCGTGGGAACGCTTCCCAGCGGAATGTGGGCTGGAGGGAATCTACGTAGCTTATGATCGAATCATCATACGTGAGGAGCGGCAAAGGGCGGAGCCCCGCCGCAGGGCGCGGTCCGCAGCCGCTCGCGACGCACAACGGGGCCAGTCCGAGAAGCCATCGCCACGCGATGCTTCGCCGCGCGCCGCTCTGACCCCGATCGCCACACCGAATTTGCGCAGACCTCATCGTGGGTACCGTCTTTCGTCGCTCGGCAGATAATAGATCAGGAAAACCTCGTCCACAAGCCGCTCAGCCAACTCCCGGCAGGCGCGCGCGGCTTCTTCGCGCAACCTCGCGGCGTTCTGGGAGATCCAATCATCGAGTGGCCGAGGCTGCCCGCGGTAGGTGAGCCAGTGGCCGTAGAGTTCGGTGTCATCGGATGCGCGGATCAAGCGCGTACGCTCGGTGAGGACGAAGCTGAGCGGCGGGTTGATTTCTAGCCCCCAACCGTCAAGTCCGACCTGTTCGACGACGACTTCGAGAATCGTCGACGCGGGCTCGTCGGACGACACACGACCGCCTGGCGTGGACGTTCGTTCGGGAAGCCCGTCGGCGACACAGCGGCGAAAGGTCTCCGGGACCTTCAGCTCCTCCATGGCCACCCTGAACGCCGCCTCCTTTTCTTCAACCTTGGTTGCAGGCTCGGCGCTGGCGGCCCCGACGACGGCACCCACAAGCGCCCCAACCGGGGCGAGAAAAATGCCGGCGATAACGCCGTAGCCGCCGCCGACGGCACCGCCGCCGACAATGGTGTACAGGGGACCGAGCCCCGCACCTCTTGCCATTCCCGCGCCCGCCCCTTTGGCAGGCGCCGTGAATAGCACAACCGTCTGCATACCGCCTTCGGAGAGTCGTACCCTTCCCAGCTGAGAGCGCAGATCTTCAGACGGCGGCGACGGTAGGTACATCCGGCGCAGCTTATCGTCAGTGGTGCAACCTGAGTGGGTGATTACGACGACGGCTATGAGAGCAAGCGAAAGATGCAGCCGCGCCTTCCTGCCGAAGGGATTTTTCACCGTGGCCTCCCTAACTCAACTCAGGTGGCCTACTGCGACATCTCAGTAGCCACGTTGCTGTTATACGTCTAACGAATGGGTATACTGACCCGCATAGTACGCCAAGACAGACTGCAAAAAGGGTGCAAATGTTACCGACCTTTTGAAGAAGTTTGCGCCAATCCACAGATGCTCAAGTGATTGTGTAAGAGATGGGCCGAGTCATTGAGGGGGAGAAAGAGCTGGCCCTTCAAAACGGTAGGACTATTTCATTGGCAAGATTGGTTTCTACTGAATCTATTTGAATGCTGGTGTGTATCAAATCTGATCCAAAGGAACCAAGCCGATAAGGAAGCCAGGAGATTGTTGTAGGTGCCGCGCAGAAGAATTTGACCAGCACGTACTCCTTGTCCGTGAATGGTCGTTCACAATCTAGGAATGATCGTTCATAAGCTCCTCGTGCAAAATGCTCGCGTTTGTGTTGTGGAGACTCAGCGAGGCTACTATTTGTCTGAGGGGTTGTGCCCTGGAGATTGTGGTCCGGTCATCTCGCTTTCCAGCTTTCGGAGCCAGCGGTAGGTGCGGCCCAGGACCTTTGCGGCGCGGCTCTTGTTGCCGCCGTATTCGGCGACGGCGCGGCGCGTGATGGTCCATTCGAGGTAGTTCAAGAACCCGGTGAGCGATCCTCGCGTCTCTAGGGTTTTAAGCAGCGCACTCCAGTCAACACGGTCCACCAACTCGGCAAGATCGAGCGAGGGTGCCGACTCCGTGGTCGAACGTAGATTGTTCGGGAGCAGGTCAGGAGAGATCCATTTCTTACCTTCTGGCGCCAGAGTCACCGCGCGCTCCATAACATTTTCCAGCTCGCGGATGTTACCCGACCATTTGTAGGCCAGGCAGAGCTGGAGTGCGTCCGGAGTCAAGCCTGCGATCGATTTCCCGATCTTCTCGGCGAATCGCTGGGCGAAATGCTGGGCGAGTTCAGCAATATCCTCCGGACGTTCCCTCAAGGCCGGGACATAGAGCTGAATGACATTCAAACGATAGAATAGATCTTGTCGAAACTGGCTCTGCTCCATCATCGCCAGGAGGTCCCGATTGGTGGCGGCGATCAGCCGGATGTTCGCTTTAAGATCGCTCGTTCCTCCGACGCGCTGAAACTCTCGTTCTTGAAGAACTCGTAGCAATTTCACCTGCACCGCGGGGGAAATGTCCCCGATCTCGTCGAGGAACAGTGTGCCCCCCTCGGCGAGCTCAAATTTCCCTTTCTTCTGGGCTATCGCGCCGGTGAACGACCCTTTCTCGTGACCGAACAACTCACTTTCCAAGAGCGTTTCAGGCAGTGCTCCACAATTCACGGCCACAAAGCGTCGGTCCTTGCGTCGGCTTAGTTGATGGATCAAACGGGCGGCGAGTTCTTTTCCCGTCCCTGTTTCTCCGGTTATCAAAACGGTTGTGTCCGAAGGAGCGAGGGTTCTGATCAGGGAAAGAAGATCTTGAAGGGGAGCGCTCTTGCCGATGATGCCGCCGGTTTCTTGTTGCGCAGACAGTTCCTGCTTTAGTTGGATGTTCTCCTGCGCCAGTTCCACATTGCGGAGGAACATGGTGAGCATGTGCCGATGCGTCGCCTGGAGGTTCCTTAAATGCGCAAAGAGCCGGTGGGCGAAGGCACGCCGGTCCGTCAAAAATTGCGAGCGACCGGCGGCAGCCGCCGCATTGTTCGCGTGTGGGGGGCGATTCGTCCAACGCAGGCGATAGTGGGTATAGGGCGCACTATAGATTGCGCCGGTTTTGATTGTGGTGCTGAGTGAACCAGCCGAGAGGGTGCCGCCTCGCTCGATGCGAACCGCGGAGCAGAGGGACTCGGGGTTGGAGGATAGGTCTGTCGGAGCCCGGTTGGTATCACCAACCGCCCATACAGCAAGACGATTCTGCGGTTGGGTTCTTGCGATGAGCTGTTCATCGCGGGGCTGAGGGACTGGGGCGCGGTCTTCCTTGACCGGAACCAATTCGGAAACGAGGGTAATCGCGCGTCCGGCAAGAACTACCTCACCGGTCGACCGGCGGGTGACGGTGATCCGATCTTTTTTCGAGGTGATGGCGTAGGCGTCGCCAAACTCATTGACTAGAGCTTCCATGCGTATTTGCGAGTAGGCCTCTTCGCACGCGACGGTTTCGACGGAGGGATCCAGCATGGCAATGCCTTCGATATTGCCTTGCACCAGACTCATATTGCCAAGTCCAGGATCGACCGGCGGCAAGTACCGAGACAGAATGTGCAAGGTCTGTGTTTCATCCGGACAGACAAAGGATTGGAGTTGGAGGTAATTGGTATAGGCCGAGGCCCAGTCGCCGACGGAGCGAAACACCGATTCCACGTCGTTCAATAGAATGGCGATCGTCTCGATGAGGGTTGGAGATTGGGTTTTGACGGTTTCGTAGTAGGCCAAAGCGGCCTGATAGGTAAAGTCCTTCTGGCCCGTGGCCAACTCGCAGCTCTTGACCAACTCACGGAAAACCGAATGTGGAATCCAATTGCTTGTATCGGTCAGGAACGCACGGGCATCTTGAATTTCTTGAAATGATTCGGCTGCCCCCATAACTCGTTGGAGATCGACTTTCGATGCCTGTTCGGGGTAGCGAGTTTCGAGATGGCGGATCAGTATTCCGCTTTGCAGGCAGGTGATCCAAGGCTGGATGGACATGGCGCTCCTCAAGCCGGCGAATGCGCCTGAATCGTGCGCAGAGTCATAGCACAGCAGGAACGGAATAAAAAGATCGCCAAGGTCAGGCCTGAGGTGGAGGAACCGGCAACCCCTCCAATTCCATAATCCGCAACGCGTTAGTCGTGGGGCAGGGACCGGGTCTTAGCTTGTAGTCGAATTGCAGTGCGCCAGCTGCCACCGTTTCCTGAAAGTGGGTGTTCTGCAATCCAGGCACCGTTTTGTCGAGATCAGTCAATTCCAGATCGTGGGTGGTCACCAAGCCGAAGCCATTGCCTTGCGAGAGCGCGGAAATGTAGGAACGGCTCCCGATCAACCGTTCACGATTGTTGGTTCCCTTGAAGATTTCATCGATCAGGAAGACCACCGGTGCGCTGGATCGATCCGTCGTTGCGTCGAGCAGGCTTTTCAAGCGTTTCACCTCGGCATAGAAAAAAGACAGGCCCGCTTCGAGTGAGTCATCCACGCGGATACAGGTGGCGAGGCGCACCCAAGTCCATTCGAAAAGACTGGCGCAGACCGGGGCGCCTGCCTGGGCGAGGCAGAGATTAATGCCCAGGGTTCGCAGGAAGGTGCTTTTCCCTGACATGTTGGACCCGGTCACCAAGAGCACGGTTCCCAGTGTTTCGAGGGCAAGATCGTTCGGGACCCGGTGCGTCTCAGGAATCAGCGGGTGGGCAAGGTTTTTGGCCGATAGCCTGGCCTGCGCTCCGTTACGCCGGGGATCGGCGGTGAGTGGGTCCGGCCAGCGATACGAAGGATGGAGTGCGGCAAACGTGGCGAGTGCCGAGGCGGCCTCGACTTCGGCCAGTCGATCCATCCAGGTCGGCAGGTGGGCGGCCACCAGAGCTTGAATCCGTTGGAGCCGATAGGTGAACCACAAGTCCCAGGGGCAGAACGTGTTGGCAATCAGATGGATGACCGGATGGGCTTTGACGCTGATCGCGTGCAGGGTGCGGGCTGCTTGCCGGACGAGCTGGGGCGGATTCACGCCTGGTACGAGCAGCGGCGCCCACAGGCCGGCGAGCGCCGTCTGGCGAGGCCGGGCGTGCCGTTCGACAAACCCAAGCACGGCTCCAAGTTTTTCCAGTTCGAAGTGCACGCCCACCGCATGTTCCAATAACTCTTCGCCCTGATCGGTCCAGAAATAGAGCAAGGCATAGGCCGCGAAAGACCATATCCAATAATTCGGAAGCCAGTCGAGCAACGCACCCAACCCGAGCCCGATGGTGGTGGCGGCAAGGAGGGTTTGAATCGCTAAGACGGTCGTGAGATGGGGGAATCCGACGGCATGATTCAGGACGGCTTCCAGTCGTCGGCCGTTGATTTCTTGTTCGCCGATCAGCTGAGCTTCGAGTCCCAGCCGATCGCGAAACAGTGATCGCGGAATGAGTTCCTGTATGAGGCGACGTCGTAGAAGCCACTGATCAGGTCCCGGCGGTTGCTCAAGGAGCCACGATACCAGGCGCGCTTGTCCGTGCGAGGAGACGGTGGTGTCGAGCAGATGGAGGAGCGAGTGGGGGCCGACCATGTCCAAATCTTTGGCATACGGATGGTGCTCAGGAGCGCTCGACAGACGAGCGGGAATGTGATACCAATCCAGCCGGAGACGTGCCAGGTGCACGAGCTTGATCTGCTTCCAGAGGCGAAGCCGGTGCACGCGACTTTCGAGCCTGTTATGATAGGCGGCCACAATCAGGAATAGGCCGACGAAGACGATGAGCGCCCCATTGCCGGCTTGATACCACCCCATTTTGTAGAGGGATACCGTGCAGATCGCTCCGACGATGAACAGGATGAGACGCCAGCGGGTGAGTGCGGAACTAGAGGCGGTGGCCTGGGCGATCACGCGGTCGAGTTTTTCTACCAAGCGTGTCAGTAAATGGGCTTTCGGTACAGGCGTCATGGGCTGCTTCTGGAGCATAGCGCCGACCTTACTGGAAGGGGGAGAGTGCGTCAACTCTAGCCCGCATTATTCATGAGCGCTTCTACTGCAATCGCGGATTCGCCGCTGCGACGAGCCTTCGGCGGGCAGGCTCGCCGCTCTCTCCCTCGACGTACTGTTCAAGTACGCCTCGGGACCTCACGGCTCCGCATGCCCGTCTCGCAATGCGACTGCGCGATTTTGCGACGAACCGTCATGAATAATGCGGGCTAGTCCTTCATGAAATCAGAGGGATGGATCGATGTCCAGGTTCGGACTGCCGTTGATGCGGCAGAGTTGCTCGGCATGCTGTCTGATCCCGTGATCCAAGGGGGATGGGAGAAGAACGGGGTTATCCATCTCTATTGGCCTAAACCACAGTGGAGCATGGAGGCATGTGCTCGCCTCAATAGTATTCTGCAGGGAGTCGATCCGGGCGCCTCGACCGAGAACGACATTCGTGTTGAGGAATTGCCCGATCAGGATTGGTATCGGCAATGGGCTCAGTCAGTCAGGCCGCTTCGGATCGGACGGCGGATTGTCATCAGGCCGAATTGGGAGCCGGTGGCGCTGCAGGCACAGGACATTGAGATCGTGCTCGATCCGAAGCAGGCATTCGGCACGGGTCATCACGCAACGACACGGATGTTATTGGAATGGCTTGAGGATCTGGTTCACGGCGGCGAGTCCGTGTTGGATGTGGTGGCGGGGAGCGGCATTCTGGCGATGGTCGCGCTGCGGCTTGGGGCGGCTTCGGCCCTCGGAGTGGAATGCGAACCCGTTGCGGTGGATTGTGCACGAGACTATGCCACAGAGAACGGGTTTGGGGACAGTCTCGAATTCCGGTGCGGAACGCTGAAGGAGGTTGACCGGCAAGGCGAGCTGCGACCAGATCTGGTCCTCGCAAATCTCGATCACCAGACGCTGTTGCTGCTGTGCGATGAATTGGCGCAGTACCTGAGCCACGGTGCGCGGCTCTTGCTCTCCGGCATTCTGCTTGATCAAGAGCAAGAGATTGTCGGGGCGTTCTCCAAGGTCGGCGCCATGTTGT
>Ga0184638_1000131_pt1 | contig 19109 bp, 20 predicted proteins | sample PLM31_50_b2_FD_133141 | JGI IMG/M metagenome (GOLD analysis project Ga0184638, IMG submission 133141) | Groundwater sediment microbial communities from an aquifer in East River, Colorado, USA - PLM3-1_50_b2 | ecosystem: Environmental > Terrestrial > Soil > Riparian zone | place: USA: East River... | reverse complement strand
GCACCGGCTGCGCCTGGTCGAAGGCCGGCCCAGGTCCGTACCTTCCCCCCGCGACTAGTTCTTTCCGCACTGGTCTGGTGCCAGGCACGAGACTGGGCTGGAATAGCCGCGAGAGCAAGGAGAAACGCCGCGCTCATGCAACACTGAACGCATGGCGCAGCCGGCCACTCGCAACCTCGGACGCCTCTCGGAGATCGCACAGGTCGCGGTCAAGCACGGGTTCGGCTACTGGTTCGACACGCACCGGCTCTCCGACCTGTTCCCGCGCCGCGGGCCACGCGAGGACCTCGATGACCAGCCGTCGCAGCGTGGCCAGCACCTCCGCGAGATGCTCGACGAGCTCGGCCCGACCTTCGTCAAGTTCGGCCAGCTCCTCTCGACGAGACCGGACGTCCTGCCCCCCGACATCATCGCCGAGCTGCGGGGACTCCAGGACGACGTGCGACCGTTTCCACTCGCCGACGTCGAGCAGGTCATCGAGGAAGAGCTCGGCCTGTCGGTCGACAAGCTTTTTTCGGAGTTCGAAGAGCGGCCGGTCGCCGCCGCCTCGATCGGACAGGTCCACCGCGCGACACTTCCGAACGGCAAGCGGGTCGCCGTCAAGGTGCAGCGCCCCGGTGCGCCGCGGCAGATCGAAGCCGATGTCGCCCTGCTCTACCAGGCCGCGCGCATCGCGAAAGAGCGAGTTCGCGCGCTCGACTTCATCGACGCGCACCAGCTCGTCGACGAGTTCGCTCGTTCGATCCGGCAGGAGCTGGACTACCGGCTCGAGGCCCGGAACGCCGACACGTTCCACAGGAATTTCGCCGGCCACCCGCACGTGCACGTCCCGCGCGTCTACTGGAGCTACACGCGCAGCCGTGTCCTGACGCTCGAGTGGATCGACGGGACGCAGGTCGCGGACATCGACGAGTCGTGGTCGGTGGAGGAGCGCCGCGACCTCGCGCATCTGATGGCGGAGACCTGGATGACGATGATCTTTCGCCACGGGTTCTTCCACGGCGACCCGCACCCCGCGAACATCCTCGTCATCGGGAGAGCCGACGCAATCGGCCTGGTCGACTTCGGCGCCGTCGGGAAACTCACCGACGACGACTTGTCGAAGCTGACGCGGATGTTCATCGACGCCGCCTCGGAGAACGTCGACGCGCTCCCACGGCGGCTCGCCGAGCTCGGCGTGCGCTACCCGAAGGAACGGGAAGAGGAGTTCCTCGCGGAGCTGCGGGAGCTGTACTACCGCTACTACGGCGCCAGCCTCGCCGAGATCGACCCCATGCAGGTCATCCGGGAGGTTTTCGGCCTCATCTACTCGCTCAACCTGCAGCTGCCCACGCGTTTTCTGCTGCTCGACAAGGCGATCGCCACACTCGGATCGGTCGGCGTCGACCTCTACCCGGACTTCAACGTCTTCGAAGTCGCACGCCCGTACGCGCGCGGCCTGCTCATGGAGCGCTTCGGGCCGCGACGGATGGCGGCACGAGCCCGGAAGGAGTCTCTGAAGCTCGGACAGATCGCGCTTGACCTGCCCTATCAGGTGCACGACATCCTGGACGAGATGCGTGACGGCCAGATCGAGGTCGGGTTCGTCCACAAAGGGCTCGACGACTTCCTGAATCGGCTGGACGGGGTGTTCAACCGGCTCGTGATCGCGATGGTCGTGGCCGGCGGGCTGATCGGCTCGAGCCTGATCGGGATCTTTGCGACGAGCGGTCCGCAGCTGCTCGGCATCAACGTGATCTCCGTCGTTGGATTCGTCTTCTCCGGCTTGCTCGGGCTCTGGCTCCTGTGGGGCGTGGTCCGAAGCGGCCGTCTGTAGATCGTTCGTCACGCATTCGCGCGAAAGGACATCTAGCCCGGGGCTGAGGCCGGAGCTACGTTCGGTCGCATGTCGATGGCGCTCCTGTTGGCCGACCCTCAGCCCGAGACTCGCGGTTTTCTCGAGCGCCACCTGAGGAGCGACGGCTTCTTGGTCGTCGACGACGAGGCGAGACCGGACCTCGTCTTGCTCGGGGACACGTCGGCTCTGGAAGACTGCCGCGCCCGCCACGGGAACGTTCCGGTGATCGTCCTCGGCTTGCCGGAGTCGGATGCGGTCGACCGCGCCCGTGCACTCGATCGCGGCTGTGACGACTTCCTCGCGCGGCCGTTCGACTACGGGGAGCTGCTCGCGCGGATCCGCGCCGTCCTGAGGCGGACGTCACCTGCAGGGCACGAAGTCCGGCTCGCGGGCCCGATCGCCGCCGACCTCGCGACGCGCTGCGTCACCGTCGACGGCGCGCGGGTCACTCTCGCCGGCAAGGAGTACGAGCTGCTGCTGAAGCTGATGACCGACCCGACGCGGGTTTTCACGAAGGAGCAACTGCTCCGGGAGGTGTGGGGCTTCAGGTCTCTGGGACGCACGAGGACGCTGGATTCCCATGCGTCCCGCCTTCGCCGGAAGCTCGGAGCTGCTGCGCCTGGCGTATTCGTCGTCAACGTGTGGGGGGTGGGGTACCGGCTGCTGAATGGATAAGGGTCGCCGGCTAGAGAATCGCGCCCTCGAGCCGGAGCAGCTGCTCCTTTCGCTCGAGCCCTCCTCCGTAGCCCACGAGCTTGCCGTTCGCGCCGATGACGCGGTGGCATGGCAGCACGATCGGCAGCGGGTTGCGGTTCATCACCGTGCCGACGGCCCGTGCCGCTCGCGGCCGCTCCGACCGGGCCGCAAGCTCACCGTAGGTGACTACTTCGCCATACGGGACTCGTGCGAGTTCGTCGAGGACGCGGCGGTTGAAGTCGGCGAGCAGCGCGAGGTCCAGCCGCAGGTCGAAGCGGCGGCGGTTCCCTTCGAAGTACTCGTCGAGCTCCCGGCGAGCTTCGTCGACCGGCTTCGGCGAGCGGAGCACGCGAACGCCGAACGTCCGGGCCAGCCGCTCCAGCTCGCGTTCGGGCTCGGCGTCGTAGGAGATCCGGCAGAGACCGCGCTCGCTCGTGGCGACGAGCAGGCTGCCGACCGGCGTGTCGACGAAGTCGTACGCGACGTCGAGGAGGTTCTCGCTCGCAGCCGCGTCGCGGAAGCGGCGGTCGAGCTCCGGAGAGACGGGGTTCATGAAGACTCCTTCTTTCGCAGTCTGCGGATGCCGGACGAGGCCGCCTGGCGCGCGGCCGTGGCGTTTGAGCCGAGCGCGGCCCCGATGTCGGTGTAGTCGAGGTCGTAGCCGTACCGGAGGACGACTGCTGCACGCTCTGTCGGCGGCAGCGCGTCGGCAAGGTGTTCGAGTTGCGCGAACGCCGGGCGGCCGTCGAGGGACTCCAGCTCCGGCAGCTCGGCGTCGGCACGCGGGCGGCGGTGTTCGTCGATCGCCACGCGGCTTGCGATCGTGTAGGCCCAGGCGCGCAGGTGCTCGCCGTGCCGTAGCTTGGGGTAGGCGCGCAGCGCCTTCAGGAACGTCTCCTGGAATGCGTCCTCGGCCCGTTGGCTCCCGAGACGGCGAACGAGGAATCCGTAGATCTCCTCGCGGTGTTCCTCGTAGAACAGCTCGAACGGCGGTGGGCTCATCGTCGACATCCTGAAACGCGGAGGGGGGTCAAGGTGTGAGGATCCCATCCATGCGAGTGGCCGTGGTGGGGCACGTGGAGTGGGTCGAATTCGCGCGGGTCGAGACCGTGCCGCGAGCCGGCGAGATCGCTCACGCCCACGAGACCTGGGAGGAACCGGCCGGCGGAGGTGCAGTCGCGGCGGTCCAGCTGAGCCGCCTGGCCGGCGCCTGCTCGCTGTTCACGGGTCTCGGGGCGGACGACCTCGGCCGGCGCTCTCGCGCCGAGCTCACGCGGCTCGGGGTCGAGATCCAGGCGATCCCGGACGCGAAGCCGACGAGGCGCGCGTTCACTTTCATCGACGACACCGGCGAGCGGACGATCACCGTCATCGGTGAGAAGCTGCGTCCGCAAGGCGGCGACAGCAGGCTGCCGTGGCGCGAGCTCGCGGGGTTGGACGCGGTCTACTTCGTTAGCGGCGATGCCGAGGCCCTCCAGTACGCGCGCACGGCCCGGGTGCTGGTTGCCGCTGCGCGCGAGCTCGCCACGCTGCGGGAGGCGGGCATCCAGCTCGACGCGCTCGTCGGGAGCGGCGAGGACGACGGCGAGCTCTACCGAGCGGGAGACCTCGACCCGGCTCCGAGCCTTGTCGTCACCACCTCGGGCGGCCTCGGCGGGTGGGTGCAGCCCGGCGGCCCGTTCCGCCCGGCGCCGCTGCCTGGTCCGGTCGTCGACGCCTACGGCTGCGGCGACTGCTTCGCCGCCGGCTTGACCTTCGCGCTCGGCCGCGGCGACCCGGTCGAGGAGGCGATCGCCCTCGCGGCACGGTGTGGAGCCGCGGTGATGACCGGCCGCGGGCCCTACGCGGCCCAGCTCGACGCCCGGAGCGCCTCGCCCTAAAGCGCTGGAAAATCCCCCTTCCGGGGTGGACAGGTGGGGGTTGGTGGTTTAAAGTGGGGCGAAGTGGTAATCTCCGACCGGCCCCAGAATGCTCCTAGGCGCATACGACCACACACTCGATGACAAGAACCGTCTCACCCTTCCCGCCAAATTCCGTCAGGCATTTGCGGAGGGTGTCGTCGTCACCCGGGGCCTCGACGGCTGTCTCTACGCCTTCCGTCGTGAGGATTGGGATCGACTCGTCGAGTCTCGACTGTCCACGGTGGATCCGCTCCGCCCGGAAGGGCGCCGGCTCCAAAGGCACTTCTTCTCCGGGGCGGCCGAGTCCGAGCTCGACAAACAGGGCCGCGTGATGATTCCCGCCCAGCTGATCGAGCACGCAAAGCTGGGCAAGGAAGTCGTCGTAGCGGGTGTCCACGACCGGCTCGAGATCTGGGACCGCGCCGCCTGGCGCACGGAGCTGGCAGAGGTCGAAGGGAGTGCGGAGGATGTTGCCGAACGCCTTGCAGACAAGCGCGACTGATCACGTCCCCGTTCTCGCCGACGAGGTGCGCGAGCTCCTCGCGGTCCAGCCGGGGGAGACCGTCGTCGACGCCACGTTCGGCGCCGGCGGACACTCGTCCCTGCTCGCGGTAGACCTGCAGGGCCGCGGAAAGCTCATCGCGATCGACCGCGACCCAGGTGCGCGCGAATACTTCGACCGCTTCTCGAAGCGGGCGGGCGTCCAGACGCGGTTCCTGCGCGGCGACTTTGCCGTCCTCCTGGAGCAGCTCGCCGCCAACGACGTCGAGGCGGACGCGACCCTGCTCGATCTCGGCGTCTCCTCGATGCAGATCGACCGGCCCGAGCGCGGCTTCTCCTACACCGCAGACGCGCCGCTCGACATGCGCATGGACCCCTCGGCAGACGTGACGGCTGCGGGGATCGTCAACGAGGCTGCGGAACGCGACCTCGCGACCATCTTCAAACGGTACGGCGAAGAGCGGTACGCGCGCCAGATCGCCAAGGCGATCGTCCGCCGGCGCAAAGAGCAACCGTTCGAACGGACCGCGGACCTCGTCGAGGCGATCAAGGCGTCGATCCCCGCGCCGGCACGTTTCGGCGAAGGCCATCCCGCGAAGCGGGTCTTCCAGGCACTGCGGATCGCGGTGAACGACGAGCTCGGTTCGCTCGAGGCCGCCCTCCCCGCTGCGTTCTCGATGCTGCGGCCCGGCGGACGCCTCGCCGTGATCAGCTTCCACTCCCTCGAAGACCGGATGGTCAAGCGATTCATGCGAGACCTCGAACGCGGCTGCGAATGCCCGCCGGACTTTCCGGTCTGCGTGTGCGGCAAGAAGCCACAGCTGCGATCGACGTCCAGGAAAGCAGTTCGCCCGAGTGCCCACGAGACTGCGGCGAACCCGCGCTCTTCTTCGGCACGGTTACGCGTTGGAGTAAAAGTTTAGTGGCAACCTGGGCCGCCAGAGTCGAGGAAACACCAGCACCTGCGCTGCGCACGCGGGCCCCGCGCGTCGTGCCGCGACCGCGCCGCGTCACGGGAGGGGTCATGTGGATCGGCATGATCGCCGTGCTGCTCGCGGGTGTCGTCGCGACGAACGTCGCGGTGCTGCGCCTCAACATGAAGCTCGATCAACTCGGACGCGAACGCGCCGATCTGAAGGCGCAGACCGCTGCTCTGTCGGTAAAGCTCTCGAGCGCCGCGTCCGCGCCGCGCATCCAGAGGCTTGCCGCCAGGCAGCTCGGCTTGGTGGAGGCGGCTCCGGATCAGATGCATTACGTGACGCTCCGGCGCTAGGCACACGTGAGCCGCGTCGTCAACCGGCGGATCCGGCTCTTGCTCGCAGTTCTGACCTTCGCCTTCGCAGGGCTCCTGCTGCGGGCGGTCTGGCTCCAGGGCGTTCGGGCGGAGTCGCTCTCGAGCCTCGGCCGGACCCAGCACCGCGAAGCGGTCACGATCCCGGCGGGCCGCGGCACCATCTACGACAGCAACGGCGTGGAGCTCGCGCTCGGTGAGCGTGCGACCACCGTGTACGCGAACCCGATGCAGATCACGAACCCGCGCCGCGCGGCCGTTGCCGCCGAGCGCACACTCGGACTCGACGCCGACCGTCTGTATCCGATCCTCGCGGACCGAACGCACGGTTTCGTCTACGTCGCTCGCCAGGCCGACCCGGCCCAGGCGGCGGCGCTACAGGCACTGAAGCTGCCCGGCTTCGGCTTCTACCCCGAGGAGCGGCGCAGCTATCCGCAGCGATCGGTCGCGGCTCAGGTGCTGGGCTACGTCGGCATCGACGGCAACGGCTTGGCGGGCCTCGAGCTCCAGTTCGATCGCGCCCTCGCCGGCAAGGCCGGGCGGGAGACTGTTGTGAAAGACCCCGGCGGCCGGGTGATCGACGTCCAGAACGAACGACCCGAGGTAGCAGGGAAGAGTCTCCATCTCACGCTCGATCACAGCATCCAGGCCAACGCCGAGCAAGTGCTCCGCGAGACGGTTCGCAGGTGGAACGCTAAGAGCGCGAGCGCGCTCGTGCTCGACCCGCGCACAGGATCGATCCTGGCGATGGCCGTACAACCGGGCTACGACGCGAATCGCTATCCGTCGGCGCCATCCGACCTGCAGCGCAACCGCACCGTGACGGACACATACGAGCCCGGCTCGACGTTCAAGCTCGTCACCGTCGCCGGCGCCCTCTCGGAGAAGATCGTGTCGCCCTCGACACGCTTCACGCTCCCGTACCAACTTCACGTAGCAGACCGTGTCATCCACGACGCCGAGGAGCGCGGGACTGTCAACTACTCCGTTGCGCAGATCCTCGCGCATTCGTCCAACATCGGCGCGATCACTCTCGCGCAGATGCTCGGTCGAACTCGCATCTCGTCCTGGATCTCACGCTTCGGCTTCGGCCGCACGACGGGGGTGGACTTCCCGGGCGAGAGTCCCGGGATCCTCCTCCCGCCCGAGAAGTGGTCCGGGTCGACGATCGGCAACGTGCCGATCGGGCAGGGCATCGCGGTCACGCCTGTGCAGATGGCAGCCGCATTTGCGGCGATCGCCAACGGCGGAGTGTGGTCGCGACCGCACATCGTCGACCACGTCGAAGGTGGCGGGCGGCCGTCGCTCCACCGGCGGCGGCTGGTCTCCGAGCGAATCGCCGGTGAGCTCATGAGGATGATGAAGGACGTGGTCGCGGAGGGAACCGGCCAGACCGCTGCCATTCAGGGCTACCAGGTCGCCGGCAAGACCGGCACGGCGCAGAAGCCGGACTCGCACGGCGGCTACGCGACGGGACGCTACGTCGCGTCGTTCGTCGGCATCGTGCCGGCGTCGCGGCCGCGGCTCGTCGTCCTCGTCACGGTGGACGAGCCGCGCAATGCCATCTGGGGCGGGGTCGTGGCCGCGCCGGCGTTCCAGCAGATAGCCCGGTTCGACCTGCAGTACCTCGAGGTTCCGCCGGACGCTGTCACGCCTCCTCAGTAGGAGTCCCACTTTCGGCACGCCTGCGTCACTGACGCGTCAGCACCTCGAGGCTAGCCTGACGGCTGGTGGGCGGGGTCAGGGGCTCCCGATTCGCGCGCGTGTTACCTGTACTAGACCCGGGCGAGGTGGGTGTCCTTGAAGGCACTCGGGTACTTGAGGCCGTAGCCCAGCGTTCGATCCATGCCGATGTGCCCGAGCCAGATCAGGGCGACCTGGACCGGACGCTCGGAGCCGGCGACGACGCCCGCGACTCCCAGGGCAATCGGGAAGATCTCCGTGTGGAGCACGTCGTAGGCCACGGCGCCTAGGCGCGGTCCCAGTCCGTATGCGGCGAAAGACACATCGGGCGCGAAGAACAGGACTACGAGCAGCAGCCATCCGAAATCCGCATGGAAGTAGAGGACGAGCGAGCCGACGAGGACTGCGAGGCCTTCCAGTCGAAGCAACACCGGGGGAAGCCGATCGATCACGATGCAACCGTAACCCCATGGGAGGCTCGCACTAGACTTGACCGGCGACATGCAGCTGGAGCGGCTCATCGCTGCGCTGGCTCCGACCGACGTCGTTGGAAGCGGGGCCCTCGAGATCCGCGAGCTGGCGTACGACGCCCGGGAGGTGCCGCGCGACTCTCTCTTCTTTTGCATCCCGGGTGCGAAGCTCGATGGGCACGACTTCGCCGGCGAGGCGGTGGAGCGGGGTGCGGTTGCGCTCGTCGTCGAGCGCGAGCTCGACCTCGGCGTCCCGCAGATCATCGTGCCGAGCGTGCGAGCCGCAATGCCACGTGCGGCGGTCGCGTTCTTCGGCGATCCCACGGCCGAGCTCTCCGTTGCGGCAATCACAGGCACGAACGGCAAGACGACGACTGCATATCTGCTCTGGTCGATCTTGACCGCGGCGGGCGAGCGGCCCGGATTGCTGACCAACGTCGAACGTAGAGTCGGGAGCGAGGTGCGAGAAGTCGGCCTGAACACACCGGAGTCGATCGATCTGCAGCGGCTCTTCCGCGAGATGCGCGAGGCCGGCAATCGAGCCTGCGTGATGGAGGCAACGTCGATGGCATCGGCGAAGCGCCGCCTCGACGGCACGCGCTTTGCGGTGCTCGTCTTCACGAACTTGACCCAAGACCACCTCGACTTCCACGGCTCGATGGAGGACTACTTCGAGTCGAAACGGCGGCTCTTCGCGCAGACGTCGCGCGCCGTGATCAACGTCGGTGACGAGTTCGGCGCACGCTTGGCGGAGGACGTTCCGGACGCCGTCACCTTCCGCCCTTCTGACGACCTCGCCGGCATCGAGGTCAAGCTGCGCGGCCGCTTCAACGTCGAGAACGCGCTGGCAGCCGCCGCGGCCGCGCGTTCGCTCGGCATCGCCGAGGAGGCGATCAAACGCGGCATCGAGCTGGTCGACCGCGTTCCCGGCCGCTTCGATTCGGTCGACGAGGGACAGCCGTTCACCGTGCTCGTGGACTACGCGCACACTCCAGGCGCGCTGGAGACGGCGCTCGAAGCCGCGCGCGAGCTAGCCCGCGGACGGGTGATCTGCGTCTTCGGCGCCGGCGGGGACCGCGACCGCGCGAAGCGGCCGATCATGGGGCAGGTCGTCACCGAGCTCGCGGATGTCGCCCTCGTCACTTCAGACAACCCACGCAGCGAGGATCCGGCCTCCATCGCCGCCGAGATCATCGACGGGCTCGACCTCGACGTGGAGCTCGACCGTCGGCGCGCGATCGAGCGCGCACTGGAGTCGGCGCGTGCCGGCGACGTCGTGCTCATCGCCGGCAAGGGACACGAGCAGGGACAGGAGATCGCCGGGCAGAAGCTGCCATTCGACGACCGCGAGGTTGCACGTGACGCACTCCGGCGCTTGAAGGCGCCTGCATGATTCCGCTCGAGACGGGCCTGCTCGAAGGCCTCGGCCGCCTGGACGCCCGCGCCGATCGCGTCACCGGTGTGCAGGTCGACTCGCGGCGGATCGTTCCCGGCGACCTCTTTGTCGCCGTCGGACGGGGGTCGGAGTACGTCGAGGACGCCCTGCGGCAAGGCGCCGCCGCGACCCTCGTCCCGGACGATGCGTTCGCCGCACTCGGACGGATCGGCCGGGCAGTGCGTGATCGCAGCTCCGCACGAGTCGTCGGCATCACCGGTTCGATGGGAAAGACGTCGACGAAGGACATCCTCGCGGCGTTGTGCGCGCCGTCGGCGCGAACGATTGCGGCGGAGGCGAGCTACAACAACGAGATCGGCGTTCCGCTCACGCTCTGCCGCCTCGAGCCCGACATCGAGGTGTGCATCCTCGAGCTCGCGATGCGCGGCTTCGGCCAGATTGCTCACCTCTGCGAGATTGCGCAACCGGAGGTCGGCATCATCACGAATGTCGGGCCCGTCCACCTCGAGCTCGTGGACTCGGTCGACGGCGTCCGCCGGGCGAAGGGGGAGCTCATCACAGCGCTGCCGCCTGGGGGAACGGCGATCGTGCCTTTCGACTTTCCCGTCGATCGTGACGACATCGACGTCGTCCGCGTCGCGCCCGAGAGCGTGCAGCCAGCCGGAGAGCGTGCGCTCGTCGGGGGCGTGAGCTTCAACTTCACCGCTCGTCACCAAGCGCAGAACGCGGCGGCTGCGCTGGCCGCGCTCGATGCTCTCGGCCTGCCGCGACCGAAGTCGGTCGAGGTGGACTTCTCGCGCTGGCGCGGGGAGGAGGGGGAGCTCCCGGGCGGAGGCCTCCTCATCAACGACGCGTACAACGCGAACCCGGTCTCCATGCGAGCCGCGCTTGCGTACCTCGCGGAACGCGCGGAAGACCGGCGACGCGTCGCGATCCTCGGCGACATGGCCGAGCTCGGCCGCACCGGCCCGGACTACCACCGTGAGGTCGGTGAGGCTGCCGCCGAGCTCGGGGTCGACGAGCTCCTTGCTGTCGGCGACCTCGCACGTGGGTACCTCGAGGGCGGCGTCTCCGGACGCTGGGTCGCGAACGTCCACGATGCCCTTCGGCAGGTGGACGACGTGGTTCGCCCCGGCGACGCCGTGCTCGTAAAGGCGTCGCGGGCGGTCGGTCTCGAAGCCGTAGCAGCCGCACTCACCAAGGTACCTGCGGCTTGATCCGCGTCCTAGCCGCGGGCGTGATCGCCATGGTCGTGTCGATCATCGTCGGTCCGAAGTTCATCGACTTCCTCCGTAGGAACGAGTTCGGGCAGCACATCCGCGAGGAAGGGCCCGAGGGCCATCGCGTCAAGCAGGGCACGCCCACGATGGGTGGGCTGCTCATCCTGGTCGTCGCCACGGCCGCGTTCCTTGCGGTCTCCAAGTACAAGGTGCCTGCGCTCACTGTTCTGTTCGTGACCCTCGGTTGCGGCGCGATCGGCTTCCTGGATGACTTCATCAAGCTGACGCACCGGCGTTCGCTCGGCCTGCGCGGCCGCTGGAAGATGCTGCTGCTCGCACTGATCACGGTCGGCGTCGGCTTCGCTGCCGATCACCAGCACCTGCCGACGGACGTCTTCATTCCGGTCGTCCAGTGGAACATCGAACTCTCCTGGGGCTGGTACGTCCTGCTGTTCCTCGTCATCGCCGGGACGGCAAACGGGGTCAACCTCACGGACGGTCTGGACGGACTCGCAGCCGGGACCGGGATCATCGCGCTGCTCACGTTCACGGCCATCTCCGTCGTCACCTACATCCGCTCAGGGAACCCCGGGGGACGGTTCGACAGCCGGCTCGACCTCGCGATCGTCGGCGCGGCGCTGATCGGCGCGACGATTGGATTCCTCTGGTACAACGCCTTCCCCGCGGAGGTCATCATGGGCGACACCGGCGCGATGGCGATCGGCGGCGCGCTCGCCGCAATGGCGATCTTCACCAAGACGATCTTCTTGCTGCTCTTCATCGGCGGCATCTTCGCGATCGAGGCGCTGTCCGTGATCGTTCAGGTGATCTCGTTCAAGTACTTCGGCCGACGCGTCTTTTTGATGACGCCGATCCATCACCACTTCGAGATGAAGGCGTGGTCCGAGACGAAGATCATGGTGCGGTTCTGGATCGTCACCGCGATCCTGTGCGCCGTCGGGTTCGCCCTCTTCTACAACGACTTCACATTCTTCCGCCGCTGATCGCGCAACTCGACCTGCTCTTCGACCAAGCGCGGCTCGAGCCGGGCGACACGGTCGTCGACGTTGGAGCGCTGCTGACATCCGAGGCGGCCAAGCGCGTTGCGCCGGACGGCGTCGTGCTAGCGGTCGACCCGTCCGTGGACCGGCTCGACGACGTGCGTCGGGCGAGCGTGGCGCCGAACGTCTTCTACCTGGTGGGTACCGCCGAGGTCCTGCCGCTGCCGGACTCGGAGGTCGACGCGATCCTGGCCCCGCTGGCCGTAGCCGGTCCGGAGCAGGCCGCCGAATTCCTACGAGTGCTCCGAAGCGGGGGCTTCGTAGCGGTCTTCGAGCAGGACGAGGAGCGCGCCGATTCCGCGTTGAACTTAGGCGAACGTGAGCTCGAGCAGATCTTCAGCGAAGCAGGGTTCGTCGAGGTGACTGTGGCCCCGGCTCAGGGCAACCTCTACGGCAGCGCACGCAAGCCGTGAGGCTGCCTCGACGGGCGCTCGTCGTCGGGCTCGCGCGGTCCGGCGAGGCCGCCGCGCTCGCGCTCGCACGCCGTGGAGTCCCCACCGTCGGGGCCGACCGAGCCGGGGACATCGACCCCGGGAGGCTTGCCAACGCGGGCGTCGAAGTCCACCTGGGGACTGAGGAGGAACGGTTGCTGGACGACGTCGAGCTGTTGATCAAGAGCCCGGGTGTGCCCGGAGATTCGCCGTTGCCGGCGGCTGCGCGTACGCGCGGGATCCCCGTGTGGAGCGAGGTGGAGCTCGGCTTCCGCCTGCTCCGAAATCCCTTCGTCGGTGTCACGGGGACGAACGGCAAGACGACCACCAGCGAGTTGCTCGGAGCGATCTTCCGGGCCGCGGACACGCCGGTTGCGGTGGCGGGGAACGTCGGCCGGCCGTTGACAGGCTTCGACGGAGCGCTTTCTCCGGATGCGTGGATCGTGTGCGAGCTGTCGAGCTTCCAACTCGAGGACGTGCACCGCTTCCGGCCGCGCGTCGCCGTCCTGCTGAACCTCGAGCCCGACCATCTGGACCGGCACGGCACGTTTGACGCCTACCGCGACGCCAAGATTCGCGTTTTCCAAAACCAGACCGCAGCGGACACGGCCGTTGTGCCCCGCGGCTTCGGCAACATTCCGGGCGGCGCAATGCGCGTTGAGTTTGCGGGTGACGACCCCTTGCCGGCGGAGCCGCTGATCCCGGGCGAGCACAACCGCGAGAACGCAGCCGCCGCGACTGCCGCAGCACGTGCCGCAGGACTCGAAGACGCTGCTATTGCAAGCGCACTGCGCACGTTCCCGGGAGTCGAGCATCGGCTCGAGCTCGTCGGCGAGATCGACGGCGTGCGTTTCGTCAACGACTCCAAGGCGACCAACACCGCTGCTGCCCGACGTGGCATCGCTGCCTACGCGGGCCAGCCGGTCCGTCTCATTCTCGGCGGCTCTCTGAAAGGTGAGTCATTCGAGGAGCTCGCGGAGCAGATCCCGAACACCGTGCGGTCGATCGACCTGATCGGAGAGGCAACGGAAGAGCTTGCCGCCGCGCTCGGCCGCGCCGGGCGTTCGTATCGGCGTTCCGGCGATCTCGCCACCGCGGTCGGTGCCGCTGCAGGCGACGCCGAGCCGGGCGACGTCGTCCTCCTTTCGCCGGCCTGTGCGAGCTACGACCAGTTCCGCGACTTCGAGGAACGCGGCGAGACGTTCCGGCGTCTCGTCAAGGAACTCTGGTGAAGAAGGTCCAGCTCGAGCAGCATCTGCTCGTCCTCGTGACCCTTGCCCTGGTTGCGTTCGGGCTCGTGATGGTCTACAGCGCGACCTCGGCACCCGCCGCGCTCGCGAAGACCGATCCGATGTCGTATCTGAAGAAGCAGGGTGTCTACGCGCTGATCGGGGTGGCGCTGATGATGGCGGCGGCGCGCTTCGACTACCGTCGACTGCGGCTGCTCGCGCCGGGCTTCGTTCTCGTCGCGCTCGGCGGCTGTCTCGCAGTGCTCGTCATCGGCTCGCGCATCAACGGCGCGCGACGCTGGATCGAGGTCGGCCCCGCAACCTTCCAGCCCTCCGAGCTTGCGAAGCTCGCGCTTGCGGTCTGGGCCGCCGCCTACCTGTGCAAGCGGCCTGCGCCGCGCACGTTGCGCGAGCTCTGGCGACCGGTGGGACTCATGCTCGGCGTCTTCTGCGCCCTGATCCTCGCCGAGCCGGACCTCGGCACTGCAATCTCGCTCGTCGTGGTCCTGCTGGCCGTACTGCTTATCTCAGGCACGCCGATGCCGACACTTGCGTCGGGGGTCGGCATCGCCGCCGCCGTCGGGCTCGCAGCGATCTGGTTCGAGCCATATAGGCGCGCACGTATCTTCAGCTTCTTGGACCCCTGGAAGGACCCGCAAGGGGCCGGCTTTCAGACCGTGCAGGCGATGATCGGGCTCGGTTCGGGCGGCCTGCTCGGCGTCGGCCTCGGGAATGGGATCGGGAAGATCAACTACCTCCCGGAAGCGCATACGGACATGATCATGGCCGTGATCGGAGAGGAGCTGGGGCTCCTCGGCGTGACCGCGGTGATCGCCGCGTATGCGACGTTCGCCTATGCAGGACTGCGCGTGGCTCTGGCCTGCACCGACCCGTTCGGCAAGCGGCTCGCCGCCGGGCTCGTCGGGCTGGTGTGCGGACAGGCGGTCATCAACCTGGCCGCCGTCCTCGGGCTCGCCCCGCTGACGGGAATCCCGCTTCCGTTCATCTCCTACGGGGGGTCGAGCCTCGTGGTCGCGCTCCTGAGCGTCGGCATCCTCCTTAACATCGCCGGCAGGCATGGAGCACGAGCGAGAGTTGCGGTGCGTGATCGCGGCCGGAGGGACGGCAGGACACGTGGCGCCGTCGCTGGCGGTCGCGGAGTCGCTCGAGCGCCGCGGCGTGCTGGTGACGTTCGCCGGGTCGCCCGATCGCATCGAAGCGCGGCTCGTCCCTGAGGCGGGTTACGCGCTCGACACCTTCCGGATCTCCGGCCTCCCGCGTCGTCCGACACCTGCACTCGCTCGCGCACTGTTGCTCGCCGCGCGCGCGCCGCGTGCTTGCCGGCGGATCCTGGACGCGCGGAAGCCGGACCTCGTGCTCGGGGGCGGCGGCTACGTCGCCGGCCCGATGGTCTACACCGCGGCGCGGCGCGGGATCCCGAGTGCGCTGCTCGAGGCAGACGCGCACTTCGGTCTCGCGAACCGACTCGCGGCGCCGTTCGCACGCCGGGTCTTCCTGTCGTTTCCGATCGACGGTCGAGATGGCCCGAAGTACGTCGTGACGGGCCGCCCCATCCCGGCGCGCTCGCGGCCGTTGCCGCAGGCGGAAGGACGCCGGGTCTTCGGTCTGCCCGAGACCGGGCCGGTCCTGCTGGTGTTCGGCGGGTCGCTCGGCGCTCGCGTGCTCAACGACCTGGCGTTCGAAGCGTTCGGAGCGCGCGGTCCGGCCGTCCTGCACTTGAGCGGCACGCGTGACTACGACGAGCTGCAGAAGAAGGTGTCGCGCCCCGACTACCGGCTCTTCGCCTTCACGGAGGAGTTCGGCGCCGCACTCGGGGCGAGTGACCTGGTCCTTGCCCGTGCAGGCGGTTCGGTCTGGGAGCTGGCCGCAGCCGGAAAGCCGGTCGTGCTGATTCCCGGGGACTTCGCAACCGGCGACCACCAGACGAAGAACGCACGCTACTTCGAGCGCGGCGGCGGCGCGATCGTCGTGCCGGAGAGCGAAGCGGGACGTGCGCCGGAGTTGATCCGGTCTCTACTCGACGACCCGCGCAGGCTGGCGGACATGTCGCGCGCGCAACTCGAGCTCGCAAAGCCGAACGCCGCCGACGTGATCGCGGAGGAGCTCATTGCCCTCGCCACTTGAAGGGCGGCGGCTGTGGCTCGCCGGCATCGGCGGCGCCGGGATGAGCGGATATGCGCTGCTCGCCCGCGCCTGGGGAGCCGAGGTGCGTGGCTGGGACCGTGCGCAGACGCCGTATCTCGATCACCTCGGGGGAATCGAAGTCGACATCTCCGCCGAGCCGCCCGAACCGCCAGAGGGCTGGGAGTCGTTCGTCTCGACTGCCTTTGCCGGACAGGTCGCCGGCAAGAGTCGCGCCGAGCTGCTGGCAGAGCTGGTGTCGCTCCGTGACTCGGTTGTCGTCGCCGGCGCTCATGGCAAGACGACCACTAGCGCGATGATCGCGTACTGCCTGCAACGGCTCGGTCGTGATCCGGCCTGGCTGATCGGCGGCGAGATCCCGCAGCTCGGAGGCAACGCCGGCACGGGCGAGGGCTGGCTGGTCGTCGAGGGCGACGAGTCGGATCGGACGGTGGCCGCGCTCCGCCCGCGGGTCGCCGTCATCACGAACGTCGATCTGGATCACCACACGACGTTCGGCTCGCTCGCCGAGGTCAACGAGCTCTTCGAGGACTGGCTGGCGGCAGTGCCCTCGGCGGTCCGTGGGGATGACGTCGCGCCGTACGACGGACCGCTCGCGGTTGCCGGCGAGCACAACCGCCGCAATGCAGCCTGCGCGCTGGCGGCGCTCGAGCTCATGGGCGTGACACGTGACGAAGCAGCGCCCCGGCTCGCGGAGTACGCCGGTGCAACGCGGCGGCTGGAGCGACGAGGAGAGGCGCACGGTGTCGAGGTGTACGACGATTACGGGCATCACCCAGCTGAGATCGCCGCCACGCTGGCTGCCCTCCGCGACGGCGGCCGCCTCCTCGTTCTGTTTCAGCCGCATCTGTACTCCCGCACGCGCCACCTCGCGCGCGAGCTCGCCGGTGCCCTTGCCGGCGCGGACGCCGTCGCGGTCACCGACGTCTACGCGGCCCGCGAGGACCCCGTGCCGGGCGTGACCGGCAAGCTCGTCGTTGATGCACTCACGGAGCTGCGGCCGGGGATGGCGGTTGCGTGGACCCCGTCCGTGGAAGAGGGAGCGCACTATCTCGGCAGCCTCATCCGGCCGGGAGACCGGGTGGTGACGATCGGGGCCGGAGACGTCGACCGTGCCGCCGGGACGATCCTCGAGGAGCGAGGATGAAGATCGAGAAGCGCGTCGACCTCTCCCGCTTCGCGACGGTCGGGACCGGCGGGCCTGCGCGGGCGCTCGCACGTCCTGAAACGCTCGACGAGGTCCAGGACGCGCTTCGGTACGCAAACGAGCGCGATCTGCCGGTCGCGACGGTGGGCCTCGGCTCGAATCTGCTCGTGGCCGACGAGGGATTCGACGGCCTCGTCGTGAAGCTGGCCGGCGAGCTCGCACAGGCGGACGTGCGCGACGAGTTACTGGTTGCGGGAGGTGGGGCGCCGAACGCCGTTTGCCTCCACCGCGCGCGGGCAGCGGGGCTCGGCGGTTTCGAGTTCGCGTGCGCGATCCCCGGCACGACCGGTGGCGGGGTCTGGATGAACGCCGGGGCCTACGGAGGCGACTGGGCGGCCATTCTCGAACGAGCGCTCGTCGTCGACGGCGACGGCGCCGACTGGCGCACACCCGAGGAGCTCGGCCTCCGCTACCGGCACTCCGAGCTCGAGCACGGCCAGGTCGTGGCATGCGTCGAGTTCCGGCTCACTCCACGTCCGGTCGACGAGATCAAGGCGACCGTCGCGGGCATGCAGGCGAAGCGCAAGGCCGCCCAGCCCACGAACAAGCGAACCTATGGGAGCGTGTTCAAAAACCCGGAGCACGAGCTGACAGCGGGGCGGATGCTCGAGGCGTGCGGCTTGAAGGGCCACCGCATCGGTGGTGCGCAGATCTCGCCCCGGCATGCGAACTTCATCGAGAACGCCGGCGGAGCCCGCACCGCCGACGCCGTTGCGCTGATGGCCGAGGCCAGGCGGCGGGCGAGAGAGCAGTTCGGGGTGGCGCTGCAGCACGAGGTCGAGTTCCTCGGCCCGATCGCGCTCCCGGCACTCGCCGAGTAGGACCTGCGCGAGGCGCGGCGAAGTCAGCCGCATGTCCGAGAAGGTCTTGCCGCTGCGCGCTCGCACGCGCGTCGACGTGCTGCGGTTCGTGCCTTCGGGGAGGTCGCTGCTCCTCGGCGCCGCGATCATCCTCGTTGCGGCGGGGCTCTACGCGCTCGCCCGCGAGAGCTCGATGTTCGCGCTGCAGCGGGTCGAGGTCGAAGGCGCGTCACCCGAGCTGGCCGCCGAGGTGCAGGCCGTGCTCCGTTCGTACCGAGGACGGAGTCTCGTCGTCGTCGACGGAGCGGCTGCCGAGCAACACGTCGACGGCCTGGCTGCAGTCCGAGCGTCCGTCGTCGACCGTGCTTTCCCGCACACCCTGCGAGTACGGGTCGTTCCCGAGGTGCCCGTGGCCGTGTTGCGCCGCGGCGCGGACTCCTGGCTCGTGTCGGCGCGGGGGCGCGTGATTGGGCCAATCGAACGGGGCGGGCGTCGGCTGCTGCCCCGCGTCTGGCTGCCGCCACAGACCGAGATCGAGATCGGCGCGCTCCTCGCCGACGAGCCGGGAGGGCTGGCCGCGCGTTCGCTCGCCGCGTTCGTCGGAAGCAGCTTCTCGCAACGGGTCTCGTTCGTCCGTGCGCTCGACGGGCAGATCACGCTTGGACTGCGCGGCGGCCTCGAGGTCAGGCTCGGCGCACCCGTCGACCTCGGGCTGAAGATCGCCATCGCCCATCACCTGCTACCGGCGTTCGCGCTGCCCGGGGAGGGCGGCCCCGACTATCTCGACGTCGCCGTCCCGGAAAGACCTGTCGCGGGCCGCAACCCTCAACCCTCAGGTTGAGCTTGATGGTTACCCGCGTTGACACTGCAGGTGCCGGAGCGTACCCTGCTTCGCAAGAGGCGTTCGGCCGCCCCAACGCTTTAGTCCAGCTTGAGGCCGGGCAACCTTCAATGTCATGAGCCAGACAGGTAACTATCTCGCGGTGATCAAGGTCGTCGGCGTCGGCGGCGGCGGCACGAACGCGGTCAACCGCATGGTCGACGCAGGCCTCGCCGGGGTCGAGTTCATCGCCGTGAACACGGATGCGCAGGCCCTGCTGATGGCAGACGCGGACGTGAAGATCCAGGTGGGCTCGACCGTGACGCGCGGTCTCGGTGCCGGCGCCGATCCGGAGATCGGGCTCGCAGCAGCGCAGGAGAGCCGGGACGAGCTGAAGGAGGCG
>Ga0184638_1000130_pt1 | contig 19112 bp, 10 predicted proteins | sample PLM31_50_b2_FD_133141 | JGI IMG/M metagenome (GOLD analysis project Ga0184638, IMG submission 133141) | Groundwater sediment microbial communities from an aquifer in East River, Colorado, USA - PLM3-1_50_b2 | ecosystem: Environmental > Terrestrial > Soil > Riparian zone | place: USA: East River... | reverse complement strand
TATTATCAACACCTTAAATTCAAAGAGCAAAAACTAGATAAAGAATGTAAAATAAAAAATCACATCTCCGCCCCCCGGGGGGGTGGGGGGTTCCTGGGGGGGGGGGTTAATTGTTTTTACTCATTTCCCATCTATCATAAAATAAAATAAATTATATACTTCAATTAAACAAGGTAATTGTCTAGTTTGAAAACTAAAAATATAAAAAATTTTATCTCTTCTCTTAATTTAGATTACTCATGATAAATATCACCTGAACATAAATAAGTTAATTCATTACAAAGATATCAAACATAGGAGAAATTTTTAATAGACTGTTTAAATCCTAATCGATGAGTCCAATGTCCTCTTTTTTGCATCCAACTCTCTGAAAGAATTAAACTAATAATTGTACTTTTGACTCTAAGTTTTAATTTTAACATATTTCTTTCTATTTTACTGATTTTTGATTTTCTATTCATTGAGGATAACCCGTCCCGGCCTCCGGCTGGGATGGGTTATCCATCCCTCAGGGGAGGAGGGACGGGTAATCCTAATGATTTATTTCACAACCCCGCCGGGGGCCCCCCTGCGGGCCATTAATTTATAAATAAATTAATGGTCCATGGTTTATTTAATAAACCAAGGCCCCCCGGGGGGCGGAGATTAAATTAATACTATCTATAAAGACATAAATAGTATAATTTTTATATAAATTTTTTCTTTTAAAAAACAAGAAAGGAGTATTTACACTCAAGGGTTTATTAAATGAGATAGCGCTCGTAGCGGCTGTAAAATATGCTCTTGTCTTTTTATAAAATAAAAAAAATTTCTTTTTTTTATTTGTTGGACTATATCTTATTCATTATAAAAATTAATGAAATTAAATTATTAGTCTCTGAGACTGTTTATTATATTTAATATTTTTCTAATACCAATAGGCTCTAAATGTTGTTTTTTCTAAATACAAACGGTAACATTTTCTTCATTTTAAATACCTAATATATTTACTTATATTTAGTTGAAATTCTGTAAAAATAATCTATAATCCTATGTTATTCTTTCAAACTAGGTCTCCATCCCCTTAGTTTTTATTCCTCTCCCGAGGATAAATAAATATTTTATATTTATTTATCCTCGTTCGTGTCCCGCCCGCCCCCGGCTGGGGGCGGGCGGGACTCTCCCTCCCTCGTGTCCCACCATATCAGCTGATATGGTGGGACGGGGACTAAAGAGAATAAAAACCTTCGCCCTTCGCCCCCCGGGGGGCCTCTCCCGCAGGGGGGCCCCCGGCGGGGATGAGGAAAGGAAAGGGGGACGGAGATAACTAGCAAACTTATAACGATAAACTTTCAAATCATAATATAAAAATCCCCCAAATGCTTCTTTGACTGCTAATAAAACTTCTTCGTGTTTTTGAGTTAATTTAAATTCCAATCTCAAGCTATAACCTAATTTATGTCATTTGCTTTTTGTCATGTGAATTGTAAAAGAACCATCAGCATCTGTAAAGCCAGATAATTAATAATTATTTAATATTCAATCTTTTTGTCTCCGCCCCCCGGGGGGCCTTGGGGGGCCCCCGGCGGGGTTAGATAAATATTCAGGATACTTATCGTATACAGAAGGTAAAAGTCCTAAATCTAGTTTATCAATATGTTTAAACTTTATTCTTCCGCCCCCCGGGGGGCCTTGGGGGGCCCCCCGAGGCCCCCCGGGGGGCGAAGTCCAGCCAAATAAAAACCGAAATCTTTATCATTTTCCGGTCTAGTATGTTTTTTTTTATACTCATATTTCTTTATTAATATTATATTAATACTTAATATTATACTACTATAATTACTTATTTGTAAACCGAAAAATTTAGTTATTACGCGAATTAAGTATAATATACATAAAAAAAAATTTTTTTAAATAAAGGCATAATTAGATAAATATTATTATATTTTATTATACCAGTATTATTATTTCAAGGCAATATCAATAAACAGTCAGCTAATAATTTATTTATCCTATTCCGCCCCCCGGGGGGCCTTGGTTTATTAAATAAACCATGGACCATTAATTTATTTATAAATTAATGGCCCGCAGGGGGGCCCCCGGCGGGGTTAAATATATTAATTTAAATAATGAAAAAAGATTAAAGATTTTTCCTACTTCAAATCCTATAATATGAATGTAATTTCAAATATTATAGTATAAACTTGTAAAAAACAATTTTTTTCTATTATACGTCTACAATTAAAAATAAAAATAGGAAAAATTATAAAATGGATTAAAATAAAATAAATTTTCCAGCTATTAATTTAATAATTAAAATCAAAAAAATTTTTGATTCTGACACAAGAGTATCAGCCAATTTACACAATAAAACAAAATTTGTTTTATTGTGTAGGACTATGTATTATACTTTAAGGTATTAAATAATAAAGCTTCTATCTTGCTAGTCTCTGAGGTAAAAAAAAATATAAATCAGATTTTTTCTTACTAGCAAATTACAAAATTATAATTCAATGTATTGTTCTTTGCTTTTAAATAGTATTCAATGGGTCTACTCAAAGCCCAAGGGACGCAGATAATTTATCTTTATTTTGTAATTTTATATATCATACTTGGATGCATATGAGGCATAACTAAATTTCTTAAAGTAGAAAAGCTTATAGTTTTAATATATATTCTATTAAACCCCTTAGATGTTTTATGTAAAGAACAAGTTAGTCCATATTTATCACATAAATAATCCATAATTCTTTTACATTCTATTTGATTTATATTATTAGCATACAAAAAAGAGTAAGAAAAAAACAATAAGTATATTAATGCCTTTTTTAAATAAAGATAAATTACAAATACTTGATCTAAACCGACTGTGTACCGTACGTATTTTTAACCTAAGGTTAACCAATATGTTATCATTAATCCTAAGTTACTTTTTTTTTACTAATTAAATAGTCTTTTTTTTTTCTCTTAAGAACCAGTTTCCTGGTGACTAGAGTATACCTTACAATTATATATAATAATTGAAGAACCATCTACTCGTTGCTCTTTTACAGAATTCGAGATGAATTCTGACTTAGATCCGCGATTACCCATTTCATTTCTGATATCCCATCCCTGGGATAATGAAATCCATCCCTTATGATATTACCATACCCTGAATCATTAATCAGGCCAATCCTTGAATTTCCACAAAAATTTTGGTTATAAGGGCTTTAGGGGTTTTCCGGAATTTGATTCTTATACACATGTATATAAGTAAATTAATATTTATATTATATGTGGTGACTTCAAACAATAAATCCTAACACACCAATTGATAACATTGCATAGCTAAATTAAACTCTTCTTATATTCATATTATTAATCATTTTTTGTATAATTACTTGATTCTCTTTAATTAAATGTTTTTTATAATATACCATATCTAATATTAACTTAAAATTTAGAAAATCTAATTCTTTTATATTACACAAAGGGTAATTATCAAAATGAGGTATTACTTTTGTTCTTATTGAATTTACATCTTGAATATAAAAATCACATCTAAGTATTTCCTTCTTAGACCTTCTTGATACTTTTCCACAATTAAAGAAGAGTATAAACAGTTTCATCAACTCGAAATCTTTACTGTGCTGGGTTATTGAAAAATTTCAATAAAGACCAAATCTATTATTAATCTTAGCAGTTTTTTTTCTAGTGGCTAAAATAAAACTCCCACCTCCAGTTACAAAACCAGAAACCCAATGAGGATTTAATACACTAGGTAAAGATACAATTGGTTTTGTTTGCGCCACTATATTAGGATAAAAAGATAAAACTTTTTTAGATACGCCTTGGTTTATTGAAGCGTATAAGCTTAAAATAGAAATAAATCCTCTCCGCCCCCCGGGGGGCCTTGGGGGGCCCCCGGCGGGGTTTTTATTTAAATGTTCCTTTAATAACATTTTATTTATAACATCTACTCATAACGAAAAATTAGATTGTTTACTTGTTATAAGTGAATATTTACAAAAATGTGGTATTATTACAGAATTAAAATGATTTAAATTCGTTACTCTATATACACAAATATGTTTTTTTTTCCTTTCTGTAATATTTCCAACACCCCCGCCGGGGGCCCCCCTGCGGGCCATTAATTTATAAATAAATTAATGGTCCATGGTTTATTTAATAAACCAAGGCCCCCCGGGGGGCGGAGTATTAAAAAAATGTTTAATATCGTAAAGTATATTAATATCTTTTATATGAATATTAATTTCAAAACTTGCTCTAACTTTTCATTTATCTTCACTATATATAGGTATAATTATACTAAAACAAGCTTCAGCGTCACAGAAACCTGTAACTCAATAAGGGTTTAATAAAACAATCTTCTCTTTATTTACTTCCTTTATTTTCTGATAATCCAAGGATTTAATTGAAGAATCAATTTTATGTGATCAATTAAGGAGAAAATTATTGTTTAGAAGGAAGCTTCTATATTTATTAATCAATATAAATATATTGAGTAATAATTGGACTATTACTTAATACAAAAAGAAAAAATTTTTTTTTTAATATTCCTTACATTTAGTCTCTAAAGAAAAGAAATATATTTCTTTTCTTATGGATTTTATTAATTTCTGTTATCAAAAAAAGTAATCCTTTCCATAAATAATAAAGTTAATATATAAAATATAAGGCCTATTTTATTATGACCATTCCAATGTACTATATAAATAAGGACCATCTCTTTATTAAGAAAGATAATAAACACAAATAAAACAACCCCGGCGGGGGCCCCCCTGCGGGCCATTAATTTATAAATAAATTAATGGCCCCCCGAGGCCCCCCGGGGGGCGTTTATTAAAAATATTTAATAAGCCAAGGCCCCCCGGGGGGCGGAGGTATTTATTAAAAATATCTTAATAACGAACATATGGTCTCTTAATAAAATTAATAATAATTAAAAAGCAGTTAAACCTATATTAATTACAATAAAATTATTTGCGAATTATTAATAAAATAAAGGTCCGCCCTCCGGGGGGCCTTGGGGGGCCCCCGGCGGGGATAGTAAAAAAACAAGGATCCGGGATCAGGGATCCCGGATCCCCCGTCTATGTTTTAATTTTATCAACTTTCCCTATTTTGTTCGTTATAAAAAAGAAAGTATATATGTGATATTAATATATATTGACAGAATATATATAAGACTACATCAATCTACTATCTTTTAGGCTACATTAACCAAAAACGGATTTATCAGACATTGTACCAATAACATGACTGATAATACCAAAACCTGGTATAATTAATATATAGACTTCTGGATGTTTTAGTATAAAACTAAAGGACTATATCATCATCCTTTTCATTTCATTTTTTAATAAATTTAATTCAAGCTTTGAATTTTGCAGTATTTTCATTAGCACAATAAGCTTTAATGTCCCTAAGTTCATAATATTGATGAATAAGATGCAATCTTCTACGTTTTATAGAATGACTTGGACAATTTCTAATATATTCTAAGAATAATAATATATCTTCTTTACTTTGAATAGACCATTTATAATATCCATTTTGAGATTTATCAAAATAAATATTACCTCGAAAAAAAGTTTTATAATAAGAAACATCTATCATCAGCTTATTTGTAACACTAATTGTAAGTTGTGGGTTTTTAGATATTCCTTTTAGGGAAAAAGTAATAGTACCATCAGCATCAAAAAAACCAGTAAACCAACCATGTTTATTATGTAAGCTATCTGGAGTAATAAAATCAATACCCAATTCTACACATATTAAATTTAATTGTTTTAATCGAGAAGTATGTCTTATTTTCCCATTAATACGGCTAATAAGATCCACTATTCCGTTTTTATTATGAAGACGGTATCTTACTGCTTTAACACCTGATCTTAATTTAATAGATCCTCCTATTTTATTTTGGATATATCTTAAAGTATATTCATCATGTAATGACATAGTTATTTCACAACTTACATATCCTTTTTTACTTACTAATAATGATCCATCACCATCTATTAATCCACTAAGTCATTCATTAAATAAATTTTCTTTTTTATCATAGGATGATGCCCGTATAGTCTCTGAGGTTCCTACTAAATACGATGAATATTTACGATTTTTTGTTACCAGCTGATAGTTCTTAACAACGAGAATTTTAACCAGAAAGGGTAATATAAATACACTTATATTCTTAGTATCTGTTATTATATATAGAATGTTCCAGCTAATAGGACAATTCATATTTAAATTTAAATTTAAAAAGGGCCATCTTTGACCAAAGAATCCATTTCTTCAAATTTAACTTTTCTAGGTCTCTTATTAAATCCAGGTACTGGTAATTTCCAGACTTGTGCATACAAATTGTATGGAAGAAACCGACTGTATATTAAGCATCCTTTCAGACACCCACTAGTAAACCAGTCTGTAGCGATTACTTATATAACCGACGGTCTTTAAACGAGAAACTTGTTGACCGTTTTCACTATTATTGCTAATATTTATACTAACTTTTCCTTATATTTATTAATACTAATAAATACGTAATAATATAATTATTATTACATAAGAGTTGCAAACAGTAATAATTAAATATTAACTAAATCTAAGGTATATTTATAGAATATTTACTCTTTCAGATCTTATAGCTTTTTACATCTGTCTTCAGAGCTTCATAGTTTTACACTAAACCTTGACTTGTTTTCCCAAATATATTAATTATAATTTATTTATTAATTTAGCCTTTTCTATCATCTCCAATCTTTTTATTGGATCAAGATGATGTTTTTTTAATAGATCATCATACATTTCTTTTCATAAAAAATATGATAAATTCTTTTTAGTATACAAATTATAATTATCAAAATAAGAGAAAATATTTTTACAATTTTTTACTCCTGCTATTCTATATTCATAAACATTATCTGCGCTATGTTTTGAAACAATACCACCATTAAATAATACACATAAATGTTCTAGTACTTTAAGATTAATATCTCATTTTTGTGAAATATTAAAATTATAACTAAATCCTCTATCTTTACCTATAGAACAAGTAAAACAACCTTCTCCATCTGTAAATCCAGCTAATCAACTATTATTTAAACTTGGTAATATTGAATTATGTTTAAATTCAACAGTATCTAATCTTATTCTACCTTTAGATACTCAAATATTAAATCCTTTAATAAATTTTTCAAAACTTTTTTGTTTACTTGGTAAAATTAGATTACCATTAAATAAACTTATAATTATATCTATTTCTAATTTATTTTGAGTAACATATCTACTAGTTTTTAATGATTGAGGGATTACTTTACCAAAACCTAAAGTTTCTTTTATAAAATCTAAAACTTTTATATCTGTAGTACTTTGTGTAATAACAAAGGCCAAATCCCCTCTATTATTAACTATAAAAGATCCTTCACCTTCTGTAAATCCTATTAATCAGGTTAAGAAGTTTTCTGAAGGTAGATTATCATTAGGTAAATAAGCTTTAAATTTTTGATAAAAAGGTGTAAGATAAAAATCATTAGGATTTATAGCTATAGTGCTATAACTTAAATTATGTGGAAATTTAAAATAAATATGTATAGCTAAACTTAATAAAATAAAATAAATTAATACATTTATCAAGAAAAGATGTTGGTAGAGTAATGGATCACCCAATATACAAAATATAAAAGTACTAAATCTTACTTTCAAACATAATTTTTATAGTTAATAAAAGTAAGGATAATAAAGAATTTAAAATAATTATATATAAACAATATATTTAATGATTAAATTTTAATAATTTTGCCCGGCTCTGGGCGTCGGGTCCTAGGTCCGGACCGGGGGACGGACCTAGTCTAAAAAGCAAATAACAATAAATTAATCTTATAGGTGAATCTTATATAATAATGTAGAATGCATATAAGGCAAAACTATATTTTGTAGTAAAGACATACTGCGTTTAGGTATAAAAATTGTAGGTTTACCATGATCTCTTATAAGTCAAGAATTTAAACCAAATTTTTCGTTTAAAATATTTATAAGCAAATTATTATCCTCTATTGAATAACTATTAGTGGCTAAAGCAACACCATAATTTCTTTTGTACCCATCACACATTATTCAATAGGATAAAGCTATAGCATCCAAATAATTTTCAATATCTTTTGGTATGATTTTTTTCTTATTTGGATACATTCAAATATAATACTGAGTAAATAAAAAGCAAGAAAGATGTCATGTTTTATATGTTTTACTTGTTCTTTTATCAAATCGTTCCCGGGCTCTTTTCTACAATAAAATAAAAAAAACTTATAAACTTCAAAAAAAAACTCTGTTCTTATGTGACTTTGCTCAAAACGGAATCTTGCATTAACATTGCTTTTTTCTAGTCACGCATCTCCTAACAATAAACCTACTATCACACTTTGCATATATGGATTAGGTCCCAATAATTTATGCTGATTTAAATTTTTCTTATCCTTATTATATGTAAAGTAAAAAAAAAAGTTCTTGATTTATTTAATTTAATATAAAAATTGTTTATTTTTAGTACTTTTATATTAGGATTACATTTTCTAATGTTATAATAGACTACATATAAAACATCAACAATGATATTAAATATCTAATCTAATAAATATAACTAGTCATACATATAATCTCGGGGATAAAAAAATTTAATCTAAAGATTAATTTCCTTCTTAAATTTAAAAATTTTTATCTGCTGATTCTCTTTTATAAATATGGCATTTCGGCATGTAGTATGATTAGGAAGCGATGATACCTCCACTAGAGATGGAATCGATCTCACGACCAAATCCCCTCAAAGAACCGTATATGCAGATTACCCTGCGTACGGCTCAATCAAATAAAAACAAGATTAAAAATAATAACATGATTTACCATTATTATTTCTCCTGTTGTCGGCTAAACGTGACTACATTATGACATCATTTATGGATCAACCTTAAGTTCTTAATAGAAGTCTTAGACCCTCCTACACTAATAGGAATAATGTGATCTATTTCATAATAAGTACCTTCTATATTAGATCCGTCTGGGTAGTGAAAAAGAGATTTTTGACACAACGCACATAAACCTTCCTGTTTTATTAACAATTTCCCTTTAATACCTTCATGTTTTCCAAGAGAAGCGAAGTTCGCATTTAATTGAAATTCTATCAATTCAGGAATATTAGGGTGATATGCATGTATGTCTAATAATCTATTAGGAATATTATAAGTTCTTCCAGCTACAGTATTAACTACTGAATGAAAGTCTAATAATTCTCTAGTCTTTCCTTTTTTTGTGTCACTATATCGTGAGGTATTTCTGGTCATTCCTGTGAAGGTTCATTTATTAGAGCCTTTTTTTCTTATTAATTTTTTACCTTCAAGAAAATAAGTATCCGCTATTCTATTTTTACCCCATCTTGGATGTTTCTTATAAGCTCATCTTCAACACTGTAAATATAATGCATACCGAATAATTCCCCTATAATAAGAACTTTCACCCATATTAAAATAACGGGCCCATCCTCGTATAATTGGATTGAGTAAGGAAATGAGTTCGTATGCAGTTAAATTATAGTTTTTCATAATAGTATCCTTTAATCTCTTAATTATAGTTTTGACTCCACGTTTATTAGGATAAAGGGCAATACCACTTCTACCTAATTTTTCTTTAAAGAAACTATATTTAAGAGATCAGTTTTTCCTGTATTTAAACGTGTATCCTAAGAAATTCAATTCTTCTCCACTAGCCAAACAAAACATCTTTGTCTTTTCTGTGGATAAGCGTAAACCTCTTTCTTTTAAGAAATCTGTGACAGCAGGTTTAATAAATTTATCTAAGATTCTACGACTAGTCGCAATAATAACAAAATCATCAGCATATCTAACCGTTTTAACTTTAAAGCTTAACAATTTAATTCTTACACCGTCTTTATATATATTCTTTCGAAATTCATTACCTCCTGTTATAGACTTAATACTATATCTAACTGCTTTTTCAAGCCCATTTAAAACGAAATTACCTAAAATAGGGCTAATAATAGCACCTTGTGGTGTACCTAACTCAGTATCTATCTCTTTAATTTCGTTTCCCTCTTTTAATATTGCTCCACTAGTCAATCAACTCTTAAGTATGTATTTTAAAGTTTTACTAAGTGGGACATTATTTAAAAGTCATTCATGACTAATTTCATCAAAAAAGGATTTAATATCAGCATCTAATACCCATTTGCTTTCGAGTCCTGATTGTAATATGGTTCTAACTGAGGCTATAGCATTCTTGGCACTCCTATATTTCCGGAAACCATAACTCTGTGTATCACTATTCATCTCGATTAGTGGTTCTAAAACTAAAGTTACGAGCTGTTGTAAACAACGATCCTTAATAGTGGGTATACTTATTCGTCTCAGTTTACCATTAGATTTAGGAATCATTACTCATTTCACAGGTATCTTTTTAAATTTTCCTTTATCAGCATCTATAAATGTTTCTTTTAGTTCCTTCACCATAATTAACTTTTCTTCTCCTGTTTCTAATATTTTTCCATCTATACCAGGAGTTGAACTGCCTTTATTTTTTGTTATTTTATAGACTGCCCATAATCTGAATTCTAAAGATAAACACAGTTTATTCTGTAAGTTTCTGACCCTGCGATCATGCAGTCCATTTTTGCCAGCTAACTTAACAAGTTTAACTTGTTTGTTATATACAGCAGTTCCTATTTCTTTTCATTTTATTTTGTTCCAATTACTTGGAAATGGGTTAACCGACTCGGGTTGTCTATGTTTAACATCTGTGACAATAGACCGATACTGAATATCACTTGTTGTTTTGTTAACTATATTTAACCATCTCGAAGTGGGCTTATTAAAGATATTATTCTTTAATATACGAGCTTTACTTTGTCTAATATAAAGACAAAGATTCAAATTACTATGCATGATTTTTTGTGTATATATCTCTAATGAATTATTCTTTATCCCCGGCGGGGGCCCCCCAAGGCCCATTAATTTATAAATTAATGGTCCATCCCCGCCGGGGGCCCCCCGAGGCCCATTAATTTTAAATAAATTAATGGTCCATCCCCGCCGGGGGCCCCCCGAGGCCCCCCGGGGGGGGCGTTTATTAAAAATAAACCAAGGCCCCCCGGGGGGGGCGTTTATTAAAAATAAGCCAAGGCCCCCCGGGGGGCGGAGAGTTTTATAATAATCTGAACTATATATCTCGTTATCCAAAATGTTACTTTTGGCATTCGCTTTTTCGATTATCTTACCCCCGTACCAGCTTAATATAACTCATTCAATTGAACTTGTTATTATTAACGTGCTATTTGACAGTCAATATTTTATACGTCAATACATAATAACTCTAATCAATTTAGTACTACTTATAAATAAAGCTCTAGTAACCATGTAGATTTTTCCGAGGTTCCCATTATAGCTATTGATAATGCTCCAACCGTTCCGCGATTGGGGTATATTATAAGTTGTAATCTGTTCAGGTATTGAAGTAGAAAAATCGCTAAGACAATTCCCAGCCAATAAATTGTCTTTTTCTAATAGTCTTCGGCCTTTTCAGCTTAATTGCATCATACTTTTATGAACTAATAAGAGCCCATTGTTATATGATAGGGCATTCGTTGAACCAATTTTAATATGATTATTTGCTTCCGCTCAACTCATAGTATACACTAAACATAAGAAACGCAATTTATATAAATTAAGCTTATATATTTTGCTATTCATTGGTCCTAACCACTTTAATTCGTTGATTAAAGCAGCACCAAATAATTCCCTTACCTTCATACCGGTCCCGAACCGTTGGTTCGGAGAAGGTATACCGTCCGCCCAGGGGGTGAACGGAATACCTTTATAAAGTATATAGCGATTTGTAAGTAATTGTTTAAATGTAAACATCAATATGCAATTTCTACTCAGAAGAAGAAAAGGAATAAGAATAAAGTGCGTGTATATTACTTTCAACAATTGATTATCAATATTGGAATGTCGTAACGCTGGCTCGAAAAAACTCGTATTAAAGTTTCTATCAAATAAGAGCATAGTTATAGCCCCAGCTAAGATAGGGAGTGAAAGCAGTAATAAAACTGCTGTAACAAATATGGCTCAACCAAATAAAGGCATTTTATGTAAAACTTGCCCTGGCATTCTCATATTTATTATTGTTGTAATGACAATTTAATTATAATAAATAAAAAACTCCGCCCCCCGGGGGGCCTTGGGGGGCCCCCGGCGGGGATTTTTCATTTATTATAATTGGACTATCTCTTCAGCAATTTAATATAAGATATATGACTAATATCTCTGGTGTCTAATTGATAGTCTCTGAGAATTACAAAAAAATTGCTTATTAATTTTTTTTTTATAATTCTACTGGTTAATAAAAACTTCCCAGTAAATAATTAGAAATTTTATATGAATCCCATTTAAAACATCAATATTAACCCCGCCGGGGGCCCCCCTGCGGGCCCCCCGGGGGGCGTTTATTAATATTTAATAAACCAAGGCCCCCCGGGGGGCGGAGCTTAATTATTTTTTTACAAATTCACAAATATAACCCATATAAGGTTCACCACTAATTATATATTTAAGTAGTGTTTCTCTAGTACACCTTAAACCTTTTTCCTTTCTTAAATATTTTATACAAGGTCTAAGACCATAAGATAATATAATATCATTTTTATCTTTTATAGATGTCAGTTTTACGGTTTTGCTATCACTAAAAAGGGGTTTATTTTTATTAAATTTAATTCTATCCTTTTCTAACTTTAAAGCCAAATCAAAAAGAGTTAATTTAGACATTTTTGCAGTTTCAACTAATTCTCTACTAAATGAATATTTCCCTAAATAATAAGACTCTCGCTTTAAATGTTTTTGAAATGTACTATGATGAATGTTAAGATTTCTTATGAAATCTACTTGTTGTATTGAAGAATAATATAAAATACTTTTATCCCTATTGTACATAAATAAAGGTTTAGCATTAGAACCACTAGGGTTATTAGCAACTTTCACTTTATTTAAATTAAAACTTTTATCTAATAAATAGTATTGTTCTAATACTAATTCTGCTTTAAATTCTCAGTTACGCAATAAGGGTATAATCTCCAATGAAAAGTTGTTTATACCATCTTTATATAATAAAGGTATAAATAAACCAACACTTCTATCTTTTTTATGTATATATCGATTTAATCTAACTATTAAATTAGACGAAGAACCTACATATTTAGAACCTGATATTTTGTGTGTAAATATATAAATACCTGGAATTTTAGATTTAGAAGAAGGTGAGCCTAGATGATTTTTAATTTCTATATTTATTTTATCAATATCCCTAGTATTTATATTAATTTTAGGTAAATTTAATAATTCTATATATTGCTCATTTGTAACCTTAATATTACAATTAGACAATATATCATTTATCACGTTTAAAGAAGGATTTTCCTCTATTTTATTATTAATAAAATTATACGCTATTTTATGTGCATTTTTTTGTATACCTTTTTTACCTAATATATATTTTCATTTATTTTTAGGATTAGGGTTTACGTTATTATTATTATAATTAGTTTGAAAGCAACGATATATAGTTAATTGCTTATTTTGTTTATTTGTTAATAAAAATACTTTATCTTTTTGATAATTCATAGCACCTAACATGGAAGAAATTCCAGCAAGATGTAAGGAAAAGATCGCTAAGTCCACAGATCCGCCGCTGTGAGCCTGTGCTGCTGCCAATGGAGGATAAACTGTTCACCCTGTACCGGCACCTGACTCTACAAATGAACTAGATAATAACAAAATTAATGATGGTGGCAACAATCAAAAACTAAGGTTATTTAAACGTGGAAATGCCATGTCCACTGCCCCTATCAACAATGGAACAAAAAAGTTACCACTAGAGATGGAACCCGTTTCGCAACAAGATCCCCTCAAAGAACCGTACGTGCGAATCACTCCGCATACGGCTCAACATTACACAAGATTAATCAACCTATACTAATGTAATAACCTAAATTCGGTTAATCTAAATCCGGCAAGTCATAATGGTTAATATTTCTATGACATCACGAGTGTACAAGTACCAAATTTTTAAGATCAGAACTAGAACCTCCCTTAAATATCGGGTTAACGTGATGGATATGTATTTTCCCTTCTGACATTTGATCTAAAGTGATTAATTCATTACAAATACTACACAAACTATCTTGTTTAATTAATAGTTTTCCTTTCTTTGAATTGTATTGACCTAGAGATTTAAGGTTTGCAGTAGCTTGAAATTCCATTAGCTTTTTTGCATTAGTATCGAACGCATGAATTTCTACTATATTCTTAGGTATAATATATTCTTTAGCTGCTAAAATTTTATTTACATTCGATACATCCTGCAAGAAAATTCTTTTTGTTTTCTCCTTACTATTTGTAGTCGCAAACCTTGATTTTGTGTTAGAGACACCAAAAAAGGTTCAAATTCTACCCTTAAATTTCTTACCTTCCTCCCCTCGGTAGTAGTATTTTGCAATTTTTTTCTTACCTCATCTCTTATGTTTTCTAATACATCAACGTCAGGTCAACTTTCACAGAGCTTGTCTAATATAATCCCTAAATCGTGCAGAGTTACCCATGTTAAAATAATTAGCTCATCCAGTAATAATAGGATTGAGATTACTTATCAATGTGTAACATGTTACATTTTGTGACTTTTTAATAATTTCTTTCATCTTTTTAATGATACTGAAAACTTTGTCTTTATTAGGATATAAACCAATTCCTCTACTACCTGAATGTCGAAATACAAATGCTCGATTATATTTTCAATTAGTTCGGTATTTTAATGTATAACCTAAAAAGTTAATCTCTTCCTTCTCATTAGATAATGTAAAAATTTTCGTTTTTTCTCTAGATAAATAAAGACCCCTTACCATCAAAAATTCGATTATTTTAGGAAGAACATATTTAATAATTATATGTTTACTTCTAGCAACTATTATGAAGTCATCTGCATAACGCACAATAAATAAATTGAGGGATACCTTACATTTAGTTCCATCCTTATGCTTAATAATTATACGTCTTTCTTTGTTTTTAGTTAAGGGAAGTATAGAATTATATGTTGCATCCTCTAATCCATCTAATGTGAAATTTGCCAGACAGGGACTAATAACACCACCCTGCGGCGTTCCTGATTCGTTCATATGAAATACACCCTTTTCCATATACCCTGATTTTAATCATTCTTTAAGAATTAGTTTCAACTTATTATTAAGAGGAATATTATTTAAAATTCAGTCGTGATTTATATTATCAAAGAAACCTTTAATATCAGCATCTAATATCCACTTATTTTCTGTCTTTAACTCTGTAGTTTTGAATTGAGCTCTTAAGATCCCAACAGCATTTTTTGCCGTTCGATATTTCCTAAAACCATAACTATGTCTATCACTATTCATTTCCACTAATGGTTCAATAACTAATTTTAACAAGTGTTGAAAACCTCTATCAAAAATAGAAGGAATACCTAACGGTCTTTTCTTACCTTTCCCTTTATTGATGTATACTCGTTTTACAGGTTTAGATTTATATATATTACTATGTTTTACAAAGTATCTTAACTTCTCTATCATATCAAGTTTTTCTTTAGTAATAGATTTAGTACTCAAAATCTTTCCGTCCAACCCAGGAGTCCTGCTACCAGGGCTTTGACATAAGTAATAAACTGCAATAACTCTAAACTCAAAAGACGCAGCAAGAACAAACTGCAATCTCATAACTTTTTCACTTTTCATACCAAACTTTTTAGCCTGCTTAACCAGTTCAGCTTGTTTATTAAATACCCTTTCTTCTAACTCTAATAACTCTTTATTATTAGGCCATAGGAGTCCACTATTTTTTCTATCCTTTTCAGAATTCTGGATCGAATAGTTTCGTATTTGACAATGACTAAGTTTCGCATTGTAATGCATTACTGAATTTAGCTTTCCCTTTACTGAGGGCCAAGAGTTCAATACTCTACAGGGCAAGGGCAGAGCTCTTATCTTAATATCATCAATATTACTTGATGCATTTGCTTTTTCAGTTATCTTGCCCCCGTTCAATTTGTAAGTATCTAACTTTACAGCTTTGAATACATACAAGTTTATATAAACATAAATCAATTTTCTAGTTATTGACTTATATCGAATATTCATTAATATCTTATGTTTACCTATATTTACTAATAAATACTTTCCGAAGTTCCCGTATTTGACTGTTGTTTCGTTGAAGTAATTTTTACATACTTGGATATAATTTAAGTCCTTCCCTGTTTTGATATTGAGTCAGGAGGTGATAATGTAAACTAGGCTTCAGTAGTTTACTTTCCTTTTTATTACTATTGTTACCATTAATACAACAAACAGTGAAATAATAATGACTCGACGTTCAAGGCTAACCCAAACATCTGTAGATGAATCAATTTTAAAAGGGGAATTCACTTTCGTTAAACTTAAACCTACCACTCAACTATAGGAACGCTTACTTTCCTCTTCTAAGTTAGCTGGAGAATTTGAGCTATTCATCAAACCTTCTGACACATCCTCGTTGGAATGTAACATATCGAATAATCCCGTCCTTCTAGTATCACCAAGAACACAATGAAAGAATCATTGAAAACAACAACTGTTACGTCGTAAAAAACCCCCTACCATAGATGGCATGACCATAAAAAAAAGTAGGGTCGGTCTAGATTTCTTACGAAATCTACCGCCCTCCGAACCAGACGTGACACTTTCGCGTCATCTGGCTCTCCATTCATAATTATACAAACCAATATTATTGTATACATGAATAAAGAATAAAGATACTGACAAGGGTCAATACATTGCATTCTCATATTACCTTCGTCGCGCACCGCAAGAAAAGAAATATGAGAAATATTTTAACAGATAATAATCCCACCTCCACCTTAACTATTATCAACGAAATTATAAAAAGAACAGATTATTAATTATTTTTATTAGTCTGGAGAGATGAAAAATGTCTTTGGATACTTACTTTAATATTATTTAACAATCTCTATTGTGTCCCTGCCCTCTTTCATTTTTTTCATACTCTCGTTTCACTCGTGTCCCCGTCCCCGTCGAGGACGGGGACGGGGACTCTCTGAAGAGAATAAAAACTCGGCTGAGGGGACAGGGACTAAGAGAACAAGGCAAATTATCTTTCTTATTACAATGTTCAATACTTATTTAAGACCCTAAGAAATACTAAACGTATATTATCTGGGCTTTCTTATAGTCTTTTTTTAATCATCTTAACCCCGCCGGGGGCCCCCCTGCGGGCCATTAATTTTAAATAAATTAATGGTCCATCCCCGCCGGGGGCCCCCCGAGGCCCCCCGGGGGGGGCGTTTATTAAAATATTTAATAAGCCAAGGCCCCCCGGGGGGCGGACTATATTATTTTCTTTTATTTTTTGTTCTTACATTTGTAGTTAATTAAGGACTTCAATTTATCTTTTTCTCAAGTTGTTCATGTATTGTTATGCAATCTTACATGATGATCTTTGCATAAGGCCAATTGTTTTCTATTAATTGCTTTCATCTGTCTAGTATAAAAATCTTTTTTTATGTTTGAATTTCTTAAATTTTTAATATTTCGCACATGGTGCATTTCTACCCCAAATTCAGAGTCACAAATTATACATTTTTGAAAAATATTGGATTTAGTAAATTTATTATTTCAGTTTTCTTCTAAGCATTTGTAAGGGTCTCTATCTCCACCGTCTCTAAGCATAATATGCTTTCTTTTAAAATTTTCTGGCATATTTAAAGAAACTATTTTATATTTATCCGTTTCCAAATAAATACGACAACTTAATTTTTGCCCAAATTTTCGATAAGTTTTTCTTAAGGTCCTTAATTTAAATTTTCTAGCTAAAGTTAAACAGCAAGATTCTTCTAACAACCAACAGACACGACTAAGTTTACTCATATTAGAAACAAAGTTATAATAGTTATATAATCCATGTATTTTTGAGTTATAATATCTTAATATATCAGCATGATCTAGGTTTATAAGATTACCTTTAAAAGTACCTTTAAAAACAAGTTTAGGTAGTATATGTTTTTTCTTTTTCCGTTTTACTTTCATTTGTTTCATTTTATTCCGTTTAAACCTATTTTGTCCTAATCTTGAAATCCTTTTTTTAATAAATCCTTCGGACTCTAGCTTTTTTAAAACTTTTGAATAATTCATATTTATTCTGATTCTTATTTTTTTTCTTCGAGTAATATATTTATCACTGTTAGATGCTTTAATCGTTTCTAATGGTTTAGATATTCCTATTAAATGAGGGGCCATAATGGTGTAACCCAAAAATTCTACTGGTTTTTTACTGTATTTGATTATTCCAGTTTTACTTTCATTCAGTTCTAGTTTCAGATTGTTTCTCACAAAATAACGGACATCTTCAAGAACATCCTTTGCTATTTCGTAACTTCCTTCTATTCCTATTAAAAAATCATCTGCGTATCTAAGATAATGTATTCTATTAAATGAATCGTCTCTTCTTATACTTGTTGTATACAACATTTTTGTCCTTAATTTTTGATATTCAAATAAATCGGATAAATCCTCTCCTTTTTTTCTCATGTCTTTCGTTTTATTCTGTAATTTCATATATTCTTTAGACTTTTTCCTTTTTCCTCCTTTATTATATTTTTCTTTTAACTCTTCCATAAATTTGTCTAATTCATGTAAGTAAATATTACATAACAAAGGGGTAAGAACGGAACCTTGGGGAGTACCTACGTCTAATTTATTATGAAGAATTCCAAATTCCATATAACCAGATTTTAGTTCTTTTTTTATTAATTCTATTGTTTTCGTGCACGTACAATCCTTCTTTAAAATATCTAGCAATCTTTTATGATGAATAGAATCAAAAGCCTTTAAAAAATCTGCTTCTATAACATAATGTACGCTTTGAAACTTAGCGTCCAAATATTGAATAGCAGTGTGTGTTCCTCTGTTTGGTCTGAATCCATGTGAAGTATCTAAAAACTTCTTTTCATATTCTCTTTCCATTACTAATTGTATTGCCTTTTGTACTATTTTG
>Ga0184638_1000127_pt1 | contig 19245 bp, 15 predicted proteins | sample PLM31_50_b2_FD_133141 | JGI IMG/M metagenome (GOLD analysis project Ga0184638, IMG submission 133141) | Groundwater sediment microbial communities from an aquifer in East River, Colorado, USA - PLM3-1_50_b2 | ecosystem: Environmental > Terrestrial > Soil > Riparian zone | place: USA: East River... | reverse complement strand
CTGACGGTACTGATCGCATGCTTCGGGATACCGTCCGGCGCCGAGTGACGCCAGCGCGTGAGCCAGCGCCAGATCACCCGATCCCAGCTTATCGGGACTGGCGAGCGCCCGGGCCGTGCTCGCTTGCCAGTCGGCGAGCGGTTCGTCAGCCCACATCTCGACATGCGCAAGCCAGAGGCTCGCCTGCGCGTACCCGGGGTCGCTCTCCAGCGCCGCCCGAAACGCGCGTTCCGCGCTGGCGAGGTCCCAGTGCGCCAGCGCGTCCCGGCCGTCCGCGTACGCATAAAACGCCGCGAGCACGTCGGTCCCGACGACGTCGGGTCGCAGTTGCACGGCGTTGACACCGCCCAACAGAATGGAATCGGCGAGCTCGCGGAACTTCTGCTCGAGTCTGTTGCCATCCTTGTGAATGCGCACGGTGTAATCGCGTACCGTCTTGCCTCCGTGCCGCAAGTCGTACAGCGCCGCGGTAACCTGAATCGAGTCCCCCACGGTCGACACGTCGCCCCACACGAGCATGCCGGCGCCGACGTCCTCGGCGAGTGTTTTCGCTTCATCCAGCGTCATCGGTTGGTCGCCGCGTCGCATCCGCGCGTCGTGCACGCGGAGTGGATCGGCGAGCCGGACATCCGTCCAGCGTCCGAATGCCTGCGAAAGCAGCAGCTCGCACTGATCGCCACTGACGAGGGCCGGTGCGGCGCCGCCGCGATGTCCGAATGGCACGACGACGTAGAGTGATGCATCCAGCTTCGCCGATGCCAGCCGGGGGAGCAGCACAATCCCCAGCGCCCCGAGCGTCAAAGCGACGACGGCGGCGATCGCTCCCCAGCGGCGCCACATCTTGGACCGGCGCAGCGAGCCCGCGGTGGTCTCTGGGCGACCAAGCGCCTGGGCGAACTCCCGCGCGGTCGCGAAGCGCTCAGTCGGGAGCTTGGCGAGTGCGACTTCGATCGCATACTCCACATCGAGCGGGATATCCCGTCGTTCCGCCGAGACGGAGACCCCCTGGCTCGTCGGTGTGTGCCCGCTGAGCATTTCGTGGAGCACGCACGCCAGGCTGAAGACGTCACTCCGCCCGTCCAGCTTCTCTCCAGCCGCCTGCTCGGGACTCATGTACTCCACGGTCCCGACGACGATGCCCGTGCCGGTCATGCGCGCCGCGTTCGCCTCGCTGATCGCGCGTGCAATGCCGAAGTCACTGACGACGGGATGGCCCGCTTCGAGCAGAATGTTCTCGGGCTTGATGTCGCGATGCACGATATTCTGGCCGTGCGCGTAGGACAGCGCGTCGGCGACGTCGCATGCAATGCGCACGGCTTCCGCCACCGGCAATTGCCCCTCGCGCAGCAACCGGTGGCGGAGGGATTCGCCCTCGACGTAAGGCATCGTGTAAAACAACAGACCGTCCGCAACGCCCGAATCGAACAGCGGCAGGATGTGCGGGTGGGTGAGCCCGGCGGCGACCTTGATTTCTAGCAAAAAGCGCTCGGGACCGAGCGCACCGGCGAGCTCCGGCCTCAGAACCTTCAGAGCGACGCGGCGGCCGTGACGCATATCGCCGGCGAGATACACGATGGCCATCCCGCCACGGCCAATCTCGCGCTCAATCGTGTAGCGGCCTGCCAGTGCAGCGGCGAGCCGCGACTGAAGGTGCTCCACGGGCTCTAGCATACGGCCCCGGGTCGTAGGCGGTAAGGCCTTGGCGACACGCGGCTTGCCGACTACTTTCCTGTGCCCGATGCGGGACCTGTCGTTGTCACGCAGCCAGTTGCTGCTCCTCGCCGGCACGGCCAACCGGCCCCTCGCCGAGGAGATGGCCCAGCATTTGGGACAGCCGCTGTGCGCAGTGACGATGCGGCGGTTTGCCGACGGCGAAATCTTCGTCAAGATCGACGAGAACGTGCGCGGGCGGGATGTGTTCATCATCCAGCCCACGAATCCGCCGGCGGAAAACTACATGGAGCTGCTGTTGCTCATGGATGCGGCGCGGCGCGCGAGCGCGGCCCGCATCACGGCGGTGCTCCCCTATTTCGGCTACGCGCGCCAGGACCGGAAAGATCAACCGCGCGTGGCGATCAGCGCCAAGCTGATGGCGAATCTGATCACACACGCGGGAGCGGACCGCGTGCTGGGAATGGATTTTCATTCCCACCAGGTACAGGGGTTCTTCGACATTCCGGTGGACCACCTGTACGCGGCCCCGGCGTTCGTGAGCCACTACCGCACGAAGCAGCTGTACCAGCCGGTGGTCGTGGCGCCGGACGTCGGATCGGCGAAGATGGCCCGCGGGTTCGCGAAGCGGCTCGACGCGTCGCTCGCGATCATCGACAAGCGGCGGCCGTCGGCGAACATCGCCGAAGTGCTGAACGTCGTCGGTGAAGTCGAGAATCGGGACTGCCTGATTCCCGACGACATGATCGACACCGCCGGCACGATCTCAGAAGCGGCCGCGGCGCTCAAGCGGCTCGGCGCCAAGCGCATCTTCGCGTTCGCGACGCATGCGCTGCTGTCGGGCCCCGCGGTCGAGCGGCTGCGGGCGGCGCCGATCGAAGAAGTGACGGTGACGAACACGATCCGCATTCCCGAGGAGCGGCAGTTCGAGAAGTTGAAAGTGCTGTCGATCGCGAGTCTCATGGCGAAGGCGATCGGCTATGAGCACTCGAATCAATCCGTCAGTTCGTTGTTTGACTGACTTGGACCTTAGTCTCTTAGCCTCTTAGGACGATTTTATGGCGCAGACCGTAAGCCTCTCGGCAACGCTGAGAGACAAAACAGGCAAAGGCGCGGCGCGACAGGCCCGCTTCCAGAAGCAGGTGCCGGCCGTGATCTACGGCCACGGCCGCGCGACGCAGCCACTCATGGTGGACGCGCTCGCGCTCGAGAAGGCGCTCACGGGCATCGAGCCCGAGAGCACGCTGATCGAGCTGACCGTGGACGGCAAGAAGGCCCGCACGTTGATCCGCGAGATCCAGCGCCATCCGATCCGCCCCGACATCATCCACGTGGACTTTTACGAGATCAAGGCCGACGAGAAGGTCACGCTCAAGGTCCCCGTGCACCTCGTCGGTACGCCCGACGGCGTGCGCAACGCCGGCGGCGTCCTCGATCAGGTGACGCGCGAAGTCGAGATCGAGGTGCTGCCGGAAAACATCCCCGATCGTGTGGAGCTGGACGTGAGCGCGCTGAAGATCGGTGACTCGCTGCACGCCCGCGATCTGACGATCCCCAACGCCCTCATCCTGACCGGCGCCGACCTGACGATCGCGACGGTGGTACCGCCGCGCGCCGAGGAAGTTGCCGCGCCGACTCCAGAGGCCGCGGCCGAAGTCGCCGAGCCCGAGCTGATCCGCAAGGTCCGTGAGGATGAAGAGGGCGCCGAAGGCGAGGCTGCACCGGGGGGGGCCGCCGAAGAGAAGGGCAAAGCACCGAAGGCCGAGGAGAAGCCCAAGGGCAAGAAAGAAGAGTAGCCTTTGCGCGCCGTCGTCGGCCTGGGAAACCCGGGACCGGATTACGCGGCGACGCGTCACAATGCCGGCTTTCTGCTGGCGGATGCCGTCGCCGAGCAGTGGCAGTTGCCCCCCTTCCGCCGCGCCGAGCGCGCGCGCGCGACGGAAGGCACGGTCGCCGGCATCCCCGTCCGCATCCTGAAACCCACGACGTTCATGAACCGGAGCGGCGCCGCACTCGCGTCGCTGCGCACCGATCCCACGTTCACACCCGCGCGCGATCTCCTCATCCTCGTGGACGATTTCCAGATTCCCCTCGGCACGTTTCGCCTGCGCACCGACGGCACCGCGGGCGGGCACAACGGCTTGAAGAGCATCGAAGGCGCGCTCCAGTCCCAGCAGTACGCGCGGCTCCGCATCGGCGTCGGCCCGCTTCCGGAGGGTACGGGCGATTGGGCCGACTATGTCCTCGCCCCCTTTGAACCCGAACAACTCGAGCAGGTCGAAGCGCTGCTGCCGCAGATGATTGAAGCGGTCGATCGCTGGCTACGTGAAGGATGCTGAGACTCGGAATCGTCGGACTGCCCAACGTCGGCAAATCGACTCTGTTCAACGCGCTGACGTCGTCGCAAGCGGCAGCGGCTGAGAACTATCCCTTCTGCACGGTCGAGCCCAATGTCGGCGTGGTCGAGGTCCCCGACCCTCGGCTCGAGAAACTCAACGAGGTGGTCAAACCCAAAAAGAAGATTCCGGCCGTTGTCGAGTTCGTGGACATCGCCGGACTGGTGAAGGGAGCGTCACAGGGCGAAGGCCTGGGCAACCAGTTCCTGTCACACATTCGCGAAGTCGATGCCGTCGTCCATGTGATCCGCTGCTTCGAGGATCCCGATGTGGTGCACGTCATGGGGCCTGTCGATCCCGTGCGTGACCACGACGTCATCACCAGCGAGCTGGCGCTGGCCGATCTCGCGGTCGTCGAGCGGCGCCTCGACAAGACGCGCAAGTCGGCGCGCGCGGGTGACAAGGAAGCCCAACTCGAGCTGGTGCTGCTCGAGCGCGTGGTGTCCGAGCTGAATGCCGGCCGCGGCGCGCGCGAAGCTGGTGAAGGCGACGCTGCGGTGAAGTTTCTGCGGCAACTCGGCCTGCTCACCGCCAAGCCGATTCTCTATGCGGCCAACGTCAACGAAGACGATCTCGCGGCGGGGGGCGGCACATGGATCGAGAAGCTTCGTGCGGCGGTGCAGACGCACCACGAGGAGGCCGAGATCGTGCCCTTCTCCGCCAAATTCGAAGCGGAGTTGGCCGAGCTCTCGGGCGAGGAGCGACAGGAGTATCTCGCGAGCGCGGGCGTCGCCGAGCCGGGGCTCGACCGCCTGATTCACGCGGGGCACCGGCTGCTCGGCTTGCAGCAGTTCTTCACCGTCGGCGAGAACGAGGTGCGCGCCTGGACGATGCACCGCGGCGACACCGCGTATGATGCCGCGGGCGAAATCCACTCCGACTTTCAGCGCGGCTTCATCCGCGCCGAAACGGTGGGGTTTGGGGAGTTTGTGAAAGCGGGCAGCTACAAGGCTGCCCGCGAACAAGGCCTGGTGCGCAGCGAGGGCCGCGACTACGTCGTGAAAGACGGCGACATCTTACTCTTCCGCTTCAACGTCTAGCGCGTCCAGATCTCCACCGACGCACAGGTCGGGGTGCCACGCTCGCTGCCAAGACTCACCTGCCGTGGTCCGGACAACGACATCGACATCCCGTCACGATATACCTCGACGCCTCGCACATCATCGATTGGAATCTGGTCGTACTGTTGTTCCCAAAATGGCATACCGTCAATCGCTATTGCCACTGGGCACACCCGACCGCGCGCCCATCGTGTAGGCACACAGCCTTCCTTGATGCAACGGTTGTAAATGCCTTCGCGCGCCAGCACGCTACTCAGAGTGCGCAGCCGCAGTCGCTCGAGATCCTCTTGCGTATAGAATCTGCCCCAGCCGCCGTACCAGCTCTTGCGCTCATAAAAACCGGCGAGATCCCGCCAGCCGTCCCGATGCCGCGCTGTGACCACCACGGGGGCGAGGTCGACTGCGTCCACGTCCAGGACGACGGCGAGGCGTTTCGTTCTTCCCGGTCGCAGCTCGAAGGGGTACTCCTCGGTATCCCGCCCCAGGTAGGAAACGCGGATCAGCTGCGTCCCCACCGGCAGACCGGAGAGCCGGAACGCGCCGGTCGAGTCGGTAACGGCGAACTTCTTCGTCCCGGCCACGGAGATCATGACGCTGGCGAGCGGCCGGCCGTTGAACGCCGACTTCGCATAGCCGCTGATGGTGGCTGAATTCTCGGCTTGACCTTGTAGCGCGCAGGGCAACACCAGCAAGGTGGGTAGAAAACGAAGCACGCGACGGACCATAAGCCATCTCCTTGGATTCTCCCCCGAATCTTACTACCCGCCGCTCCCGGCCGTAGTTCGCGGTTATGACTTCTAGCGCGTCCAGATCAAGACCAGCCCGCACGATCCGACGGATGGAGGCCCACCGCCAACCCACACGGATGATCCGGGCGGCCCGGGAAGCGGGACATCCAACCCGACCGGTGGCACCCCGCGGTAGATCTCGACGGCGGCGACATCCGATATGGCGATCTCGTCGTAATTCACTTCCTGGAAGGGCATCCCATCCACGTTGATCGGAACTGCGCAGAGGACGCCGTTGCTCAAACGCGTGGGGACGCACCATTGAGAGCAGCGCGTTGCAATGCCCTCGAGCGTCAATACCCCGCTGATTCTCCCCGCCCGGACCCGCTTGATTTCTTCGCGCGTGAAAAACCGTGCGAACCCGGTGTACAAATCGCGGCGCTCGTAAAAGCCCGCGAGATCCCGCCAGATGTTGGCCGATCGCGCTTCAACAATCACCGGATGCAGGTCGAGCGCGTCCACGTCGAGCAACACCGCGATTCTCAGGGTCCGGTGCCCGTGCAGGCTGAACGCAACGTCCTCAGTCTCCCGGCCCTCGTAGGAGACCCGGATGCGTTGCCGTCCCGCCGGCAAGCCGTCGAGCCAAAAGAAGCCGGACGAGTCGGTCACGGCGAACCTGCGGGCCGCGGGGACGGAGATCATCACGCCGGCGATCGGCAGCCCGTTGAATGAGGAGCTTGCGCGGCCGCGCATACGTGCGGTGGAGTCGATCTGAGCAGGCAGCGCCGAGGCGAGAACCGCAGTGGTGAGCAGCGCGAAGGCAGCCATAGCCGTCTGATACGATACCGTTTAGCTTTCGCGCTCACAAATCCCCTACTCGGTGCCTCCACCGCACCGGGTCACCTATGACCAAAGGGAGGTGGCATGAATCGTCGGTACGAGACGGTCTACATCTTCGATAGTGCGCTGGACGAGCCGGCAATCACCGAAAAACTGAACCGCTTCCACGCCCTTCTTACAAAGGAAGGGAAAGGCACGATTGCGAACGTGTCGCACTGGGGCAAGCGGACCATGACCTTCAAGATCAAGAAGAAGGACGTGGGCTACTACGTCGTCGCCGAGTACCAAACGACCGGCGATTTGCTGCCGGAGTACGAGCGTGCCGTAAAGCTGGACGAGGGCGTGCTGCGCTACCTCATCGTCGAGGCCGCGCGTGAACAGCCCAAGCCGGTGGTCGCCGCCGCCGTCGTCGCACCAGAAGAGGAAGAGCTGGAAGAGGAGGAAGCGTGAGACGTCCCGCCAAGACCTGTCCCGTGTGCGAGTCCGGCGCACGCGTGCTCGACTACAAGGATGACCGGACCTTGGGCCGCTTCCTGACCGAGCGCGGCAAGATTCTGCCGAGCCGGCTCTCGGGGATGTGCGCGCGCCACCAGCGGCAGCTTGCGACCGCGATCAAGCGCGCGCGGCAGCTGGCCTTGATTCCGTATATCAAGGGTCACACTGCATAGCGTGGCGGCCACGCGCGAGTCGTGGTGGCGTCTGGGCCTGGCGCTGATCGCGTTCGTGCTCTGGGCGCATCCGAGTCTGGTCGGTCTGCCGTTCGCGGCGTTGCTCATCCTGGCTCCTCGGGAAGGCGGAGATCGTCCGGCGTGGTCGCAGCCGCTCGCCGGCCTGATCGGCGCCATGAGTGTCGCGTTGCTCGTGTTGACCGGCGGAAGCGGCGGCCGGCTGGCTGCCGCCACCAGCGCCTACATCGTGCTGGTGACCGCCGCGTTTGTATCCGTGGAGCTGCTCAAGCCGTCGCCGATTCTGCGTCAGGCACTCAGGGCGCTGGTGGCGGGCGGGCTCACGACGGCGGTGTTGGTCCAGGCCGTGTGGGGATCGGAGGCGTGGGGCGCCCTCGCCTGGGAAGCGACGCGTGCTGCCAGCATCACGATGCGGTCCATCGTGGAGGTCGCGCCCGACGCGTTCACGATTTATGAGCCGATCGTGCGTTTTGTGAGCCTCACGTGGCCCGGGATGCTCGCGTTACAGACGTTGGCCGGCCTGGCGCTCGCCTGGCAGATGCACCTGCGCCTGGCGTCGGCTGCTCCGCTCACGCGCTTCAAGGATTTCCGCATGGGCGACGGCTGGGTGTGGGGCATCGTCGCCTGGCTGGGCGTGCTGATTCTGCCGGTCTCGAACGCGCTGCACGTGGCGGGCACGAACGTCGGACTGGTCGCGAGCGCACTGTACGTGCTACGCGGCGCGGCGATCGTCGTCACGTTCGCCGAGGCCTTCGGCGTTTCGGCGGTGGCGCTCGTGATTGCCGCGGGCGCCGCGGCGGCGCTGGCCGTCCCGCTGCTGTTCGTGGTACCCGGGTTATGCACGCTCGGCATTACCGATACGTGGTACCAATACCGGCGCCGTCTCGCCGCCGCGCGCGGCGCTGGTCCAATACAACCTAAGGACTGACGATGGAAATCATTCTGCGGGCAGACGTGCAACACCTGGGCAAAGTCGGCGAAGTCGTCAAAGTGAAAGACGGCTACGCCCGCAACTTTCTGTTGCCCAAAGGACTCGCCTATCCGGCGACCGAAGCCAACAAGAAACGCATCGCCTACGAGGGCGAGCGCCTGGTGAAGCAGCAAGCCGCCGAGAAGTCTGCGGCGGAGACCGAGGCCACCCGCCTCGCCGCTGTGCACCTCAGCTTCGCCGTGAAGGTCGGCGAGGAGGAAAAACTCTACGGCTCGGTGACGGCGAGTGACATCCAGCGCAAGCTCGAGGAAATGGGAATCCACGTCGACAAGCGCAAGATCGACCTGCAAGAGCCGATCCGTGAGCTCGGCGAGTTCAACGTGGGGATCAAGATCCATCCCGAGGTGCGGCCTGAAGTGCGGGTCACGGTGGTGAAGGAGTAACCACTGATTCTCACACAGGTTGTGGACGCATTGCTGGATCGCAAAGCGGTCGATCCCGTGGTATTGGACTTGCGTGGCCTGTGCGCGGCTACGGACTACTTCGTTATCGTGTCGGGGACGTCGGACGCGCACGTGCGCGGCATGGCGAATCACCTCGTGACGGCGCTCGCGCCGGCGGGGCTCGAGCCGCATCACGTGGAAGGGTTGGCACAGGGACGCTGGGTTTTGCTCGATTACGTGGATTTCGTCGTGCATGTATTTCATCCCGAGCTGCGGGAATTCTACCAGCTCGAGCGGTTATGGGGCGATGCCCCGGTCGTCGCCGCTGGCGATGCAGGCGGAGCAGGCGCGAAAGGATAGGCCGGTATGCGAGGCACCATGACTCGTCTGAGTGCCACACTCGTATTCGCGATGCTCGCGACTCCAGCGGCCGCGCAGTACTTCGGGCAGAACAGGGTGCAGTACCGCAACTTCAACTTCCAATCGATTCAGACCGAACACTTCGACGTCTACTACTACGCGGATGAGCGTGGCGGCGCGCTCGACGCGGCGCGCATGGCCGAACGCGCGTATGCCCGCCTGTCGCGCATCCTGCACCACAAGTTCCAGGCACGCAAACCGATCATCCTCTACGCGTCGCAGTCCGACTTTCAACAGACGAACGTCGTGGACGCGTCGGGCGAGGGGTTGGGCGGCGTGACGGAGTTCTTCAAGCACCGCGCCGTCCTGCCGTTCACCGGCTCGTACGCCGAGTTCGAGCACGTGCTGCAGCACGAGATGGTGCACCAGTTCCAGTACGATGTGTACAGCCGCGGCCGTCCGGGCGGCGGCGTGCAGACGCTGGTCAGCGTCAATCCGCCGCTGTGGTTCATGGAAGGCATGGCGGAGTACCTGTCGCTGGGACCGATCAACCCCGAGACGGCGATGTGGCTGCGTGATGCGGCGCTCGAAGGCCACCTCCCAACGCTCGAGGAGATGACGCTCGACCCGTACATCTTTCCCTACCGCTACGGGCACGCGATCTGGGCCTATATCGGCGAGAAGTGGGGCGATGAGGTCATCGGGGAGATCCTCCAGAGCTCCGCGACCTCCGGCATCGAGGCCGCGTTCAAACGCGCGCTGGGACGCTCACTCGAGGACCTGTCGAACGATTGGCGCGATGCCGTGCAGAGCACCTTCCTGCCGCAGCTGGGCGACCACTACCGCGCGCGTCGCATCGCGCAGCCCACGCTGACGCGGCGCAAGACCCGGGGACGCATCTTCCTCGCGCCCGCGCTGACGCCCGACGGCAAAGACATCGCCTTCTTCGGGGATCAGGGCGGCTTCTTCGTCGATCTCTGGCTGGCGGATGCGGAGACGGGGCGCGTCAAGCAGCGGCTGGTGAAATCCACGCTCAACAACAACTACGAGAGCCTGCGGTTCATCAACTCGGCGGGCGCGTTTTCTCCCGACGGTCGGTTCTTCGCCATCGCCGCCAAGCACAAGGACCGCGATGACCTCGTGATTCTCGACGTGAAGCGTCGTCGCGAAGAGCGGCGCATTCAAGTCGGGTTGAACGGCCTGCAGACGCCACAGTGGTCTCCCGATGGGCAACAGCTCGTGTTCACAGGATTCAACAACGGTTTCTCCGATCTCTTCACGATCCATCGCGACGGGACCGGGCTGCGGCGGCTGACCAATGACAAGTTTGCGGATCTGCATCCGTCGTGGTCGCCCGATGGTCAGACGATCGCCTTCGTGACCGACCGTGGCGGCGACACGGACTTCGATCTGCTGCGCTTCAGCAACCTGCGGATCGCGCTCTACCACCTCGATACCGGCACCATGGAGCTGCTGGGCGACATGGACGCCGGCAAGAACATCAACCCGGTGTGGGCGCCCGACGGCCGGTCGCTGGCGTTCGTCTCCGATCGCACGGGCTTCAACAACGTCTTCCTCTACGACTTTGCCGACGGCCGGATCTATCAGCTCACGAACATGTTCACGGGCGTGCAGGGCATTACGCCGCTGTCTCCCGTGCTCACCTGGGCGGCGCATGCCGACCGCATGGCGTTCGTCTACTACGAGGACGGCCAGTACAGCGTGTATTCGCTGGAGAATCCGCGCTCGCTCCGGCGCGCGCCATTTCGCGGTCCCGCCACCCAGCCCGTTGTGACACTGCTGGCGGTCGAAGCCCGCGACAGCGTGGCTCCTGCACCGGCACAGCTGACACCGGTGTCTACCGGGACAACCGGCGGCACCGGCACGGAGGCCGCCCGAACTGGCGGGTCGTCCCTCTATCGCTCGTCCGGCGGATTCCGCCCGTCGGCGTCGCCGGCGGCGGGGGAATCGTCGGCGGTGCCAGCGCTGGTGACGGTGCGCGAGCTGCTCGATTCGGCGACGCTCGCCCTTCCCGACACGAACGAGTTCTCGTTCAAGCCGTACAAGGTGCGCTTCACCGCAGACTACGTGGTGCGACCGACGGTCGGGTATCAGCGCGACAACTTCGGCCGCGGTTTCTTCGGCGGCACCGCGATCGCGCTGTCCGACATCCTCGGCAATCACTCGGTGGTATTGGCCGGCTCGATCAACGGCCGCATCAGCGAAGCGCAGTTCCTGGGTGTCTACATCAATCAGTCGCATCGTCTCAATTGGGCGGGCGGCTTCTCGCAGGATCCGCTGTACTTCTACGGTGGCAGCGACTGGAGCCGGATCGAGAATCCGGACAGCCCAGGCGACAGTCTCGATGTCTTCTCCTCGCGCATTCGCCGCTTCGTCATTCGCGACGCGTTCGCGGAGTCGTACTATCCCTTCGATCGCTTCAACCGGCTCGAGTTGGGATTCCACGCGGTCAACATCTCCGAAGCCACGCTGGCATTTCAGACGTTGTATGACGCAACGAACGGGGCTTTCATCGATCAGCGGCTCGTGAGCGGCGGCGGTCCGTCGGCGACGTTCGTGCAGCCATCGCTGGCGCACGTCCACGACAACACCCTGTTCGGCTACGTCGGACCGTTCGCCGGATCCCGGTCGCGCCTGTCGGTTGCCCCCGCCTTCGGCTCCTGGAGCTTCACGGCCGGGCTCGTGGACTACCGGCGCTATCTCTTTCTCCGTCCGTTCACGATCGCCTTCCGTGGGTTGATGTTCGGCCGGTTCGGCCGCGATGCGGATCGCTTCCCCATCTTCCTCGGCAATACGGACCTGTTACGCGGCTACACCGCCGGCTCCCTGCGCGATCACGAATGCCTGGCTGATCCGAACGCGCAGGTCACCTGCCCCGAGCTGGATCAGTTGATCGGATCCAAGATCGCGGTGACCAGCGTCGAGCTGCGGTTCCCGCTGACGCGATCACTGGTCTTGGGATTCCTGCCCGTCGGCTTCCCGCCGATCGAAGGCGCGATCTTCTACGACATGGGCATGGCGTGGGATGATGCCAGCCTCATCAAATGGAACCGCGCGGCGGCGGAAGACCCGGTGCGCGTGCGGACGCCGCTGCGCAGCTGGGGCGGCTCGATCCGGGCGAACGTGCTGGGCCTGCTGATCATGCGGATGGATTACACCAAACCCCTGAACCGGCCGTACAAGAAATCGTATTGGACCATCAGTTTAGGTCCGACGTTCTAACTCCGCTTCGCTAAAACAGTTGCCATGGCCTCGCCGGTTGTCTATTTTGTCCGGCGAGGCCACTTGCCCATCTCCCGCTTCCTTCTGTGTGCGATTGTGCCGCTTTGGAGTTGTGGATCCCAAGCGCCGGAAGTCGTATCGTCGCAACCACAATCCCCACAACGCGTTAGCCAACTCCAGATCCTGGCGCGGACTCCGGGAGTGGCCATCCGACTGCCCGCCAAGGGTGGCACACCACAACTGTATCGCCTGCCCCGGCTCACGGCGGTCGAGGGCGTCATGCGGGGCAAGCTGCCCCCGGTGGAGCGGGTCGTGGGGCTCGATCCCGAGTCGGAATTCCTCTTCGTCGCGACCGCCAAACGCGAGCTGCTCGCGCTCGACCTCGGCAGCGGCCGAGTCGACACGGTTGCGACCGGCATCGCGCAGGCCGCGCTCGGGCCCGACGGCACGCTCTACGCCGTCGACACAATGCGACGCGTGATTTCACTCTCGCGCCGCACGCGGTTTGCGTGGCCACAGCCCCTCACCGCCCTGCCGCGCGATCTCTTTGGCGCGACGGATCAGCATCTCGTCGGCGTGATTCCACAGGACCGGCTGCTCGTGGCGGCCGCCGATCAGCCGCCGACCGTGCTTCCCATCGCCGCGGGCGGCGACGTCGCGGCGACTCGCTGGGGCGATCTCGTAGCCGTCGCCAGCGACACGGGCGTGACCTTCTACGATCCGCTCGGCCGCCGCAATCCGTCGTTCGTCAGACTTTCTGATGCGCCGCGCGCGCTCGCGTTCTCGCCATCAGGCCACCGCATTTATGTCGCCCGCCGCAGCGTTCCCGGCCTGGCGGTGGTCGATCGCTTCGAACGCCGTGAGCTGGACGGCGTCGCGCTCCCCGGTCCGGTCGCCGCGCTGCGGCTCGACCCGCTCGGTCGCTGGCTGCTGGCGCGACCGGCAGCCGGTGACTCGGCATGGATCGTGGATCTGCCGATCAAACAGCACACCGGCATCGTGCCCACCGCATGGCAATCGGATTTGCCGGCGATCTCTCCCGATGGCGTGCTCATCTACCGGCGCCGCAACGATGTGCTTGCCGTGCGGCCCGATTCGCTCACCGAAGTCGGGAAGGTCGAGCGGGGCGCCGCGGATCTCTGGATTCTGACCACGTGGTTGCCGCGCGGCGTGCCGGCCAGCGTCGCGAGCTCGGCGCGGGCGGAAAGCGCGGGGACCGGCGCCGAAGGCCCGCTCTATGTGCAGGTGTCCACGTCGCAGAACCCGGAGTGGTCCGGACACCTCGCCGACGATCTCTCGCGGGCGGGGATGGCGGCGCGCGTGCTGCCGCCGCAGCATCCCGACGACGGTTATCGCGTCGTGCTCGGTCCATTCACCACGCGCGCGCAGGCGGAAGCCACGGGACGCCGGCTGGGCCGGCCCTTCTGGATTTACCAGCCCGGCCAATGACCACGTACCGGCAGCTGCCGCTTTCGCGGCTCGGCCACCTGGTTCCGCCGCTCGTAGACGGCGCGGCCCTCGTGGCGCTGATGCCCGTGACCGACGACCTGACCTGGGCGGCGAAGGCGGCGTGGGACATCGCGCGCATCGCCGCGCACGATGGACGCCGCGTCGCGCTCGTGGACCTGTACGTTGATCACCCGGCCCTGCACGAAATCATAGGCCTGGCGCCGTCCGAAGGAATCGTCGACGCCTTCGAGTACGGCGTCTCGCTGAACAAAGCGGCGCACGAAGTAACGGGAGTGTTTTTCATTCCCGCCGGATCGGACACGGCCAACGCCGCCGAGCTGTACGCGCATCCGCGCTGGCGCAAGCTTCAGGCCGGGTTTCGCTCCGAGGGTGCGCTGCTGATCGTGTTTCTCCCGCCCGCGGGACTCGCGCAGCTCTCGGCAACGCCGGACGGTCTGATCGTGCTCGCCCCCGAGGGACTCCGTCCGGGGTTTGGGACCGGACGCGATGTGCCGCTCCTGGGCGTTGTCCGCGATCGCTGGCTGCCGTCGTCCGGGGGACCACGCATCTCCCCGCCGCCACTGGCTGTGCCGGTGGAGCGGGAGCCCCGACGTGGACTTCGTGTCGTTGTGGCGGCGCTGGTCGTCGCGGCGTTAGCGGTCGGAGGATGGGCATTACTGGCGCGAGCGCGCGAGTCGTTCGTCGCGCCGCCCGCTGCCCCGACTCCACCCTCCACAACCTCGACAACCTCCACCAGCTCCGCCAACCTCCCCCGACAGCCGGTTCCAGTCCGCCGAGACACACTCGCCTGGACCGTGCAGCTCGCCGCGTACGCGTCACTCGACAAGGCGCTGGCGCATGCCGATCGCCTCGCGGCCGATGCAGGCGTGCCGGCGCTCGTGACGCCGGTACCGCAGAGTGATCAGGGGCCCGTGTGGTACCGCGTGCTGGCCGGCTCTTACGCGACACGCGCGGCCGCCGGCGATGCCCGCGCGAACCTGTGGCGCCGCGGCATCGCGGCTGAGGGAATCGGGGATCTGCTGCGGGCGCCGTACTCCTATCAAGCGCCGGCGGGCGCGTCGCTCGACACCTTGCGCCGCCGCGGGCTTCCCGCGGTACGCTGGTCCAACGGCAACATTCTGCTGGGCGGCTTCGAAGCACCCGAACAGGCGGCGTTCACGCAAGCGGCACTCAAGCGCGCCGGCGTGCGCGCGAACCTACTCCCTCGCATGGGGACGCCATGAGACTGAGCAGGCTCGAGCTTTCGGGCTTCAAATCGTTCGCCGGTTCGGTGGAGCTGCCCTTCGATTCGGGGGTGACGTCCATCGTCGGCCCGAACGGCTGCGGCAAATCGAACATCTCCGATGCCGTCCGCTGGGTGTTGGGCGAGCAGTCGCCCCGCCTGCTGCGCGGCGGAAAAATGGAAGACGTGATCTTCCAGGGCTCTACGGGACGCCGGCCGGTGAACGTCGCCGAAGTGTCGCTGGTCTTCGACAACTCCGACGGCACGCTGCCGATCGCGTATCAGGAAGTCGTGGTCACGCGTCGCCTCTCCCGTTCCGGCCAGAGCGAGTATCTCCTGAATCGCTCGCCGGTCCGGCTGCGCGACATTCAGGACATGCTGCGGGGCACGGGCCTGGGCGCGGACGCCGGCGTCGTGATGGAAGCGAAGATGATCGAGGCCTTGCTCTCCGAAAAAGCGGAGGAGCGGCGCGCGCTGTTCGAGGAGGCGGCCGGGATCGGTCTCTATCGCGACCGCAAGAAGAGCACGGAACGGCGGCTCGAGGAAACGGCGGCCGATCTCGCGCGCCTGGAAGACCTGATCAGCGAAGTTCAGACGCAGGTGCGCAGTCTGGCGCGCCAGCGCGGCCGCGCCGAGCGCTACGGCAAGATGATCGAGGAGCGCTTTGGCATCGCGATGACGCTGGTGCGGCGTGAGCTGGAAGACTTTGATCTCTCGCTGGGAGCGTTGGGCGTGCGCGCGCGCGAGCTCGCGGAAGCCTTGCCCGCGGCACGGGCCCGACTGAGCGACGCCGAGCGCCAGCGCGAAGCGCGCGTGCAGGCACGGCACACGGCCGAGGCACGGCGGACGGAGGTCGAGCGGCGGCTCGGGGACGCGAAGCTCGAAGTGGGGCGGCTGGAAAGCGACCTCGCGCTCGCCGCCGAACGGTTGAGCAATGCGGGGCAGCGCCGCCAGACCGCGGCCGATGAGCGCGTGCAGGCCGAGCGGCGCGCGGCGCAGGCGGAGCGCGAGCACGAAGCGGCGGCCGCGGAACGTACCGCGGCGGAGCGCGACCTCGCGACCGTCCAAGGCGAGCTGGGGGCGCGCACGGGAAGCGAGGACGACGTGCGGGGACGTCTGGCCGCTCAGCGCACCTCCGTCCGCGACCTCGAGGAAGGGCTGCAGCGCCAGGCCGAATCGGCGCGGGCGCTGGAGGGCGAGCGCGCGGCACTGGAACGCGAGGGCGCCGAGCTGCGCGAGCAGCTGACCCGCGCCGCCGGTGAGCGCCAGGCGCGCGACGCGGCGGCGCGGACCGCGACGGGCGATGCCGACGCGGCTCAGCAGCGCGCTGTCCGCGCCGCGCAGACCGCGGTTCGCGCCGTCGAGGCGCTGCAGCACGCGCGGCGGCACGTCGCGACGCTGCAGGAACACGAGATGCGCGCACGCTCGGCCCGCCGCCAAACCGAGGCCGCGCTGGCCCAGCTCACGGTGCGGCGCGACGCGCTCACCGAGCTCGACCGCGAGCGCGTGGGCCTCGCGCCCGCGGCGCAGGCGCTCCTCAAGGCCAAGGATCGATTCGGCCACGCGGTGCTCGGCCCGTTGGCCGACTTCGTGCGCACGAGCCGCCGCGACGCGGCGCTGGCCGAGCGGCTGCTCGGCGAGTGGCTGCACGCCGTGCTCGTGCAGGACGCCTCGACCATCGACGCCATCCGCGCCTGGCATGCGGAGACGGAGCCAGGACCGCTCGTGCTGCTTCCCTGCGTCCCCGGGCCCCGCCTGGCCACCGACGGCCACCCGCTCAAGGACGAGCTGCGGGTGGACGGACCCGCAGCCGCCTGGGTGCGCGCCCTGCTGGCCGGCCACGAAGTGCTGCCGGGAGGCGACGGCCGGGCCGTGCGCCGCGCCAACGGTGCCGTGTTCCTCGACGGCGGGACGGCGATCGAGGGAGGCGCGGGGGGAGGGCCACTGCAGCGGCGCGCCGAGCTCGAAACGCTGGAGCAGGACGTGCACGACGCAGAGGCGGCGCGCGGCCGCGCGGCTGCCACGCTCGAAACCGCCGGGAAGGACCTGACGGCGGCGGAGGCGGCGCTCGCCGAGGCGGTCCAGGCCGGGGAACGGGCGCGCCACGCCGAGCTCGAGGCGGGGGCGGAGAAGGGAGAGGCCGAGCGCACGGTGATCCACGCGCGGCGCGAGGCGGAGGAGGCGGTGGCGCTCGTCGAGCGCCTCACGCAGCGGCTCGCGGAGGTCGAGGCCCGGCTCGGCACACTCCACGCCGAGCTGCAGGAGTGCGAGTTGCAACGCGTGCGCGCCGCCGAACAGCTCGGCACCGAGCGCGCCGGCCTCGCCGATCTCGAGGCGCAGCAGGAGGCGGCGCGCGAACAGCGCGTCCGCTGGCAAGTGGAGGCGGCGCAGGTGGAAGCGCGTCTCGCGGCGGCAGCGGAGCGCACCGGTCGCGCGGACGCGGACGCGAAGGCGTCCCGCGATCAGGCCGGCGCGCGCGCCGAAGAAATCGGGCGCACCGAGCGCGAGACGGCATCCCTCACCACGGAGCGCGCGCAGTGGGAAGACACGTTACAGGAGCGCCGGCTCGCCGTGGTGGAGCTCGAGACGGCCGCGAAAGACGCGGAAACACACGTCGGCATGACCGATGCCGATCTGGGACAGGCCGAGGGCGCCCTCGATCAGGCGCGCAAAGCCCTCGCCGTGCTGGGTGAGGAGGAGCATCGGCTGCAGCTCGAGAAGACCGAAGCCGAAGGGCGCAAGCGTGGCCTGATGGAGCGCGTCGAAACCGAATGGCGCAAACCGCTCGACACGCTCCTCGCCGACGCCCCGGAAGTCGCCGGAGACCTCGAGTGGCTGCGGCAGGAAAACGACCGGCTCCGCGGCGCCATCGATGCTGTGGGCCCGGTGAATGCACTCGCGGTCGAGGAGCATGCCGACGAGACCAAGCGACTCGAGTTTCTCCAAACCCAGCGCGACGATCTCGTGACGGCGCGCAACTCCCTGCAACAGGCGGCGCGCGAGATCGATCAGACCGCCAAGACGCTGTTTCTTGAATCCTTCTCGAGAGTCAGAGAACACTTTCGGTCGGTCTTTCAGACGCTGTTCGGCGGCGGCGAATGCGACGTACGTCTGGCGAACGAAGACGAGCCGCTCGAGAGCGAGATTGAGATCCATGCGGCGCCGCGCGGCAAACGGACCCAGCGGATCCACTTGCTGTCCTCCGGCGAGCGGACCCTCGTCGCGGTCTCACTGCTGTTCGCGATCTTCCTCGCCAAGCCGAGTCCGTTCTGCCTGCTCGACGAGGTGGACGCGCCCCTGGACGACGCGAACGTGGGCCGTTACGTGCGGCTGCTGGCGGAGTTCAAGGACCAGACGCAATTCATCGTCATCACGCATAATCCCCGGACGATGCAGGCGGCCGACGCCGTCTACGGCGTGACGATGCAGGAGCCGGGCGTCTCCACGATCGTTGGAGTCCGCCTCGGTCAAATGGAACCCGCCTAGGTCTCCCCGAGGCCCCAGGCCCTAACCCCTAGCCCCTAATGATGCGGCGGTTGGTCTGGCTCGTATTCCTGCCTGCTGGGTTGGCAGCGCAGCGGCCCGCGGTTTCTCCGGTACTGCCGCGGCTCCTGGAGCGCGTTCAAGACACAACGGTTTCGGTCTGGCTCTTCGCCCGTCCCGGCGCCTCGCTCGACGTCGTGAGTGACCGTGCGGCCGCAGCCGGCGCGCGTGTGCGCGTTCGCAGCCGCTGGTTGCACGCGATCAGCGCCGACGTGCCCAGCGCCGCGCTCCGCACCTTCCTTCAGGACCGCGACCTGCGCCGCATTCAGCCCCTCGGCCGTTTCCGTCTCCGGCCCCGACGCCCTGGGCAGCCCCTGATCGACCTCGCGCCGCGCGTTGCGCCCCCCCCCCCGCCCCCCCGGTCACCTGCCGCGCCTGGTGATACGTGCGGCGTCACGCCGGGGGACGATCCAGTCCTGGGACCGTCCGAAATGCCGTACCGCCGGCTGAATCTTCGGCCGCTGACGAACGCGGGCGTGGATGCGACCGGCGTGCGCATCGCGATTCTCGATACGGGGTTTGATACCGCGAACCCCGCGTTCAACGGTATCACGATCACCGCGCAGCGCGACTTTGTGTTCGGCGACAACAACGTGCGAGACGAGATGGGGGATCTCGCCGGCGCGCATTTCCACGGCACGTCGACCTGGT
>Ga0184638_1000124_pt1 | contig 19473 bp, 17 predicted proteins | sample PLM31_50_b2_FD_133141 | JGI IMG/M metagenome (GOLD analysis project Ga0184638, IMG submission 133141) | Groundwater sediment microbial communities from an aquifer in East River, Colorado, USA - PLM3-1_50_b2 | ecosystem: Environmental > Terrestrial > Soil > Riparian zone | place: USA: East River... | reverse complement strand
CCACAATGGCAGAACGTTCAGGGCGGAACGTCGCCGGTCGTCGCCAACAATATGGTGTTCTCGCTCAGTGGCAGTACGATCCGCGCGCTCGATCCCCTTTCAGGCAACGTGTTGTGGAGCCTTGCGCGCAGCGGCGGATTCCACTGGGAAAGCCTGATTGTCGCCAACGGCGCGGTGTATGCGACCGACGGGTCGAACCATCTAACGGCGTATGCCGTCGGGAAGAGTCAAACAGCGACGACGTTGGTGAGCTCGCCGAACCCGGCGCCGGTCGGCGCCAACGTGACCTTCACGGCGAGCGTTACGGGCAACGCGCCGACGGGCAGTGTCGCTTTCACCGACGGAGGCAGCTCGATCAGCGGCTGCGCCGCGGTGGCGCTCGCCGGCAGTGGCAACACGAAGACCGCGAGCTGCAGCACCAGCAGCCTCGCGGCGGGCGCGCACAGCATTGTGGCGGCCTACAGCGGCGATGCTGCCAATGCGGGCTCGGCCAGCGCCCCGCTGTCACAGGTGATCGGGAGCAAGGCGACGAGCACGACCACACTCGCGAGCTCGCTCAATCCGTCGACCGTGGGCGCGCGCGTCACCTTTACGGCGAGCGTCACCGGCAACGCGCCAACCGGTACGGTCGCCTTCGCCGATGGAGCCAACACGATCGGCAAGTGCGCAGCCGTGGCGCTCGCCAAGAGAGGTAAGGGCACAGTCAAGACGGCCCGTTGTAGTGTTAACGGTCTTACGGCCGGCACGCACACCATCGGGGCGACCTACAGCGGCGATGCCGCCAACAATGGCTCGAGTGCCACGCTGACGCAGATCGTCAATCCATAAGGCCAGGCCACGAGGCGCCGTGGGCCGGCAAGCGCGCGTCTCCGTTTTCGGTCCGCAATTTCCGCTATCTGTGATCGGGAAGAGTTTACGCGTCAACTCAATTTCGCCGCGAATCCGCGCTGGACACCGGGACGGGCCATCATCGTTTCGTACCATCTCCGGACGTTCGGAAACTCGGCGAGATCGACCTTGTGCCGCGGGTGCCGCCACACCCAACCCAAGATCGAAAAATCGGCAATCGACGGCTCATCCGCGAAAAATTCCTGCGCGGTCAGTCGCCGGTCCATTACGCCGTAAAGCCGTCTCGTTTCCTTCGAATAGCGCGCGAGCCCGTAGCGGCGGTCCTGCTCGTCCTCGACCGTCAGGAAATGGTGGACCTGTCCGGGGATCGGCCCGAATCCTCCTTGCTGGAACATCAGCCATTCCAGAACGGGAATGCGCGCCTCCAGGTCTTGCGGCCAAAACTTGCCGGTCTTCTCTCCGAGATAGATGAGGATCGCACCCGATTCGAAGACGCTGACCGGCTTCCCGTTGGGTCCGTCGGGGTCGACTATCGCCGGGATTTTTCCGTTTGGACTGATTTTCAGGAATTCAGGATCGAACTGCTCGCCCTTGCGGATATTGACGATCGTGACGACGTAAGGAAGCGTCATTTCCTCCAGCGCGACGCTGATCTTGCGGCCGTTGGGCGTATCGAAAGCGTGCAGTTCGATCGGCATCGAGTATCCCCATGCATTGTCGATGGAACGTTTCTGCGCCAGGCGGCGGACGGTGGTGCGGAGGCGATTGCCAATGTAGCATCGCTCGCGGATCTCTACGCGGCAATGCAGCCGTGCTGGACAGGAGAGGATTATGGCATCGCTGACCTATACGTCCGCGCTGATCGTCGGCGCCGGTCAAGGGCTGAGCGCGTCGCTTACCCGGCTGCTCAGGAAAATCGCTCTCTTCTCGCGTTTGCGGTGAACGCTTCGGGTCTGTCCTACAAAGAAATCAGAACGCCGCCTATTTCCCTTGTGAATGCCTCCTATTACGCTTTGACCTGTTGCGCTAGCTTCGTTATCGCGATACCCACCCTCGATTCCAAGGACTCGACAATGGCTCCCCGCCGATCACATTGCCCCTCGTTCCACACGCTCCTTGCGGCCATTCTGTTGGCTATTTTAGGTGCACTATCTCCGGTTGGGGCCACTTCGTTCACGACGGACCAAAGCGACCTATGGTGGAATCCGAACGAGTCGGGGTGGGGAATGCAGCTCGTGCACCGAGGGAGCGTAATATTCGCGACGATGTTCGTTTACGATGAGTCTCGTACACCGATCTGGTACGTGGCAACCATTAATTATGCGGGCAATCTCGTGTGGACCGGTGATCTGCTTCTGACAAGTGGGCCTTGGTTTGGCACCATGCCGTTTGATCCGACAACGGTCACTTTTCGTAGAGTCGGTTCGCTGACGTGGACAGCGAACTCTGTTACTACCGGAACGCTCGCGTACTCTGTAGACGGTGTCCTCGTAAACAAGAATCTTATCCGGCAGTCGCTAGTCTATGACGACTTTAGCGGTGCGTATCGCGGTGGCACGCACGAGGAGGTTACTAATTGTATTAATCCAGGACTCAACGGAGCGGTTGAGCAAAACACAACACTCAACATCTCGCAAAGCGATACGGTAGTCACTGTTAGCGGGGTGTTTGGCAACGGGGGATTCTGTACGTACAGCGGCACACTCTCTCAGGCGGGGCAGATGGGTCAAGTCGACGGCTCGTATAGCTGTAACAACGGTGATTTTGGGAGCGTTACGATCTCCGAGATGCAGGTGAATATCTCTGGCGTCACCGCCCGCTTGACTGCCGACAGCACTCCGTTCGGGTGTCATGTTTCCGGCTGGCTCGGCGGCATGCGCAGCGCCTTCTGAGCGGGAACAAACCAATACAGACGTTTGCTCTGCGCAAGACTTCTCTCTTGCTGGTTTGTGGGGAGTACCTCCCATGGCATAGATTGCGATTAGTCGTGCGCGGCCGCGTTGGGTAGGGTTCTAGGCTCTAGGGGTCCTAACCATGCCAACGTAGGCGTCGCGCTTGCCATTGCGATGTCACATTCCTGTCACGTCCGCGGTGCGACAATGCGCCGTTGCCGTTTCCGGAGCGTGCCATGACGGTGCGTAGCGCAGGCGATACGTGGGTCATGGAACAGCTCGGCGAGAAACAGGACTTCGAGGCCGAGCTCAGTCGCCTGGGTTTCCCACATGAAGATTTCATCCTTCACGTCCGGCGCGCGCGTCCGGCGGCGGCAGACTCCTGGACTTCCCACTACGCCGTGCGCGTCACCAACTGCCAGAGCGCGAAATCCAATATCTATTGGGGCGGACTGGGCGAGAATTGGGTCGTGCAGTTCGCGCGAGATCTGGCCGATGGTTTTTTTGGCCACTCGCCGACTCTCGGCAGGGTTGCCGGCACGCCGCGGCGCTGGGTGAACCGGTAGCCGCACGGCGCAGGTTCACGAGGTAGCAACCGCCCGGTTGTCTTCTGGGTCGGCGCAAACTGCAAGCTCATTCTCACGCGACTGTCACACTGACACGTCGTTTTGTACGCCCATCATCGCCTTGTTTTCGCAGGACGAATCGACATCGCAGCGGATTGTGACATCGAGTTTAGGCAAGAATCTTGCCGGACCAGTGGAATTTCCGGCTCTAAGCCTCTAACCGATAATCACAAAGCTCGGTTGGAACCTCGAGCGCCGATCGTTATCGAAATAATCGATGGCGGATGCCACGATTTTCTGGTGCGTTGAAGCGCAGGCTAATCCATAATCCTCGCCATTCCGGCGAGGCTCTATTCAATCGTTGGACTGCGGTTCGCGCGTCATCGGAGCGTGCCAAGGCAACAGCAATCAATAGACTATCTGGAGCAACGCAATGCCCGATTCCATAGGTCGTGATGAAGACGCGATCAATTAAAATACGATTAGGAGCATCGCTCAGGAAATGCACTATCCCTTGCCGATCGTGAAGCGAGTCTACGACGCCTAGTTCGCGCGTCTGAAATCCGATGCACGGATCACCGCTTATCTTGTCCTCTTTGCGGCTCGCCGCACGCGCGACGCGCTGCTCGCCAGACATTCCTGAGATCGACTTCGCCGAAGGCGCCCCCAGACGGTAGATCGAGCAAAGACCCACCGTGGGCGGCGCGGCATCCTAGTCGGCTATAATCCTCTACAATCTGCCGCGGATCGTCAGCGACATTTGGAGGAGCCCCCATGCCAGAGAATGCCCGGCGTATCTGCGCCTCAGCCGTCGTTGCACTATCACTCGTTGTCGGTGTCGCCTTCGCGGGCGAGATTCGCGTCGCCTGCTACTCGGATGGCAACGAGTGCGAAGTAACGCAGGATCTCGCCAAGCGCTTCGAAGCGCAGAACGCGGACGTCAAGGTCGCGATCGACAAGGTGCCGTACAAGGCGATCCTCGAACAGCTCCCGGTGCAGCTCGCTGCGGGTGAGGGTCCCGACATCGCGCGCGTCACGGACTTGGGCGGGCTTTCGAAGTACTACCTCGATATCACGCCGTACGTGAAAGACCCGAAGTACTGGGAGGCGAACTTCGGGCAAACGCTGCTCTGGATGCGGCCGACAGCAAACGACAAGGGCATCTACGGCATGATGACGCAGCTCACCGTTACCGGCCCGTACGTGAACAAGACCCTGTTCGAGCAGGCGAACGTTCCGCTGCCGGGCCCCCAGGCAACGTGGGATCAATGGGTCGACGCCTCGCGCAAGGTGGCGAAGGCAACCCAGGTGCCCTTCGCGGTCGCCTTCGATCGCAGCGGCCATCGTTTTGCCGGCCCAGCCATCAGCATGGGCGCGAAGTACTTCGACGCCAGGGGCAACCTCGTCATCGACGACGGCTACAAGACGATGGCTAAGAAGCTCTACGACTGGAACCGCGACGGGACGATGCCAAAGGAAGTGTGGGGCGGTGTCGGAGGGTCGACCTACCGCGACGCGTTCGAGGAATTCGCCAACGGCCGCGTCGTCATGTATCTGTCCGGTAGCTGGCAGATCCGCCGCATGGACACGCAGATCGGCAAGAATTTCGACTGGATCGCGGTGCCAAATCCCTGCGGACCCGCGGCGTGCACCGGAATTCCGGGCGGCGCCGCCTTCGTCGCGTTGAAGCGTACCAAAAATCCCAAGGACGTCGGCCGCTTTCTCGACTACCTCGCGAGCGAGCCCGTGTACGCCGAGTACATGGCGCGCACCGAGAACATTCCCGCGCACGCGGGTGTGGCGAAAAAGGGCGTCGACTATAAAATTTCGCCGCAAGCTAAAGCCGCGCTGAACACGTTTGTCGCGGAGGTGCCGAAGCTCTCGCCGGTCGCGTATCAAATTCAGGGCTATAAGCTCAACCGCGCGGTCTTCAATCCGACCGCCGCGCGACTCGGGCAGGCAATTGCCGGCGAGATGTCGCTCGACGACGCCTTGAAGCGAATCGGCGCCGACATCGACGAGCAGGTCAAGGCCTCGGGGAAATAGCGCCCGGGCGGGCGCCTGATGCCCGCCCCCGATCGTGAACTCCGCTCGCCATCCGCTGCTCGACCTGCCCGCGGCCGTCGGCCGGGCAGCGATGAACGCGGTCGATGCGCCTATGCGCGCGGTTCAGCGCGTGCTCGGCGTGCCCCGCATCGGCTGGATGTTCGTCGCACCGAACCTGGCGATCCTCGGGCTGTTCACGTTCCTGCCGATCGTCGTCAACTTCTATTTCGCGTTCACCGGCGGCGTGCAGCTCTACCCGTCGGAGCGCCCGTTTACCGGCCTCGAAAATCTCGAGACGCTGTTCGAGTGCGAGAGCTACCTCGATCCGTCGACTTGCCGCAAGGATCTGTTCTGGCGCGCCATCTACAACACCGGCAAGTTCGCGTTGCTGCAGGTCGGATTGATGGTCGCGTTCGCGCTGATCACCGCGCTAGTCCTCAACCGCAAGATCCTGGGGCGCGGTTTCTTCCGCGGCGTGTTCTTCTATCCGGTGCTGCTTTCCCCGGTCGTCGTCGCCCTGATCTGGAAATGGGTGTTGCAACGCGAAGGCGTGCTGAACGCGGTGCTCGCGGGCGCCGGCGCTTCGCCGGTCGGCTGGCTGTCCGATGCAAGTTGGGCATTCTTCTGGTGCGTGTTCGTCAGTATCTGGGCACACATGGGCTTTTACACGCTCATCCTGCTCGCCGGCCTGCAAGCGATCCCCGCGGATCTGTACGAAGCGGCGGCAATGGACAGCGCTTCACCGTGGCGGCGCTTTTCGCGGATCACGCTGCCGCTCCTGATGCCCAACCTGATCGTCGTGCTCGTGCTGGGTCTGATTCGCGCGGTCCAGATCTTCGACGAGGTGTTCGTGCTGACCGGCGGGGGACCCGGGTCGGCGACGACGTTCATCGTTCAGTTCATCTACCAGACGGGGTTCGCGGAGTCGATCCATCAGTACGGCCTCGCCGCTGCGGCGTCGCTGGTGCTCGCGCTCTCGCTGCTGGTCCTCACGCTGTTGCAGCTGCGCATGACACGCAAGAACCTCGCCGGCGGGAAAGCCAACGGCGATGGCTAGCGTTACGACGATTTTGTCCGCGCGGCGAGGACGTGGCAAACCGGATTGGACCGACTGGTTCTCGTACGGTTATCTGCTGCTCGGGCTCGTGCTGATGTTCGGTCCCGTGCTCTGGCTCGTTCTGTCGTCGTTCAAGAGCGCGGCGGCGTTGAACGAGTTTCCGCCGCAGCTCCTGCCTTACGGACAGAAATCGATCGCCGTACCGGGACAGGAAAAACCGCTGCCGCTTTATCGCGTTACCATGCCCGACGGCGCCACGCGCGAGCTGGCCGAGGTGCGCCGCATCGGCATCCAGGCCACGCTCGTCGATCCGAAGGCGCCGGACCAGGAATACAAGGTCAACATCCGTGACCGCAAGCCGGTGCGCGAATTCCGGCTCGCGACCGAGAACTACTCCGAGATCTTCGACAAGTTCTCCTTCGGCACGTATCTCTGGAACAGCGTGTTCATCACGATCGTCGCGACGCTGATCACGCTATTGTTCAACGCCATGGCCGCGTTTGCGCTGTCGAAATACCGCTTTGGAGGGCGCGATGCGGTGTTTCTCGTGATCATCTCGACACTGATGATTCCGCCGACGATCATCCTGGTGCCCAACTTCCTGGTGGTCTCTGAGCTCGGCCTGCTCAACAGCCTGTGGGGCGTCATCTGGCCGGCGGTGGCCACGCCCACCGGCGTCTTTCTGCTGCGCCAATACATGCTGACGATCCCCGACGAGCTGATCGACGCGGCGCGCATGGACTACGCGAGCGAATGGCGGATCTTCTGGCGGATCATCCTGCCGCTATCCGCGCCGGCGCTCGCCGTACTCGCCATCTTCTCCGTGATGTGGCGGTGGAACGATTTCCTGTGGCCGCTGATCGTGCTGTCGCGTACCGAGAAGTTCACGCTGCAGCTCGCGCTCAATGCCTTTCAGGGCGAGCTCACAACGCAATGGCATTACCTGCTCGCCATGACGGTGATCACGTTGCTGCCGGTCACGCTCGTCTTCGCCTTCCTGCAGAAGTACATCACGACCGGCATCGCCTCTGCCGGCGTTAAATAGCGGATCGGGACATGGCCGCGTTGCAATTGAAGCGGGTCGCCAAGCGCTACGGCGCGACGACGGTGATCCACGAGATCGATCTCGACGTGAAAGACGGCGAGTTCGTCGTCTTCGTCGGACCCTCGGGCTGCGGCAAGTCCACGCTCTTGCGCATGATCGCCGGGCTGGAATCGGTAAGCGACGGCGACATCGTGATCGACGGTGCGCGGGTCAACGAAGTCTCCGCCGCACAGCGCGGTCTGGCCATGGTCTTCCAGTCGTATGCGCTCTACCCGCATATGACCGTCTACCAGAACCTCGCTTTCGGCCTGGAGAACCTGCGCACGCCGCGGACGAAGATCGGCGAGAAGGTGCGCGAAGCCGCCCAGATGCTTCGCCTGGACGCGCTGCTCGAGCGCCGGCCGACGCAGCTCTCGGGCGGGCAGCGGCAGCGGGTCGCCATCGGGCGGGCGATCGTGCGCGACCCGACGATCTTCCTGTTCGACGAGCCGTTGTCCAACCTCGATGCCGAATTGCGAGTGCAGATGCGCGCCGAGATCACCGCTCTGCACGCGCGGCTGGGCACGACCATGATCTACGTCACGCACGACCAGGTCGAGGCGATGACCATGGCGGATCGGATCGTCGTCCTGCGCGCGGGTCGAGTCGAGCAGATCGGCACGCCGCTCGAGCTGTACAACCGGCCCGACAACCGTTTCGTCGCCGGCTTCATCGGCTCGCCGCAGATGAATTTTCTGAGCGGCCGCATCGCCGCCATACACGATGCAGGAGTGCGTCTCGCTCTCGATGCGGCACCGGAATCGTCCGCGGATGCGACGTTGCGGCTGCGAGGGCCGGGCGCCACGGTGGAGCAACCGGTCTTGCTCGGGATCCGTCCGGAGCACGTAACACTCGGCGCGCCCGCGGCAGGCGCGCTGCACGTGACGGCAACGATCGACCGGGTCGAACAGCTTGGCGCCGCGAGTTTTCTGTATTGTTCGCTGTCGAGCGGCGAGCGGCTGACCGTGCACGCGTCGGGGCAAGTCGGCTACACGAGCGGCGAGCGCGTCACGGCGAACCTGCCTGTGACCGATACACACGTCTTCGCCGTCACCGAAGCCGAGGCGGCGCTCGCGCTTCGCTAACAATGCGGCCGCTGGTCAGCGCCAGGTTTGCGGGACGATTCCCCGATTCCGTCGTTTTCGATTTCGAGTCCGGCTGGCAATGCCGGGCGTTCGTGCTGGCCGACGATCTCGTGCGCGTTCTCTTCCAGCGCAATGGAACGCTGAAGGAGCCGCGGACTTGGATGGTCGCCCCGGATGGCGTCGACGTGCCGTGGGAAGGGCGCGATCGGCTCGATATAAGCGGGTTCCCCCTGGCGGCGTTCGACGTGGACGTAAATGAGCGCGAGATTGCGCTCACGACCGCGAAGCTGTCCCTCGTGGCCGCGCTGCAACCGTTCGGCCTACGCTGGGCAGCGGGTGACACGGTGTTCGCCGGGGACCGTCCGACCTACGCATACCAATGGAGCGAGCGCAGCGGCATCGTTCGTCACTACATGGCGCGGGGCTTGACCGACCGATATTTCGGCCTCGGCGACAAGACGGGGCCGCTTGACAAGCATGGCCGCAGGCTGCGTACGCTCGCGGTCGACGCGCTCGGATACGACGCGGAAACCTCGGATCCTCTCTACAAGCACTGGCCGTTCATGATCGGCCGCGACGGAGCCTCCGGCGTCGCCTACGGCTTGTTCTACGACACGCTGGCCCCGACGGTCTTCGATCTCGGCTGCGAATACGACAACTATCACGGGTTTTATCGCTACGCCGAGATCGACGATGGCGACCTCGACTACTACCTGTTCGTCGGGCCGCGGATCCGGGATGTCGTTCGCCAATTCACCGAGCTGACCGGACGAATGGCATTCGGGCCGCGCTGGAGCCTGGGTTATGCCAACACGGCGATGAGTCTCACCGACGCGCCCGACGCGCAGACACGGCTCGCCGAGTTCGCCGATTTGGCCAGGGCGCACGACATCCCGCTGTCGGCGTTCCATTTCGGATCGGGCTATACGAGCATCGGCGCGCGCCGCTATGTGTTCACGTGGAATCGCGACAAGTTTCCCGAGCCGCGAGCCGCAATCGAGAAGTTCCGGCGCCAGAACGTGCGCGTCGTCGTCAACCTCAAGCCCTGCCTGCTTGACGACCACCCGGCGTATGCGAAGGTCGCCGCGCGCGGAGCGTTCGTCAGCGATGCAAAAACACACCGCCCGTGCATCGGCCAGTTCTGGGACGGGCAGGGCGCACACGTCGACTTCACGCACCCCGACGGCATCCGCTGGTGGCAGGAGGGCCTCCGGCGCGAAGTCCTCGACTATGGCATTGACGCTGGCTGGAACGACAACAACGAGTACGAAATCTGGGACGACTATGGAAGCTCGCATGGCTTCGGACAGCCGATTCCGATCGAGCGCTCGCGTCCGCTCCAGGCTTTGCTGATGACGCGCGCGACGGCAGAAGCACAAGCGGCGCACGGCCCCGGCGAGCGCGTCTATACGGTGACCCGCGCAGGGCCGCCCGGCATCCAGCGTTACGCCCAGACGTGGACGGGTGACAACACGACGAGTTGGCACGCGCTACGCTGGAACCTGCGCATGGGGTTGACCATGAGCCTGTCCGGCATGTTCAACACCGGCCACGACGTCGGCGGATTCAGCGGTCCCATACCGGACGCGGAACTCCTTGTCCGTTGGGTACAAAACGGTGTGTTCAGCCCACGCTTCATAATGAATTCGTGGAAAGCCGGTGGCGAAGTGAACACGCCCTGGTTGCATCCGGAAGCGCTCGAACCGATCCGCGCGGCGATTCGTTTTCGCTACCGGCTGATGCCGTACCTGTACACGCTGTTCCGGCGGGCGGCAGTCTTGGGTGAGCCGCTGCTCCGGCCGCTATTTTACGAATTCGAGAACGATCCGCGCGCGTTCGCGGACTGCGACGAATTTATGGTTGGTTCCCAGCTTCTCGTGGCCAGTGTCGTGGAGCCGGGGGTGCGCGAGCGACGCGTATACCTCCCGCGCGGCCCCGAGGGTTGGTATGACTTTCACACCGGCGCTTATCACGAGGCGGGCAGCGAAGTTATCGTCGCCGCACCGCTCAACCGCATCCCCATGTTCGCGCGCGCCGGTGCGATCGTTCCGCTGACGGGCTGCGACGATTTCTCCCGGCTACACGACGAGCCATCGCGGCACGTGCGCGTGTTTCCCTCTCACGACACAGCCCATGGGACCTTTGCGCTTTACGAAGATGACGGGATCAGCTTGCGCTACCGCGACGGCGATTACGCCGAAATCGTATTCGACTTGCAAACGACCACGGCGGAAATCGTGCTTGCAGTGCGCGTGAATGGGCGCTACGCGCTGCCGTATCGGCAGATCACCGTAGACTTTCCGGCCGGCGAAAAGCGACGCATTTCGCTGAATGGGACGACCGTGGACATCACATTAGGATGAATTATGACCTATCCTTACGGTGAGCGATCTTCATACGACACGGAAAGGTAGCGCGTCCTTAGCCAAGGAGCTCTCGCAGCACCGACAGACGCACTACCTTCTGCGCCTCCGCCGTATAGGGCGCGGTTGATCAACGCAACGCGCCGAGAAAGTCCGAAATCTGCCGCGCCGTTTCCCTGGCGCTCGTGATGAGAAATAGATGTCCATCGTCCACGACGACGAGACGCGCATCGGGAATCAAGTGGGCGAGGATGCGGCCATTGGCTTCGGGCACAAGGGGATCGTCGCGACCGATCATCACGAGCGTGGGTTGCCGCAGGAACGCGAGCCATGGCAGGCTCGTCCAACCGAACGCAGCGAGGAGCTGGAGGTAGTAGCCGTAATCGCTCGACCAATGCACGTGGCGAAGGATTTCGCGCGCCCGCTCGGGCGAATCACGAAGCACGCCACCGTAGATGTCGCCGGCGACGGTTCTCATGTAGCCCGGCTCGCGGTAACGACGCGGCGTGGCCATCTTGAGCAGCACGCTCGGTGCCGCGGGAATCATCAGGTGGCCCGGAGACGTTGCGGCAAGGCGGGCCATGATCATCGCGCCCACCGGCTTGCGTAGGTGCTGATGACTTTCTGCCGCCTTGCCGCCTCGGACTTGCCTGAAACCAGTCTGGCCAACAAAAGCTACGAACAGGGATGCGCAGACAGACGGAGTAATATTGACGCCGGAGACCGTGTCGACTGAATCGATGAGTGCATCGCGGCCGCATTCACTTCGCGGGGCCAGGAGTCTTTTGGTGGAGGTCGTGTGTGTGAACAGGCACTCTGTGAAGGCTTTCAACTGACTTGAGGAGAAACACCATGGGCACTGCGAGCAACAGGATGTTCAGATGGCTGTGCGTCGCGATCACGCTCGGCGCGTTTGCGGCAGAGGTGGTACACGCGCAACAGGCGACCTCGACATGGCAGCAAATCAAGCAGCGCGGTGAACTTCGGATCGGCGTCACTCCGGGCGAGCCGTGGTACTTCAAGGATCCAATGTCGGGCCAGTGGAGCGGGATCGGCTACCGGATGGGGCAGCAAATCGCGAAGGATCTCGGGGTCAAGCTCGTGCCCGTGGAAACAACCTGGGGGAACTCGGTAGCGGCGATCCAGGCCAATCAGATCGACGTGATGTTCGTGCTCGATGCAACCGACGAGCGCAAGAAGGCGGTCGATTTTCCAGACGCGCCGTTCTTCTGGTACGCGCAGGGAATCCTCGTGCGCGATGGTCTGCAGGTAAAGAATTGGTCGGATCTCGATCGCGACGACGTGAAGATCGCCGTCACCCTCGGTACTGCACCCGACCGCGAGCTCACACGGCGGCTTACCAAGGCCAAGATCGAGCGCTTCCAGAACATGGACGAGGCGATCGCTGCGTTCTATGCGGGTCGGGTCGACGGTGCTTCGTTCTATCATCCGGCGCTGGTGATGCAGCAGGCGCGCGTCAAGAAGGGCGCCGTCGTGATCCCGGAGCCGGTCGTCGCGCTGGCCACGAGCGCCGGCATTCGGCGCGAAGACGACAAGACGTTCCGAGACTTTCTCGACAAGGAATTCGACAAGTACTACAAGAGTGGCGACACGCAGAAGTTCTACGAAGAGTTCCTCGTGTCCCGGGGAATCGATGCGAAGAAGGCGCCGTCGATCGTCAAGGAACAATGGGGCAAGTAAGCCGAGCTTCGATCAAGTACCCAGCTTTCTTCGGCGCGCCGGAAATCGGGCTGTGCACCGGGAGCGGCGTGCTGCGATAGCTGCCCTCGAACGTCCGGACGAGCGATGAAATACCAGTGGGATTTCTCCGCCGTGTGGAATCATCTCGACATGCTGCTAGTCGGGCTGGTCGGCACCGTGAAAATTGCGCTGGTGTCGATCGTTCTGGGCGTGCTGGTGGGGTTTGTTGTTGCGCTGATGCGGCTGTCTCATCGCGGTGTGTTACACGTGCCCGCCACGGCGTTTGTCGAGTTCTATCGCAATACGCCGCCCATCGTGCACTTCTTCTGGTTCTTTTACGCGCTGCCCATTGTCATCGGGCTTTCGCTCGATCCGTTCGCCGCTGCAGTGCTTGCCCTGTCCACGCAGTCCGGCGCTTTTTACGCCGAGGTCTTCCGGGGCGGCATCGTGTCGATCGAGCGCGGCCAGTGGGAGGGAGCGAAAGCACTGGGCATGAACTACCGCGCGATGCTGCGACGGGTGATCCTGCCCCAAGCGTTGCGCCGGATGGTGGCACCATTCGTCGATCGCTCGTTCGAACTGACCAAGACTACGGCATTGGCGTCATCGCTCGCCTACGCCGAGCTGCTCTATCAGGCCATGCAGGTCAACAGCATCACCTTCCGTCCGATGGAGGTGTACACAACCATCGCCGTCATGTACTTCGTGGTGCTGTTCGCGGCCAGCACTCTGATGCGTCTCGTCGAGCACGGCCTGACGCGCAGAGGCTGAAGAGGGCGCTATGGAGTACAGCTGGGACTTTAAGATTGTCCTCGACAGCTTGCCGGTGCTGCTGCGCGGACTCGTCGTGACGGTCGAGCTATGGACGCTCGCGTTCGTGTTCGGGTTCACGCTTGGGCTCGTGGTGAGCTTGGGCCGCGTCTCCGGGCGGGCCTGGGTGAACGGGCCGACCATCGCCTACGTCGAGTTGTTCCGCAACACGCCGGTGCTGGTGCAGCTCATCTGGTTCTATTACGCCTTTCCTATCGTGCTCGGCCAGCAGCTATCGCCGCTCACGGCCGCAGCGCTCGCCCTCACCCTCAACACCTCCGCCTACTGCGCGGAGATCTTCCGCGGCGGCATCGTCGCGATCGCGCGGGGGCAGTGGGAGGGGGCGAAAGCGATCGGCATGACGCGGGGGATGACGATGCGACGGGTGATCCTGCCGCAGGTGTTGAAAAGCATGCTACCCGCCTTCACCAACCGCGCCATCGAGTTGGCGAAGGTCACCTCGCTTGCCTCGCTGCTGGCGGTCAACGAGATCATGTATCAAGGCCGGCTGTTGAGTTCGACGTACTACCGGCCGCTGGAAATCCTGACGGTCGTCGCCGTGTTCTACTTCCTGCTCATCTATCCCGGCAGCTACCTGTCGGCCCGCCTCGAGCGCCGTCTGGCTGCGCGCGACTGACCCACAGGTTTCTTACCATGGGCGATACAGTCCTTCGCATCCGCAATCTCCACAAGCGCTTTGACGCGCTCCACGTGGTCAAGGGTGTCGACTTGGACGTCAGGCGCGGCGAGCGCATCGCGATCATCGGCGCGAGCGGTTCCGGCAAGAGCACGATACTACGGTGCCTCAACTTCATGGAGATCCCCAGCGAAGGGACGGTCGAGCTCGACGGCAAGGTGCTAGGGGAAGAACGTCGGGGCGCCGACGACGGCACGCAGCGGGTCTATGCCGAGGCCGAGCTGTGCGCGGTGCGAGAGCGTGTCGGCATGGTGTTCCAGCAGTTCAATCTGTTTCCGCATAGGACGGTGCTCGAGAACGTCATGGAAGGTCTGGTGACGGTCAAGCGTACGCCGAGGGACGCGGCGCGGGCCCGCGCCGCGGAGCAACTGGCCAAGGTGGGGCTGCAGGACAAGCTCGACGCGTATCCCGGTAAGCTCTCCGGCGGGCAGCAGCAGCGGGTGGCGATCGCCCGCGCGCTGGCGATGGAGCCGGAGGTGCTACTGTTCGACGAACCGACTTCGTCACTCGACCCCGAGCTGGTGGGCGAGGTCCTGCGGGTCATCCATGCGCTCGCCGACGAAGGGCGAACAATGCTGCTGGTCACGCACGAGCTCGGCTTTGCCTATCACTTCGCCGATCGCGTCGTCTTCATCGCCGAGGGTGTCATCCACGAAATGGGCACGGCGGACGAGGTGCTCAAGCATCCGCAGAAGGAGCGCACACAGGCGTTCCTGGCACGCTTCACCGAGCGCGCGTTCTAAGACCGGATGCGAATCGTGCGTGTCGCGGTGCTTGAGTTCTACCGTCGCCTCGATGGCCGGTCGTGGAACCCAACCATGCGCTGGCACGAGCGACGCGCACCGTTGTTGGTCCTCGAGACCGATGCGGGGCTCAGCGGTGTCGGCGAAGCCTGGTCCAGGCAGCCGGAGATCGCACTCGTACTCGACTATCTCGCCGAGCGCTGTGCCCCGGCGCTGGTCGGCCGCGATCCAACGGCACGCGAGCAGATCCTAGCCGAGCTCGCGGCGCTGCCGGCGCCGGCGCTGCCCTGGGTGGCGGCCGCGGCGGCGAGCGCGGTTGACATCACCCTGTGGGATCTGGCCGCCCAGGCCAATGCGCAACCGCTGTGGCGCGAACTCGGTGGGGATGACGGCCGCGCGCCGGTCTACGCGAGCGGCGGGCTCTACCGGGACGGCGCGTCGGCGACCGATCTCGTGCGCGAATTTCGCGGCCATGTCGACCAAGGCTTCACCCTCGCGAAAATGAAAATTGGCGCGCTGCCGCTCGACGCCGATCTCGGGCGCGTCCGCACGGTTCGCGACGCGGTGGGCGACCGACTGGTGCTCTGGGTCGACGCCGTCAACCAGCTCACGCGAGCGAGCGCGCCGGCCTGGTGCGCGGGCCTGGCCCGGCTTGGCGTGGTGGCGATCCAGGCACCGCTGCCCTTCGACGACGTCGCCGGGATGGCGGCGCTGAATGCTGGCCAACTTGCTGTCGTTGCGACCGAGGCCGAGCATCGCGAAGAGATGTTCGTGGCCCTGCTGGAGGCCAACGCGGTGACCCACCTGCAGTATTGCTTGGGCCTGTGCGGCGGTTTAAGCGGGGCGATGCGGCTCGATGCGCTCGCCGCCGAGCACCACGTAACGAGTACACCGCAATGCTTCTCCACCGCCGTGCTGCAAGCCGCCAGCCTGCATCTTGGCGCCGCGCGTGAGAATGTCGTCGCGGTCGAGTTTCATCGCTTTCATGACCATCTTGCCGCGGCACTGCCTTCCGCGATGCGAACCATAACTTCCGGCTGTGTGCAGCTCGATGACACGCCGGGTCTCGGCGTGGGTCCGCCAAGCCCGGGCGAACAACCGGGTGGCGGCGAGGTGCGGCTGTACCGCCAAATCGGTCTCCACCACTGACCGAGTCACCCATGAACCCACCCGCTACCGCTTCGCGCTCCAGCGCCCAGGGCTACGTCGACGATCCACGCAACGAGCATATCCTGGTCTATGTGGATGGCGCCTTTGTCCCGCGCAATCAGGCGGTGGTTTCAGTATTTGACAGCGGCTTCGTGCTCGGGGATGGTGTCTGGGAAGGTTTGCGCCTGGTTCGCGGCCGCCTGGTTTTTATCGACGAACACCTGGACCGGCTCTACGAAGGCGCCAACGCCATTGCGCTCGATGTCGGCATGCCGCGCGAGGCGCTGGTCGCGGCGATCCACGCGACGCTCGAAGCAAACGGGATGGTCGACGGTGCGCACGTCCGACTGATGGTGACCCGCGGCAAGAAAAAGAGCCCGAACCAGGACCCTCGCTTCGCACTTGGCCGCGCCACGATCGTCATCGTCGCGGAGTACAAGACTCCGAGACCTGAGGCCATGGCGAACGGTCTCGCCTTGTTCACTTCTACCTTCCGATGTGGCGGGCCCGACGTCTTCGACCTGCGGCTCAATTCGCACAGCCGGCTGCATCTGATTCAGGCGCTGATCCAGGCGATCAATGCCGGCGCCGATGAAGCGCTGATGCTCGACCCCCATGGGTTCGTCGCGAGCTGCAACTCGACCAACTTCTTCATCGTGCGCGGCGACGAGCTGTGGACCTCGAGTGGTCGCTACAACTTCAAAGGCATCACGCGGCGCAAGATCATCGACCTCTATCGCATGCACGGGGGTGTCGCGCGCGAACTCGATTTCACGCTCGGCGAGACCTACGGCGCGCGCGAAGCGTTCGTAACCGGAACGCTCGGTGGCGTCACGCCGGTAACTCGCGTTGACGGCCGCCCGGTCGGCGCCGGGGCGCCGGGCGAGGTCACCCGGCGGATCGGCGAGTGGTACCAGCAAGCGATGGTTGACGCGTAGCGACGGCGTTCACCTCGTGCGTGGGTGTTGTAATCTTCGTGTCGGCCATGATGCTGCTCCCTACCGACTTCATCGTTTCGCGGCTTCGCGCTTCCGTAGCGTTGCTGGTGTCAGTCTTGCTGTCAGCCTGCGGCGCGCTGCCAACGCAGGTCGATCGGCCGTTTTCACCGGCGCAGCAACCTTCCGCCGACAGTCCGTTGGTCCGGATCGCGCAGGACTCCAGCCCCGGGCCAACACTGACCGGGTTTCGGCTTATGCCGGATGGTTTCTACTCGCTCGATGCCAGGATCCAGCTTGCCCGCAGGGCCCGCTATTCACTCGACGTCCAGTACTATCTTATTCAGGACGATCGCACCGGCCGCCTGGTGATGCGCAACCTGCGTGACGCCGCATTGCGCGGCGTGCGAGTGCGGTTGCTGGTGGACGACCTTTACACGGCGGGTGCCGACCCGATGTTTCGCGGCCTGGCGGCGTTCCCGAACGTGGAGGTACGCCTGTTCAATCCGTTTTGCTGCGCACGACAGAGCATCGCCAGCAAATACGTTGCGTCGATCGCCGATTTCCGACGGCTCAATCACCGGATGCATAACAAGCTCTTCATCGCCGACGGCGTGTTCGCTGTCATGGGCGGCCGCAACATCGCAGATGAATACTTTGCGCGCAGCGCGACGAGCAACTTCGTGGACATGGACGTATTCGTCGTGGGTCCCGTCGTTGGTCAGCTCGCCAGCATCTTCGACGTTTACTGGAACAGCCCGCAGGCCTATCCGGTGCAGGCCATCCTCGGCGAATCCGCAGACCGCGAGGAGGCGCGACGCAGCTTCGACCACCTGGTCGACGATGGAGAGCAAATGAGGTCGCTCGTCTTGCCGCCGTTCGACATCCTCGGTTATGGCCCGATAAGCGACGATCTCGATGCCGGACGTCTCGGGCTCGTTTGGGGCACCGCGGTTGCGTTTGCCGATCAGCCCGGCAAGGTCATGGCGACCTCGGCCGAAATGGCTAGATCGATGAGCGCACAGATGAATGTCATGGATCGGGTCATGGAATCGAACAGCGATGTTGTCATTTCTTCCCCGTACTTTGTTCCGGGGTCGATGGGCGTGCAGGCATTTGGCGACTTGAGAAAACGCAAGGTCAAGGTCGTCATCCTCACCAATTCGTTCGCGGCAAACGACGTGCCCCTGGTTCATACCGGATACGCGCGCTACCGCGTAGCATTGCTGCGAACCGGCGTCGACATCTATGAGCTAAGCCCAACGCGCATCCAGCGCAACGAACGGCTCATGCTTCCCGGCGCATCGCTTGGCCGTCTGCACGCCAAGGCGGCGGTGATCGACCAATCGATGGTTTACATCGGGTCGGTGAATCTCGATCCGAGATCCGAGAGCACGAACACCGAGCTCGGACTCTTCGCCAGGTGTCCGGAACTTGCCAAGGAAGTCATCCGTGTCATCAACGTCAGCAAGCTGCAGAGCGCATACCGACTGCGATTCGCTTCTGATGGCCAGAGTCTGCAATGGCTGGCGACGGACGATCAAGGAGAGGTTGTGCTTTCCGCGGAGCCCGAGGTCACACCGCTGATGCGCCTTCACAACATGCTGCTCGCGCCTTTCGTGCCCGAACAACTGCTGTAGCGGGTTCGACCCGATCGAAGCCACCGCCAGGGCGCGGTGATCGGGTGCATAGCCTCTGCCGTGTATCAGCCGAACGTGAACGCAAAAGCCTCCACGCCCGAATCGAGAAACTCGATCTCGAACTGGCGATCAGCGATGGGCTTCGCTTGTCGGATCAGCTGATATAGGCGCTGTTCGGTAACCTTGCCGGTGCCCTGGTCGTCAACATCGACTCCGTGAGCAGCGCCCGGCGGCTGTCCATCGATGAGCACGCGAAATCGCACGGAAGTTCCTGGCGCTGCCGGTCCCATGACGAGGTGAAGATCGCGGGCATGAAAGCGGTACGCAATCCGCCCGTTGGCCTTGTTCAGCACGGTGGCCTGTTTCTGCATCGTCCAATCGCCCGAGAGGGCCCAATGATTGAGTTTCAATTGCGCCGTGGCGGCATAGACACGAGGCTTGGCCAATACTGCGCCGCCGGGAGACGCAAAGTTCTCGGTGCGCTCGTAGCCGACATAGTTTTCCGGGGACTTCAGGTTGCCCCAATCGGCGGCAACTTCCGCGCCGCGGGCATCGACCGACACGAGTTCATGACCGATGCCGCCGGCTCCGGCCTCGGCCCGCAATTGTTGGATTACCCTTTCCGACCGGTCGTATTCGCCCTCGCCGAAATGATGATGGCGAATGCGCCCCTGCGCGTCGACGATATAAAGGGCCGGCCAATATTGGTTCTTGAGAGCGCGCCATATCGCAAAGTCGCTATCAATCGCGATCGGATAATCGACTCTCATGTCCTTCGCGGCGCGGCGAACGTTGTCGACGTTCTTCTCGAATTCGAACTCCGGAGAATGCACGCCAATCACCACCAAACCCTGAT
>Ga0184638_1000122_pt1 | contig 19594 bp, 18 predicted proteins | sample PLM31_50_b2_FD_133141 | JGI IMG/M metagenome (GOLD analysis project Ga0184638, IMG submission 133141) | Groundwater sediment microbial communities from an aquifer in East River, Colorado, USA - PLM3-1_50_b2 | ecosystem: Environmental > Terrestrial > Soil > Riparian zone | place: USA: East River... | reverse complement strand
GGGCTCCAGCCACCGGGCCCGCTGGTCGCGATTCTCGAGCTTGTGGAATCGATTCGCGATGCGACACCGGTGATCGTCCATCACGAACGCGATCCGCAGCTGCTCTATCCCGAGCTCGCGGAGATCGGCTGGAGAGCGGTGCGGCTCGATGCGGAGGCGGGCGAAGTGCGCCTCAAGCTGGAGCGCGTGCCTTGAGGCTCGCCGCGGGCGCATTTATCGGCGGCGCCGTGAGCCGCCTGCTGCCGGCATCGATCCCGTTTCGCTTCTTCGGCGCGGCTGTCGTCTATCATCTGCTGGCATGGATCGCACTCGGCGCGGACTCGCAACGCGTGCCACGTTTCGCCGGCGGGCTCGCATGGCCGCTCGCCGCACTCCACCTCGTGACGCTTGGCGTGCTGGCGATGACGGCGATCGGGGCGAGCCTGCAATTGCTGCCGGTCGCGACACGCCAGCCGGTGCTATCAAGACGATGGCCGGCGGCGATCTGGTGGCTGTACACGCCCGGCGTTGCGGCGGTCGCGCTCGGCATGGGCATTCCTGCGCCGCGATTGCTTGCGGGTGGCGCCATCGCCGTGGTCGCGGCGCTTGCCGCCTACGCGCTATTGCTTGCACGCAATCTCATCGGAGCGCGGGGCATGCCGGTGGTGATCGCGCACTGCTGGGCCGCGCTCGCCTCGCTCATCGTCGTGCTGGCGAGCGCGGCGTCGCTGGCCGGCGCGTATGTCGCCTTCCCGGCGATCGAGCGCGGCATGGCGCTCGCCTGGCACGTCAGCTTTGCGGCGTATGGTTTCATGGGCCTGCTCGCGCTCGGTCTTTCTTACATCCTCGTGCCCATGTTCGCTTTGTCGGCGGCGCCGGACGAGCGTCGCGCACGAGTGTCGCTCTCGCTTGCGGTGGCCGCATTGTTGCTATCCGCGGCCGCGGCCTCCGGCGTCGCGGCACTGCCGCTGCGTATTGCCGCGATCGGAACGGCGGCGGGCGCGGCGGCGCTACACTGGCAGCTCATGAGCGTCGCGCTCAGGACCGGCATGCGGCGGCAACTCGGACTGTCGTTCACGCTCGTGCGGACGGGGTGGTGGATGCTCGCCGCCAGCCTGGTTGCGGCTCTGGGCGTCGTGCTGGAGGCGCCGTTTGCCGGCATGGCTGCGCTGTTCGGCCTGCTGCTGATCGGCGGTTGGCTGCTCACGTTCCTCCTCGGCATCCTGCAGCGGATCGTGCCGTTTCTCGCCTCGATGCACACTGCCCCTGGCAGGCGGCTGCCTCGCACGCCTTCGTCGCTGACAGCCGAGCGTCCGCTGGCGATCCATTTCTCCTGCCACCTGGCCGCATTGGCGTTACTTGCCGTGGCAATCCTTGCCGATAGTCCCTGGATCGCATTCGCCGGCGCCGCGGTCGGTACGGCGGGCGCGCTCGCATTCGGCACGTTCTTCGCGATCGTGGTCCGACGGATGTCGATCCCGGGAGTAAACGGCAACCGCCGCGAAGCGCCGGCGAGTTGATCGGGATCAAGGGTCTCATGGCCCTGCTTAGGCTATTGTCGGACCCATAGAGCCAACACCCGAACGCGATGAACTTTCAGCGGCAGGTAAGCCAGGCGCTCGACGAGGAGCACCGTGCCAACCTCGATCTGTTGGGTCGGGTCGAGCAGGCGTTCGTGCGCGCGTCGCGCTCCGGAGCAGCACGCGATGCCGATGTCGCCAAGCTCGCCGCGTCGTTCGCCCACTGCATCGAGCACGACATCGGACGCCACTTCGACTTCGAGGAGCGCGAGCTCTTCCCGCGCCTGGTGCAGGCCGGAGAGGGCGACATCGCGGGCTTGCTCGAGGACGAGCACCGTGCGATCCGCGAAGTGGCCGCGGAGTTGTTGCCGCTTGCGCACGCGGCTGCCGCGGGAACGCTCGACAGCGCCGGATGGGATGCGTTGAAGCGAGGCGCGCTGGAGATGGTCGAGCGGCAAGTGGCACACATTCAGAAGGAAACAATGGCGCTCCTGCCGATGCTCGACGACCTGCTTGACGACGATACGGACCGCGAGCTCGCGCTCCTCTACGCGACGACCTGACGCCGGAAACCACGACCGCAAAGAAGGAAGCAACCATGGAAGCCGTCGCGCTGCAACGCATCACGATTCGCCCGCTGCTGCGCGAGGATCTCGTCGCCGTCGTCGCGATCGACGCGGTCAGCGAAGGGGTGACACGCCACGCCTACTTCGAGCGGCGGCTCGTGGCCGCGCTGAACGAGCCGAAGTTGCATGCGCAGTTCGCGGCCACCGATGACAAGGGCCTCGCCGGGTACATACTCGCGCGCGTGCTGACCGGGGAGTTCGGCCGGGTCGCCCCCGGGCTGCGCCTCGAGGTCATCGGCGTGCGCGACGACGCCCGGGGTCATCATGTGGGGGCGAGCCTGTTCGATGCCTTGAGCCACTATGGCAGCCGGCACGGCATTGCCGAGGTGCGTACCACCGCCGCGTGGAACGACCATAGGATGCTGCGCTGGCTCGATGCGATGGGCTTCACGCTGGCGCCGAACCATGTCGTCGATTGCGCGGTGGCCGGTGGCGATTATAAACCGCAGCGCGACGATCCCGCGACCACGACGGAAGGCGAGAATCCTGCGCCCGACATCAATTATGGCGAACGTTCCGGCAACGACTTCGAACGTCTCGCGCGCGACAACGCCGACGTCCGCGCGATGGAGTCCGGCGATCTCGCCGACATCGTCCGCATCGATCGCAGCATCACCGGGCGCAACCGCCAGGACTACATGCAGCACAAACTGGTCGAGGCGATGCACGACTCGGCGATCCGCGTCTCGCTGACCGCGCGCATGGACGGCACCATCGTCGGTTTCCTGATGGCCCGAGTGGACCTGGGCGATTTTGGTCGCACCGAGCCCGTGAGCGTCATCGACACCATCGGCGTCGATTCCGGCTATGCGCATCGCGGCGTGGGCCACGCGTTGCTGTCGCAATTGTTCGTGAATCTCGGCGCGCTGCGCATCGAGCGTGTGGAAACCGTCGTGGCCCCACGCGACTTGGCGCTGCTCGGCTTCCTCTATGACGTCGGATTCGCTCCGTCGCAGCGGCTACCGTTCGTGCGTCAACTCGCCTAGGGCCGGAACAGTCGCTTGCGCCCCGGCACTCCAGCTTGCATGGACTTAATCGAAACAGCATGGTCTGCCCGTTGATGCCCGACGATGAAGCGGTGCGCGAGGCGCTGCGGCAGGTGGACGACCCCGAGGCAGGGATGAACATCGTGGATCTCGGTCTTATTTACGGCGTCGAGGTTACGCCCGACTCCGTGCACGTCGACATGACGATGACGACCGCTGCGTGCCCGATGGTGGACATGATCACCGAGCAGGCGCGCAGCGCCATCGCCGCGATCGTGCCGGAGGGAACCGCGGTGGAGATTCGGCTGGTATGGGACCCGCCGTGGACGCCTGACAAGATGACCGGCATCGCCAAAGAGCACTTCGGCTGGACGTTCTAGCCATTCGGCCCGGGGAGACCCGCGTGCCGCTACGCGTGTGCGGAACGCGCTTCCGAAGTCGGCACCGATGACCGCGCCTTCGCGCCCGAACGCGACGGCCGCTCCCGCCAAACGCGGCGACCTGCGGCCGCTGCGGCGCGTGCCCTTGCTGATCCTCGGTTTCGCCGGCCTCGTCATCGGTACGGGCGCGGGGCTGGCGCGGCTCGGCTGGAGCGTTCCCGCGGCAGTCGCGGCGACGGCTGCGCTGCACGGGCCGTTGATGATCTGCGGCTTTTTCGGCGTGGTCATCGCGCTCGAGCGGGCGGTTGCGATCGGCCGTCATTGGGCGTATTTCGGACCGCTCCTGGCCGGGGCGGGTGGCGTGGCCGCAGTAGCGGGTGCAGCCTCCATCGCGGCCTGGTTCTTTGTCGCCGGCAGCCTCGTGTTGTTCGCGGCGTCCGTCGACATCTTCCGCCGCCAGACGGCGCTGTTCACATTCACGCTCGCGCTGGGTGCAGCGTGCTGGTCGGTCGGGAATGCGTTATGGGCCGCAGGCTCGACGGTGCACGAGGTCGTGCCGTGGTGGTTCGCTTTCCTCATCCTGACCATCGCCGGTGAGCGCCTGGAGCTGTCGCGCTTCCTGGCGCCGTCGCGAGTCGCAAAGTGGACATTCGCGGCGATCATCGTCGTCATCGGCGCCGGCCTTCTCGGCGCGTCGCTACGTTGGGGAGCGCAAGTTTTCGCGATCGGCCTCCTGGCGCTCGCGGCATGGCTCCTGAAACAGGACATCGCGCGCCGCACGATACGGAACCGCGGCCTTACTCGCTTTATCGCGGTGTGCCTGCTGTCGGGTTATGCATGGCTGGCGGTGGGCGGGGGCGTCATCCTCGCCGCTGGCGGGCTATGGCCCGGCGCACGGTCGTATGACGCAGCGCTGCACGCGCTTGGGCTGGGCTTCGTCTTTTCGATGGTGTTCGGTCACGCTCCCATCATCTTTCCCGCGGTGCTTCGGATCGCGGTGCCGTACCGTCCGACCTTCTACCTGCCGCTCGTGCTGTTGCATCTGTCGCTGCTGGTGCGGCTCGCCGGTGATGCCTCGGGACAGTTTGCCTGGACGCGCGTAGGCGGACTGCTCAATGCGCTGGCGCTTGCCGCATTCATTGTCAGCACGGCGAGCGCCGCGCTGCGCGGCAAGCGAAGCGCCTCCGTTCGGTAGCGTGAGAGCGGCGTCAGGCTCCTAGCCGTGCAGCGATTCGTACTTCGCCATCAGCTCTTCGGGCGATTCCTGAAAATCCGGATTTATGACGATGCAGTCCGCCGGGCAGACGAGCTTGCACTGCGGCTCGTCCTCCGCACCGACGCATTCCGTGCAGCGCAGCGGGTCGATCACGTACTTGGGATCGCCAACGCTGATCGCCGTGTTGGGACACACCGGTTTGCAGGCATCGCAGGCGGTGCAGTTGTCGTTGATGAGCAGTGCCATGTTTAACTCCTGTTGCAAAGCAGGGCCAGACCCCTCCAAGCGGAAATCGAATCTGGCTTCTACGCGGCCGCGCGTTCTTCGAGCTCGCGCAGCTTGTCGTGGCGAAAGGCGCCCCACAGCGCTGCGCCCACGGCCCCGGCGTAGATCGAGTCGGGGTGGCTGACGGCCGTCACGTTTACCTTCTCGTTGACCATCTCCTCCTGGATTGCCGCCAGCAAGCCCGTGTCCAGCGCGAGCCCACCGGTGATAAGCGCGGTGCCTTCCTTGATACCCGTGACTTTGAGAAGTTTCACGATCCGCGACGCCATGGAGAGGTGGATTCCCTTCAGGATGTCGTTGGTCGCGATGCCGCGGGATACCATGTTGATCACGTCGGTCTCGGCGAGCACCGCGCAGATCGAGCTGCACTTCTCCGGGTTCTGCGAGCTTTGCGACAGCGGGCCGATCTCCTCGATCGCGACGCCGAGGTAGCGGGCGATGTTTTCGAGGAATTGCCCCGACCCCGACGCGCATTGGCTCGTCATCTTGTAGGAGAGCACCTTGCCGCGCTCGTCGACGTAGATCGCGCGGCCGTTCAGCGCGCCGACGTCGACCACTGCGCTCACCCCCGGGTGCAGGTATACGCCGCCGCGGGCATGCGTGGTCATCGAGTAGAAGTGGCCGGTGGCGAACTTGACGTTCTCGCCCTCACCGGTGGTCGCGATGTAGTCGATGTCGTCGGCTTTGAGGCCGGCGTCCGCGAGCACGCCCTCGTAGCCCTCATGCGCCAGCTGCATCGGGTCCCGCCGCCGGATGCGCTCCAAGCGCTTGGCCAGCCATTCGTGCTTGCCGCCGTCCGTGCGGAAAAGTGCGCTCTTGACCGCGCCCGAGCCGATATCGATGCCGATGGTGCAGATCACGACCGTGCCTCCACAGTTTTTCCTTCCTCGACCACTGCTCGCCACGCGAACGTTGCGCCGCCGAGCGCGCCGGTGTAGATCGAGTCCGGATTGATGTTAAGTGTCAGCGCGCCGTAATTCTCGCGCACGAGATCCTTGAGCGCCTTCACCGCTGCTTGGTTTTTTGCGACGCCGCCGGTGAAGGTGAACTCGTTGCGGATTCCCCCGGAGCGCGCGAGGATCGACATTGCGCGCAGGATGATGGCCCGGTGCAGTCCCGCCATGATGTCCTCGCGCTTGTCCCCGAGGGAGAGCCGGTCGCGCAACTCGGCACCGGCGAAGACCGTGCACGTCGAGTTGATGCGGATGGTCTTGGTCGACTTCATCGCCATCGGGCCGAGCTCGTGCAGGCCCATGTTCATCTCGTCGGCGATGTAGCCCAGGTACCTCCCGCAACCGGCAGCGCAACGGTCGTTCATCTGGAAGCTCTCGACGATGCCGTTCGAATCGACCTGGATCGCCTTCGTGTCCTGGCCGCCGATGTCGAGCACCGTCGCGGTGCCGGGGTGCATCACGTGTGCGCCGAGCCCGTGGCACAGGATCTCGGATCGGACATGCTCCTTGGAAAACGGCAGCCGGGCGCGGCCGTAGCCGGTGCCGACGACGTAGGTCTCCTCCAACGGCATGTCGAGGATACCCTTGATGGGCGCCTCGACCCTGTCCCTGCGACCAGCGGTGTCGGGCAGCGCCAGGAACGTGCGTTCGAGAGCGGCGAGCAGATGCCGCTTGATCGAGTCGCCATAGTCCCGGTTCTCGACCTCGATGATCGAGCGGTCGAACACGTTGAGGAGGAAGTCATAGCGGATGCCCGACTCCTTCGCGACCGCCTCGCCGGTCGCGAGGTACTGGCTCCCTGCGATGTCGCGGAAAAAATCCGATTTGGGCTTCGCCCCGGGGGCGAACAGCGCCGCCACCTCGGTGGAGAGCCGCTTGAATACCTCCGTCAGCGCCGCGCTGACGGCCGCCGCGCTGTCGCCGAACTTGGCGGTCCCGACGTTGCGCTGGCAGGTCGCCTCGAGGTCGACGAGTTGCTCGAGATATTGCTCGAGGCGAAAGCTTCGTTCGAGTTGGCCGATAAACCCATCGAGCGCGCCGTTGAGCGCCGAAGTGCTGCCGAGCGCCTGCCGGAATAGGTAGAAGCGGGCGTTGACAAGCGCCTCCTGCTTGGCGATCGCCGCCGCGGTGTCGTAGTTCGAGCGCGAGTTGGTGATGCCGCGCCCGAGGATGTTCTGGTTCTCGTCGAGGACTACCGCCTTGGTCGTGGTGGAGCCTAGATCGATGCCGATGAAGCAGCGCATGCGCTTCCCCCTAGTGCGCAGCGAGCGCGGCTGCGCGCTTCTGCTTGACCATCTGCAAGTAGCTCTCCAGACGGTTCTTCACGTTCGACGCCGAGAAATAGCGGGGGTCGACCAAGTCGGTCTCGATGAACGCCGCCGGCTTGCCGGTGCGCTTCTCGACCTCGCGCAGGATGAGGAGTTGTCCGGCCGAGAAGCTGTTGCAGCTCTTGATCGAGTTGATCAATAGGCCGTCGGCCTGGTACTCGTCGATATACTTGCAGATCATGTCGATCCGCGACGGCAGGCTGAGGTTGGTGTAGCAGCCGAGGCAGTATTCGGCGAGCGATTCGATCGGATGCTCGGGATCGTGGCGGAAGCCGAAATCGTAGACGCCGCCGACCTTGGCGTAGGTGGAAGTGACGACGACTGCGCCCTCGTCGTAGAACATCTTCCAGAATTCGCGGAAGCTGGTCCAGTTGGGGGGGCCTTCGACGACCAGCCGGTATTTTTCCTCTCCCATTTCGCCATCCGGCGTGATCGGTCCCTTGCCCTCGCGTCCGCGCTGTTCGATCTCCTGCCGCAGCACGCGGTAGAATTCGGTCGCCTCCGGCGTGCCGCGGAACGCGGTGAAGATCGGGCCGATGTAGTAGACGGCGCCGAAGTAGCCGTCGATCGGTGACGGCCGGTTCTTCGCCGACTGCAGCACGGCGACGAGATCCTCCTCGGCCTTGGTCGATTCCTTCATGTACTGGCGCAGCCGGTCGATGTCGAACTTCACCCCCGAGATGCGCTCCAGCGTCGGGATCACCGTCTCGTTCAGTTGCTTGACCACGTAGTCGCGCATGTTCGGGGCGATCTTGCCCTCGCCCTGATACGGGATGTGCAACATCACGCTTTCGCAGCCGTATTTGTGGCGGATCAGCTCGAACCACTTCATGAAGGTGAAGCAGCCGGTGTACGAGAGCAGCAGGATGTCCGGCTTCGGGAGTGCCTCGCCGGTGGGGCCGATCTCGCCACCCAGCATCATGCCGAGATCGGCCTTCACATAGTTGCAGACGTCCTCAGACGCGCCATCGCGCTCTGCGTCCAGAATGAACTTGCCGGATTTCTTGCGCAAGCCGTTCTGCAGCGCATTGGTTTCCGGGAGGCTCCGCGCGAAGTCGAAGCACATCAAGAGCTCGTTGAGGTTGCCCGGCACGAACGTCGCGGCCACCTTGCGGCCCAGCTCGCGTGCGGTGGCGAGCTCGTGATAGTTGCGGTTGATCATCTCCTTCTGCAGCCACATCGCGTCCTCTTTCTGGACTTGTGGCTTCTTGGTGCTTTGAGGCATCGCGGCAGTTGCGTTCATGAGGTGGCTTCCTTGACAGGTGATCTTGAGTACCCTACGTGGCGCTCCAAAGCTTGATCGAATCGGCGAACGTACCCGCCTGTTCCCGGATCGGAGCCATCTGGCCGGTGTTCTCCGCGTACTTGAAGGCAGTGTGCGGCACCTTGTGCTTGGAGAGCACGTCCTGCAGCATCGGACGCTCGAGAAGCGCCGGGTCGCAAAACGATGGAGCCGCAAAAATCACGCCCTCCGCGCCGCTGGTTTTGATCTGCTTGAGCAGGAAGACGCCCTTGTCCTCGCGCTTCGTGTCGTATTTCGCAGCGGTTGTTGCCGAGCGGTGGAGGAACGCCTTCGAGAGCTCCTCGAGTGGATTGCCGTCCGCGGGCACGTCGTCGAGCAGCCAGCGCGTCACCAGCATGAAGTCATCGTCGACGATGTAGCAGCCGGCCAGCTCGATCGACTTGATCAGCCCGAGCGGTGGCTGCTCGCAGAACGAGCCGTTCAACACGACGCGGGCGTTGTCCCGCTTCGGTCGCGGAAGCGCATCGGCCGCCGCAACATAATCGCGGACGAGTTGCGTGTGCTCCTCCGGCGGCAGCACCATGCCCGCGCGCAGCACCAGGTACACCTCGGAGGTGGGCGCCTGCCAGGGCTTCGTGGCGCGGTAAGCGTAAAGTTCCTGCACCGCTCGGCGGTTCTCGTTGTAGACCCGGATCGAGGCGTTGATCTCTTCGTCGGTGATCGGCGCACCCCGCAGCTTGCCGAGATCGCCGCGCAGAGTTTCCAGCTCGTTGATGTAGAACGTGCCGCCGATCGCGTCCTCGTAGTTCTGCGGGACGTCGAAATAGCGCACATACTTGTCCTTGAACAGGATTTGCCACATGCCCGACAGGTTGCGTATCACGTCGCAAATCGACGGGAACAGCATGCCGTCGAGGCAGTCGAGGCGTCCGGTAAGCGCGAGCTCGATCGTCGAGCGCGGTATCCGGCAGATGTAGCTCTGGTAGTACGCGTCGCCCTGGATCACTTCAATCTGGTCGCCGCCGCCGAGGATGCCCACGGACAGCATGCCCGCGGCATGGACGAGCTCGCGCGGGACGTAGACCGGCATGTAGCCGATCGCCTTGCGGCCGGGCGCCGCCGCTTTCCATTGTTTGACGGCGTTGAGGTCTAGGTCCTCGAAGAGCGCCTGGCAGCGTTCGACGATCTGGATGACGGGTGGGGCCGTGGTCATCAGCGGTGCTCCCATTGCGGTTGGCGCTTGGCGAGGAACGCGGCAAGCCCTTCGTTGGCATCGCGCGTTTGCATGAGTCGATCGAGATAGAGTCTTTCGACGTCAGCGAGTCGACTCCGCACAGCGGCAATGTATGCACCGCGCACTGCCGCGAGGGCGCACGCGAGCGCCGCAGCGCTTTTGTTCGCAAGATGCTGCTCGAAGTAGGCGAGCGCGGCTGCCTCGGGATCCACGGCGACGGTCTGAACGAGGCCGATCGCTTTCGCCTCCTCGCCATTGATCGAGCGGCCGGAGAACAGCAGGTCTTCCGCGTCCGCCTGATTTACGCGATATGGCAGGAGGCACGAAGCCGCCGGCGCGAACACGCCGAGCTTCATCTCGGGCTGACCCAGTTGGGCGTCAGGCGCCGCAAAGATCGGACCCCCGGCGAGCGCGACCTCGAGCCCACCGCCGAGGCATTGACCACGCACGGCGACGAGGATCGGCGCGGGGAACTCCAGCATGGCGAGAATCAGTGCGTGCAGCGACGCGAGCATTGTCGCGCAGTGGTCGGGGAGGTGTTCCTCGACGCTCGCGCCGAAGCTGAAGTGCGGACCTTCGGCGTCGAGCAGCACGGCACGCAGACCCGCGTGGCCGCGATATTCGACCAACGCGCCATGGAGCGCCGCGATCATCGCGCCGTCGACGAGATTGGCCTTGGGCCGCGCCAGACGCAGACGCAACAGTGCGCCATCGCGCTCTAGCCAGACCTTGACTAACGCGGTCACGGCAATCGCCTCGGCGCGCATGGCGCTCATTGGGGTACCCCCACGCTTGCGGCTGCCGCCGCTGAGTGCCTGCAAGGCCGATTCGAGCCTTGGGGCGGTCCTGCGGTGCTCATGCGCGTCGCCTCGGCATCAGGCTGTCGGTGAACGCCTCGTTCCAGCCCTGACCACGCGCGAGCGCCTGGCGCATCGCGATGAAGTCGACTTCGCGCGACTCCTTCGTGCCCTCGTTGAAGGCGCGGAACCCGGCCCGCGCCTCGGTCATCATATTGAGTGCGAGCCACGCGCGAGAGTTTTCCTTGTTGCGGTTCCAGGCGTCCAGCTTGGGTTTGCGCAACTCCTCGAGCGTCTTGGTCGTGCAATCGGGGAAGGTGAGCAAGAGCTTGGCGCAAAGCTCTTCAACCTTTGCATCGAGCAGCGAGAGGTCGACGGTGCCGCGCGCAAGCAGCGCCTTGGCTTCCTTTGCCGCATCGCCGATTCTCGGCTCACCGAAGGCGAAACGGCCGTAGTCGTCGACGACACGCTGGGTCTCCACCAGCGGATTGGCGACGAATTTGCCGTCTACCTTGAGCGCCGGAACGATATCGGCAAGCATGCCCCAGTAATAGGCTTTGTGCGCAGAGAACGGTTCGCACAACACGCCGGCGACCATGGCGCGCTCGTTGCCGATCATCGGAGGAAGGAAGTCGGTCGCGCCGCCGATCGGCGCCGAGCCGTGCTTGGGACCGGCTTGACCGAAGCGGGCGAGATCCTGGGCGACCGAGAAGTCGCACGCCATGCCGATCTCCTGGCCGCCGCCGATACGCATGCCATTGACGCGGCAGAGCACCGGCTTGTCGCAGGCCAGGATCGCCGAGACCATGTCGTTGAACAACCGTATGTACTGGCGATACTCCTGCGGGTGGCCGGCGTAGTACTCGGCATACTCCTTGGTGTTGCCGCCGGTGCAGAACGCCTTGTCGCCGGCACCGGTGAACACGACGCAGTTGACGTCGCGCGCGTTCGACGCGGCGCGAAACGCGAGAATCACGCCCTTCACCATTTCCGTGGTGTAGGAGTTGTACTGCGCTAGGTTGTCCAGCGTGATCCACGCATTGAAGAGGCCCGGCACGACCGCGCCGTCAGGCGTTTTTGCCGGCCGCTTCTCGCACCGCACACCCGGCTTGGCACTATCGTCGACGAGGTCGTGGTTCTTGAAGTCGCGCAGCGGAACTCGGGCGTCTGGGGCATTCATCTTCAAAACTCCTCGGTTAGGCCGGTACGAGTACCGCGCGCTTCTTGATCTCGCGGTGGTGGACAGCGGCGAACACGCGATTGATGTCGTCGAGCGGATGCGCCTCGATGAACGGCTTGATCTGCACTTTACCTTCGAGCACGAGGTCGAGCGCCGCCGCGTAATGCTCCGGAGGGCAGCCCCAGTTGCCGAGGGCGCGCGCATCGTACGCCATCAGGTTGGATAGCCGCAGCTCCACCTTGTCCATCGTGAAGCCCACGACCGAAAGCGTCGCGCCGTGTACGAGGAGGCCGTAGGCGGTAAGCTGGCCGGCGGCGGTGCCCGAGCACTCGAAGATGAACCATTCCGTCGTCGGGAGGCCGTTGCGTTTCGCGAAGTCGACGATCGCGGCCTTGATGGCCTTACCGTCGAGCGTGCGCGAGTCGAGCGTCAACGCCGCTCCATGGCGGGCAATCGCCGCGAGCTTCGCGTCATCAACGTCGATCGCGACGACTTTCGCGCCGAACGCGCTTGCGATCTGCACACAATAGCCGCCCACGCCGCCGGTGCCGACGACGATGGCGAGACTGCCCGGTTTGACGCCCGCGCGCCGCACGGCCTGGTAGGGCGTGGTCAAGGCATCGGCGACGATCGACACGTCGGCAAGCGTCAGGCCCGCGCGGGCGAGGCGCGACTCGTCGACCGCGCACAAGCCGCGACCGGGGACGACAATATGCGTGGCGAAGCCCCCCTGGATGTCGTTGCCCGGCATCTTCTGCGAACGGCAGATCGTGGAGAGGCCGCGGCGGCAGAGGTCGCATTCGCCGCAGGGCAGGACTGCAGGGACGATCACCGCCTTCCCCAGCCAGGCTTCGGCGCCCGCACCGGTCGCGACGACGCGGCCGCTGATCTCGTGGCCCAGCGTCAGCGGCAACGGCTGATTGGTCCGCACCCCGTCATAGAAGTATCCGAGGTCGGTGTGGCAGACACCGCACCCGGCAACGTCGACAACGACCTCGCCGGGCCCCGGCTTCGCGCTGAACGCGACGCGTTCGAGCGGGGCGTTCACTGCGGTCATGAGCCAGCGGTGGGCTTCGATGTTCATCGGGCTCTCTCCTACTGCGTCAGATTGCGCACCCTTCTTCGCGCCGTTCCGGGCATGTCCGCGGGACTTGACCCAACGGGTACCGAAGGCTATTGTGGTATTACAGTACCGAAATACGTATTTATGGCTTACATAGTGCAGCAAGGGGATTGCGGCCGCCTTGATCTGCGTCAAACCAAACTCGGCGCGCAACCGGTTTACTTGACAGAACGGGAAGCGGGCAGGAGCGACGACGTGCAAGCAATGGCCACAACAGGAGCATGGAGAGCGGCGGGTGTACAGGCGCGCGACGCGGATTCGAGCATCTCCATCGCGCTCGCGGGCAGCGGTGGCAGTGGCGTGATGACGGCGGGCACGCTGCTCCTCAACGCGGCTGCGAAAGCCGGCCTGTACGGAATCATGGTTCGTACCAGCGGGCCGCAGATCCGCGGCGGCGAAGCCGCTGCGCTGGTGCGGCTCGCCAGCCGCCCGCTGGACTCCCTCGACGACACGTTCGAACTGCTGCTCGCGATCGATTGGCAGAACGTGAACCGGTTTGCCGACGAAATCCCCTTGGGAGCGTCGAGCGTGATGATCGGGGACCCGGATGAAGGCGAAGTGCCGGAGGTGTTCAAGCATACCGGCGCGCGCTACGTGCCGCTGTCTCTGAAAAAGATGAGCAAGGCGATTCCCGGAAGCTGGCCCAACATGGTGGCGCTCGGCTTGGCGGGCGCGCTCGCCGGGGTGCCGGCGGCGGCGCTGGAGACGGCCTTGCGCGATTCCTGGAAGAAAGCGGGTGCCGCGCTGCAAGCGAACGTGGCTGCGCTCCAGGCCGGGATCGCCGCTGCCGCTGGCATCGACGGGCTGCCGAAGCTCGTGCCCGGCGACGCGCTTTCGGGCAAGCGCTGGCTCATCAGCGGCAATGAGGCTGCGGGTTACGGCGCGATCCGCGGTGGCGTCCGTTTTGTCGCCGCGTATCCGATCACGCCCGCAACCGAGTTGCTCGAATGGATGGCGCCGGCGTTGAGCAAAGTCGGCGGCACCTTGTTGCAGGCCGAAGACGAGCTCGCTTCCATCAACATGATCATCGGCGCTTCCTACGGCGGCGTGCCCTCGCTCACGGCCACCGCCGGCCCCGGCCTCGCCTTGATGACCGAGGGCATCGGCCTCGCGGTCAGCGCCGAGATCCCTGTCGTGGTCGTGGACGTCATGCGCGGCGGCCCGTCGACCGGAATCCCCGCCAAGAGCGAGCAGGGCGACCTCTCCTTTGCGGTGAGCGGGCTCGTCGGCGACGCCCCGCGGCTCGTGCTCGCGCCGACCTCGATCGCTGACTGCCTGGACACGACGCAGTGGGCGGTGCAGCTTGCCGAGGCGATGCAGGCACCGGCGATCGTTCTTTCCGACCAGTTCATGGGCCAGTCGCGCGCGATCATCGACCGACCCGCCGATTTGAGCTTTGTCGCCACGCGCCTGACCGCCGCGGCGAACACCGCGGATTACAAACGCTACCGCAACACCGACTCGGGCGTCTCGCCGATGGCCATTCCGGGGACACCGGGCGTGGTCTACACGGCCGACGGCCTCGAGCACACCGAAGGCGGGGTCCCGAGCAGTCAGTCGCGCGACCATCGTGTGCAACTCGACAAGCGCGAGCGCAAGCTGCTGCAATACGACTACGGCGACGGGTGGGCCGACATCGAAGGCGACGGTGACGGTGCGGTGATCACCTTCGGCTCGGCAACCGCTGCGGCGCGCGAGGCCGTGAGGCGCGCGGCCGAGCGCGGCATCGACGTGCGACTGATCGCGCTGCGGCTGGTCTCGCCCGCGCAACCGGAGCGACTTGCCAAGGCGCTGGAGGGCGTGACGCGCGTCCTCGTCGTCGAGCAGAACCACGGCGCGCAGTTCTACCGCTATCTGCGCTCGGCGTTCGACCTGCCTGGCAAACCGGCGAGCTTCCATCGCCCCGGTCCGCTACCGCTGCGACCGGGCGAACTCACCGAAGCCATATTGGAATGGTGGCGCCAATGAATGACGTCGCAACTTGCCCGCCCCGCACCGCGCAGAGTTACAAGTCCAGCTACAAGCCGATCTGGTGCCCCGGCTGCGGCGACTATTCGGTGCTGAGCTCCATCACCAAGGCGCTGGCGATGGTTGGGGTGCCGCCGGAGGACGTCGCAGTCGTATCGGGCATCGGTTGCTCGTCGCGAATCCCCGCCTATACGTCGTGCTACGGGTTCCACGGCGTTCATGGTCGGTCGCTCGCTGCTGCGACGGGCCTGAAGGTCGCGCGGCCGGAGCTGACCGTGCTCGTGGCAAGCGGCGATGGCGACGGGTACTCGATCGGGGGCAATCACTTCCTCCATGCATGCCGGCGGAACGTCGATCTCACCTACATCGTGATGGACAATCACGTCTACGGCATGACCAAGGGTCAGCCGTCGCCTACCACCGAGCCGGATTGGGATTCGAAACTGTCGCCGGGGGGGACCGGCCTGCGGGTTTTTCATCCTCTCGTCATCGCGCTCGCGGCAGGAGCCAACTTCGTCGCCCGTGCGTTTTCCGGCGACCCGAATGGCACGGCGGAAATCCTCGCGCAAGCAATCCGCCATCCCGGATTCTCGTTTGTCGAAATCCTGAGCCCGTGCGTGACATTCCGGCCGGAGCAACGCGAATGGAAGCACCAGGTGCACCCGGCGCCGGTGTCGGCGACTGACGATCCGGCCCGCGCTGCGCGGCGCATCATGACGGACGACGGCTTCAATATCGGCGTGCTTTACGCCGGCGACCGGACCCCGTATCCAATGACCACCGGCAAGTCAAAGCGCTCGCCGGAGGACCTGGAGGCGGAGTTCGCGATATGAGCGGTGCGTCCAAGACGACCAAGAAGGCCGCGGCGGATAAGAAAGCGGGCGCCGCGGCCAAGCGCAAAGCAGCGGCGAGGCGGGTGAAAACCGGAGGGCGGGCTGAGCGCAGAACCGCTGTGGCAAAGCTCGAGCGCTCGGGCGAGCGAGCGATCAAAGGGCCGCGGACGCTCGGCGAGCTCATGTCGCAGGCGCTGGTGATGGAAATCGAAGCCGCGCAGCGTTACGCCGATTTCGCCGACGCGATGGATACGCACAACAACCGCGAGGTCGCGGCGCTGTTTCGCAAGATGGCCGATATCGAAGGCAAGCATGCGGCGCAAATCATGACCGCGATGGAGTGGAAGCAAGTGCCTGCGCCGACATCGGCGAAGCCCTCGTGGGAGGGGTTCGAAGCGCCCGAGACCACTCCCGGCGATGAGGTCCATTACCTGATGCAGCCGTATCACGCCTTGCAGCTCGCGCTCGCCAACGAACAACGAGCCGAGCGTTTCTTCGCGAGGCTCGTGCGCGTGGCCAATGTAGAGTCCGTGCGCAAAGCCGCGCGGGAACTGCAAGCCGAAGAACGCGAGCACGTATCGCTCGTCAAGGCGTGGCTGAAAAGGACGCCAAGGCCGGATCGGTACTGGGACGACGACCCCGACCCCGCGCGTTACACGGATTGAGCCATCGTCTGCCTGGTCGCTGCACGGGCCATCGACCACGCTGTTTCGCGATCTTCTTGATCTGCCACAAGGTCTCGCCTGCGCGCCTGCGCGAGAATGGATCCTAGGGTCCGCTGCGCCCCGGCGCCCACACGGGACTATCGCGCCGCATGCCAAAGGAGACAAGCCGTTGCTGCAGATCATCATTCATGGCCGAGGCGGTCAAGGCGCGCAGACGGCCGGCACCCTGCTGACGATGGCGTTTTTCGCTGAGGGGCGCGAGGTGCAGTCCTTCGCGAGCTACGGCGGCGCGAGGCGCGGTACGCCCGTGAGTTCATTCATTCGCGTCGACGATCGTCCGATCCGCGTGCGCTGCGACATCGAGCGGGCCGACGCGATCCTATGCTTCGACGCGAGCCTTCTGGAAAGCCGGTTGCTCGCGACCGCACGCCCCGACACGCAGATTGTCGTCAACTCGTCGAGGACGCGCGAGGAGTTCGCCGAGAAGCTGCCGGGTTACCGGGTGATTCCGGTCGACGGCATCTCCATTGCGCGCCGCCACGGACTGGGACGGATCGTCAATTCCGCACTGCTCGGAGCTTTGGCACGCGCGATCGAGGCGCCGAAACTCGAAGTGCTGACCCGCGCGTTGATCGACGAGGCGCCGAAACTGCACGACGAGAACATCGCGGCTTGCGAAGAGGGCTACCGCTGGGTCGATGCGCAGCTTTCGAATGTGACAGCATGAATTCGAGAAATCCGGTGCCGACCACCTGGACTACCGGCACCACCGAGGTGTTCAAGACTGGCACATGGCGCGCCGCGTTGCCGCAGCACATCCACGCCCCATCGCCGTGCCACGCCGCCTGCCCGGTGAACGGCGACATCGCCGAGTGGATCGGCCGTGCCCGCGCACGCGACTTTCGCGGCGCGTGGGAGATCCTCACCCGCCACAATCCGTTTCCCGCAGTGGCCGGGCGCATCTGCCATCATCCGTGCGAAGCCGCATGCAATCGCGGCGGTTTTGACGGGTCGCTCGCGATCTGCCGACTCGAACGCTATGTCGGCGATCAGGCGCTCGCCGAGGGTTGGGCGTTTGCGCCGGTCGAAGCGTCGCACCAGGAGCGGATCGCGGTCGTGGGCGGTGGACCGTCGGGACTAGCGGCAGCGTTCCATCTGCGAAGGCGCGGCTACACCGTCACCTTGTTCGAATCGCGTCCGGAGCTTGGCGGACTCATGCGCTACGGCATTCCGTCGTATCGCCTCGCGCGATCCGTGCTCGATGGCGAGATTGCGCGCATCGTGGCTCTGGGGATAGCCGTGCGCTGCGGCGAATCGATGGAGACACCCGAGGACTTCGAGCGTCTGCGAAGCGGCTTCGACGCCGTGTACCTTGCCATCGGTGCCCGGTGCCAGAAGCGCCTGCCACGGCTCGATTACACGCAGCCTTGGGTGATGGACGGTGCCGACTACCTGGCACGCGCGAACGCTGGCGCCACGCCCGCCCTTGGCAGGCGCGTGGTCGTGATCGGCGGCGGAAGTGCCGCCCTCGATGTCGCACGCAGCGCGCTGCGCACCGGGCACGAGGTCACGATCCTTGCGCTCGAAGGCGAGTCGCAGATGCCCGCGCAGCGCGAGGAAGTCGCCGAAGCACTCGAGGAAGGCGTCGCGCTCATCGACGGTGCAATGCTGACGGAGGCCATCGACAAGGGCAGGGCAGGTCTCACGCTCAAATGCGTACGCGTGCGGTTCGAGGCGGGTGCGACGCGTGGTCAATTCACGGTGGCACCGGTTCCGGACAGCGAATTCGAGCTCGATGCGGATGCCATCGTCCCCTCGATCGGGCAGGACCCAGACTTCGCGCCGCTCTCCGCCGCGCTCGAAGCCGATGGCGCGCTACTGAAGGCCGACCAACGTCAAGCGACGAACGTCGAGCGCGTGTATGCCGGCGGCGACGTCGCGAGCATGGCGCGCTTCGTCACCGAGGCGATCGGCATGGGCAAACGCGCCGCGGGCGAGATCGACCGTGCGTTGCGCGGGAACGCGCAAGGCGCGGATGACCGCGCGGATGTCGAGGCCGAGCCCGTCGTCGAGCTCGCGGCGATCAACACGTTCTATCACCCCCGGCAGGCGCGGGCGGTCGAGCAGCGGCTCCCCGCCGTGCAGCGCCACGCGAGCGACGCCGAGGTTCAGGTCGGCTTCGATCTCGAGCAAACGCTCGCCGAATCCGAGCGCTGCTTCTCCTGCGGCACCTGCACCCAGTGCGACAACTGCGTTCACTACTGTCCCGATCTCGCGGTCAAACGCGAGGCCGACGGCTATGTCGTGCTGACCGACTACTGCAAGGGGTGCGGCCTTTGCGTCAAGGAGTGCCCGACCGGCTCGATGAAAATGATCGAGGACGCGCGATGAACGCGCGCGACGCAACGTTTGCGCGCGAGAAGCCGATGCTCCTGACCGGCAACCACGCGGTCGCCTGGGCGGCTCGTCTGGCGAAACCGAAGGTCGTCCCGCTTTATCCGATCACGCCGCAAACGCCGATTCTCGAAAAGATCACCGAATTCCAGGCCGCCGGCGAGTTCAACGCCGAGGTCATCACGCCCGAGTCCGAGCACTCGGTGATGGCCGCCTGCATCCCTGCCTCGCTGGCGGGCGTTCGCGTGTTCACGGCGACGGCCTCGCAAGGCCTGCTGCTCATGCACGAACTGCTCCATTACGCAAGCGGCGCGCGGGCACCGATCGTGATGGCGAATGTCAACCGGACGCTCGCATCGCCCTGGGCGTTCTGGCCCGACGAAACCGACAGCCTCGCTCAGCGCGACACCGGCTGGATTCAGTACTACGCGGAGAGCGCGCAGGAGTCGCTCGACACGGTGATCCAGGCGTTCAGGGTCGCCGAACAGGTGCTCCTGCCGGTGATGGTGAACCTCGACGCGTTTTACGTCTCGCATGCTCTCGAGCCGGTGCGCGTACCGGCGCAGGAACTGGTCGATGTCTTCCTGCCGCCGTACGCGCCTCCCCATCGTCTCGACACCGCGAAAGTCGAGTCCTGGGGCAACGTGGTGACGCAAGACATGTTCTATCGCCACCGCCAGGCGCTCGGCGAAGCGATGGACCGGGTCCCCGCCGCCGCGCTGGAGGCGGACCGCGAATGGAGCCAGCTCACCGGCCGTGGCTACGGCTTGGTCGAGCGCTACCGCTGCGAAGGCGCCAGCACCGTCATCGTAGCGATGGGCAGCATGTGCGGCACCGCGCGCGACGCGGTCGATGCGATGCGCGATGAGGGCTTGATGGTCGGC